>WBZS01000292.1_pt1 | contig 78475 bp, 70 predicted proteins | sample 5204201 | NCBI WGS metagenome assembly WBZS01 (sample SAMN12344357, study PRJNA552823) | activated sludge metagenome | biome: Activated sludge suspended growth; feature: Nitrification reactor; material: Wastewater; isolation source: activated sludge from nitrification reactor of wastewater...
ACCAAGGCCGCGGTCGGGGAGGGCACCGCCGACGCCGGTACCCACGCAGCGGCCTCCGAGGCGACCGCCGCGGGATACCGCGGGATCGGCACCGACCCCCGCGCGGGCCTGACACCGATGACGACGAGCGCAATGCCGATGAGCGGGATGCCGATGGGCGCGATGATGCCCTCCATGGGCGGCGGCATGGGCGGCGGCATGGGCGGCGGCGGGATGGGCAGCGCACTGGGCGGCCTCATGCCCACCGCCGCACTGCAAAGCCTGAGCAGCCTGGCCGGGCAGGATTCGGGGTCGTCATCGCGGCGGTTCAGCAGCGCCGACGGCGCCTCGACCCGCGCCGTGGGTGCGTTGGATCGGCCCGGTCTGGCCAGCGAGAAGGGCCTGCAGAAGTACACGAAGCTGCTGAACCGGGCGATCAGCGAGGCGTTCCCGGAGATCCGGGAGATCGGCGGGGTGCGCCCGGATGCGCTCAAGTGGCATCCACAGGGGCTGGCGTTGGATGTGATGATCCCCAACGCGCAGACCCCCGCGGGCCGGGCACTGGGGGATCGGGTGGTCAAGTTCTTGGTGGACAACCACGAGAAGCTCGGTGTGGCGCACATGATTTGGCGGCAGCACATGATTCAGCCCGACGGTTCCTCCTCGTTGATGCAGGGGCGCGGGTCGATCACCGCCAACCATTTCGACCACGTGCATGTGGCCTCCATCGGAGGCGGGTACTGATGAGCGAGCCCGGAACGGCGGTGCGGCGATGCCCCTGAATTACACGTCGATGGAGCAGGTGAGCGGCTGGCGGTTCCTGCGCCACCGCCAGGCGGTGGCGATCGCACGGCACTCGGTGCGCCTGGTGCACGACCCCTCCCGCAACGCGACCGCCTCGCTGCTGGTGGGGGCGGTGGCCTCGGTGCTGATCGTGGGGGTGTGTTTCATCGTCGCCTTCTTCCGCCCCGCCGGCATGGTCGGGCAGGAACCGATTCTGGCCGACCGGGCAACCGGGGGTTTGTATGTGCGCGTCGGTGACACCGTGCATCCGGCGCTCAATCTGGCCTCGGCACGTCTGATCGCGGGCACCGACGCCAACCCGACGATGGTGCCGATCTCGGAGATTAAAAAGCTGCCGATGGGCCCGTTGGTGGGCATCCCCGGCGCACCCGATGATCTGGTGGTCGCCACCCCCACCGATGCGGGCTTCGGGCTGTGTGACCATCTGGGTTCCACCGGCTCGCGGGCGGTCCCGACGGTGACGGTGCTGATGGGAACACCGGACCTGGGCAAGTGGGCACACCCGGTGACCTCACCGGAGTCGGTGCTGGCCACCTACGGCGGCCACACCTATCTGGTGACCGACGGGCATCGCTCGCAGATCGACCTCGCCGACAAGGCGGTCACCCTCGCGTTGGGCATCCCGGCCGGCACGTTGCAGCCGGCGCCGCTGTCGCGGGCACTCTATGAGGCGCTGATCCCGACGGGGCCGCTGCGTGTGCCCGATGTGCCCAACCCCGGCGGCCCGGTGGGCTATGGAACCCCGGCGTTGCCGGTGGTGTCCGGGTCGGTGATCAAGGTGACCGACGCGACCGGCGAACCGAACTTTTTCGTGGCGCTGCCCGCGGGGGTGCAGCGGATTCCTGAGACGGTGGCCTTGATCCTCAGCAACGCCAACCTTTCCCGCCAACCGGTGGTGGACTCCGATCCGGCCACGATCGCCGGTCTGCCCCAGGCCGTGGGCTTCGATGCGGCGATGTATCCCAAGGGTCCGCTGACCCTGCTCGATAAGGCGGCCGAGCCGGTGACGTGCGTGTTGTGGCAGAAGGGCAGCGGGGATTCCCAGGCGGTGGTGAGCACCGTGTCGGGCAAGCGGTTGCCGATCCCGGTCGGTGACGAGGCGCGGGTGGTCACGCTGGTGTCGGGGCCGGATCGCGGGGCGGCCAGCAGTGTCTACCTCGGCGCTGATGCCGCGAATTTCGTGCAGGTCACCGGCGTCGAACCCGATTCGGCGCGGCGCGAGAGCTTGTGGTGGGTGAGTAGTTCCGGGGTGCGGTTCGGGGTGCCCAGCCAGGGCGGCGATGAGTCCCGCACGCGGGATGCGCTGGGCCTGACCGCCTCACCGGTGCCCGCGCCGTGGTCGGTGATCCGCTGGCTTCCCGCGGGACCGACGTTGTCCTATGCCGCGGCGATGAGCCAGCACGACACGCTGATCCCCGACACCCCCGCCAAGGTGCTCGACAAGCAGGGAGGCTAGACCGTGACCAAAGTGGGGTTCATCCGGACACCGGTCAACAAGCCGACGCTGCCCGAGGCGGTGGTGACGCTGCCCAATCCGGGGGAGTTGACCCGCGAGCCGCAGTCCCGCCCTCCGATGTGGGTCTGGGTGGTGCTGTTCGTCTGCGCGGCAATGGGATTGATGATCATCCTGTTCCGCAGCGGGGCGCGGACCATGGGGATGGGGTCGCTGTTCATCATGCCGGTGATGATCATGTCGGCATTGATGATGATGCGGAACCGCTCATCGAACTCCAACACCAAGCCGGCGGTGATCGGGCAGACCCGGGCCGATTACATGCGCAAGCTCGACGAGCTGCGCGAGGAGGTCCATAAAGGCGGCCGCCGCCAGGCCGAGGAGATCGCCTACCACCACCCGAATCCGACGCAGGGGGCGCTGCTGACGCTGGTCAACACCGGGCGGATGTGGGAACGGTCACCGCAGGACCGCAACTTCGGGCATGTGCGGATCGGGGTGGGCGTCTCGCGGCTGCGCACCAAGATCGACCCGCCGGCCAATGTGCCGCCCCCGGAATACCGCGAGACAGTGACCGCGGTCGCTGCCCGCGATTTCATGTTGTCGCAGAACGTGATCCACGATGTGGCCCGACCGCTGCACCTGTTCGACCAGATGGGGTGGTCGTTTTTCGCCGATCCCGAACAGCGCCCCGCCGTGCAGGCCATGCTGCGGGCGATGGTCTGCCAGTTGTGTGTGTGGCATGGCCCGGACGTGGTTCAGGTGGCGATCATCACCGAGGACGCCGAGGCCTGGGAATGGGCGAAATGGCTTCCCCATGTCCGCGACCGCGTCCTGGTGGACGCCTCGGGTCCGGCGCGGCTGATCTTCTCCGACGTCAGCGACTTCATGGCGGCCTTCGGCGAGAATCTGCTCCAGCGGCCCGCCTGGTCACCGCGGATGGACGGCGGTGTCACCCCGCAGGACTGGCTGGTCGTGGTGGTGGATCTGCCGGGCGCCAACATCGCCCCGATCGTGGGGCCCGCAGGGCATCTGGGGGTGTCGGTACTGGAGGCCACCGGCGATGAGATGAGCCCGCTGGCGACCTCGGCGACCGCATTCGTTTTCGATGAGACCGGCAACCTGTTGCGCGCACAGACGGAGGTGACCTAGATGGTCAGGATTGCGTCGGGAATACCCAAGGGCCTGCGGTTCGCGGCCACCCCGGATGCGATGCCGATCGCCGAGGCGGAGGCGTTAGCGCGGGCGTTGGCGCGCTGGGAACCCTCCGACGATGCGCTCAAACTGCTGGCCGACCGCGCCGCCGATGCCCGCGCCGGCCAGGAGTATCTGGATGTGTTCCACATCGAGGACGCCCGGACCTGGGACCCCACCACGGTGTGGTCGCGGCTGACCTCGGCATCACCGGACCGGCTCAAGATTCCGTTGGGCCGCAACCCCACCACCGGCAAGACGGTGTTCTTGGACCTCAAAGAAGCCGCCGAGGGCGGTATGGGTCCGCACGGGATGATGACCGGAATGACCGGGTCGGGCAAGTCCGAGACCCTGCTGCAGTTCGCCCTGTCGATGGCGATGCTGCATTCCCCCGAAATGCTGCAACTGCTGCTGGGCGACTTCAAGGGCGAGTCGGCGTTCGCCCCGCTGGCGGATCTGCCGCACGCCAACGGCGGGGTGATCTCCAACATGGCCGAAAGCGCCCACAAACTCGACCGGTTCGAGGACGCGCTGAACGGGGAGGTTGCACGGCGGCTGCGGATTCTTAAACGCGCCGGATACAAAGATGTCCGCGACTACGAACGCGCCCGCGCCACCACCCGACCCGACCTGGAACCCCTCGGGGCGCTGGTCATCATCATCGACGAGTTCTCCGAACTGTTGCGGTTGCGCCCGACCATCGCCGAGGTCTGCGACACCGTGGGGCGCCAGGGCCGCGCGCTGTGGATTCACATCATCAACGCCTCGCAGCGCGCCGAGGTGGGCAAGATGGCCGGGCTGATGGCCCAGCAGACCTTTTCCATCGGCCTGAAGGTCAAAGACGCCGCCCAGTCGAGGATGGCCATCGACTCGCCGCGGGCATTCGATGACCTCAAGGGTGCCCCGCAGGGCACCGGGTATCTGGTCTATGAGGGCGACCATTTCAAGTTCCGGTCCTGGCTGGTCTCAGCGCCGTTCATCCCGCCCAAAGTCGGCGGCAAGGCGCGCCGCCTGACCGAGGGGCAGTTCGTCGATGCCCACCGCTTCACCGGGGCGGTGCAGGCGTTGCCCATCGACATTGAGGTCACCGACCCGCTCGCCGAGGACGAGGCGGCGCTCGGCGATCCCGAGGACGAGCCGACGGTCGACGCCCAAACGGTGTGCGAGGTGTTGGTCGAACGGCTGGTGGAGGCCGGACGCACACGCCCGCCGATGCACCGGTTGTGGCTGCCGCCGCTGGACGACCTCACCCAGATCGGGGTCGATGAGATGGCCCAGGAGTTCTGGGGCCGGTCCTGGCTGGATGTGCAGCCCGACAGCGGGCTGGTCATCCCGATCGGGCGCGGCGATGACCCGTTCGCTCACACCCAGGATCTGGTCACGGTCGACCTGTCCGGGGCGGGCGGCAATCTCGGTGTCGCCGGGACCGCCCAGGTCGGCAAGTCCACGGCGCTGCGCACCCTGATGATGATGCTGGCGATCTCCCATAGCCCGGCGCGGGTGCAGTTCTACTGCCTGGATTTCGGAGGCGGGAAGCTCTCCAGCGTCGCCGGGCTGCCCCACGTGAGCGCGGTCGCCGCGCAGGGCAACGTGGAGAAGATCGGGCGGGTGCTCGATTCGGTGGAGCAGTTGATCGCCCAGCGCGCCCGCTCCTGGGATCAGGCCGGCATCGACCTCACCGAGTTCCGGGCACGCAAGTTCGCAGGCAAGCCCGGCGCGGCGGTGCCCGAGGACGGCCACGGCGACGTGTTCCTGGTGATCGACAACATCCGGGTGCTGCAAAGCGACTACGAGTTGACCAACCGGCTGCTGGCCATCACCGAGTCCGCGCTGAACTACGGCGTGCACCTGGTGATCAGCTCCGGGGACTGGCTGTCGATCAAGTCCCCGATCATGAACAAGCTGGGCACCAAAATTGAACTGCGGCTGGCCAATCCGACCGAATCGGTGATGCAGGACCGCAAAGCCGCCGCCGCGATCCCCCATCAGCCGGGCCGGGCCATGCAGTTCGGTGGCCACCACCTGCTGATCGGGGCGCCCACCGCCGGGCCGGGCCGCCACATCACCGCTGTCGAGGGCGAGGTGGCGCCGATGTCGGAACAGGATGCGGTAGCCGCCACCGCCGCCGACATCGCCCAGGCGTGGGAATCCCGCGGGGCCGCCCCCGCGCCGAGGATGCGTGTGCTGCCCACCGAGGTGCACTTCGCCGAGCTTGGCCCGGCCCCGGGCGGCACGCTGCGCCTGGGGGTGGGGGAGCGCGGGATGGACACCGTCGGGATCAACCTGGTCGAAGGCCCGCACTTCTTGGCGGTCGGCGCCTCCGGGTGCGGCCGCAGCACCCTGCTCAAGACGGCGATCGCGGCGATCAAGGAGACGTTCACCGCCGCCGAGGCGTTCCTGATCGTCTTCGACGTGGGCATGGGGTTGGTCGACGCCTACGACCCCGACTACATGCGGGTCTACCAGAACAACCTGGCCACGATCGCGAAGGTGACAGCGGCGCTGGCCACAAAGCTCGACGAGCGCCGCCCGCCGGCGGGGTTGAGCGCCGATGAACTGGCCCGCTGGCGGTTCACCGGCGAACGCATCTTCGTCATCGTCGATGACATCAACTTGATGACCCCGGCCGGGGTGGGCGCCCAATCGGTGTTGGCGCCGCTGAGCGCCCTGATGGAACGCGGCCGCCAGGTCGGGCTGCACGTCATCGCCACCTCCATTCTGGGTCAAAGCTGGTTCGGCATGGCGGGCAGCAAGTTCGTGCAGGCCATGCACACCGGCGGCACCGGGCTGCTGGTGATGGACGGCCAGGGCGAAAAGGTCGGTGACGGCTTCAAGGCGGCCCCGCGGGCGCCGGGTCGCGGCGAGTTGGCCTACCGGCGGGCGGGCCATCAAATGATCCAGGTCGCGCTGCCACCGGCCCGGGACAGCACGCAGACCCCCGACACCGGGGGCCGCCAGGACTGGTGAGCACCGCCGCCACCCGGTGGCGTGCAACGTGAACACCAAATGTTCAGCAATGTGTCGAGTTGTGTCGAATTGTTCGGTATAAACGTGTAGTGTGGCGATCGGACTTAAGATCGTCGGGGAGTTGCTAGCAAAAGGAGTGGGGACCATGTTGATTGACGTTTCAGTCCAAGGGGTGCAGGCCGCGTCGGCCGCCACGGCGGCGCTCTCGGGGGAGACCATGGGCCATGTCGGGCAGGCCGCCGCCGCGGGAATGGTTGTCCCACCGGCATTGGACCCCGACATCTCCCCGCTCAACGTCGCCAAGATCATGGCCTACACCCAGGAGGTGGCCGGTGTGCTCGCGGCCTCCGGCGCGCTCCAGGATTTGTATGCGGTGGCAAACGGTTTGTCGGCCACCACCTATGACCTCGGTGACGCGATGGCCGCGGTCGGCATCAACGCGGTCCTCTAAGCGCCGCCTCCCGATCCGAACGGAAGCGAGACGATGCCCAATCCCGCCGAACCCCCGGAGGTCACCTCCGGTGAGTTCTGGGGCGGTCCCGGGGCGGGCACGTTTTTCGCCTCGGCGGCGCAACTGGAGGCGCTGGCCGGGATGATCATCGGGATGCTCGGCGGGCACAGTGCCGTGGAGGCGGCGCTGTCCGCGAGTTGGCCCGCCCCCACCGGCGCGTCGGCGGTGGCCGCCAACGTCCCGCACATGCTGTGGCTGGGCACCGTGGCGACGATGTTGCAGACCGCGGGGGCGCAGATCGCGGCCACCGGCGAACAGTTCGAGGTGGCGAAAATGGCCACCCCGACCCCGGCTGAGGTGGCCTACAACCAGTCCGAACACGTCGCGCTCAACGCCGCGAATTTCCTGGGCTTCTTGACCCCGTACATCATGGCCAACCGCGCCCAGTACGGCTCGTACTGGGTGCGGGGGGTGTCCAATAAGTCCGCTTACGAAGCGGCCAGCGCCGCGGGGGTGCAGGCGATCCCGCCGGTGCCGCCGCCGCCGCCGACCGCGGCGCCCCTGACCGGTGGCGGGGGGAGCGGTCTCACCGACACGGCCTCACCGGAGAACCTGCTCGCCGGGCAGGGTTCCCCGATGCAGATGATGATGAGTCTGCTGCCGATGGCCGCCCAGATGCCCTCACAACTGAGCGGCCTGGCCTCCGGGGGTCCACTAAGCTCGGTCACCGAGTTACCGCAGCAGGCGTTGCAGCAGATCACCTCGCTGGCCGGTCAGGTCGGCTCGCTCAGCCCCGATGTCGGCGCCGAGGCGTTCTCGGCCGCCGGCGGCGACTGGGTGACCGCAACCCCGGCGGCGGGTGGAGCGGTCAGCGCGAGCCTGGTCGGTGCCGGTGGCGGCATCGGCGGTGGGGGTGGCTTCGGCGGGGCGGGTGCGGTGTCCCCGGCAGCCGCGCTGCGCAGCCCGGGATCGTGGTCCTCGACGGTGAACGCCGCCGCCCCCGCCGCCAGCACCGAACCCGTTTCGACCTCGCGGATCGCCGAGGCACGAACCGGTGGCACCGTGGCCTCGGGGATGGGTGCGCCGGGGGCGATGATGAGCCCGATGACGCACGGGGCCGCGGGATCATCCAATGACGACAAACGCAGCACTGCCACGGCGGTGGACGGCGCCGCGGTGCTCGCCACCGCCGCCGAGGCGTTCCGCGGACCCGCCGGGGTGCCCACGATCAGCGGCGGCGGCGGCAATGACTTCGCGACGGCGAAGGGGGGACGCTGAGCATCACCGGCAGGACACCAGCAGTACCCGAAATCCATTGGCATAGAAGGGAAACACTCACATGAGCTTGATCATTCACGGCGAACTCGACGCGATCTCCGGTGACGCGGCGGGCCTGCAGGCGGTCTCCGACAAGCAGGCCGCGGCCATGCAGCGGATGGCCTCCACGCTGGAAGCAGCCGCGTCGGCGCTGCAGAGCCCCGGCGCGGGTGCCTCGTTGCAGCGCGTGGGCGCTGAACTGCACGCCGACGGCCAGACCTTCTCCACGCACTTCGCCGATCACAGCGACAAGATGAACAACAACCGCCACGGTCTGGAGACCGGCGACCAGGACGGCGCGGCCGATATCGAGGCCGTCCTGTCGATCTCGACCTAACCCCCCACAACCACACTCATCGAAGGAGAGAACACCATGCGCTATGTCATCGGACCCCTGGAAACCTGCATCGCCGAGTTTCAGGCCGTGCACGCCGAGACCGAGCAGAACCGGGCAGACAGCCTCAACATCGTGCGCGCCAACGCCGAGAACTTCGGCGGTCAGGGCTCGGATGCCTTCCAGCAGGCCATCCACGTGATCAACACCAAATACGACCAGGCGATCCAGAAGCTGCGGCAGGTGCCCATCGCGGTAGAGAGCGCCAAGTCCGGGATGGTCCAAAAAGACCTGGGGCTGGCCAGCCAGTACTGAGCACCCCCGGCGCGGACGTCAGTCCACACCAGGCCGGCACCCCGCGGGCGGGGGGTCGGTGCGACCCGGCTACCGGGACACGGTGAAGTCCCCCCCTTCACCGTGTCCCGGTAGCCGGGTCGCGGGCGTTGGCCCGCCCGACCACAAACGTCAGAAAGGGGCGCTAGGCGATGGCGCGGATACCGTCGTTCACGACGCGGCCCGGACCCGGTCACGCGGGCCCCGCCAACATTGCGGCCCTGTCCACGACGACCGAAGGCCTGTGGCTGCTCCAGGCGCTGTGCGGGATCGAAACCCTCCCCGCGGTGCTGGTCACCCGGCCCTACATCGCCGACGTCGGCCCGCCAACGGCCCATCCCGGCCTCGACGCACTGCGCGACGCCGGCGCGCTGCTGGCCGGCGACCACCCCGAGGTGCACCCCCAGATTCGGGGCTGGCTGGAGACCTTGGGTGCCCCCGACATCGTCCTCGGCGCCATGATCGAACGCAGAAGCCACACGGGCACTGCACAACATCTGCGGATCGCGATCGCACGCCGTGGCGCCATGACCGTCGCGGCCACCCGTCACGACCAGGACGTCACCGTGGAGAACGTGGGTGCGGTACCGACCATGCGGGCACTACTGGCGCGGCTGCTGCCGCTGTGCGGCCCAGACACCACCCCGGCCGATTTCGACACGATCATGGTGCCCACCTCGGACTTCCTCGACGGACTCACCCAGGTGGTCCGCGGCGAACACACCCCCAAAGTCGCGCTGAGCCGGCTCGGCCTGACCGCCGGGCAGCAACGCGTCATCACCGCCGCCGCCGACCGGCCCCTGATGGAGATGTCGCTGGGCATCATCCGACGCCACACCACCGGCGATCGGGTGGGGATCGCCGCGGTGGCGGTGACCGACACCTCCGAAGGGCGCATCGTCACCGGCCCGGTCCGCAGCGACTCCGGGGATTGGTGGACCACGGTCACCCCGGGCACGCTCGCCGCCGGCGCCAACGCCCTGACCAATCTGCTGGGCACGGTCGGGCTGAGCGACTGGTACGGCCACGACCGTTCGGCCTAGAAACCGGGGGCGCAGCCGCCCGGCGGGTGAACATTTCCGACAACACCCCCTGTTTCATTACACACTTGGTATGTTCACTAGGTGACTGATAGTGTTTCTTTTCAGTTGAGTTTTGGGCAGGGGAAGGCAGGGATTCAGATGGCCGCCGGGATTGGGGAGACGCCATGAGTCAGTCGAACGAGCACGATTTCTACGCCCGCTACCTCAACCCTGCCGCAGGCGGCGATGAGCGCGGGGACTCCGAGCCGGTGGAGGACCAACGGCCGGACCGCAGCGGTGAGGGTGACGACGGCCGCACCGGCGGTGGGGCACACGCCGCACCCGAACGCGACCTGAACGACTCCGATCGCGACCAGAACGGTCATCACGCGGCCGACAGCGACGACGACTACCCTCTGCTCACCTCACTGCCGGGGCAGCAGTACCCGGCCCAGGACCAGCCGGCGCACGAACCGCCGCCGCTGGATCTCGACCGCGACCGCGACCGCGAGTACCCGCCGGCGGATCGGGGGGAACCGCCCCACCAGGACCGGAGATACCCGCCGACGGATCGGTGGGAACCGTCGCATCCGGAGCCGTCCTCCCCGGGCCGACAAGAGCCGCCGCCGTCCCCGCCGCGGCCCGACTGGGAACGCCAGTACCCGCCGATGGATCGGCGGGGCGAGCAACCGCCACGGCAGTACCCGCCCTACCCGCCCCAGCACTATCCGCCGATGGACCGGCAGGGGGACGAACCGCCGCCGCTGTACCCGCCCCGGCAAACGCCGCCCGACGCCGGGTCATCCCCGCACGGTGACGGCCCTGCCGATATCCACGATCTTGCCGGTCGACACCACGACAGCGCTGCGCGCAGCCGGCCGTCGGCGTCGGTGGGGCAGATGCGGGCGCAGGTGCGCCAGGCCGATCTGGTGCGCCCGTACAAGCCGGTCCCGGAGATCGGGTGGCGCAAGAAGCTGCACCAGTTGACGCGGATCAACCCCGGCGTCGGGCCGGCCGAGCGGGAGTGGATCGACCTCAAGCGTCGCCTCGGGGTCAATCTGCGCGGCACCTACTTGATCGCGATCATGCAGCAAAAGGGCGGGGCGTCGAAGACCACCTCGACGATCGGGCTTGGGGAGGCGCTGGCGCGGTACCGCGACGACAAGGTCGTCGCGATCGACGCCAACCCGGCCAACGGCAACCTGGCCAGCCGGGTGGACGAGCCGAGCACCGGAACCTGGCGCAGCCTGATCGCCGATCCGCACCTGGTGTCCTACAGCGATTTCCGGCACTACCTCGGTAAGGACTCCTCCTCCGGGCTGGAGGTGCTGGGCAGCGATATCGGCGACGACGTGATGACCGGGATGAACCTGATCCAGGCGTGGGACAAGCTCTCACGCCAGTACCCGATCGGGTTGATCGACTGCGGCAACCAGATGCGCGACGACCTCACTGCGGCGATTCTGTCGCGGGTGGATGCGGTGGTGGTGGTGTCCACGACGCGATACGACGGGGCCGCGGGGGCGCAGGACACCTTGAATTGGCTGATCTCCCACGGGTATCCGCATCTGGTCCGCTCGGCGGTGATGCTGATCAGCAACGTCAACAAAGTCTCCGCCGACCGTGCCGTGCGCAACCTGCACGAGGATTTCGAGCGGGTGTGCCGGGCGGTGCACGACATCCCCTATGACCCGCACCTCAGCGACGCGACCGCTATCAATTTCGACCGGCTCGCTCCGGCAACCCGGCGGGCGTACCTGGAGGCGGCGGCCTCGGTGGTGGACGGATTCGCCGGGGCGGCCGATAAGGATTCTGGCTATCGCAGCGGCAGCAACCGGAACAACCAGCGAGGGGATTGGCGATGACCGCGACCTACCAGCAGGCCCCGGCGGGACAGACCGAGGGCAGCGCGCTGCACCCCGCCGACCATGTGCGCCTGGCCGAGCAGGTCCGGGTCGCGGTGCTGTTTCGGGGCCGGCAGACCGATGTGACCCTGCCGGCCAGCTCCGCGGTGGCCGCCGTGGTGGATTCCCTGGTTCGGGTTCTTCAGACCCGTGACCTCGAGGACGGCGAGACCGGTCTGCGCAGCGCCGACGAGGACGGCATGATCTCCGCGGGTCTGCTCACCCTGACGTTGATCGACGGCCGCCCCCTGGATCGGACCCAGAGCCTGGCCCAACAGGCGGTGGCCGACGGCGATCTGCTGATCTTGTCGGTGATCGACCCGGAGGTGGAGTTCACCCCCATCGTCGAGGCCCCCTCCTCGGCGGTGGCGGTGCTCAACCGTGCCCGCTACGCCACGGTCACCGAGGCCACGACCCGGATGGTCGCGGCGGCGGTCGCGGCGGCCACGGTGCTGACCGCGGTGGGTGTCCTGGCGTTGGCGTGGTGGCGGGGTCTGGCGTCCGGGGGGGACTGGAACCTGTGGCCCGCCGCGGTGTGTGTGACGGTGGCGGTGTGCCTGGTGGTCTCGGGCACCGTGGTGTGGTGGCGCCGCCGCGACCGGGTGATCGCCACGGCGCTATGGCTGCCTGCGCTGGTGGTTCTGATGGCCGCGGCGGTGATGGGTGTGCCCGGCAGGCCGGGCACCTGGCATGTCATGTTGGCCTCGGGGGTGGTTGTGACCGCCGGGGCGGTGTTGTGGCGGTTGTCGGCGGCCCCGAAGGGGGTGTTGGCGTGGGTGACGATCACCGCCGCTGCGGTGCTGGCGATGTCGGTCGTCCACGCGCTCGGCACGCCGATGCTGTACGTGTGGGTGGCGGCAGTGGCGATCGCGCTGTGGGTGGTGACCAACGGTGCGGCCTTGGCCGGGCTGATGGCCGGTATCCCGGTGCCACCGTTTCCGACGGTCACCGGCAAGGACACCTTCGACGACGCCGAACACATCGCCCAGGAGGCGCTGGTCGCCGCCGAGCATGAGGGCACGCCCAGCGTCGCCGAGCTGGCGCGGGCGGCGGCGGCGGCCAACACCTATCTGACGGCGCTGCTTGCCTCGGCGGCGCTGTTCTTCGTCGGCGGGGCGTTCGCGGTGGTGACGCCGGGCAGCGGCCGATGGGCGCTGGCCACGGTCTACATCGTCATCGTCGCCACCATCCTGGTGCTGCGGGGTCGGGCGTTCACCACCCGGACGCAGGCGGTGCTGATCGTGGTGACCGGGTTGGCCATGTACGCGGCGGCGGCGGTGAAGTACACGCTGGTGTGGGACAGCGCCGCGGTGAGCTACTGGGTGGCCGGGCTGATTCTGGGGCTGGGCGCTCTGGGGCTGATCATCGCCGCCACCGTGCCCCGACACTCGTTTTCCCCGGTGTTCCGCAAGGTCGTGGAGTGGCTGGAATACCTGCTGGTGGTGTTGGTGCCGGTCCTGGCGGTGTGGCTGCTCAACGTGTTCACCCTCGTCCGGAACCGCTGATGGACCGCCGGGTTCGCAGCGCCCTGGCCGCCGCCACGGCGGTCATGGTGACAGCGGTGCTGCCCGCCCTCAGCGGCACCGCCGCGGCGATCACCCCACCGGTGATCGACCCCGGCGCGGTCCCGGCCGACGGGCAGCCCGGACCGGACGAGGCGATGCAGCAGCGCTACCAGTGCCCGGCCACGGGCCTGCTTCCCGACACCGATCTGGCGATTCCCGTTGCCTCGCAGGCGTTCATGGACCTGCCCGCATTGTGGAAATCCGCCGGCCGCGGGGCGGGGGTGACTGTGGCGGTGGTCGACACCGGTGTCAATCCGTCGGTGCGGTTACCGCATCTGCGCGGTGAGGGCGACTACGTGGACGGCGGGGACGGGCTCACCGATTGCGACACGCACGGCACCGTGATCGCCAGCATCATCGGCGCCGCACCGGCTGAAGGCGACGCCCTGGTCGGGGTCGCCCCCGACGCGGAGTTGCTGTCGATCCGGCAGTCCTCGGGGATGTACGTGCCGGCCAATCCCGGCGGCGGGGACACCGAGCAGGACCGCCGCGCCGGCACGGTGTCCACGTTGGCCAGGGCCATCGTCCATGCGGCCAACGCCGGTGCCCGGGTGATCAATGTGTCTGTGGTGGCCTGCATTCCGACGCTCAAGCCGGTCGATCAGACCACGCTGGGGGCGGCGGTGCGCTACGCCGCGATCGACAAGGATGCCGTCCTGGTCGCCGCCGCGGGCAACACCGCCAACCCCGGCTGCGCGCAGAATCCCGACATCGACGCCACCGACGCCGCCGATCCCCGCAACTGGGACCAAGTGGTCACCATCTCGACCCCGGCGTGGTTTTCCGACTACGTGCTCTCGGTCAGCGCCACCGACGCCGCCGGGCAGCCCGCGGTCGATGATTCCGGCCGGGAGATCAGTTTGGCCGGCCCGTGGATCTCGGTGGCGGCACCGGGATTATTCGTCGAAGGCGTCAACCGCGAGGGCGGCGTCATCAACGCGACGTTCGACAGCCAGAAGAACATGCTCAAACCGATGAGCGGCACCAGCTTCTCCGCGGCCTACGTGTCGGGTTTGGCGGCCCTGATCCGGGCCAAGTATCCGCAGCTGCCCGCCGCTCAGGTGATCAACCGCATCACCGCGACCGCCCACTCCCCGGCGGCGGTGGTGGACAACCGGGTCGGCCACGGAGTCATCGACCCGCTGGCGGCGTTGAACTTCGACGTACCCGAGGTGCCGGCGCCGCGGGAGAGCGTGTCGCGGCCGCTCGCCCCGCCGCCCGCACCGCCGCCGGTCGACGGTCGGCCCAAGGTGATAGCTCTGGTGGGGGTGGGGGTGCTGGCGGTGGTGCTGGCGGCGGTCCTGGGAATCGGTGCGATGGCAAATACAAAGGGCGGGAAGCGATGACGACCATGACCGACGCGGGAACCCAGGTGATGGTGGCCCAGGACCGCTACATCCCCGGCGCGCATTCGGCGCTGCCCGAACGGCTCTCCCGCTGGCGGCTCAATCTCACCCGCCGGTTCGTCGTCATCGCCGAGTTGCTCACCGCGGCCGTGCTGATCGTGGCGTCTCCGGTGATCTGGTGGGTGGCGCTGCTCGTCGCGGTCGCGGTGGCGGCGCTGGTCACGGTGGCCTACAACGGAGCCACCGCCGCGGGCTGGGGGTTGCGGTGGGCGCGGCTGACCCATTACCGGCGCAACGGCGCCGCGCGGCGGCGGCGGGCGGCCATTCCCGATCCGTTCAACGCCGAACTGAGTGGAGTCAGCCCGGTCGGGATGCGCTGGGACGGCCAGTACGCGATCACGATGATCGAGTTGCATGGGCGCCCGTTCGCTCCCACGGTGCTGGTGCCCGCCGGGGCCGACACCGTCGACACCGTTCCCCTGGAGGCCATCAGCACGCTGCTGTATCAGTTCGCGGGCCTGGAGTTGGACTGCGCTGATGTGGTGTCGGTGAGTCATCGGGTCGCCGACGACGGCCGCTACACCCCGAAATACGACGAGATCGTGGGCGATCGGCCCGCGGTGGGCGCCCGGCGGACCTGGCTGGTGCTGAGGTTGTGCCCGCAGGCGTGCATGGCGGCGATGGCCTACCGCGGCGACGCCGCCGCGGCGACCGCCGCGGCCACTGAGCGCATCCGACAGTCGGTGATCCGGGCGGGGTGTCGGGCGCTGACGTGCAGCGCCGAGCAGATGAGCGAGGCGACCGGCGCGCTGCTCGCCGACGGTTCCCTGGACCTCGACCGGGTCGATGAATCGTGGTCGCATCTGGACGTCAACGCCGATTTTGTGACCAGCTACCGCATCGCCGGCGCCGATCTGAGCACTCGGCTGCTCAATGACCTCGCCACGGTGCGCAGCAACCGCACGGTCACCACCATCCGGGTGACCGCCACCCGGGCCGGTGAGGTGTCGGTGGGGGCGGTGGTGCGGTTCCACACCGCCGCGCCGCTGACCCACCCGCCGCTGCTGGCGCTGCGACCGGTCGCGGGGCAGGCCTTCGATGCGCTGCTGGCGTCGCTGCCGTTGGGTAACCGGTCGCTGCGGTTGCAGTTGTCGCAGCGCCGCCTCACCGACGGGGAGTTGCGGATTCCGGTGGGGCCCACCGGCCCCATCCTGGGGATGACGGTCACCGGGCTGCCGTTTTTGATGCCGGTCACCGATGCGCTGGCGGCGTCGCGGATGACCATCGACGCCGATCTGGACGTGGTCGTCCCGCTGTTGCTGCGTGCCAGCGCGGCAGGAGAGGTGGTGTTGATCCACACCTCCCGGCCGGACGTGTGGCTGCCGTTGTGCGACCCCGACGCCCGGATCAGCGTGGCGGGGGCGGCGGCACCGCACCGGGAACCCACCCTGATCGTCGTTGATGGGGATTCCCAGGAGATCGCCGGCGGCCAGCGCGGGCACACCGTGGTGTTCCTGTCGGGGTCGCCGTCGACCAAGGAGGACTCTGATCTGGTCGTCACCCAGACCAGCTTCGACGATGTCACGGTGAGCACACCGACGATCCCCGTGATCCCCCTGACGCTGATGCGCCCCCGTAACGAGGCTCAGTTCCTGTCCCACTTGGCGGTGCGTTAAGCGATGGTGGGCGACGATCGGACGCTGAGCGCGTTGCAGGCCGCAGTCAAGGCGTTGCCGACGGCCCCCGAACGGGCTGCGCAGGTGTTTCGGCTGGTCACCTCCGATGACCCGACCGTCGCCGACGCCTGGCTCGGGCGGGTGGCCACCGGGGATCACGCCCTATCGACGTTGCGGGCGTTGGCGACCCACGCGGCTCGCATCGGCCACGATCTGCGGGCGGTGCAGGTGCGCCCCGCCGACTTGGGGGCCCGGTTTCGCACCGACTACATCAACCTGACGATCCACGACGCCGACACCGCCGCTCTGGCCTACATCTCGGCGTTGATCGACGCCGGGCAGTTCCAGGACGCCCACGACCGGCTGGCCGCCCTGCCGGCCTCGGTACCGGCGTCCTACGTGCGGGCGGTGCTGTACTCGCGCACCCAGCGTTGGCCCGACGTGTTGGGTGCGGTGACGGGGTGCGCCGGGTGGATGAGCGTGGACCTGGGCCGGGCCGGGTCGTTGCTGGAAGCCAAAGCCGCGGCGAACCTGAAGTTGCTCGACCGTGCGTTGGCGGCCACCGACCGGGCCGCCCTCGACGGGGGAGTCGTTGACGACATCACCCGCGATGCCCTGTTCTGCCGGGCGCTGGTGGTGCGTCACCAGGGTGATCCCAGCGCGGCGCACACCTTGCTGACCGAGATCGGGGTGCGCTGGCCGGGGTTTGGCGAAGCCCAGGCCGCCCTGGCCGATCCCACCTACGGCTTGCGCTTCACCGATGCGGCCACCATCGACACCCGCACCGACTACTGGGATGCGGACACCGCGACGACCGACGCCCAGCGGGCGGCGGCCTCAGCCAAGACGCTGCTGGCGACCGCCGAAGGCGACATGGCCGGCATGGTCGGGCTCAGCGAGGTCAAAGCGCGACTGGCCCGGCTGCGGTCGGACTCCATCGCCCGGATCATCCGGCAGCGCAAGAACATCCCCACCCCGCCGGTGTCGCGGCACATCCTGATGGTGGGGCCGCCGGGGGTGGGCAAGACCGTCTCGGCCCGCACCATCGCCAACATGTTCTGCGGCCTGGGCATCCTGCCGCGGGCGGACCTGTATGAGACCAAACGCAGCAAGCTGGTCGGACGCCACCTCGGGGACGCCGAGAACAACACCCGCGAGCTTTTGGAGGCGGCGCTGGGCGCCACGGTGTTCCTCGACGAGTTCGGCGGGCTGGTGCAGACGGGGCTGTCCAATGGCGATGCCTACGGGCAAGCCATCATCGACACCCTGGTGCCCTGGATGGAAAACGAACGCGAGCATTCGGTGATCATCGCCGCGGGCTATCCGCGGGCGTGTCAGCGGGTGCTCGAGGTGGACCAAGGGCTGCTGTCGCGGTTCAAGACCACCATCGAGTTCCAGTCCTACAATCCCGACGAGCTGATCGAGCTGGCCCAGCATTTCGCCTCCACCGGGGGAGACGTCGTGGAGGCGGGGGCGGCCGAACACGTGCTGCGCGAACCGTTTACCCGGTTCTACACCGCCGTGTCCACCAGCGAGGAGGGCGATCAGGTGCGGGCCATCGACACGTTGGGCAACGGCCGGTTCGTGCGCAAACTCATCGAAAGCGCGCAAGCCGCCCGCAATGAGCGGGTGATCGACGCGCACGGGCTGGGGATGGCCGACCTCAGCGACGAGACGCTATTCGATGCCATCGACGAGACGGCGATGACCTTGCTGACCGCCGGCGACCTTCACGCCGGGCTGGCCGACGCGCTGCCCAGCGGGCTGCCGCGATGAACCGCGCGGATCACCGGGACAGCTCACCGCTGGGCGCCCCCGCACCGCGACCCCGAAACCGCTCGGCCATCGTCTGCGCCCAGTGGCGGGCCTCGCCACCCAAAGCCTCCTCGGGACAGGCCGACTCCTCGCTGCCCCCGCAGATAGCGGTTGCGAGATCGGCGGTGCTGACCCGGTCATAGCCGACCGGCGCCACCACCCACGCCGTTTCCCCCAGCACCACCACATCGCCCACGCTCAGACTGCGGTTGCCGGCCGCGCGGTAGTCGGTCGCCCACTGCTGGGTGGGCTCCTCGTTGAGTTCGTCGAAGATCGTTTCCAACGCCGCCATGATCGCCTTCTGCCGCTGTGCGGGATCGCGCCCGGCAAGGGTGAGAGAGAACGCGGCGGCCTGCTCCATGCTGCGCGGGGCCAGCGTTCCGGTGGTGCGGTAGTGCATGAAATCGGCGGTGTCGGCGGTGAGGTAAATCCGCGCCAGCAGCGTTGCGGGGTCCATGGTGTCCATCTCCGTGGTCTTGGCCGTATCCGGGGCTTACAGCGACAGTCCGGTGTCGGCGGCGGCGCGGGGTCGGGTGCGCAGCCGCGCCGCCGTTTCCTGCGCCCACGCCCGCGCCGCGCCGTCGAGCGGCGACGGACCGGCGGCGGGGCGGGTGTGGGGGACCGCTGTACGTTCGTTCGATGGACTGACCGCGTGATTGCTCAACGTGCGAATGCGGTCGGGACGAAATCCCGACCAGGACTCGCCGACGGCGGGGATGACGACCGGTGCGCTGCGATAGCCGCTGTGCGCCAACATGTCTCGCGCTTCGCGATCGGTGGACAGGTCCACCAGCGCGTAGGACATGCCCAGTTTCTCGAACGCGCGTTTGGTGGCCACGCACTGCACGCAGTCCGGTGTGGTGTAGATCGTGGCGGCGGGCTCGGCCGCCGAGTCGGCGATGGCCTGACCTTCGGCGGTCACCCCATTGCGCGGTTGCGAAGCCCTGACAGGCGGTTCGGCGGGCATGGCACCCCTCCCTCTCAGACTGTCCAAACAGTAACACGTTGTGTGTTCACGATTGTGTTGCATTGACGTTTGTTGTGTTGGTCTGGCACGCTGCGGGAGTGACCTTCGCACCGATATCCGCGCCGCCGCGGCCCTACAGCAAGCCGGCGACGCCGTACTGCGGGTTCCTGGCGCGCCGCACCGCCGACGGCAGGGGCTCAGAGTTGTATGTGCCGTATTCGGCCGCTCATTGCCTCGTCTCGGCACCGACCGAGACCGGGAAGACGCGGCGGCTCCTCGCCCCCCAGGCGGTGTTGTGGAACGGCCCTGCCTGTGTCGTGAGCAGCAAAGACGACCTGATGCAGCTGGTGATGGAGCGCCGCTACGGACCCCGAGCGCTCATTGATCTGCGGCCCATCAAGTCCCCGGTGTACCCCCACGGCGTCACGGCGCTCAGCTTCGATCCGACGGTGTCGATCGACTCACCCGCCGAAGCGCTGACCGTGGCCGAAACCATCATGCAGATGTCCACGGTGGGTCTGGGCAGCGGCGCCGACCAGGTGTCCGACGGCGGTATCTGGGAAAGCCAGGCCGCGGGGCCGTTGGCCGCGTTCCTCTACGCCGCATCCCCCGCCGCATCCCTCAACGGCAACGGCCTGGGCATGTCGTGGGTGTTGACCGCGGTCGACAACATCGACCCGGAGAAGTTCGACACACCCGGCTGGGCGCAGGCCGCGGCGTTGTGCCACAAACACAAGGTGCTGGCGCTGGGCATGATGCGCATCCTGGAAATGGATGCCCGGCAGCGGGATTCGGTGGCGATCACCATGCGCAAAGCGATCACGCCGTGGTTGCGGACCGCGCTGAACACCGCCGACGTGCTGCCGCCGTTCACCCCCGACTTCCTCGACAAACCGGACGCCACCCTGTTCGTCCTGGCCCCCGCCGACGGCACAGTGGCCGGATCGGCGGTGACCCTGCTCGATTCCCTGGTGCGGCGCTGGCGCAACAAGACCGCCTCCCGCGAGCAGATGCATCGCCTGCTCATGATCATCGACGAACTCCCCAACACCGCCCCCGTTCCGGGCCTGCGGCGCTTCGTCGGCGAAGGCCGTGGCCTGGGCATCAATCTTGTTGCCGCCGTGCAGGCATCGGATCAGTTGGAGACGGTGTACGGATCGGCGTACGCCAACGAGTTGCGGGCGATCTTCCCGGCGGCAGTCATCATGCACGGCGCCCGCGAGGAGGAACTGCTCACCGCCGCCGAGCAGTGGTCGGGGCTGACCAACCGCCGCGCCCAGAGTTTCGGCCAAAGCGACTCCCACAAGACGATCAGCTCCGATCTGGGTGCGGGCCTGCGGTGGCAGGAGTTGCTCCCACCCGATAGGGAGCACGCGAGATTGCTGATCCGCGGCGGCGTGGGGCAATGCGTGCAGATACCGGATTGGTCGGTGTTCGTCGGCCGATACGACGCGGCGTGTCAGGCGCTGGTCGCGCGCAGCGGCCACCCCAGCATCGCCGGCACACGCACCCCACCGGCCCGCCGGGCCGGCGGCTGGCGGCGGCTTGCGGCCGCCCTGCGCTGACACCGACCGCCACCTCGTTCAACCACCGATTTTTCAACGATCAATTTCGACAGGGGATCTTCCATGCCTTTTTCAGCCCGCCTCACCCGCACATCGGCCGTCTGCGCGCTCACCGCGGGGCTATTGGCGACGACCGCTGTCGGGGCCACCGCGCAGGTCGCCCCGGCAGCGCCCCGCGCCGCCGAGACCCTCATCATTGGGGGCACCACGTTCCCCAGCGTGAGCGCGGCGACGATGGCCAGCTTCACCAACACGTTCTCACCGAACCTGGTCAACGTGCCCTATCCCGCCCAACTGGCCCCGTTCTCCGGGGACATTTCCCTGGGGACATCGGTCGCGGCGGGCGCAGCGACACTGGTGCAGATGATCCAAGCAAGCGTGGCGGCGACGGGGTCCATCGTGGTGTGGGGCATTTCGCAGGGAGCGCTGGTGATCAATGCCGCCACCAAAGCCCTCCTAGAGAGCCCCGACCGACCCGATCCGGGTGCTCTGACGCTGGTTCGGGTCGCCGATCCGGCCACCCCGGTGACCGGCATGTTGAACTTCCTCCCCGACGCGGTGCTCTCGCTGCTGCAAAGCGAGTCGATGCGAACCGCGGTCGAGACACCGTTCAACACGGTGATCATCGTCAACAGCTACGACGCCTTCAGCGACTGGCCCGTCAACCCCAATCCGGTGGCGGTGCTCAACGCGCTGGCCGGCCTGTTCTACCGGCACGGCCAGACGGCCTTCGTGGACCTGCAATCGGTTCCCGCAGAGAACATCTCGGTCAGTGTCAATTCCTACGGCGCCACCACAACGACCTACCGCGTGCCCTCACCGGATCTGCCCCTGACCAGGCCGCTGCGCGACGCCGGCCTCCCCGGCTCCTGGGTCGATGCACTCGATGACCTGCTTCAACCCATGGTCGACGCTGGTTACGCCGCCGCACCGGCACCGGCGACGGCCGCCCCTTCGGTGATGATCGCCGCCGCGAGGCCGATCGACGGGCCGGTGCGGGTGAGTTCGCCGACCGCCGCGGTCATGGCCTCCGGTGACGCCGCGATGGGCGTGATTCGCCCGGCTGGGGCGCTGCGGGTGCCCGCCACCGCAGATCGCGCACGACGGGGCGGCGTCGAGAAGCTGTCGCGGCCGCTCACCGCCGCTGTGAGTCCGCCCCGCGCCGTGAAGGCGGGCCGTCCCTGAGTCAGGCAGCCGGAACGCACGCTGCGGTGCGAGGGCGCACTGAACGGGTTGCCCGGCTATGCAAGGAGGTTGGAAGTGCTGCAACTGGGTCAGATTGACCGAGCCGACGACAAGCCGCCCTACCGGCAGATCGCCACCATGCTGCGTGATGCGATCAGCTCCGGCCAGTTCAGAGCAGGCGAGCGACTGCCTTCCGAATGGGCGTTGACCGACCACCTTGGAGTGGCTCGGATGACAGTCCGCCGAGCTGTCGACGAGTTGCGCACCGAAGGCCTCTTGATTTCCGAACACGGCCGCGGAGTGTTCGTTCGCACCGCGCCGCCAGTGCACCGAATCACCTCCGATCGCTTCGCCCGTCAATCAACGGCGGCCGAAGAATCGGACAACTCACCGCATTTCGACAGCATCGCCGTGACACTGGAGAAGGCAAACAGCACTGTTGCCGAACATCTTCGCCTGACACCCGGCGATGACGTCATCGTTCGATCACAGCGCCACCTGGCCGATGGACGCCCCGTCGAGATCACCGCGTCCTACATTCCCGCCGCTCTCGCCCGCGCCACCCGGCTGGATCACACCGACATCGGAGACGGCGGCGTCCACGCGCGACTCGAAGACGCCGGCCACCTCCTGGCACGATTCACCGAAGAAGTCGGCGCCCGGATGCCCACACCGGACGAGCGTCGCGCCCTGCACCTGGCAGCCGGACCCGTGCTGACCGTGACGCGGACGGCCTACGACACCAATGACATAGCCGTCGAGGTATGCGAAGAAGTCAAAGTGGCATCCGCTTACCTGCTCGAATATCACGTCCCGGCGCGATGACCGCCTGGAAGTGGCCTCTGCGCGGCGGCGGCGGCGAAAGATCGGGCACTGTCACCGCAACCGAGCAGAACTCACTGCTGGCAGGAACTGACGCCTGCGCCCTTGTGAGGAAACGGATTGTCGGAGCCGCCGGGCACAGTTCGGGCTATGAAGACCGAACGTGGATGGGTCGTTGTCGATGTCGAGACCACCGGCACCGACCCGCAGACAGACCGGATGCTCAGCGTCGCCGCCCTTGCCCTGAGCCCCGACGCCACAGTCGTGGACACGATGAGCACGCTGCTCAACCCCGGCGTCGATCCCGGACCTACCCACATTCACGGCTTGACCGCGGCGACACTGGCCGGCGCCCCGCAGTTCGACGACATCCGCGCCGATCTCACCGCGGTGTTGCGCGGGCGCACGTTGGTCGCCCACAACGCCGACTTCGACTACGGGTTCCTCGCCGCCGAAGCCGGTCGCGGGGTGGCCACCGCACTTCCCGTCGAGGATCTGTTGTGCACGGTCGAGTTGGCCGCGATCCTCGACCTTGGCCTGTCCAACCTCAAACTGGCGGCGCTGGCCGAGCACTACGGCGTCGACCAGTGCCGCCCCCATGATGCCCTCGACGACGCCCGCGTCCTGGCGCGAATCTTCCAACGGATGCTCGCCGACGCGGGCCGCACGGCGGTCCCCCTTCCGGTCCGAAGCGCCACCACCGTTGCGCCCCGGCGGCTGTCGGCGTAGCGGACGGCTGCGCCGCCGGTGGCGGCGTCAGTAACCGCTGACCGCGGTAGGGGTCGCACTGGCCTGCAGGAGCACAGCTTTGATGCCCACGGCCACCGCGCCGAGGGTCCAGGCGGCACCCAGGACGTTGACGATCACAGCGATGACCAGCAGCCGTGTCGAGCCTCCGCGGGCGCGGATGACCGGGGTCAGATCGTAGGAGGACAGTGGGGCCTCGGCGGTGACGAACACCGAGGGACCGGTGAGGTCATCGGCGGCCAGGGGGATATTCAACTCGATGCTGGCGGGCAGGGGGGTCAGTGGCCACCAGTCCAGTGATCCGTCAATCGCTAACCAGCCGTTGAGGATTCCGTAGATTCCGGCGGTTACAAACGTGGCGGGCAGCTGCGCCATGATCCAGGGCGCCAGGACTGCTGATCCCAGCGAGTGGGATTCCCGCGAACTGTAGAGCAGCGTCGTGAGGAACCCGAGAACGATTGCCGAGCACAGCAGCGCGACGATCGGAAAGGACCGCAATCGCTGCGGGATCAGCGATTCGATCCGCGCGTACAACCACCGGCCGAGCGGCCAGCCCAGCGGAGCGGCGAGCGCTACCGCCGCGACGAGGAGCAACTCAATTTTGGCCTCCACGGTGTTCGGGGCGCGCGTGAGCAACGGGTGGGTGGCGTTGTCGTCGTAAGGGTTGGGGCGCGCACCGGCCAGGTCGCGTTTGCGGCGCCGAATCCGGCGGTTGAGCACCTCCGCTCGCCGGATCTGCATGGTGAAGATTCCGGCGTGTTCGGCGATCCACTCGCGCCGCAATTCGTCGTACCGGTCTGTCGCTTCTCTGAACATCATGTGTTTACGGTTGTCTTATCGTGTCGCATCTGTCAACATGTGAAGCATGATAGTGGGCGTAGCGGTCATCGGGTGGCTGGTTTCGATGCCGCATGCCGCGCTGACGATCTGGGTGGTCGCCGCCGCGGGCGGCGCACTGTATGCGCTGCTCACGCGGCTGCGCCGGGTGTCTGCGCGGTCGAGAGCGGCGCGGTATCCCTCGGGGTGGGGCGCCACCGGCGCCGGTGGCGCCGCCCCGCGGGTGTGCAACCTCGTGAACACCACCTCGGAGCCGTTCAGCCGGGTGGGCGCATCGGCTCGCTGGCCGGGGGTGTGGATCGGTACCGCCGTCAGCCCGCCGGCCGCCCGGCGCTCGGCGGCTCCCGCCGCAGGACAGCAGCGCCGCCGGCTGAGCGTGCGCAGCGCCGTGAGCATGACCCACCAGAAGGGGCGCCAGTGACCACCGCCGAGGAGTCGACGGCCAGCGAGGCGCAGACACGCCATGAGTTCATCGCGGCCAACACCGCCGACGAGGCCTACCCGATAGCGCCGGCAGTCGACGATCCCACCACCCAGTGGTCCGAGGACGACGACGAGGACGAGGACGACGAGGACGATCGGGACGGCCACGGCCAGTACGGCAGCAGCCATCACGGCGCAGCGCCAGTCGACCTCGACTCCCACGACCAGGACGATCCGCACGACGCCGCCGACGAAGCTGGCGTGCGGCACGACCCGCAGGACGACAGCGACGACCCCGACCCCGGCGTGCCGGGTGATCAGGGGCAGCGCGACGATCCCACCGCAGGGCCCCGGCGGTTCGACTCCCGCGTCGCCGTCGGATTCGCAGGAGTGCTCGTCGCGGCGGTGGTGCTGGCCGTGGTCGCGTCCACGATGTTCTACGGCGGGGGCGACACCAAGGTGGCGGTGCGCCAAGCGACGGTCGCCGACCCGGCGGTCGCCGCGCCCCCGTCGCAGTCTCCCGCACCAGCAGAGCAGCTGGCGATCGGAGATCGGCCACTGCCCTACAGTGCCGACGCCTCCGGGTCGTGCCCGGCGGGGTCCACCTCGGCGCAGACGATGGCCGGCGCTGATCCCCGCAACGCATTTGTGTGTGTGCGCGACGGCATCGACGGTCAGGTGATTGATATCGACCTGTCGAAAACCTATGTCATCACCGCGATTTCACTGACCCCGGGCTGGACCGGGCAGGACGCCAGCGGTGCGGCGCAGTGGTCGCAGCACCGGGTGGTCACGACGGTGCAGTACGCGTTCAACGACACCGAGCGGACCCTGATCACTCAGGACACCAAGAATGTGCACGGCGAGGCGGTGATACCCGTCCAGCGGGTGCTGGCCTCCAAAGTCCGGATGCTGATCCGGCAGACCTCGCGGCCCCCGGCTGATGCCCCGACCTCGGCGGCAGCGTCGCCGGACCTGTTGCCGGGCCTACCGACACCGCCGACCTTCGCTGGTGACCCGTTCGTCGCGGGAACACCGAACTCCGATCCGGTTGATCACACGTTCGCGGTGAGCAGCCTGAAGATCATCGGCCACGAACCACTGTGACCGACTCCCGCGTGGCGTTGATCGCCCACACCGCCGGCACCGATCCGAACAGAGCAGGGACCAGCACATGAAGATCAGTCGAACCTGGCAGGCGCGCCTGGGCCGGTCGCAGTCGATGGCCTCGCGCCTCGGCCGTCCCGCAGTGCGGGCCCTGGCGGCGCTGGCGGGCCTGCACCTGGTGTGGCAATTCCTGTTCGGCTCGCCAGTGGATGTCGTGGGACCGGCTCGCACGGTGGTCAACAAGTCGGCGGTGGTGAGTTCATTCGCCCAGGATTTCGTCTCGGTGTGGCTGACCGCCACCGCCAACGATGCGCATGTGCTCACCGGGTTTGTGGCGAAGGACTCCGGGGGGTTCAAGCTGCCCACGACCCCTGCCGTGGTGATCACCGCACCGACGGTGGTCGCGGTGACCTTGACCGGTCTGGCCGGGAAAGCCGCTGACGCCGAGGTCTATTCGGTGGTCGTGGGGGTGACCCAGCGCCCGTATGAGTCGGCCAGCCCCACCCGCGCGCTGTATCGGGTGCCGGTGTTGTGGTCGAAGTACGGGCCGCAGGCCATCAGCCTGCCCGCCAGGGTGGGCGGTCCGGGTCCCGGCGCGATGCTGCCGATGACCTATCCGGTGGCACTGGCGGCCAGCGATCCGGCGTTCGCGGCGGTGTCAGGGTTTCTGACCGCCTACCTGACCTCGGCGGGCGGCGTGGATCGCTACGTCACCGCCGACTCCTTGATCTCAGGACTGGGAGATGCCTACCACAGTGTCGCGCTGACCTCGCTGACCGCGATTGATGCCCCGCCCGCGGTCCCGGCCGACGGCGAATCGGTGCAGGTGTTGGCCCGCGTGGATGCGGTCACATCGCAATTCGCCCCCACCCAGCTGGTGTATCCGCTGACCCTGCAGGGCGTCGGCGGGCGGTGGGTCATCGCAGCGCTCGACCAGGCCCCGGCGATGTCGGTCGAGGACGATCTGGTGCCTGTTGTGGTCTCCCCGGGCGCCGCGAAGTAGCGGCGCGCAACCCCCATGACAGCCACACACACTGGAAGGGAAGCCCCATCGTGAGCCTCACTGATCCAACAACCACGATTCGCACCGCATCGGATGCGGTGGCCGCGGCCGCCACCCTGATGCGGCAGACGGCACAGGCGTGCCCGCAGATCGCGCTGCGCGACCCGCACGGCATCTGGCGGACCTACGCCGAGATGTCGCTGGCAAGCCTGCTCTACGCGGCCTCATCAGCCGGGTGTGGCGGCGGAATATGTTGGGCGGCAAAAGCACTGGACAACACCGATCCCGAACTCAGCGCCGAACCGGGCTGGCGGCAGGTCGAGCAGCTGTGCCGCGGCCACGTCCCCCTAATGGCCGCCGCGGCCCGTGCCATCGACCTCGATGACCGGCGGCGGGACTCGATGCTGCTGGCACTGCACGACGTTTTCGACTATCTAGCCGGCGGCGGCTCGGGGCGGCCATCGCCCCTGACGGTGTAGCCCAGCAGTTCGAAGCATTGATTCACCCACCCACCGAAAGGAAATGACCATGATCGAAACCACTCTCGCCGCGGGGGATCTGCTCACCGCGATCCCCGGTCTGTGGGACGCCGCACGAATCCCGCTGGCCATCATTGCCATCGCCGTGGGGGGCGTCTCCGGGGCGTTCTCGCTCACCCGCGGGTTCGGGGCGGCGGCCGGCAAGGTACTCGGCGGTGTGGCGATCGCCGCAATCATCCTCGGCGGCGCCGGGCTGGCCACCTCGGTGAAGGGCACGGTCGACAAACACGGCGGCGGCATCACCACCGGCCAGTTCGGTCAGTAGCGACGCGGGCAGCGGGGGATGAGCAACAGATGAGCGAGGAGTTCCGGCGCGAGACCGCGCGAGTGTTCACCGATGTTCGGGATTTCCCGATCTATGTCTCCCACATCGACGACAACACCCGACTGTGGTTCGCGCCGTGGCGGGTATGGGACGGCGCGACCTTCCTGCTGGGGATCGCCGCGACGTTCCTGGCCACGCGAGCGTGGTACGACTCCGGGCACGCCGTCGCGATCTTCCTGCTGGGCGCGGCGGCCACCGCCGGCCTGACGGCGGCGGCACGGCAAATCCCGGTCAGCAAACCGTCCCCGCTGCACCGGGTGTGGTGGGCGCTGACCGGACTGGCGCGGACCCGACGCAGCGCCGCACTCGAGGGGGGCGACCCGTGGCTGTCGGCACCCAAAGAGGTGATCGGCAATCTGGTGTTCACCCAGGGCGGGGTGTACGCGGAGTTCCTCGTCGCCGGTCAGCCCGGCGGCATGATGGCGTTCGCTCTCAAAGATCAGATCGCGCGGCGCCACCGCCCGCTGACCCGCCAACTGCCCTCGGGCATGGTGCTGTGGGGCGTCAGCGCGCCGCTGTCACCGCGGCGCACCATCCGGGCGATGCTCGAGGGTTATACCGACCGCGACCAATGGGTCGATGAGGTCCGCGACTGGGACTCGTTTTTGCAGATCGAACCGTTCTACGAACAGATTTTCGGGCTGCGTATCCCGGTGGACGCGGGCATGGTGGGACGCAGCGGTGTCGGCGGCGTCGCCAAGGCGGCGACCGTGATCATCGGCCGCGACCCCGACGACCCGCAGTCGCTGGCCGGATACCGCGGGCTGGTCGAGGACATCTTGGTCAAGATCCCCGCGGAGTTCGCCGCCGTCGCGGCCACCCCGCGCCAGATTCACTGGCTGTATGCCCGGCACTGGAACCGCGGGGTGTTCAGGGTGCCGTTCCCCCACGATGCGGGCGGCCCGGATCGGTTGACGGCGCAGGACTTCCAGGCCATCGCCCCCGACGACATTGATCTCGGCGATCAGCAGACTCGCCGCGCGAACCGGTCGTGGTGGCGCCGGGCGCTGCCCTCGCTGCGGCCGGTGCTGCGCACCAAGACCGGCGACGGGCCGTCGAGCTATCAGACGATGATGCCGGTGTCGCAGCTTCCCCGCGGCGGCCTGGCCTACCCGCGCGCGGAACTGCTGCTCTCGCTGTACGACGTCGATGTCGACGACGCCGACGTGGACTGGTTCCAGCACGTCACCATCCGCTCGGCCGAAAAGGCGCTGACCCGCGTCGACCGCGCCCAACGCAACCTCAACGATCAGAGCTTCCAGCGCACCGGCCGCCGCGCCAGCCACTCCGATCTGATCGAGCGTTATCACAGCGGTGAGGACTACAACGCCGAACTGCGGGCCTCCACCCTGGAGCGGGAGGTGGAATCGACCACCGTCGCCGCGATCGGCTCGGCCTCCGCGGAGGCCACCGCCCAAGCGGTGCAACACCTGCACACCCATTTCGCCGAGGAACTCGACACCACGCTGCGCGGGCCGCGCGGGGGGGCTCAAGTGGCGCTGTGGCAGATCGGACTGCCGGGCAGCGAGGAGCGCGCCCCGCGCGACCAGTACTGCCAGCCCACCACCACCAAGCACTGGGCACGGTTCTCACCGCTGGTGTCCAGCGCGCTGGGTAACAGCAGCGGCATCCTCATCGGTCGCAACCTGGCGACCCGACGGGCATCCCCGGTGCTGCTGGATCTGGAGGGTGTGGCAGGCCGGCGCGGCGCGCCGGGGCTGCTGCTGTTCGGTCCCCCCGGCGGCGGGAAGTCGCAGTGCGCCAAACGGATTGTCGATGCGCTGATCAAACGCGGTTCGCAAACCTCCATCACCGATCCCGGCACGATGCGGGAATGGTCGACCGCCCTGGCCCACCACGGGGACAGGATCGCCGTTCTTGACCCCGCACGCGGCGCGGTCTCGATGGACGGTCTGCGGATCTTCCGCCGCGAGATCGCGGTGGAACGCACGCTGGATCATCTGCTGCCGATGATGGGGGTCGACACCGACGGGGTGGTGGCCCGGCAACTGCGCGGACTGCTGCGCCCCGATCAGCGGGTCGCCGAAAGCATGGGTGGGCTGGTGCGCTACCTGAACTCCCTGACCGGCCGTGCGGCCAGCGAGTACGAAGACCTGACCGCCCGGCTGGACATGTGGGCCAACGTCGACTACCTGCGCTGCATGTTCGACGAGTCGCTGCCGGTGCCGCCGATCGCGGAGAAAGACGCCGTGGTGTGGCTGACCGCGGACCTGGAACTGCCCTCCACCACCCAAACCGACGAACTGCACCTGTATCGGCGCCAAACCGCTAGGGCGCGGGCGGGATTCGCCATCTACGGCATGATCGCGGCGCTGACCCGCGAAACCTACACCGGTCCCCATCGCCGGCCCGACAGCTTCGGCTGGTTCGTCGCCGAGGAAGCGCGTAGCTATTTCGCCTCGCCGGTCGGTAAGGACGACGCGCTGCGCATCGTCACCCAGGGCCGCAAAGAACGCTACGGGCTGATCGCGATCTCCCAGCACGTCGAGCATTTCGCCGGAATCAGCACCCAGGACCTGCCCAACCGGATCGTCACGCCGTTCAAGCCCAGCGAACGGCAGTACGCGGTCGAGGCGTACCGCAAGATCGGCATCGACCCCGACGAGTACCCCGAGGTGCTGGACCTGCGCACCGTGGAAGGCCACGGCTACGCCTACTTCCTCGACGAGTTCGGCCGGGCGGGTCTGGTGGATCTGCTGCCCCCCGTGCAACACGAACTGATCAGCGCGTTCGACACCCGCAATCTGGGTGCCGGTCCACCGCCGCCACCGGCGGGGTTGCCGTGTTGAGCCGGCGGCTGGCGCCGTGGCTGTACTGCCACCCGCGGGTGCGGCGGGCCTGGGTCATCGGTCAGGCGCTGTGGCTGGGCGCGATGGCGATGCTGCTGACCGCACCGGCGGCCGCGGCGTCGGGGCTGGGGTCGGCGTTGGATTTCAGCGGGTTACGCGACTCTCGCGGCATTCCGATCGGCGCCTACCTGTTTTCCACGGTGGACGTGATCGAGGCGATGCGCCACCAGGGCACCGACATGGACATCACCGACCCGGGGACCTGGATTCCCTCTCTCGCCGACAACATCACCGTCGCCCTGACCTATTCGCAGGTCGCCGCCGCCCTCGGAGCCTGCACGGGGTTCCTGCTGTTCATCTGCTCGATGGGCATCTGGGTCATCAAGTTCGCGCTGGGAACGACGTGGCTGCTGTGGCTGGCCGCGATCGCCGCCCCGATCGTGGCCAACATCAACGCCGTGCTCACCCATCTGCACGTGGTGCCGACCGCGCTGATGATCTGCCTAATCATCGGCGGGGTCATCGCGCTTACCAAAGGCGTCGGACGCGGAATCGGCATCATGGCCAGCGGTTTCGTGGTGATCCTGCTCGCCGCGTGGCTGCTGCGCGATCCGGTCACCGAACTGACCAGCCCCGAAGGAGTGCTGGGCATGGGCCGCTGGCTGGGATTCACCGTGGCGATGGGTGTCGCCAACAACGGCCCCATCGTGACCGACGGGTCCACCATCAACGACGCCCAGGTCAACCAGCTCACCGGGTGGATGGTCGATGTGCTGGCCCGCCACAGCCTGCAACTGATGAACTTCGGTCAGGTCATCGACGCCCGCCCGGGATGCGCCGACGCCTGGGATGCGGCGCTGATGCACAACCGCACCCCGCAGGGGCCGGCGACGGCCATCAAGGACTGCGGGGCGCTGGACGCCTACGCCCACGCCCAACAGCTCAGCGGCGAGTCGGTCGGGCTGTTCTTCCTACTGAATCTGGTCGTGATGGCCGCCCTGTTCGCGTTGTGCTACATCGCAGCGGAGGTTCTGCGCGTGGGCTTCAAGGCGTTCTGGAACGTGCTGATCCTGGTGCCCGCCGCGGCCGTCGCCGTGGCTCCCGGCCCGCAGCGCCAGTTCGCCAAAAAAGCGGCGCTGCGGGCGGTCGTGCACGGTCTGGAAATGATGTTCGCGACCGCCGGTCTGGGGGTGCTGCTGATCCTGATGCGCCATGTGATGCAGGGCAATTTCGCCGGCGGCGTCCAGATCACCTCACCGCTGCTGAAGTTGCTGATGCTGGTGCTGCTGTCCTGGGCGGCGGCGCTGGCGTTCCGGAAAATGTTGCACGCTTTCGGCGACGGGGGTCTGCCCGGACCGCTGTCGATGGCCAAGAGCGTGGTCAAGGTGGGGGCCGCCGGGGCGGCGCCGCTGGCCCAGATGCAGCAACTGCGCAACGGCGCGCGCCGGGTGGGCCACGAGTTCGGCCCTAGTGACTCCGCACATCTGCCGGGGCAGAACGGCGAGCAGGGGTCGGCCGGTCCGACCCAGCCCGGCCGCCGTGGCCACCCGCCCGTCGCACCGTCGGCATCGGCCTCGCCCCGCCGACCCGGCGGGGGCAGCGGGGGAGCAACGGCACCGCCCACTGCGGGAGCGCCGCCAGCGACGGGGGCACCCGGTGGCGTGGCCTCTACGCCAGCGACCGCCGCCGCGGGCGGTGCCCGCAGCGCGGCGGGCGCCGCAGGGCGAGCCGCGGGCAGCGGTGCCGCCGCAGGGGGGTCCAGCGCGGCGGCCGCCGCGGGCGGGTCGGCCGCCTCGGGTGCGGCGGCGGGCGCCGCCGCCAGGACCGCGGCCGGGGTCGTTGCACCCGAAGTGGTGGTCGGGGCGATGGTCGCCCAGAAGGCCGTCGGGGTGGCGCAGCGCACAGCGGGCCGGTCCTCGGCGAGCACCCCGGCGCCGGGATTGTCTGCGGCGTCACCCCGGCCAGGTCGGCCACCGGCGACCCCCCCTGACGGGGCGCGCCGCGACGCCTCACCGCAGCCCCCCGCCGAGGCGCGACCCACCGACAGCCGCCCCTCCGACACCGCCGCGGCGCCCGCCTCCCCCCGAGCACCAGCACCACCGCACCGCAGTACACCGGCACCCAACAGTTAGGAGTCCCCGATGCCCCGCACCACACAACGCGCCGCGACCCCCGCACGGCGTGTCCGTACCCAGCCAGGGGGGTCGGACAGCGATACCGCTCTGGCGCAGGCCCATTGGTGCGCGACCCGTCTGCTCCATCACGGTTGGCGGTTCACCCGCTTCGGCCCCGGCGTCGCGACCGCGCTGACACCCGCGGGCGACACCGTCGAGATGAGCGACACCGCCGCCCCCCCTCACCGCACCCTGCACCACGATCTGTGCGCCGCGCTGAGGACGCTCGGCGAGGCCAACGCCCGGCCACTCGCGCACCTGGAGGTGATGTTGCGGTTGCGGGTGCCGATCACGGCCCGACCGGAGCAGATTCATCCGTGGGCGATTCCCGGCAGCACGCTCGCCGCGTCGGCGACAGTGCGGATCGGCTACTGGCTCGCGACCATCCTCAGCGACGACTACCGCTGGCAGCTGGTGGACTTCGAGGCGTCGTGGTTTCACGCCGTGCCCACCGACGAGGACGGCCTGCAGCGGTTCACCGCGGCGCCGCCAGCCCGGCGCGGCCGCACCCCGACGTCGACGCTGCTCGCCGCGCACCTGGCCACACTCAACGACGCCGAACGCCGAACATTGACCGAACTGGTCACCGCCCATCAGCGGACGCCCGATCGCGGGGCGGCCCCCGTCATCAACTCTGACCGGCCGGGGCTCACGGGATGAGCGCGCCGCAACCCAGCAGCAGCCGGCGTACCACCGATCGTGTCCGCACAGCTGCCGAACGCGCCAGCGACGCTGCGCGCGCGAGTCAGGCGCGCGCCGCCCGCCGCCGCGACCGACTGGTAGCCGTCGGGGTCGCGGTTCTCGAGGAGTTACTGCCCCCGGGTCCACACCCAGACACGCGGGCCGCGGTCGCCGAGGTCTACGGAGTAGTCACCGCTGCGGTGGGAGACGTTGTGCGCGGCCATGCCGCGGAGTTCCGCCGTGACGGGTGGCGACCCGGCGACGCCGACACCGCAGAACAGTGGCCTATGCAGTCGGTGGTGCGCGTCGGCTTGCTTCTCGCGCACTCCGAGGTGGCCGCCGAACTGCGTTACCGCCTCGGGATGGACGCCGCTGCGCCCCTGCGGTATTCGGGCAGTGAGCAGCGCGTCGAGCAATGCCGCCGCCACTATGCCGATGCCCTCGCTCTGGTCGAGGACACCCGCCAGGTCGATCCCGCCGACGTGTGGCGCGGCCTGCTCAACACCGATCATCACGACCTGATGGCGATGGTGGTCACCTTAGCGGCGCTGGTCCCCACCGATCAGCCCGAATTGGGTCGGTGGGCCAAGGACATGGCTGGCGGCGATCCCGCGCAGCGCAGTGTTGCGCGCGGCCTTGCGCTGCTCATTCCCACGCGGCCGCGGCTGCACGCGCTGCCCGCCGCTGGGCCGCTGCGTTCGGTGCCGGCCGGGCGGCAGCCATGACCACTGCCGACACGATGATGATCCGCGCGGAACTGCTGGGCGCCCTGCGGGCCAGCAACCGTGCCATGAGCACCTCCGAGCTGGCCCGGATGATGCCGTGGCGCTGCGATCGCCTGGCGATTCCCTGCGCACTGCTCTGCGACGCGCCGCCTCACTCGCGCAAGCTGCGGGTGCTGGAATGCCATCGGGACTGGCATGTCGTCGCGGTGCCCCGCACCGCGCAGGACGGGCCCACCGGGGTGTACCGGCACCTGGTCAGCATGGCCCGCGCGCAGGTGATCCAGCGCATCCGGGTGTCCCCGAGAGTGGTGCACTGGCAGGTCGTCGCATCGTGACCACCTCACCCCGCCCTGCCTGCCGCCGCCTCAGCACCGATGTTCGCCGCGCCGGGCTCGCCGCAGTGACCGCGGTGTGCGTGTGGGTAATCGCCGGGTGCACAACCGACGTCGGCGGTGCCGACCACCCCGGCGGGACAGCCGTCGCCACCCCGGCAGAAACGGCCTTAGAGACGCTGCTGCTCGATGATCCCGACATCGCCCGGATCACTGACGCACCAGGGCTGCACACCGCCGATAGCTACCGGACGATGCCCGACGCGGCAGCCGCCGGCAGGACCTATTCCGACGCCTTCTGCGGCGCGGCGATCTCGGCGGCCTCTACCACCGCCTACGACGCCAGCAGTGCCAACGACGTTCGCGGCCGCCGACTGGACGACACCGACACTGCCGGTGCCGTGCTGAGCCGCTCTGTCGATCAGGCTGTCATCGCCTTCCCCGATGCGGGTGCGGCGGGGGAGTTCGTCGCCGCCGCCCGCACCGGGTGGGCGGCTTGCGCAGGCATGAGCGTGGAGACCCTCGACACCGCCGGTCGTGCGGTATGGCGGGTGGAACAGCCGCACTTCGGCGAGGGCGTGCTGTCGGTGGCGGCGACCCACCGCAGCGGGTGGGTGACTGAACATGCGATCACCGCGCAGGGGGAAATCGTGGTCGATGTCGCTGTCTCCAGTGCCGACGCGGTCACCGACCGCGCCGCCAAGATCGTGCGGGACATCACCGACCGCCTCGCCCAGTGAGGGATCTGCGCGATCCCACACCCGCATAGCGAACGGGGCCTGAATCCAGGCAACGGCTGGACACCAGCACACCGAGATCCAGGCGCGATCCCCGGCCGACACGCCCCTACTGATCATCCGGTCGGAGGTGTCCACTGGCCACCCGATCGGGGAAACTACTGCCGCGTTCGACCGTCGTTGCCCTGGTCGCGGTTGCGGGCCGCGATGTCGGCCAGTCGGCTGTCGATGGTGTGGGCGGTGCGCAGGGAGGTGCGCAGGGCGTCGCGCTGGGCGACGGCGGCGGCGAGGTCGGGGGTGTGCAGGTGGGGTGCGAGGGCGGCGGCCTGGACGAGGGCCGGGTCGAGGTCGGGGCCGCTGGGCAGCCACGTCAGGGGGCGGTGGTCTGTGGTGAGTGTGACCGCCCACGGGAGGTCGGCTTGCAGCAGCCGCAGCAGCGGCGCTGAGGGGGGTTGAGGCCAGCGTGTTCCCGGTTCGGTGTCGATGAGAATGACGCGGGTTTGGGCGGCGGCGGCGGCTTCTGCCAGGTCGGCGATCACCTCGGGTGGCGCGTCGGCGGCGTGGTCGACGACCAGCAGGGTGCCGGGTGCGGGGCGCCATCCGGCCTGTAGGTCGTGCTGGGTTTGAGCCAGGGCGGTCCAGTGGTCGGCGGCGCCGGCGGTGTCGTCGGTGGCGGTCTCGGCGGCGTCGCACCACAGGACGGGGCGGTTCTGGGCGGTGGCGGCCTCGTGCAGCACTGCCATGGCGTTGAGGAACGGGGCTCGCGCTGAGGCGTGCACGACGGTGAGCGCAAAGGGGGTGCTGGCGAGGCGCGCGAGGGCGTGGGCGGTCATGGGCGCCAATGCGGTGGCCCGCTCGGGCAGAGTCAGGCGGGGCTGGGTGATGAGGTCACCAGCGGCGGTCAGGACGCGCAGTTCGGTGCCGATGGCGTCCATCTGGTCCACGATGTGACCGGCGTCGGTGAGTTGGGCGGCGGCGAAGGATCGGGCGGCGATTTTTTCGGCGCGGGTGAGGTCGTGGCGCAGGCGGCGCAGCTCGCTGCGGGCTTCTTGGAGTTGGCGGCGGTCGGCGTTGTTGGCGGCGGCGAGGGCGGCGTCGGCGTCGGCGTGGGTGACGATGTTGCCCGCACCGCCGGCGGCGTGTTCGCGGGCGGTTTTCGCAGCGGTCAGCTCGTCCCAGAATTGGGTGGCGGGGGCGGTGTCGGGAACCTTGGTCTGGGTCCACTGGTAGTGCGCTCGGGCGGCGGCGAGGTCCTCGGGGGTGGTGTCGGGGGCGGCGGTGAGCGCCGCGAGGTAGTCCCGCGCCTGGGTGGTGGCGGTCATCGCCGCTTCGTAGGCGTCATCGGCGTCGGACCACTGAGCTAGCACTGCCTGCACCGCGGACAGGTAGGGCCGGTCGGCGTCGGCGCGGTCGCGCAGATCACGAATGGCGGGCATGGCGGCCTCGACGGCGGGCCCGTGGAAGCTCTCGACCTGTACGGCTAACGCCGCCACGGCGGCGGCCTGGGCGGTGCAGCGGTCGCGCAGCCCGTGGACATCGTCGAGTGCGCGGCGCAGCCCGACCTCGGGCAGCACCGCGCGGGGGTACTGGTCCTCGAAACCGGTGCCCGGCTCGAACGGCGCATACAGGGCGTCGAAGTCCAGGGGCAGCACCTCGTCGTCCTGCGGTGGTTCCTGGTCAAGGTCGACGCCGAGCGCGGCGAGCAGGGCGTCGTCGTCGCGATCGAAGTCGATCAGGGTGGCGGCCGGCGGGTAGTCGCCGGCGGTAGCACCGGGGTCGGGGTGCAGATGGTGAAGGGCTTCTTCCTCCTCGGGGGTCATCGGCGGCTCGGCGGCGACGGGTTCGGCGTTGAGGTCGCGCTCGTAGGGCGCGGCGGTGGTGAACAGGTCGATGGAGTAGGTCATCAGCCGCGCGTACTCGTCGTGGCGGATCGGGTGGGTCAGGCGGCGGTCGGCGTCGGCGAGGTGTTCGGCGGCGACGGTGAGCAGGTCCAGCGGCGTCCAGCGTTGCGGGTCGGCGGCGGCGACGGCGCTGACCAGGGCGGGGAACGCGGGATCGGCGGCGATGGTTTCAGCCAGCGCGGTGCCGAACACGGTGCTCAGCGCCGGCAGCCACACCGGTCGCAGACCGGGGGTGGCGGTGTCCAGGGCGGCGGGGGACAGGGTGCCGCTGATGCGCCACCACAGGGCGGCGGCAGGCAGCTCGTCGGGCAGCGGACCTTGTTCGGCGGCGCTGGTGACCAGCCGGTGAATGTTGACTCCGGTGCGGGCAGCCGAAGCCAGGTGGCTGGCCAGGTGCGGCCAGTACGGGTCGCGACGCAGGTGCGGGTTGAGGCTGTCGAGGAGGTCGTTGTAGCGGCCGGTCTCGGTCTCGGGGCGCCCGATGATCGCCGCGGCACGGCTTTCCAGGCGTGCCTGTTCGGCGCGGGTGCGGTCGGCGAACACCTCCGGGCCGGCGATTCGGGTGTCCTCGGCGGGCACGCCGGTAGCGGCCCGGAAGACCGCCAGATCGGCGAGCAGTCCCCGGTCGGTGTCCAACAGGGGCCGCGCCCAGCGCGGCGCGGTCGCGACGGTCCAGGTCGCGACGGCGGCGCGGATCGCGTCGACCTGATCGGTGACGCGGGTGTGGCGGGCGGCCAGGTAGTCGTGCCAGTCGGCGGTGCCGCGGGCACCTTCGGGCAGGCCCGGCAGCCACGGCAACGGGCCTGTGCCACCGGAGTGCGCGCCGCTGGGATCCAGGCGCCAATCGACCACGGCGGCCGCGTCGGCGGCGTGGTCCAGGCCGCCGCGTTCGACGACCGCTTTGAGCCATTGCAGCGGGTTACGCCCATTGGCGGCGATGAGCGCCAGGTGTTTGCGCAACACCGGCCACGCCTCGCAGCGGGTGATGCCGGCATGGATCAACTCCGCGTTGGTGTCCAGCTTGGCGCTCTGCGCGGGGGTGAGCAGCGCCTCGGCGGCACTGCCCACCGCATCGGTGTAGCGCGCGACATCGGCGGCCAACCCGAGGACGGGATCGGTGTCACGCCGGCGCAGCGTGGTGGCCGACACCTGGGCGCCGTCGCGGGCCAACGCGGCGGTGAGCACGTCGATCGCAGTGTCGGGGTGAGTGGCCTTGGGGCTGAGGATGCGGTGCGGGTCGACTTCGGCGGTGGACAGATAGACGTGGTTTTCGACAACGCCGCGCGACAGCGCGGTGTAGACCTGCTGGCGGTTGAGTCGGTCGTGGCCGACGGTGTGGCAGCGGTGGCGGGCGGTGGCGCCCTGCGCGGAGTCGATCGTGGCGGCGTATCCCAACCGGACACTGGCCCGCACATAGGCCGCCGGGAGCCGCAGGTGCTGGCCGGATTCGTTGTGGGTGACGGTCATCGACCCGTCGGCTGAGACCCCTGAAACCGTCCACCGATAGCCGTTGCGGACGAAGTCGGTGCGGCCCAGAGTCAGTGTGCGGTCGTTGGTTTTGGTGACCACGGTGTCGCCGACGGAGGCCGACAACCCGTCGGCCAGCCGGGCTTCGGTCAGCACCGCGCCCGGGTCGGTGGCGGTGGCCGACTCGGCCTCTCGGGTCAGCCGCCACAGCCGCGCCTGGGCGTTGAGGTCGCTGACGATGTCGTTGGTCGGGGCCAGCAGCAGCGAGTCCAGCCCGGCTTCGGCGTCGGCGCGCCACCCGGCGAAGGCCATCGCCGCGGCGGTGTCGGTGGCCCCGACGTGGATGCGTCCGTGGTCGGCGTAGAACGCCAGACCGGCGGGGTCACCGACCCGCAGTGCGGCCCCGGCCTGGGCTTCGGCGGCCGAGGCGAACCGCATGATCTGCGACAGTGTGGTCAGTTCGGTGGTCTCGGCCAGATCCCGCAACACCCCGCCTGCGGAGATCGACGCCAACTGCCGGTCGTCGCCGATCAGCCGCACACTGGCCCCGCGGACCAACGCCGTGGCGATCACGCTGTCGAGGGCCAGGGTGCCGGCTTTGCCGGCCTCATCCACGATGAGCAGGGTGTTGGCGTCGATGCCCTCGAACCACTCCCGCGCCGGATCGCCGTGCCCGCCGCCGTCGGGGTCGGCCGCCATGTGGTTGAACTTGTCGACGGTGTCGGCGACGTCGACGGCGATCTCCGCGCGCAGGATTTGGGCGGCGTTGGCGCTGGGGGACAGCCCGATGACGTGGCCGCCGGAATCTTCCCAGGCCCGCGCCAACGCGGCCATCGCGGTGGTTTTCCCAGCCCCGGCGGGGGCCAACGCGAGCGCCACCCGGTTGCCTGAGCAGGCCATCGCCCGCACCAGCGCGGCCTGGCCGTCGTTGAGTGCGCGGCCTTCGGCGGCTTGGCGCAGCAGCGCCATATCGACATCTTCGGGGCGGGCGGTGCGACCGTCGGTCAGTGTTGCGGCCCGCAGGATGCGTGTCTCGGCGGCCAGTATCTCCTCGCTGGTGTAGCTCGCGGTGTTGTGCACCCGGTAGACGCTGGTGCCGTCGCGGCGGCGCAGCCGGCGCGGTTCGCCCAGCTCTGCGGTGGCGTCGAGACCTAGTTCGACGCTGAACGGTTCGCACAGCGCAGCCTCGGTCAACTGCCCTGCGATTCCGTCGTCGCTGCCCAGTCCCGCCGCCCTCACGACGCGCTGCGCCTCGGCGAAGACATGGGTGCGTTGCCAGGTCGATCGGGTGGTCGACACTGTCGCGATGATCGCCGCCGCGGTCTGGGCGATCCAGGCGTCGGTGACCTCCGATGCGACGGTGGGCGGTCCGCTCAGTGCCGCGGAGATCACGTCGCCGACGGTGCGGGTGTCGCCGAGGATCACCGTGGCCTGGGTGCGCCACGCCTGGCGCTGCTCGGCCAGGGAGCGCGGTTCGTGTTTGGCTTGCCGGGTTTCCAGGGTGGCTTGCTGGCTCAGCGCCAACGCTTCAGGGGTGCTCGGTTCACGCCCGTGGTCGGCCTGGAACGCCTTGGACAACTCGGCCACCCGCGCAGTGATTGCGCTGCGTCGCGCGGAGAACCCCTCGTTGAGCGCGGCGGGGATGCCGACGATCTCGCGGACCGCCCGCAGGCCTTCGGCGGCGTCACCGCGGTCGGCGAAGCGCAGCGCCAACGCCGCCCCGAGGTAGCCCTCCAACCGGGTGTTGTACACCTCCGACGCGGCGACGGTAGACCGGAACAGCGGCCGCCCATCCAGCGCCAGCCATTGCCCTGTCAGGGCGCGGACCTTGTTGCTGACCGCGACATGGGTGTGCAGGTCGGGGTCACCGGCGCGGCTGTCGCGGTGGGTGAACCGCGCTGCGATGAACCCCTCGGTGTCGACCTGGGCGACGCCGTCGGTGCCGGTGCGGGTGAAGCAGGCCTCGTCCTGGAGAAAGTCCAGGGCGTCGTTGACCGCCCGGTCGTGGCATTCCTCGATGACGCGGGCCACCTCGATGGGGGCCAACGCCCACAGCGTCGACACGCTTTTGACCGGGCTGAAGGTGAAGTCGTACCCGGCGGTGGAGGTCGTCAGTTCGCGGGACTCGCGGGCGATGAAACCGCTCAGTTCGCGGTCGTCACTGGGCGCCCGCCCATACTGCTGCGCGAACAGTTCCCCGGCGATGCTGGTTTTCATCTGCGCCCGCAGCGCGCTGTCGATGGCGGTGTTCCAGGGCTTGCCCAGGCTGAGGTTGTGATCCCGGTAGGCCACCGCGAGTCGCCGGTTCAATTCGGTTTCGCCGGGGTTGATCCGGAAGGGCCGGCCCAGTTTCACCGCGGCCGCCGCCCCGGCCTTACCGGCCTTTCCCTTCACCAGAGCGTCGGTCAGTGCCACCGCGTTGGGGTGCAACCCCAGCCCGAACAGGCTGCGCATCTGATCCTCGGTGACCGCCGAGCCTTCCGGTACCGCCCACAGCGATTGAACCTGCGCCGCCGCCTCTTTGATCCTGCGTGGCAGCTTGGACAGGCGTTCCGGTGTCCTCGCAGGCAGCGGCTGGTCCGCTGTCTGCTCGTCGTGGAATCCCCGCGCGGGGGCACCCAGAGCGGCCAGGCCCCGGCCGGTCCACACCCCCGGGGACTCGCCCTTGGAGCTGTAGTAGTCGCTCAGCGTGGTGCGGCCCTTGGCGGTCGCGTCCGAGGCCGCCACCTGCCGCACCAGATACAGATATCCGTCCCCGGCGGTCAGTTTGTGGATGCCCATCATCGCCGCATCCACCTCATGAATCGGACCCTAAGACAGGTTGGCGACGGCCCCCCGTCGCTTCCAAGCCGCACCGTTCTGACCAGCAGTTACCCAACCGTGACCTAAATGCAAGAGGTGTGTGGGCTTCGTGGTGGTCTGAAAGTGGGCCTGTGAACGGGTCGGAACCAAAAGGGGGTGCGGAAGTGTGCATGGAGGGGGTGACTGGGGACGTGGCAAGGAGTACGGGGGGCGTCGGCAGGGTGTCTTAGCATCGGGGAATGGATGAGCAAGCAGCACAAAAAACGCCGCGGACGCCGGGCCGAAAAGCCGCGACGCGGGCGCGGTTGATGGAAGTGCGGGCCAAGCGGGCCGCTGAGCGCGAGGCCCGCGAGCGGGCCAACATCACCGATCTGACGGAGTTCTTCGTCCAATCGGAGTTGCACGACGATGTGGATGTGTGGTTGCGCGAGCAGATCGCCAAGGTCACCACCGAAGCCAAGACCCGGCGCCAACAGCACCGCGCCGCCGCGGGGACGGCGTTGAAGGCCATGCTGGATCGCGGTGAGACGTTGTCGGCGATCGCCGAGCAGGCCGAGATCACGGTGGCCAAGGTGCGCACATACCTGGGCCTGGCCGGCGGCGGTGCGGCCGACAGCCAACCGGCGACGCAGAACGGGGCATCGCGACCGGCGGCGCCACTATCGAGCGACCTGGATGCGCCACCGAACGACGCGGATATCGCCGGTGTGATCGACGCTGCCGACGCTGCCGCCGAAGCACGGCTCTAACGGGCCCTGTGGTGAGGTGTGACGGCCCCGGAAACCGGTCGGGCAGCAGGGGCGCCGCGGCCGCCTCTGCGGGCGTCTCAGGGGCTCGGGCGGCTGGGCGGCGGCGGGTTTCGCAACCGCTAGCGCTGCGGGTCGACCCTATTGCCGACGCTGCGGAGCGGGACCGGTTCTTCTCACGGGTGGTGTGCGGTCCCCGACCGGGGGATTGCCATCTGTGGGTGGGTGCTATCGGTTCCGACGGGTATGGGCGGTTCGCCATTCGGCGCGGCGCGTACCCGCATGTGGTGCGGACGTCGCGCTACGCGGCGGCGGTGGCGTTGCAGGGCCGGGTGCTGGCGTCCGATGACCTGGTGCTGCACCTGTGCGATTTGCCGTTGTGTGTGCGCAGCGTGACGGCCGCAGACGTTGAGGCGGGTGTTGGCGCGCATATCGTCCTGGGCTCGCAGAGCGAGAACATGCGGCGGATGGCGTTCATGGCGCGGGGAGGTGGGCGGCGCGCCATCGTCACGCACGGCGCAGGTCTGACGGCGCGGCTGGAGCGCTCGCGGGCGCTGCGGGAAGCGGTGCGCGAGGGCTGGGACGACGATGCAGTCCAGGCGGCCTTGCTCGGGCAGCCCGACCAGTACCGCTTGTGGTGAGCGATCAGCGCGGGCAGGTGGGCAGGATCGGCGCGCGACTGTAGCGGCTGGGTCCTCGGCGCAGCCAATGGTGGTGTGGATCGTTTCCGATAGAACACATCATTGGGAGGCGGGCTGTATCAGCGCTGGGGCAGTGGGTAGAGGAACGCGGTGATGGCGTCCGCTCTCAGGCGGGCAATCTGGGAGTATCCGGTCTGAGAGGCAGACCCGGCGTTCCCCTTCCACACCGTGTACCGGATCGTGACCCATCCTTCCTCGATCGCCATGATGTCGACATCGGGCCAGCTGGTCTCTCCGGTGATCAGCGTCAGCGGTATGTCTGAGGCTTGCGCCTCCTGTAGGTGAGCGACCAGGGCGGTCTGGGCAGCAGCGGTGCTGTCGGTCATCGTGTACTCCTTTGGTTGGTTCTTGCGGGGGTTGGTGCGTGCCAGTCGGGGGAGTCCTCAAGCCAGAGGAGAGGGAACCCGCGGCGGGGGTGTCGCGGCGGCGGGGGTCGCGGCTAGTCCTCTCTGCATACTCGGCGGTACACCGCGTCGGCATCGCGCTTTCGTAGGGGTCGGATCACCGGCACCTCACGCACTCCTACTTGGTTCGGGGGTGTGTGCTGTGCACAGATTCGGCGCTGTGCACTGCACACGCCTCTCACTGGTCCGTGTGAACGCTGATGTCGGAACCTCGACCTAGATTTGGCGCGATGTACCGGGCATTCAGATTCACCGCAGAGGCGGGGGCGTATTGGTCTGTGATTGACGACGGCACCTATGAAACCGTCGCGGTGTCTGATCAGTTCCTGCAGTACGTGCGCTTTGGCCGTGGCCGTGCGGAGTCCACGACGCGCAAGTACGCCGAAGCGTTAGCGCTGTACCTGACCTACTGCGCGCGCCGCGGTGTGGAGTGGACCGACCCGGACCTCACGGCGTTTCAGATGTGGTTGCGCGTGACCCCACCCCCTCGGCGGACAGCTGCATCGAGCTCTAGCACCGACTCGTCGATCCCAATCCGGGGCAGTAACCACATCAACATGATCAGCTATGCCGTGGCCGAGATGTTCAAATTCGCTGCAGCGGAGGGACTATGGCCAGCCGACCGACTTGGAACGTTGTTCGAGACTGCCCAGGTGCGAATACGCGCCGGCGACCGACGTGACGGACTGGCGTCTCTGGTCGTGCTCCGCCGTCGCCACCGGTTGCGGAGGCTGCAAAGTCGTCGGCGAGATGCACCAGTCGACGTGGTGAAGGCGCTCATCGGCGCGTGCCGCAACAGCCGCGACGTCTTCGCGCTCACTGTGCTTGCAACGACCGGGTTACGCCGTGGCGAGGTATTGGGCCTTCGGCTGTCCGATCTCCACCTTCTCCCGACCTCAGCCATGCTCGGTTGTCAGGTGGAGGGCCCGCACCTGCATGTATCCCCCCGCGAGAACAGCAATGGCGCCCGGGTCAAGAACGGCAGGCCACGCACGGTGCCCGTCTCCTCGGCGTTCGTCCATGCCTACGAGCGGTACCGGACTGACCGGGACGCCTGCCGGCAGGCCGGTGACTCGGACTTCGTCTTGGTCAATCTCTATCGTGAGCCGCTCGGCGAGCCCATCAAGCTACACGCGCTCAACGAGCTGTTCGCGCGACTCAGCCGCCACGTCGGTGTACCGGTGACCCCACATATGCTGCGCCACACCTTCGGAACCGAAGCAGCGAAAGCGACGAGCCTTGACGTGATCGCCGAACTCCTTGGTCACGCCGATCTGCGCTCGACGCAGACGTACCTGCACCCGAACAACCGGCGGCTGCGCGACGCCATCGAAGCTGGCGCGCTGTCTCAGCACCTTGCAACCGAAGAGGGATCATGACTGGCCACCGCTCCGAACTCGTCCTGCTACCACAGGTCGACGAATCCGGCTGCAGCGATAGTGCATTCGAACTCTGGCTCGAGGAAGCGGGATGGGACAGCGACCGAATGGAACTGCGGCCGCCAGCGGATCACCCGACCTTTGGCTACCTCATCTGCGCCGTAGAGTCCTGTGGGCGAGTCGCGTGGGGACAAGCCAACCAAGGGATGTGTCCCGGTTGCGCCGGTGCGTGGATGCGAGTTGGCCGGCCCGCACTCGAACAGTTCTTCCAGCAATCGCCGAACCGGGAACGATGGCACCACATCCGTGAATCGTGCGCGGTTGAACGTAACGGCATCCGATGCGCACGCCCGGTACGACAGAACGGGTTGTGCTCCAAGCATTTCGACGCCATGAAGGCAGGCGGCGCCGATCATGCTGCGGCACTGGCCACACTTGAGCCGCTCGATGGCCTTGGGGAGTGTCGGGTCGCGTCGTGCCACCGTCTGGCAGGGTCACCCACGTACGTAATGTGCTACACCCACGTTTCGCGATGGGTTCACCAGCGCAAAGCGGACCGCCTGACTTCCATGGAGGCTTGGTGTAGGACCGAGCGGCCCGTCGGGGACAGTCGCTGCGTGACGCTGGCCGGCCTCACGCCGCTCGTGACGCGGCAGATCCTCTTCGGCGTGTACAACCGGTCCCGGCGCGGATCCCACACCCGGCTCGAAGCGTTGCAACGCGTGGTCGACTTTCTCCGCCACTTCGAGTCGAGCGACCTGAAAACGCTCGGCGACATCGCGATTCCACCCAAATGGCCGAAGTCCGGCCGGCCCCTGCTCAAGATCATCCTCACGACCGCCCATTATGCGGATAGCTCACCTGAGCAGTTCCGACGCAACGACGTCTGGCCCGGCTACGTGTTCGGCCGGCGCGGCAGCCAACTCGACTTCCGCACCATCTCGCAAGCATGGTTGCGCGAGCTGACCCAGGGGTGGTGTTGGGACAACCTAAACCGATTCGACGACTTCTCGTCGTTCATCAAGGTGGTGAACGAAATTACCTACTTCTCCGAGTACCTTCGGACTACCCATCCGGCTGGAGGCGAGGACGTCTCCACCTTGAACCGAGCGGCCGTCACCGGCTTCGCGGAGTATGTCGCGACGCTGGTACGCAATGGCGACCGGCGGAATTACTCGAAGCGGTCCGGGCTCGGAGATCGATGGACTCGCAACATGCAAAGCACCTGCTTGTTCGCCGTGCAGCGGGTGCTCCGGTATGGACGCGAAACTGATCAGATGAGGGACTTCGCCGGGTCATTCATGGTCACCGACGACATCTTGGTGAGGAACAAACCGCTGACTGACCGCGACGGACCCGGCGACGCCCTGCCCTTCACGGTCATGCGGCAACTGTTCAGCGAGGACAATCTCAAGTCTCTCGGCGAAATGAATCAAGACCTTCCTCGCATGCTGCGCATAGCCGCTGAAACCGGCCGGCGACCAGGGGAATTGGTCACCCTGAAGTATTCCTGCCTGGACCTCGATTCGCCCGGGGGCCCATACCTCCTCTACACCGAGTCGAAGGTGACCCGCGGCCAACTACGGCGACTTCCCATCCTGGACGTGGTCGTGAGCACGGCCCAAGCGCAACAAGAGTTTGTGCGGCAACGCTTTCCCGACACCCCCCTCGCCGAGCTGAGCCTATTCCCTCGTTCGACGATGAATCCGCGCGGCGTACACCCCTTCAGTTCTGCGACTTACGGCAAGAGCCTTCGAAATTGGGTCGACGCGCTACCTCTACTCGTGTCAGACGACATCACCGCCGATGGCACCCCTCGCTCCTTCGACCGCACAAAAGTGGTGGCCTACTCCTTCAGGCACACCTACGCACAGCGCCACGCCGACGCTGGTACCTCTCCCGACGTCCTGCGGGAACTCATGGGCCACGAACAAATCGAGACCACCATGGGTTACTACCGCATCCCGCAAAAGCGGCGGCGCGAAGCTGCTGAGATAGTCGGCAACCTCATGGTCAACGGCGACTCCCTCGTCATTGGAGCGATGGGACGGACCCAGCGATTGGCCGATCAACGGTCCACTGTCGCAGTTCCTTTCGGCAAGTGCTCAAACCCGCAGAACGTCGCCGCCGAGGGCCACGGTTGCCCGATCCGACACCAATGCTTTGGGTGCGCATCGTTTAGCAGCGACCCCTCGTACCTGCCTGAGATGCGTCGCCGCCTGCTGGATCTCAAGGCCACTCGCGCCCGCGTCGACGCATTCCGCGGCGCCACCGAGTGGGCGAAACGCGATGCCCGCCCCAGCGACGAGGAAATTGACGCGCTTCAAACGCGAATCCGGGGCGAAGAGGACAAGTTGGGCTACGCCACCGAAGAACAGCGCACCTTGATCAGCGACGCATCAGCAGTCCTGCGAAAAGCTCGAGCCGTCGGCCAAGCCGGTATTACTCTGCGCAGACCAAATGGTGAGGACGCACTGCATCCACACGTCGACGATCGTCGCCACGCGGTCGACATAATGGGCCGGGCAACCAATGACTGACAACCAGGGTTATGAACAGCGCATCGCACGACTGTCAAAGGCCCGTCGCGGAGACTCCGCGAACAAAAGAGCCGCGGTGCTCGCTGCGCTGGCCGAGCTACAGCATGAAGATAGGCGCGTCACCAGGACAGCAGTCATCGCGCGCGCGGGCGTCCATCGAAACTTTCTGCAACGCCATAAGGATCTGGCCGCGCTCATCGACTCCGCCGCTGGCGGCCAACGAGCTGGGCAAGATTCGCCGCTAGCTGACCGGCTGTCCCACGAAAGTCTGCGGACGGAGCTTGCGACCGCCAGACACCGCAACCACGAACTGAACGGCCGCGTGCAGGCCCTTGAACGTCGACTCGGCGCTCACGGCGCCACTCTCGGACAACCGGTCATCGAAAACCATCCGGTGGTTGCCGATCTGCGCGCACGACTCGCACGATGCGAGGTGGAGCTGAGCGAGAAGAATCGGACGATCGAGGCACTGCTGGACGACGTGGAGATCCTTCGGGAGACGAATCGCGAACTGGTGCGCGAATACGGACTCACGACCAGTTCCTGAGCACCGGGTGTGGCGGCGATGGTCGGCTAATGCTCCGTGGCTTTGCCGGTTTGCGCGATCGACTGTTCAGCGATGCCGGTCCTACATTCACCGAGCACGAGGCTCGAAATCGGGCGAAGCAGGCTTCATCCCTGCAGTCATCCTTTTAGGTCGTCAGTTGGAGGTGTTCGGCTTCTGTGTATTTGTCGTCGATGAGGACGACGGTGCGGTCGGGTTGGTCGATCAGTGATGCGGCGATGGAGGAGCGGTAGCCGGAGGCGCAGTGCACCCAGACTTCGCCGGTGGGGACGTCGCCGACGCGGCCGGGAAGTTCGTGAAGGGCGATGTTGAGGGCGTTAGGGATGTGGCCGTTGTCGTATTCGTCGGCGCGGCGGACATCGAGGACGGTGATGTCGGGGTTGTCGATTTCGGTGGCGAGGGCGGCGAAGTCGGCGACGCGGTAGCTGCGCAGCGGGGTGTCGTGGGCCAGGGTGTGGATGTCGCCGGTAGCGGATCCGGTGAGGTTGTCGATCCCGATGCGGGCGAGTTCTCTTCGCGCATCCAGGATTTGGTCGTGGTCGTCGCCGATGAGGGTGAGCGGTGCACCCCAGGTGTAGAGCCAGCCGAGGTAGGCGACAAAGGATCCTGAGAGTTCGAAGCCGAGGGTGCCGGCGAGGTGTCCGGCGGCGAATGCGGTGCGGCTGCGCAGGTCGATGACCCATTCACCGGCATCGATTCGTCGACGCAGTTCCTCGGCGTCGACGGGGGCCGGCAGTGACAGGTCGACGGGGGCCGGGCCGCGGCTGTTGATGACGCCCATGTGGGCGTAATAGGTCGGATACTCCGAGAGCCCAGCGATGAGTTCCTCGACGTAGGTCTGTTCGTCTTGGGTCAGCGCTGGGTTGGTGTCGCGTTGTTCGGCGATAGTGGAGGAGTCGCCGCTGGCGGGGCTGGAGGAGCAGAAGCTGCCGAAGCCGTGGGTGGGATAGACCGCGGTGGTGTCGGGCAGTTCAGCGGCGAGGCGGCGCACGGAGTGGAACTGCGCGCGCGCCAGGGTGTCGGTCTGGTCGCTGCCGAGCAGGTCGGTGCGCCCGGTGGTGCCGTGCAGCATGGACCCGCCGGTGAACACACCGTGCACCGTGCCGTCGGCGTCGTGCAGCACGTAGCTGACGTGGTGGTGGGTATGACCGGGGGTGTGCAGGACCCGCAAGTGGATGGGGCCTGCGTCGATGGTGTCGCCGTCGGTGACGGCAAGTCGCTGATACTCCACGTCGTCGCCAGCGGGGACGACGTACACCGCGCCGGTGGTGCGGGCCAGTTCCAGGCCGCCGGTGACGTAATCGTTGTGGATGTGGGTTTCGAGTACGTGGGTAATGTGCACGCCGCGGTCGGCGGCGAGGTCCAGTACCCGGTCGATGTCGCGTTGCGGGTCGATCACCACCGCGGTGTCATCGTGGGTGACCAGGTAGCTGCGGTCGCCGAGACCGGAGGTTTCGATGATGGACACGTCCATGGGGTGACTCCTTTGTTCGAATGTGGTGGGTGGTGCCGCGGCGGTGTGGTGCCTCAGTGCAGGAGCAGGGTGTCGATGAAGACGTAGGCCGCGACGATGAAGACGAGGTAGGCGAACCAGTGCTGGAGGCGGGTGTTGTCCAGTTTGGTGCCGAGCTGGCCGGCGATCAGCGATCCGGCTACGGCGGTGCCGACGAATGCTGCGGTCAGCGACCAGTTGATGGTGGCGTCCTGGGCGTGCGAGCCGATGCCGGCTGCGGAGTTGGCGGTGATGATCAGCAGGGACGTCCCGACCGCGATCGGCATTTCCACGCCCAACATGATGACCAGGGCGGGAATGATGAGGAATCCGCCGCCGACTCCGAACAGGCCGGTCAGCAGCCCGACAGCAGCAGCAGCGGGGATGGAGCGCGGTGCGCAGCGGCGCCAGTTGATCCCGCCGTCTGCGATCTCGCACGCGCCGCCGGTGTCGTCGGCGTCGGTGAGCATGCGGATTCCGGCGACGACCATGACCACGGCGAACCCCACCATGATGGCCGTTTGGGGTAGGTGATCGCCGATGGCGGACCCGGCGAAGGTGGCCGGAATGCCGGCGACGGCGAAGACGCCGGCCAGCCGCCAGTTGACCTGCCCGGCACGCACTTTGGGGATCGCTCCCACCGCGGAGGCTACCGCGATCACGATCAGCGCGATCAGCACGGCCTGTTGAAAGTCCAGCCCGAGAGCATAGACCAGGGCCGGGATGGCCATGATGGAACCGCCACCACCGAGCAGGCCCAGCAGGACCCCGATGACCGCCCCGAGAGCGAGTGCCAACGCGATGGTCATGGGTGCGGGGAGGGCATCGGAGTCTGCGCTGCTGTCTAGCTGGCCGCGGTCGGCTGCAGCGAGGCGATCGCGGCTTGCAACTTTTCGACGGCGTCGTCGGCGACCTCGCGGAGCCCAGGCGCATCAGAGACTTGCACCATGACCTGCGGATCCATGGCATCGATGATGATGGTGTCGGCGTCGTCGGGGTCGGTGCGCACCGCCACATTGCAGGGCAGCAATAGCCCGATCTGTCGATCGCAGTTCACGGCGCGGTGCGCCAGCGGAGGATTACACGCACCCAGGATCAGGTAGTTCTCCATGTCTTCGCCGAGTTTGGCCTTCAACGTGGCTTTCATGTCGATTTCGGTGAGCACACCGAAACCCTGCTCTGACAACGCTTTACGCGTGCGTTCCACTGCGTCGTCGAATGTCGTGCGCAGTGTCGTCGACAATGCGTATCCCATCTCACACTCCCTTCCTGTAATGCCTCAAGCCAACGCCAGAAACAGCTTCTCCAGCTCGGCCTCGGTCAACGGCGTCGCACCCTCAGGTGCTTCGCCGGTCAAACACTGCCGCATCCCGGTCGCGACGATCTTGAATCCTGCGCGGTCCAGCGCTTTGGATACCGCGGCCAGCTGCGTCACCACGTCCTTGCAGTCGCGGCCCTGTTCGATCATCGAGATCACCCCCGACAGCTGGCCCTGCGCACGCCGTAAACGGTTGAGCACCAACGTCATACTCGCCTCATCGGCAACCATTGCACACTCCTTCGCGGACCTGGAGGGAGGTATCGCCACTTACAGCGCCGACCCACTATTAATACTATACCCCGTATGGTATCGGCCCCTCGAAGCAACTGTTCCGCGAGCTGTTCGCCTTCCCGGCCGCGTGGCCTTCACATCGCCGCCAGCGTTGACCTCAGAGGCCGCCGATGGAGCGGACCACCCTGCTTGGGTCACGATCACCTCGAAACCACACCCACGCCGGTCACGAGGTTGTCATTCCGTCCGGCACCGGCGGCCATGGGGACGTCGCCACGGACATGCCAAGTTCGGTGTCATTGGGCTGGCTAGCGTGCTGCGGTACGCCACTGCCGACGGCGGAGCATCAACGCTGGGCTGCGAAGCGGTGCCCGGCGAGTCGTCGTTGTGGCGTGGCGGGTTGTTTGATCGGAAGCGATCATCTGATCCGATCGAACGGTCAGGGCTGACCGATGGCGACGAGGTCGCCGTTGGGGGTTTGGGGTGCGCCGGTACGTCGGTGGATGGGCAATGGCAGGGCCGTCAGAGGGTGCCGGCGAACGTGAACGATCTGGTAGGCGATGAGCCCGACGAGCACCGCCGACAACGTGGCTGAGGTCCACATCGTGCCCCAGGCCAGCCCGCCGTGGTCGCGGGGTTTGCTGAGGAAGTCTCCGAGGGTGGCGCCAAGGGGTCGGGTGAGCACGAACGCGATCCAGAACAGGACCATGCCGTTGATGCGGGTGAAGTAGTGCGCCCCGAGCAGGGCAAGCATGATCGCGGTGAGAAGTATTGCGCTGTCGCGGAACCCGATACCGAGGCTGTCGGCGAGGAAGTCGCCGCTGGAGGTGCCGAGGCTGTTGGAGAACAGGATCGCGACCCAAAAGAGCAGTTCACCACGTAGGGACGCAACGTTCTCGACGTCGAGGGTCTGTCCGCTGCGCCACCAAACGAGGAACACGGCCACCAAGCCGGTGGTGAGGATGGCTGCGCCGCCGGTGTAGCCGATGCCGCCGGTGCGGTTCATCAGGTCCGACAGTGTGGTGCCGGCGGTGCTGGACAGGGCGATGACGGTCCAGAAGATGGCGGGGTGGAATCGGCCCGCCTTGAGTTGGAAGACGACCGCGATCAGGAAGGCGGCCAGTAAGACGACGGTGCTGATCAAGTAGCCGACGTGCAACGTCTGGGCCAGCAGGTCCCCGCCGGTCTCACCCAAGGTGGTGGCGACGATCTTGAGCACCCAGAACAGCACGGTGACGTGGGGTAGCTTGCGCATTACGAAACGCGCCGGTGACGGGTGGACGGGGTCGGTTGCTTCGCCGGTGGGCGCGGCGTCGGCGCTGGAGTCGTGTCGGCCCGCTTGGCGCTTGGGTGTGTTGGTCACGGACGACAGCGTTGAGGACGGTCGCTGAGAGCGGGCTGTACGGCGCTGAGATTCTCTTCAGCGCGATTCTAGGCCGTACGTCGAACCGACCTATGCATGCGAAACCAGCCGAAGCTGCGGTCCGGGAGCCGGATCTGGGAAGCCTGAAGGCGATCTCAGTCGAGCACAGCAGAGCTTCAGCCATGGCGCCGCACCGTGAGGGTGAACGTGGGGGTGAATCAGTCACCGCACGACGAAGGAGTCAGCCATGAAGCACCTCATCGCAGCCGTCATCGCGGCAGCATCACTGACCGCGGCGAGCCTGGGCTTGGCGGGTGCCGCCACGGCGGCCTCGACAGGCGGGCACTCGGCGGCCGACACCATACATCAGTTGGAAGCCAATGGGTACGAGGTGATCACGACGACGGTCTCGGGCACCGGCCCGCAACACTGTTCGGTGGTCTCCGTGCGTCCGGGGCAGACGATGATGGGCAAGTCCAAGGAGATCCACGGCGTCCAGACGCCGACCCTGCTGCACAAGACGATGTACGTCGATCTGCGATGCTGAACAGCACCGACGAGGCGGCACTGACCTGCTTGGCGGATGAGCGGAGGTTCATTGTGCGGATTCTGGTCGTCGAGGACGAGCCGCGGCTGGCCGAGTTGATCCGCCGCGGCCTGGTCGCCGAGGGGTTCGTCGTCGAGGTCGTCAACGACGGTCTGGACGGTTTTCACGCGGCCACCGGCGGCGGGTACGACGTCCTGGTCCTTGACATCATGCTGCCCGGCATGAGCGGGTATGACATCGTGCGCGGGCTTCGCAAGGCGCAGGTGTGGACGCCGGTGCTGATGCTTTCGGCCAAGGACGGGGAGTACGACCTCGCCGACGCCTTCGATCTCGGCGCCGACGACTACTTGATCAAGCCGTTCTCGTTCGTGGTGCTGAGTGCGCGTCTGCGGGCGTTGGTCCGTCGGGGCGCTCCCGAACGCCCGCCGGTGCTGCGGGTGGATGATCTGGAGCTGGATCCGGCGCGGCACCGGGTGACCCGCGCCGGGGTGGAGGTGGAGGTGACGCCTCGGGAGTACGGGGTGCTTGAGTTCTTGATGCGCCATGCCGGCACGGTCGTGTCGAAACAGGAGATTCTGGAGTCGGTGTGGGATCTGAATTACGACGGTGATGACAACATCGTCGAGGTCTACGTCGGGTATCTGCGCAAGAAGGTCGACGTTCCGTTCGGCACCCACACCATCCACACCGTGCGCGGGGTGGGTTATCGGCTGGCGTCGGCGGGCACGTAACTGTCGGTGTCGGCCGGCAGGGTCACAGTGAAGCAGGCACCTCCTGCGGCGCGGTCGCCGATGGTCACCGTGCCGCGGTGGGCGGCGACGATCTCGGCCACGATCGACAGTCCCAGCCCACTTCCCCCGCCGTCTCGGGCGCGGGCGGCATCCAGGCGCACGAACCGGTCGAAGACCCGATCGCGTTGATCGGGGGCGATGCCGGGCCCGTCGTCGGCGATGCGGATCACGGCCATCTCCCCGCGGGTGAAGCAGTGCAGTTCGATGGTGCTTCGGGCGTGTCGGGCGGCGTTGTCGACGAGGTTGCGCACCATCCGTGCGAGTTGTCCGGCGTCGCCGGTGACGCGGACGGCATCGATGGATGCGTGCACTGCCAGCCCTGAATGGGATTGCAGGCGTGCCCGTTCGGCGGTGAGGAGGTCGTCGAGGTCGACATTGGTAACCCGTAGCGTCAGCTGGTGCTCATTGGCGCGCGCCAGCAGCAGCAGGTCCTCGACGAGTTCGCGCATGCGTCGGGTTTCGGGGATCAACGACTCGTCGATCAACTCCGCGTCGAGCATGTCGGGTCGGTGATGCGCCAGTTCCAGCGCGGCGCTGATCGCGGACAGCGGGCTGCGCAGTTCGTGAGAGGCGTCGCTGACGAATCGCCGTTGCGCGGCGTGGCCGGCTTCCAACCGGGCCAGCATGTCGTTCATGGTCTGCGCCAGGTGGGCGATCTCATCGCCGGTCGGCGGCACGGGCACACGCTCGTCGAGCTGGGCGGTGGAGATCGACGACACCTGTGCCCGGATCCGCTCCACCGGCCGCAGGGCCGCCCCCACCAACACGTAGGTGGCCCAGGCGACCAGGGCGACCAGCAGTGGACCGGTGATCCCCAACAGCAGGGCCACGGTGCCCACGATCGTCTCCACCGGTTCACGGTCGGCACCGACCAGCACGGTGACCGCACCTGTGGGGGTATCCACGCCGCGGGCGATCACCCAGTAGTCGCCTCGTTCGGCGGGCAGCTGCACACGGCCCACCGACACCGTCTGCCCAGCCGGCACCGCGACGGACACCACCGCGGTGGCGGGCGCCCCGGCGGATCGCGTGACGACTGAGCCCCGCTGGTCGAGGATCTGGATGACGCCCACTTGGCCGTCGGTGCCCAACAAGCCGGGATCGAGGTCGGTGGGGGCGTCGCTGCGCAGCTGCTCGACGAGCTGGCCGGCGCGGGTGACCGCCGCTCCTTGCGTCGAACTGTGCAGCGTGTGGTAGAGCACCAACAGCATCGCCGCCGATGCCACGGCGACGCCCAGGGTGACGACCAGGGTGGCAGCGGCGGTCGACCGCGAACGAACCGTCCACCGCGTCACGCGGCTAGTGAGTGACATGTTCGCCGACCGCAGCGCGCAGCCACTTCCCGTTGTCCAGCTCGCGTTCAGACATTCCCGACCCCTTCGGTGCCACTTCGGTCCCTGGCATCATCGCGGTCAACGACATGGATGGGTCAAGCCGGGCGGGTGCGTCGACGGCGGCGGGCGGGTTGCTTGCCGCAGGCTCGAGACGAGGAGCAGCGCGACGGCCGCGACGATGATCGACCATGCTGGTGGGCCGCCGGTTCGGCTCACGACATAGGTGAGCGTTAAGGCGATCACGACACCGACCGCCACGCGCCAGTCGTCGCCGACGATGAAGCCGTACCAGAAGGCGCCGAAGGCGCGCAGGCCGCGGCCGATCACGGGTGTCCCGTTCCGTGTGAACCCACACCGGAATCGGTAGTACTACCGCTGCCGCGGCGGGCGCGGTATCGGAGCAGGGCCACCAGTACCAGCGCGTAGAGACCCACCGCGGGAATCAGGACCAGCAGCGCCAGATCCTCCCCCGGCCAGTGCGCGCCGGCACCTTCGGCGCCCCAGTACATCCCGAATGCGGTCAGCATGACCCCGACGACGAACTTCAGGGTGTTCTCGGGCACCCGCGATAGCGGTGCGCGCACCAGCAGGCCCGCCGCCGCGACCACGAGCACCGCCGCGAGCGCCGCCCCCGCGGCCAGCGCGACGTTGTGCTGATTGCTGCCCACGCTCAGCGCGATGAACACCACCTCCAAGCCCTCCAGGACGACGCCCTCGAAGCTCAACGTGAACGCATACCAGTCCACGACCGTCCCGCGACGGCGTGGGTCCGCGTGCCGGGCGGCGGCCAGCGCGGCCTGAAAAGCCAAGGTCTCATCATGGCGCGCTTTGTGTCCGCTGGCCCGCAGAATCGCCTTTCGCAGCCATTGCAGCCCGAAGATCAGCAGTAACGCCCCCACCACCAACCGCAGTGCGTCGATCGGTATCGCGGAGATGGCCGGCCCCAGGGCTGCCACCACGACCATCAGGGTGGCCAGGCCGGCGAGTGCTCCGGTGAGCGCCGATCGCCACCCGCGGGCGACGCCGGCGGCGATCACGATCGTCAACGCCTCGACCGCTTCCACGGCGCACGCGAGGAAGACCGCGATGAACAGTGTCGAATTTCCCATGGGTCCTGTCAGTCCGGCGCAGCCGCGGTGCGGATCGGTTCCGACACCGAGGATGCGCCGGCGTGGGTATCGGCGCCAGTCGATCCCACCACGTATCCGTAGACCAGGTGAGCGAGCACGGCGGCGAGAGTGCCGAGCACAAGGCCTCCAATCACGTCGCTCACCCAGTGCACCCCGAGATAGAGGCGGGTGAACGCGACCGCCACGGCACCCGCCACCGCGAGCGCGAGCAGCGCCGCCCTCGTGGTGAGCCTGGCACCGCGGCCGATGACGGCGATCAGCGCACCGAGCAGGGCCACGGTGCCGGTCACGTGTCCGGAGGGGAATGCCGCATCGGTTTCCAGGATCAGCTGCAGGCCCAGCGGGGGGCGGTGGGCACCGACGATGACCTTGGTCGTGGTGCTGATCGCCGCGGCCACGGTCACGGCGCCCACCACGACGACCGCAGGCCACGGTGATCCGAGCCGTCGCCACAGGACCGCCGACAGCACGAGGGTCAGCACACCGACCCCGACGGGGCTGCCGATGTTGGTCACCGCGATCGCCCACCACGTGATGGTGGGGCTGCGGTGGTGCACCATCCAGCCGAACACGGCGTGATCGCCCATCGTGCCGGTAACGGCGCGATGGGCGATGACCCCGAGTGTGACGAACAGCAGTGCCAGCACGCTCACCGCACTCACGGCGCGAACGGTGAGAGGACGTTCAGTCATGACCGCAGCATGGTTGACCCCAGCTGAACATCCGCTGAACGCCCCCCCCCGGGCCGGGCTCAAGGGCTGCGCCGCTATCACGAATCACGCAGCGCTCCAACGCTCGGTTGGCGGGTCACCATGGCGACGGCCACCGCACTGACCAAGGCCACTGCGCCCACCGCAGCGGTGAGCACGATCCCGAGGTACAGCCAGGGCACGGCGATCGTGTCCGGAGGTGGGTCGAACACGCCGCGGAGCACTTTGACCAGCATCACCGACAGCAGGGATCCGGTGACGGTCCCGGCGAGTAGCCCGACGACGGTGAGCACTGCGGTCTCGCTGAACACCATCGTGCGCAGATGGGGGGTGCGCGCGCCGAGCGCGCTCAGCAGGGCGTAGCTGCGGCGTCGCTCGGCCAGACCCAGCGCCAGCACCAGGCCGCCCGCGCCGACGGCGAGGACCAGTGCGAAGGACAACTCGATGCGGGTCAGCCCGGACAGGTCGACCGCGGTCAGGCTGGAACCCACACTGGCGCGGACGGTGTCGATGTCGGTCACCGTTGCCGAGGTGCCCACCACGGCGCGGATGCGCGCGGCGACCGCCGCGGTGTCGTGGCCACCGGTATCGACGAGCAACACCTGCGGTGTGCCCGCGCCGGTCTGCGCGGCGAGGTAGCTGGCGTTGGCGACGAAGAAGCTGTCCTTGGGTGCGGTGGGGAATTCCGAAACGATCCCCGCGTAGTGAAACCCGACCGGGCGGGGTGCACCGGTGGCGGCGTCGACGATCCGCAGCGTCAGCGGGTCTCCCGGTGTCAGTTGAAAGTCGTTGACCGTTTCCGCCGAGACCAAGACCGCATCCGGGGTGGCCGCCAGGGCATGCATGGCCGCGGTGGCGGTGGACTGCGGGAAGTACGCGTCCTGCAGGGCGGTCGCCCCGGTGATGGTGGCCGGCCGGATGCCGTAGAGGTCTTGCAGGTCGGCGCCGATGTAGGCGAAACGGTGCTGCAGCGGTTCCACTGCCCGCACGCCGGGCATCCCGGCGATCGCCGTGGCGGTGTCGAGGGGCGTCGCCGAACCTGGCGCCGCGGTGACGGTGACGTCGGCGCCGTTGGTGAGTTGGGCGTCGACTTCGGCCTGCTGGCGGTAGGTCGCGTTGAACGTTGCGGTGGAGGCGGCGAAGGCGATGGCCACGGCGAGCATCACGATCGCGTGCACGATGGGGCGGCGCTGGCGCGCCATCCCGGCGGCGATGGTGCCGGCCAGCTGTCCGGCCACCGGCCGCAACACCCGGGCGATGATTGCGCGGCCGGGACCGAGCAGTAGGTCAGCCAGGCGCCAGGTCAGCAACGCCGCACCCAGCCACAGCAGGGCCGGGCCGGCAAACGCCCAGTACGACACCGAAATCGCGGGGACACCTTCGGGCGCGAGCACCAGCTGATAGCCGGCACCGGTGGTGACCAGGAACACCAGCGCTGCACCGGCCAGCAGAGCCATGTCGAGGCCCAGTCGCGCCCAGATCGGTGTCGCGGGTGGGCCGGTCTGGGCACGTCCTGCGGCGATGGTGCGTTCGCGCAGGTCGCGTCCGGCGGGCAGCAGCACCGTCGCCAACGCCACCACGACCCCGACCGTGGCCGCCGCTGCGGGCCAGCCCAGCGCGGTGGCCAGGGTGGCGCCGAAGCGCGGTGAACCGAACGCGACCGTGTTCACCGCCGCGGCCATCAGCAACCCGAGCGCGGCGCCGGTGACACCGATGACGGCGGCCTCCACGGCGGCCAGGCCGAGGAGTTGGCGTGCGGTGGCGCCGCGGACCCGCAGCAGGGTCTGCTCGGCGCGGCGCCGACTGGCCCCGGCCGAAGCGATGGTGGCGGTCAGCAGAGCAGCCAGCACGGCGCCGGGCAGACCGAGGAACAAGAACAGCGCCTGGGCGTAGGCGGCGTCGGCACGCGCTGCATCCAGCGCGGCCCCGAGGTTGTCGCCCACTAGAACCGTGCCGGCGCTGCGGGCTTCGAGGTTGCGCGCCGCGGCCCGCACGGTGGTGTACGCCCCACCCGGGGTGGGTGGCAGCGCGTGGCCGCGTTGCACGTGGATCTGGGTGGCCACCAGATCGGGCCGGGTGACCGACAGCGGGTCGAACACCCGGTGCCACTCCACCTCGGGCAGCAGCACCACGTTGTCCGGTGGTGCGGCCGGTTGCGAGGTGGGCGGTGCCCCGACGGTTTGGAACAGGGAATTCGCCTGCGGCAATTCGACGATGCCGTCGACCCGAACCGAGGCCGGCGGCTGGCCGGCGCGGCCGATGGTGATGGTGTCCCCGGGTGCGGCGTGCAGATTTGCCGCGGTCTGCTGGGCGAGCAGCACCCCGGTGTCGGCGCCGGCGAGAGTCCGGATCTCCTGGGGGAACGTGGCGCGGTAGGTGGGCGGCAGTCCGAGGACCACACCCGGACCGGTGGTTTGGGTACTGGATCCGGTGGCCGCCGACAGACCGCTGGTGTGGGCGAACCCTACCGGCGCCGTCGCGTCGACGCCGGGGGTGGCCGCGACGATCCCGGCGGCGGCGGTGGTGTCGGCGCCCGGGGTGAGTTGGACCTGCCAGTCCACGGCGACACTGCGCACCGCGCGGTCGGTCATGGTGGCCTGCGAACTGGTCAGAAACGACCCCAGACAGGCGATCAGCGCGACCGCCACCGCCACCCCTACTGCCGCACCCGTCAGTCGTGCCCGCCCTCGGCGCCACAGTCCTGTCAGCCACACCCGCGTCATCGGGGCGCTCCGTGCCCGGCCGGGATCGAGGGGCGCAGCCGACCGTCGCGCATCGCCCATTCGGTGGGTAGCCGGCGCGCGATCACCGGGTCGTGGGTGGACACGATCAACGCGGCTCCGAGATCGTCGGCCGCCTCGATCAGGACGTCGATGACCAGTGCGGCGGCGGCGTGGTCGAGCTGACCGGTGGGTTCGTCGGCCAGGATCAGCCGGGGCTCGGCGGCCAGCACCCGTGCGATGGCGACCCGCTGTGCTTGGCCACCGGAGAGCGTGTCGGGCAGCGCACCGGCCAGATCCGCGATGCGCAACCGGTCCAGTGCGGCGGCGGCGCGGGTGGTCGCCTCTGATTCCGAGGTGCCGGCGAACAACAATGGTAGGCGCACGTTTTCCATGACGTCGAGGGCGGGCAGCAGGCTGCGGCCCTGAAAGACCAGGCCGACCAGGCCGATCCGGTCGGGTGAGGTGGCGTCGGGCCGGTCGACTCCCGGCCAGCTGATCGAGCCCGCAGTGGGGCGCTGCAGTCGGGCCAGCAGGTGCAGCAGGGTGGACTTGCCCGACCCCGACGGGCCGGTCAACGCGATCCGGGCGTGGGGGGCGACGGTGACGCTCACCCCGCGCACGGCCACGGTGGTGGCGGCACCGACGCCGAAGCAGCGGGTCACCCGGTCGGCGCGAACGACCGCCGCCCCCTCGGGTGCGCTCGCCGTTGCGGTGCGCGCCGGCCGCGGGGTGCTCACGAAACGACCTGGCCGTCACGCAGGCCGATGACGCGATCAGCGGCGGCCGCCACCGCAGGGCTGTGACTGGCGATGACGATCGCCGCCCCGGCAGCGGCGCGGCTGCGCAACACCGCCAGCACGTCGGCTTCGGTGCTCGTGTCGAGTTCACCGGTGGGTTCGTCGGCCAGCACGACCAATGGGTCGTTGGCCAAGGCGACCGCCAGCCCCGCGCGGGCCAACTCGCCACCGGAGAGCTGATCAGGGTAGGCCGCGGCACGATCGGTGATTCCCAGCGACGCCAGCAACACTGAAGGATGCGTCGGCGAGCTGCTGCCCGCGATGCGTTGCGCCAACACCACGTTGTTCTCGACAGTCAAGTGCCCGAGCAGATTACGGTCCTGATACAGCACTCCGACGTAGCGGGCGCGCAGCCGCGCCCGCCGCTGCTCGGACTGGTGGCTGAGCCGCTGACCATCCACCCACACGGTGCCGCCGTCGGGCTCGTCGAGTCCGGCCAGACACGCCAGCAGGGTCGACTTGCCCGACCCGGACGGACCGACCACCACGACCAGTTCTCCAGGGTGCACCGCCAACGACACCCCGCGCAGCGCCAGCACTTCCTCGTCTCCGGCCCGAAAGAACCGGTACAGCGACCGTGCCTCGGCGACCGGCGCCAACGTCGTCCCGATCACTGGTGCGGCGAGGGTGCCCCCGACCGTGGTGCGCATCAGCGGAGCCAGGTGAACGAGTCGGTCACGATGCGCCAGGGGTCGACGTTGTCCGAACCGGCCGGTGCGGCCAGCGTGATCACCACCCCGCGCCCCCCGCGGGAGAATTCGTAACGTGCGAGGTCCTGCTTGATCGACTTGCCGGTGACTGGGCTGGGCGCGGAGTCGCCCTGATAGGCGATCACGACAGCAGGACCGGCAGGGCGTTGCTCGGTGCTGACCCGTCCCGGCATGAAACCCTTCGTAGTCGAGGCGATTTGCGGCAGTTCCACGGTGCGGGCGAAGTCTTCGCTGGGCTGATAGAAGCCGTCGTGTGGTGCGAGGGTGATGCTGTTGAACTTGTCGCTGAACATCACGGCGGGCCCGGTGCTGGTCTGTGCCCAGCCCTCGGGGTACTTCACCGAATAGGAGCGGTCGGCGGCGGTGTAGACCACGAACGCCTGATCGTCCGGGATGTCGCCGGGCGGGTTGGTTTCAGCTACCTGCGGTGTGGGGCTCGCCGCCGGTGGGGTCGTCGCGGGCGCGCCCACCGGGCTCGGCGAGGCCGTGCAGCCGCTGAGCACGGCAGCTGCCGCGACACCGCCGATGAATGCCACGAGCAACGATCTCTTCGCCGTCATGATGTGCCTCGCTCTCATTGAGGAAATTCCGTGGGGCGGTGCGGACCCCAGCCGAATTTCGGTCGGGGCCCGCACCCAGTGACTGGCTTCTGCCGCCGCAGCAGCTCCTAGCAGGGAGCGTCGGGGACCTCGGGTCCGCCCTGCTCACCGTCGGGGCCGTCCTCGGTGTCCGGGACGCCGGGCTGATCCGGGGTATCACCGGTTTCCGGGACGTCGGGCCCGTCGCACTGCTCGGTGGCGGCAGGAGGTGGTGGCGGTGGGCCGGGGGTTGGCGTCGCATTCGCCAACGCCATACTCGCCCCGCCGATCGTGCCCGCGATCATCAACGTCCCCAGTGCGGCGATCAGTCTCTGTTTCGGGTTCATCATGCGGTGGTGTCCTCTCTCAACGGTGCAGCCACTCGGCTGATGGCTACACCGTGTCCCTGAGGCGCTGAAGGTTCGCTGTGGAGAGCTGAGAGACCGTCCGGCGTGAGAACCGACGAGCCTGGTCCGGCTTCAGCGGCCACATGCCTGGCACTCAAAAAGACTGTTCGACAACATGTGTCATGATGTGCGGTCAGCATTACGGCATCACGCTTGGCGTGACGATGGAGATTTGGTCTGCCCACGCGGCTCGCGCACCCGACTCCCCGATGCGGTACACCTGGACGATGGAGGCGACGCCGACCGTGATGGCCACGATCGCGACGATCACCGTCAGAACCGTTCTCGGCGACTCGGCGCGCCGGTCCGAGACGTGCAGCGCCACAACGAGAAACGCACCGACCATCAATCCTGCGCTGATGTAGATCATCGTGTCGCCGAGCCGGGCATGGGCGTGGACATCCGGTGACGCGCCGAGCCGATCCTGCAGCCACTCGCCCGCGTCGACGGTCAGCGGTGTCAGGGCCGCGATCACGATGGCCGAGGCGGCGACCAACCACACCAGCCGTCGCCGCGCCGCCGGCCACACCCCACAGACGACGAGCAGTGCCCCCGTCAATGGGCCGAAGACGACGAGGAGATGGACCAGCAGCACGTGCGCCGGCAACCCATCAATGGTGGACATCGCAGTTCCCGATCCCTGGTGACTGACCGTGCCCGAGTGGCACGTCAACGCCGTTCGGCAGCATCATTGATGGGAGCTGAAGGATCGCTGAAGAGCCCGTGCGTGTCCCGGAGCCGCGTGCGGGCGGTGGCGTTCAGCCATTCTTCAGCCAGCGGTCGATACGTTCCGCGCCATGACCAACACCGCGCCCGTGCAGGGCCGCCCCCATCACCGCGTCATGTTGAGCAAGGTCCCCGAGGTCACCATCTGGTTCTGGATCATCAAGATCCTGTGCACCACCGTCGGTGAAAGCTTCGCGGACTGGGTCAACGTCGGACTCGGCATGGGCCTGACCAACACGGCCATTCTCTTCACCGTCATCCTCGTCGCCGTACTGGGCGGGCAGATGACACTCAAACGGTATGTACCGGCGGTGTACTGGCTCACAGTGGTCGTCCTCAGCGTGGCGGGCACCCTCTACACCGACATCCTCACCGACGCAGCCGGCGTGCCGCTGGCGGTGTCCACCACCGTGTTCGCCGTCATCCTGGCGGCGGTGTTCGGTGTCTGGTATGCCAAGGAACGCACGCTGTCCATCCACAGCATCACCACCATGCCGCGCGAAGCGTTCTACTGGTTGGCGGTTCTGGTCACGTTCGCCCTGGGCACCGCGGTCGGCGACTGGACCCTGCAGCTCACCGGTTGGGGACCGGGTATCTCGGTCCTGCTGCCCGCGACGCTGATCATCTCGGTCATCGTCGGGTGGCGGCTGGGCGCAAACGCCGTGTTGTCCTTCTGGCTCGCCTACATTCTGACCCGACCCCTGGGCGCCAACCTGGGCGACTGGTTCGCGTCGGCGAACGCCGACGGCGGCCTCGGCCTGGGCTACGGCATCACCAGCGTCATCTTCCTCGTCGCGATTCTCGCAGCGGTCATCTACCTGACGCTGTCTCGCGCAGACGTCATCGAAGGCGCCCCCCGCGCGTACTCGCAGACCGAGCCGCGACCGGTGCGAGAGAAGGTCATGCTGAGCTACTTCGCCGGCATCGCCGTCGTCACCGGCGCACTGCTGGTCTGGGCCGCAGGGCAACCCCACGCCGCGGCCGGCAATGCCAGCGAAGCGGACGGCGGTCAGCCGACGGCCAGCGGAACGCTCGCTGCGGGACAAGCGTCCGCCACGTTCCCACCTGCGGAGATCACGAAGTTTCGGACCATCACCCAAGACACCCTCGACAAGGTCCGCAGCGGCGACCAGGCCGGCGCGACCGCACGCATCCAGGATCTGGAAACAACATGGGACGACGACCAGGCCAGCCTCGAACCCATGGATGGGCAGACCTGGTCGATACTGGACGGCAAGATCGACACGGCGCTCAAGGCGTTGCGCTCGACCAGCCCCGATCGGCAGACCGAAGAGCAGGCCCTCAACGCGCTCCTGGACAACTTGCGATGAACAATCGCACTCGGGCCCCAGCAGCAACTGTGAGCGCATCGTCGTCGGCGATCTCCACCCCCACTCAGCCGCGGTGTGTCAGCATCGGGCCAGTGCCGAGGTCATGGGCAGAAGTATCGGCCGGCCGCGCAGGATCGGTCTGCGCGGTCCTGCTGGTATTGATGATCGGCGTTCACGTCTCAATCGGGTCCGGCCCCCGCGATGACGCCTCTTACGAAGCTGGGTACCGCGCCGCGTCCAACGGCGCCCTCATCCGCGAGGCCATTGCTGCGCACACGACGTCCACCACGCTGTGCGACACCCTGGTCAAACACGCCCTCATCACCGATCAACCTCCGCGCATCGTTCAAGATGACTTCATCAGCGGCTGCACACGTGCCATCGCCGAAGCAATGGAGTGAACGACCGGCACGACGGCAATCCCGCGCCCGATGGCTCATCCGATGTCCGGGCAAGACGAAGCTAGACAGCGTCACAGTGATGATGATGGGCTGCCAGTAAGCAGGCGGACCACCGCCTCCACCGCAGTCGTTCAGTACGTGCGTCGATTGGGGTCGCCGCCACCAAGCTCAATCTTCGAGCACTGGGGCCGTCTCTGACTAGACGGACGGTTCAGCCCCTGTCTCGCATGGAGGCGCGGCGGAGTCGCGCGAAGGTGGCATACCTGCATGTCTACGCAGATTGGACAACACGCAACCGAATGCGTAATTTATCTGCGTATGAACGCAGATATGGGAGCATGCCGCCGACGGCTGCCCGACGACCAGGTCGGCCTTGTCGTGGAGGTGTTCCGCATGCTTGCCGATTCGACCCGCGTGCAGGTGCTATGGGCGCTGGTGGACCGCGAGATGTCGGTCAACGAACTCGCCGAGCACGTCGGCAAACCGGCCCCCTCGGTGTCTCAGCATCTGGCGAAGCTGCGGATGGCACGCCTGGTCCGCACTCGCCGGGAGGGCACCACGATCTTCTACAAAATGGAGAACGACCACGTCGCGCAGCTGGTCACCGACGCGGTGTTCAACGCCGAGCACTCCGGGCCCGGCGTCCCCGGTCACCACGCCAGCAACGGCGAGCTACGAGCCCTGCATCCCGACACCACACCCAATGACGCACTGCGACAGCAGGGACGCTGAGATGACCCACGAACCAACCCCCACCGACCCCGCCGCACACCAGCACCACGACGGCCACGGCCACGGCGCACACCACGGTCACGACCACGACCACGACCACGGACACAGCCACGACGGGTGGGGCGGCAAGTTCGGCGCCGCCGTCCGCGAGGTGTTCGCCCCGCACAGCCACGACGCCGCCGCCAGCATCGACGACGCGCTGGAATCCAGCGCCGCCGGCATCCGGGCGGTGAAGATCAGCCTGCTTGCCCTCGGCGCGACCGCCATCGCCCAAATCGTCATCGTGGCCATCTCCGGATCGGTCGCGCTACTGGCCGACACCATCCACAACTTCTCCGACGCGCTCACCGCCATCCCGTTGTGGATCGCCTTCGCGATCGGCACCAGGGCCGCGACCCGTCGTTACACCTACGGCTTCGGGCGCGCCGAAGACTTGGCCGGCCTGTTCGTCGTCGCCATGATCGCCCTGTCGGCGATCATCGCCGGCGTCGAGTCCATCCGGCGACTGATCAACCCCGTCCCGATCGAGCATGTCGGCTGGGTCGCGGCCGCCGGACTCATCGGGTTCATCGGCAACGAACTGGTGGCGGTGTACCGAATCCAAGTCGGCCGACGCATCGGCTCCGCCGCTTTGATCGCCGACGGCCTGCACGCACGCACCGACGGATTCACCTCCCTGGCAGTGCTTTTCGGCGCCGGTGGCGTGGCACTGGGCTTCCCGTTGGCGGACCCGATCATCGGCCTGGTCATCACCGTCGCAATCCTCGCCATCTTGCGAACCACCGTGCGCGACATCTTCCGCCGCCTCATGGACGCCGTCGACCCGACCTTCATCGACTCCGCCGAAACCGCCCTGGCCGCCGAACCCGGCGTCACCAACGTGCGCAGCGTGAAGATGCGATGGATCGGACACACCTTGCACGCTGACGCCGAACTCGACATCGACCCCGCCACCACCTTGGCGGATGCCCACCGTATAGCCCACGACGCCGAACACACACTGACCCACGCAGTCCCCAAACTGACATCAGCGCTCGTCCACGCATATCCCGCCGCCGCCCGATAGCCGAGACGATGTGTCCCTGTCTCGTTTTTAGAGAAATGAGGTCGATCAGTTCCTGTCTCAGACGGGCGCTGACCAGTCGACGTCACCCGTGTGGGTCGCGTTGTCGAGGAAAGTCACGTTTGAGCGTCGTGGATGCCGGCGAGGCGGCGCACGGCCTGAAGTCCTTCGGCGGTGCCAGGCCAGTGACGCTCCAGGGCCGCTGGGCCGGCGCGGCGCGTGACCGAGCGTAGCGCGAGCGCGACGATGATCGCGTCGTCGGCATAACCGAGGACCGGGATGAAATCCGGGATCAGGTCGATCGGCAGGATCAGATACACCAGCAGCAAACCCAACCGAATACGGACACCGCGGGGCAGCTCGGGATCTGCGGCGAGGCGGCGCAACAGCACCACGACGTCGGGCAGCAGCCGCAGGATATCGGTGACCCGCAGATCAGCAGGCCGCGTCACAATGAGCAAGATCACCAGGGCCAGCCAGAGCAGGACGAAGCCCGCCACGACGGCGATCACGGTCGTGCCCAGGTAGCCCGTCACCGGGCCGCTGGTGAACGGCGGCGCCACAGGATCGCCACGATCGCCACGCCGATCGCGGCGAGTTGGATGACCGCCACGGTGGCAACCAGCGCCGGGATCGACGTGTCGTAGAGCCAGCCCGTCAACGCGCCACCGGCAGCGGTGGCCGCGCCGAGCGCGGTGGCGAACACCCCGTAGGCGGTGGCCCGCCGCGGCGGGGCGACCAGATCGGCAACCACCGCCCGCAGGGTGGATTCCTGGATTCCGACCGCGGCGCCCCACAGCAGCGCCCCGGCCACGACCAGCCAGACCTGATCGCTGAACGCGACCGCAGGTATAAGTGCCGATAGAATGGGCAGCACGACAAGGGTTTTCGCGCCGACACGGTCATAGGCCCACCCCGACGCCAGCGCGGCCAACGCATCAGCGCCCATCGCCGCGGCGTAGATCAGCGGGACCGCTGCGCCGGACAGGATGCCCCGAGTGACCATGTGAAACGACAGCACCCCGAACGTCGCGAACCCGACCATCGTGGTCGCGGTGAACGCGCTGTAGGCCCAGAAAGCGGCGGGCAACGGTGCCGGGGTTCCCTCAGGCTTCACGGTCGGTGGCGGTGTCGCGTCGTGGTCGGATTCGTAGCGGGCCGGATCGGGGACTCGTAGCGCGAGCCACACCAGCAGCGCGAGCGCGGCGACACCCGGCAGGGCGAGCACACCCAGTGCCGGGCCGTAGTCGTTGCCGGTCACGGCGAGGACACCGGCCACGGTCAGCGGTCCGATGACGGCGCCGATCTGATCGAGCGCCTCGTGCACGGCGAAACCTCGCCCGCGGCCGGTCACCGCGGTGGCGTGGGAGAGCAGGGTGTCCTTGGCGGGGCTGCGGACTGCCTTGCCGACGCGTTCGGCGATCACCAACGCGCACGCCACCCACAGGGTGCCGGCGATACCGAGGAACGGCACGGTGACGATCGTCAGCGCATAGCCGGCGATGGTCCACGCCCAGAATCGTTGGGTCCGGTCGGTCAGCGGGCCCGACACCAGCCGCAGACCCAACGCGGCCGCCTCGCCAATGCCGGTGACCACCCCGACGACCAGGCCGGTGGCCCCGAGGGAGGCCAGCAGCGGACCGGTGATCGATCGGGCACCCTCGTACACGAAGTCGGCGAGCAGGCTTACCGTGCCGAACACCGTGACGAACCGCCATGCACCCAACATTGGGCGACCACCCGAGCCGCCATTCATGTTCCTGTGACCCTCGGGTATCGTTGTCATCGAACAGCTTTCATGTTGGGGCGTCATGGCTCCAGCGCGGCAATGGCGGCCCTGTCCCGGCCTTCGGTGAACACCTCGACCAACACCACCACGGCGGCTAACAGGACGCGCAGTCCTCATTGGGGATTCTTCTCTTCATCCGGTTCCGGATGTTCGTCATGATCGGGTGCCGCCAATCCCTCGGCCCGATACACAGCCTGGGCGAAATCGGACAGGGCTTGCTGGCATTGCTGCACCGCCTCGGCGGCAGCAGTGGCGCGCGCGCCGGGGAAGAAGTCGCGGGTCGTGATCTTGGCCAGCCAGGTGGTGAGCCTGTCGAGATCGTGCTCGATCTCCTCCAGTTCGGCGAAGGTGAACTTTTCCCGCCGTGTCTCCTTACCGATCTCGGCCAGCACCTCGTCAGCGCGTTCGCTGAATTCGTCATACTCCCGCGCTCGATCAGCCTCAAAGCGCGCCACAATGTCGCCGTCGACCTCATGGCCGTCCGCCGACACGGTCAAAACGAAGGCGCTGCCGTGTTCACGCACGGTCGCGGCCAGCTGGGTGAACAACGCTCGATGCGCGGCCGATTCGGGTAACACCCACACCCCGTTATGTAGCCCTGCCGCGCCCGCCGCCCGGGCCCGTCGCCACAGCGCCACCCGCGCACTCGAAGGTGACGCCGGAAGCTGCGCGAGCAGCAACAGCCACTGGGGAAACTCCCGCCCATCAGTATGCAACACGTGTTACACGCTATCCCTGCGCACGCTAGATCTGCATCACGTGTTTCATGGGACTCCGGCTGAATGGAGGGTATGCGCTGCGTGGGCCACGCCTCATGCGCGTTGCCTCCGCGGCGACGACGAACAACAGCACCGACGTCGCGACCGCCTGCGGCACCAGCGCCGTGTCTCAGATCTAAAGAAACGAGACAGGCCCGCGTGGGCCCGCTTGCGGCTGCATAGGACCAGGTGACGGCGTCTCATTTCTTGTCTCACACCGCGTGCCCCAGATCCTCGACGTCGGAAGGCAACGAGACGATGGCAGTGGTGGTGCGACAAGGCGATCCGGACGCGCGAGCTTCGCAGGACAGGACCGCGGCCCCCTCCTCACCGCGCTCGCAGCGACTGGTGCCGAACCGTGTCAAGTCTTCATCGCACCGTCGCCGAAGCCGCCGCGCCATCGCCGAACTTGGAGAGCGTCGAAACCTGTGCTGAGCCCATGCAATTGGGTAGACACCGGAACCCCAACAGACCGTTCGTCGCAGGCATCATGGCCACGCTGGCCAAGATCGACGTCTGAGTCGGCCTCAATCGCCGCGACGCTAGCGGCGACTCCAAAGACGCGCACGCCAGGTGCCCGCTGCGATGCCCCCAAACTGGCCACGGTGGCGTCCAGCGTTGCATCGAACCAAATCTGGCGGAACAGAATCGGCGGGATGGTTCGACGGGGCCGTTACGCCCATAGGATTTGAGTTCAATGCCTACCAACGAAGCGTTTCTTCAAATCGATAACGCTGTGGGGTGCTGTGCACCCCACAGCGCCAGAGCGATCTACGTGCAGTTTTCCGAATACACCCCTTCAGAAGACCTGATTCCGACGATCACCTGCTCGATGTCGCTCAGGGCATAGCCGTTGGCCTCCAAAAAGCGCAAGTAGGTTTTGGTGATGTCCTGGGGTCCGCGCCAGGCGTCCTTCGCGGTCCGGGCTTCGGTGGCAGCGAGCACCATTGCGAGCAGGATCACCTGAGCGCGGCCGTCGCCGGTGGCGGGGAGGAGCTTGGCGACGGCCATTTGCGTGGTCTCACTGTCGGCCAGGCCGAGCAGTTCCGGCGCGAGCTTCTGGCCGTGGTAGTCGCTGAACAGATCAGGCCGGTTGACAATCACATCAGCGAGGTACAGGCCTGCACCCTTGGGAGTGGTCTTGCGGGCAAGCAAGTTGTCGCGCAGCCACTCGCGGCGCACGACCGCCGCCGCGTCGCCCAGCTTGTTCAAAGCGATGAGCTTGCGGCGTTCAGCGCGCTCCTGTTCGGCCTCCTCCAAGCGAGCCCGCTCCCGGTCGGCAGCGCCATCGGGGTCGCTGGCGTCGGCGAGGCGGTCAGCGTCAAACCCGTACTGGCGTGCCGCCCAGTCCGGCATCACGACGCCGGCCCCACGGGGGTTGCGGCAGTAGTAATCAGGGCTCCACACTGTGGTCTCGGTGACGGTCCGGACGTGCCGGAGACCTTCGGCCGGCTCGGCGCTCGGATCATCGGCGGTGTCGAAGTCGATGTCGTTCTCATCTACGGGTTCGCCGGTTTCGGTATCAACGAACGCTTCCGCGCTTTCGAGCACGACGGCCCAATGCTGGGGATCCATCGCGGCGATTGCCTCATCGGTGAGGGTTTTGCCCTCAGTGTTCCGCAGGTAATTGGTCGGGATGTAGGTCTTGTCGGACCAGGCGGGGCGGCGGTCGAGCACCGCGTAGCCCTGTGCTGCGAACGCTGCCGCCGTCTGCTCGTATCGGCGCTGGTCTTCACGCTCGGACCGCAGTTGAGCGACGCGGTGGTCGAATTGGTCGGTCCCGGCCACCTTGATCAACTCGCTCTGGGCGGCATCGTCGCCATCGAATTCGACGAACCTGCTGGCCTCCACCAAGCTCAGTTGGCCGGAGCCCAACGCGGTCATCGCCTTCTCCGAGTCGATGGCGACCTTCGCTGCGGACACCGCGTCTTTGCTTGTGGAGAGCCCTCTGGCAACCTTGGTCGGTGAGACCCCTTCCAGCAGAAGCTGGTTAATCCCCCGTGCGCGTTCCGCCTCGGTCAGCGGAGCGCGGTGGTCGTTGGTCACCATCTGCTCGATGACGCGCTGGGCCCGTGCTGCGGTGGTGTCGGTTACATCGACAGTGCGCACATACACCGGTACTGCTGACAGACCGACCTGCCGTGCCGCTTGGATACGTCGCTGTCCTTCGCGCACTAAGGGTTTGCCCCGCCCCTCCGTCCGCACGGCCAGTACGGGGACCAACACTCCGTGCTCCTCGATAGAAGCGAGGAAGTCCCGGTTCAGCCGCGGGTCCAGACGTACATTTTCTTCGATCTCAACGTCGGTGGGATGCAGGTGAAGCAGTTCAGCAGGAGTGGTGCTGGTCATTGAGGTTCCTTCCCCGGGTTTGCGGCCTGTTAACTATAGTTTACAGCAACTGTAATCTATAGGCAACACTTGTGGCTGATCGGAAAGGGTTCATTTCCGATGGCGCGCAACAACCCGGATCCTCTGGGGGAGTCGTAAAACCCAATTGCGGCCCTCAGCGGTGAATCGCGAGCCGCTGGCGCTTGCCGGGGATCGACTCGCGGCGATCCCGCTTCTGACGCTCCGACCTCGCCGGCCCGAACGTCAGCCCTCCGGCACTGGCGTCCTCATCACCGCACGTACCGGGCGATCGGCTCGGCCAGATGGCGCAACGTCGAAGCGTTCCATTCTGTGCCGCCGGCGGTGCTGCGCTGCTTCAAGCCGCGATGAGCAGGTGTAACCTATAGGTAACGCACATTACGGAGGCCCGGGAATGGAAACTGCGTCCACGGACGACGGTTCGGTGATCGTTGCCGCCCTCGGTGCGGCTATCCGTGAACACCGCACGGCCGCCGGGCTGTCCCAAACCAGGCTTGCTGAAATCGCGGGGATCAGCCGTCCATACCTCAACCTCGTCGAGGCTGGGCACAAGTGCCCGACTGTGGTGGTTCTGGTGCACCTGGCTCGCGGCCTCGGCGTGGAACCCGCACTGCTACTGGAAAACCAGTCGCTCACTGCGACGAACTGAGGTAGCGCTGCCACTCGATGCGCTGGATCAGCGCACGGGTCGAGGCATGGTCGGGCCTACCGTCTTCATCGGCGCCGGTCTGGATGACGGCGACCAGGTCGCCGCCGGCTCGCAGTTCATAGCGACAGTGCGGTGCGGCCGAGAACTCGGCAGCGGTGATGGCGTCGTGAGCGGCGACCAGCACGGCGGTCACTGCCGCATCATGGCTGTCGGCGGTGCCCATCGTGGTGTCGATGCGGATCGGTGCGGTGGTGGTCAACGACCAGGGAACGCTCACGGGGGCCTCCTCGGATGTTCGGACGGACTTATCTGCGATTGTCCGGCCTGAACACCAAGAAGCCGGGCCTGCGATCCGCGGTTGTGGATAACAGGCCCGGCGTTCGGTTGAGCTGTGGATGACCGCTAGGTGTTCGGCGGCGGCGTGTAGTCGTCTGCGGTGGGGTCCTGCGCGTGGTCGGGACCGTCGCGGAAGACCTGGACGGCGGCGCGGTGGGCGGTGTGAAGGAGTTCGACAGCACCCGCACACCCGGCCTGGTCGAGGATCTGGAACGTCACCGGCCCCATGTGCAGGTCAAGCCACTTCACCTGCCGAGAACGGTCGCGGGAAAGCTCCTGACGGGGAACCACCGCGTAGGCCGGACGACGGGTCCAGTCGATGGCCACGGTGGGCAGTGCGAAAGGGTCGGCTGCTGCTGGCGGCGGTGTCGGAATGAGGCGGGGGATGAGGGTCATCGCCGAGCGGGCAGCGCTGAAGCCTTCGAGCACGCCTTGGCAGGCCTGCGCCGACAGCATCGTCATCAGGATTCCGCCCCATTGCAGTCGCAGCCTGGCATTGGGGGAGCAGGCGTGAAAGACGGCGATATCGCCTTCCTGCTCGCCCTGGATGCGAATCATCGTGTGGCTGACCAGAGCTGCGGGGGTCAGGTGGGTCTCGGTGCGTCGAGTCTTCATGGGTCACCTTTCGATGGAAGTTATCTATAGGTAACAGTCTATCGGAATAGCCGCTGCTAAGCAACGTATTGAGGTGACTTCTTTTCCCGACTCTGAATCCGAAATACCCCTCGTATCAAGGCATTTCGTCTATTGAGTGCGACCGCGCCGAGATGGTCAGCAAAGCTACAAGCGGAGCGCGATCCCGTGCCGCGCCACCGCGCTGGTAACGGACCCGGCACACCAAGACCTACATGCAAGCGCACCAGCTGATTCTTGATTCCCCCGCCAAAACGGCCCCCCTACAACGTCCCGCAGCTGGCGTGGGACAAAGGGCGCTGTGCTCAAGGAGGTCGCACGTGGGCGCATTACCAATCGCCAAAGCGGATATCGGGCGTTCCCGCCACGGCTGGGGTTCGGCGAGATTGCCGCATCGGGGTTCCCGACGCTGGGCGCAGGGCGTAACGAGCGAGGTCAGGAAGGGCACAATGCTACGTTTCGAAAGGTGTCGCGGCTCCTCCTGCACAGCCTGCGCGGATTTCCGGTCACCGACCTGGCCGCTCATCTACCGATACGAGTGACGGTGATGGGCCGGCTGCGAGCCGAGGACGTTGCAGGCCGTTACTGGTATTGCCGGGTCGAGCCGCCAATGGAATGCCGGCTCGGCGAGGGCGTGCAACGAGACCACATTCATCCGGATCTGCTCTCTGAGGACCGCAGCACGCTGCGGCTACAGGCTGTCGTGCTGACACCCACCGCGAGCAATCGCGTCCTGCAACCGGGCGTCGCCGGTCTGACCGTTCATGTGGCGGCGGTCCTCGATCCGAGGATGGGCGAAACGGGCGTGCTCGACACTGCGAGAACGGGCTACCTGGGCTACGCGGTGGTCGATGATGACGAGGGGGCCGACACCGATCTCAGCGGGGATGTGGAACGGATCGAAACTGCTAGCGTCGTTACCAGCTCAGACTGACTTCGGTCGGTTTGCCGCCGGATCAAGGGGGAGAACCATGAAGATTGCACTGGCCGCACTCGCTGCCGTGGGCGCTTTAGCCTGTGCGCCGGTGGCGGCGGCCGACGATTCGGCGGCCGACTTGCGGATCGGCCAAGCGGGCACGCTGGTCAATGGCGATGTCGTGCAGACCTGGACGGTCAGCGGGTTGAGGACAAGCGCGGACGTCATCCCCGGCGACGTCATAGGGACCCTCTGGGAGGCGACCGCGACCAACGCCGCCGTTGAAGGCACGGTCATCCCTATCATCCCGAACTTCAACGCCCGCGCAGGCAGCGCCAACTACCGGGTGCTATTCGGGGTGGCCTCTCCCCAAGGCATCAACCCCTCCACCCTCTCGGCCGGCGAAAAGGCCAGCGGGAAAATCTATTTCGACATCCCCAGCGGCGTTTCCCCGGACCGAGTGGTGTTCAACGACGGCCAGGTCGACCAGCTGGTGTGGGTCAACGCGCCGGAACCGGTGGCCGACTCGCCGAGTGGCCGACCCGCGACTCCTGCGCAACCCGTCAGACCAGCCGTGCCCGCGACGCCAGCCCAGTCTCCTGCGGCGGCTTCACCGGCCGCACCGGCGGGGGCAGGAGCACCGGCGGCGACCAGTCAGGGCACGCCCGCCGCCACCAGCCAGGGCACGCCCGCAGGCACCCCGGCCGCGAGCGCAGGAACCCCGGCAGGACCGACGACAGCTGCACCGGCCGCACCGACGACAGCGGCACCGACGACAGCGGCGCCCACCGCCCCACCCGCCGCGACCAGCCAGGGCACCCCGGCGGCGAGCGAGGGGACCCCGGCAGCCCCGGCGGCAGCTTCACCGGCCGCACCGGCGGCGGCAGGAGCACCGGCGCCGACGAGCCCAAGCGCTCCAGCGACCCCGTCCACACCCCCCGTCCCGGCGACGATCATTCCGTCGGCGACACCAGGCGCGAGCAGCGCAGGTACCCCCGCCGGCTGATTCGAGGGCCCGTCGGTCTCAGCTGTGGGTGGACCACCAGGTGTACAGCTGGTCCAGGGCGGTCCGCCCAGGCTCTGCCTGGATCGTCGCGAGCAGCAACGCAGAATCCAGGGTCCACCCCACGGCGGGGTTATTCCGGCGTGTGCCACAGACCAAGGTTCCGGCGGCGACCTCGGGGGTCGCGGTCTTGCGCCACGGCCCGGGCGAGGCGTAGTTGCCGGGGCATATCTGCACGGCCATGCCCTGAATCAACTGGTCCATCGCCGCGGCGAGCGGTTGAGCGTCACCGAACAGGGTGTAGCGCGCGGTCGTTCCGGGAGCGTCCGCGTTGGCGCCGCATTCGAGCATGGACAGAGCCCCCGGTGGGGGCGGTGCAGGGCGACAGGTGCCTGGCGGGTAGCCCCGAGGCAGTAGGGCCATCAGACGGTTGTCGAACTCAGGTGACTGACTCTGCGCCGTGGAAACTGTGGTGGGGACGGCGGCTGACGAGGGAGTGGTGCTGGCCTGGACGGGATCGGTTGGCGACTCGCCGCCGAGGAAAGCCCACGCGACCAGGCTGATGACCGTCACGATGGCTGCGGCACCGGCGGCGAGGGCCATCTGACGCCACGGTAGGGGCCGGCTCGCTGGAGCGGGTCTTCGGACGACGTCGACAAGCTGCTGGGACACCGGTGAGGCCGGCTCGACCGGTCGAGGCAGGTACGGCGCGGGTTCCTCGTCGCCCCACGAAAAGAATCTGGTGAGTACCGGCCACGATTCAGTGGGAGTGTCGTCATCAGAGGGCATCGCGGTGTCCTCCTATGGTTCTACCTGCTCGGGCGGTACGGCCCGTTCAGAAATCATTGCTCATCGGTGTTGGTGGTGGGCAGAGCGAGTCGCGCCATCTCGCGTGCAGCGTGAAGCGCTTCGGTGAGCACCGACACGCGATCGTCAGCGTTTCGCTGGAGCTGCGCGAGTTGTTCAGCGTGGGCGGTGCGCAGCACTTCGCGCTCTGACTGGGCCTCGGCGCGTTGGCGCTCAAGATCGCCGCGCAGCGATTCCAGCGACTCGCGGGCGCTGTCGGACGCACGCTCGGCGGCAGCCGCCTGGGCTCTCGCCTCGGCGAGGGCGACGCGGATCGTGGCCGCCTCGGCGGCGGCCTCCTGAAGGTCGTGGCGTGCGGCGTCGATCTGCGCCTGGAACTCGCTGCGGGCAGACTGAAGATCGCGGCGGGTGTTGTCGAGCTCCTGCCGCAGCCCCGCTGCGGTGTCGCGCTCCCGCGCCGCCTCCGCGGTCGCCGCATTCTGGGCCGCAACCGCCGCCGCCGCCTCGACCCGGGCAGCGGCAACATCGCGGCGAGCCTGCTCCACCTCGGCGTCGCGCTCAGCCAGTTTTGCGGCGAAACCGGCCTCGGCGACGGCGAGTCGCTCGTGTGCGTGAGCGATCTCGGCCTGCGCATCGGCCTTGATCCGGGCAGCCTCGGCCGTGGCCTCCTCCGTGAGGGCATCGGCTTCCTCCCGTTCCTCCTGCGCAGCTTTGGCCGCCGCCTCGGCGCTACGGGCGGTGCGCTCGGCGGCCGCCGCCCGACGTTCGGCCTCGGTGACTTTCGTGAGCGCTTCACGATGGGCGTCCTCGACCTCCGACCCGGCAGCCTCGACATCCCCGGCGGCGCGCAGATCGAGCACCACACCATCGAGGTACTGGCGCAGATCCTCGAATCGTCCCGGCAACTCGGACAGACGCTGTTCCAGCGTGGCGCGGGCCATCGACACCGGCGCGGTGAGGCCATCTTCCCGAGGCGGCGCGTCGCCGGTGTGCGCCCTACGCGCTTTCCACGCCGTGCCGCGGTTGTGAATAGGGCCGCCGCCTTCGTCCGCGCGTTCGCAGTACCGGGAGGGCCGGCCGGTGGCCGGGTCCGGGCGCCGCGGGCGAGTGCATCCGGGGTAGGTGCACAGCTTGTCGATCTCACTCACTGCCAGGGCGGCTTCACTCATGGGTTCAAGGGTGGCACATTTCGTTGCCTGTCACAATGTAACAAAACAATACTTAACGAAACGTAACAACGAAACGTAACCCGCGGGTTTCTGGAATCCGCCCGGCCTCCTGCCGCCGGGGGAAGCTCGAAGGTTGCCGGGGCCCTCGTGACGGGCCGCCAGTCCGTTAGGAGGTAAGAGCTTGAACAGCAGGACAAGGACTCCAGCGGGGTGGCTCAGTGGTCGCAGCTCGGGGATCGCCGCCCGCCGCCGCCGTGCCGCCGACCCCCCGCAACTAGGACCAGGTGGTCACCATCTCGACCCCGGCGTGCCGAGACGCGCGTACACCACCCGCAGCGGACGGGGTGATCACCGCCGGGGCGGGAATGTTCTTGCGCTGCCGGAATGCTCATTCCGAGGGGTGGCGGGCGGGGGGCCAGCGGCCAACAGTCGAGAGAGGCGTGTCGCAGTTTCAGTTCTGGCGTTAAAGACTGACCGGCAACGATCCGGTTTTTCGGTTTCCCTTCTTCCCAGGTTCGAAATTGGAGGGTTCCCCGTCAGCCTCAGCAGATAATGTGCAAATCACGGGAATAAGGGGGCAGACTTTCGTGCGCACAGAAGACAGCGGTACACCTGAGCAGTTCAAACTCTCAACCCTTGAGATGTTCGCGCTTCACGCGCTACGTCGGCAGATGATGCGAACCGATCTGCGCAATGAGACGAACGCCAAAGCCCGGAAGCGCAAGCGCGACACGATTCGACGCCATCACTCTGAGTTCCTCGCCACGATCGGATCGGTAGACGACGAATCCTTGATTGCCCATGTGGACATCACCGACGCCGCTAAAAGGCTCGCAGGACGCATCGACAAACGTTCCCGCGCAATGATCCTGCTCGTCGACCTAATGACCTTCAACCCCTGGCACCCAGAGGACAAATGGGTACCTACCGCCAGAAAGGAAGCCCTGAAGGCCGCCGCCGACGAATTGGCCGGTGTCAGTACCGAGGATCTGGCGGCAGCTACCAAGGAGTTCGACGCACTGTTCAAGGAGTTGCGTCAAAAGTCGATCAAGTGGGGGCGAGTCGCGGCAATAGGCATCGTTGGGGCAGCGGTCGGAGTCGCCACGGGCGGTCTGGCTGCCCCCTACATCGGCGGGATGATCGGCGCCTCGATGGGACTATCGGGTGCGGCTGCCACGTCTGCAGGACTGGCGGCGCTCGGAGGCGGTGCTCTGGCTGTCGAGGTGCCTCACATAAAAGTGAGCGCGAAGCGTGGGCGGTGCCTCACGTACTTTGAGCGCGTAAGGTAGGCCCGCTCTACGTCTTGGTCAATCGGTTGATTGACGGTTGCAATGCTTCCAGGTCGACGTGCCGGGCGGCGACCAGGGCCTCGGTCTTGGCTTGCGCCAGGTCGAGCAGTTGCATCTGGACGGCGTTGATTCGGCGGGTCAGATCGGCAGGGTTGATTCCTTCGATCCGCCCTTCAATCTCCGAGAGATGCTGGGAATCAACGATATTGGAATCCTTGACGCGTTGCCACGGGGTAGCCGGGGCGTCGTATATCCGCTTCTTGCGGCCGTCGCGGGTGGTGGTGTAGCCGACCGGCTTCTTCGTCGGGGTGAAGAAGTTCAACCGCAGCGAAACCAGCTCCCAGAGTTCGTTGAGCAGCTTCAGCTCTCCGTCGGTGTCGTAGCGCCAGTAGAACGCGTGTTTGCGGACGACGTGGTTATTCTTGGACTCCACATGGGCCTGATCGTTCTTCTGATAGGGCCGTGACCTGGCCTGGGAGATATCGCGGTCCTGCAGCCAGCCGGCCACGTCGTGGTTGATGAACTCGCCGCCGCAGTCGGAGTCGAAAACCACCATCGGGAACGGGAACCGGCCCGTCAGAGCCTCCACCCCGGCCAGAATCCACTTGGCGGCGTTGTTGCGCACCGAGCAGTTCTCGGTCCAGCCGGTCACCATGTCGGTCATCGTCAGGGTGCGGGCGAACTCGCCGACCAACGTGGGTCCGCAGTGGGCCACGGTATCGGCCTCG
>WBZS01000293.1_pt1 | contig 78422 bp, 74 predicted proteins | sample 5204201 | NCBI WGS metagenome assembly WBZS01 (sample SAMN12344357, study PRJNA552823) | activated sludge metagenome | biome: Activated sludge suspended growth; feature: Nitrification reactor; material: Wastewater; isolation source: activated sludge from nitrification reactor of wastewater...
TGGATCGCCACCGATGCCTCGGGCAGGTCGATGGAGAAGTTGGCCACCTTGCTGACGACGAGCAGGCCGACCTCACCAGAGCGGAACGCGTCGAAGAGCCGCTGTCGCTCGGCGACGCTCGTCTCGCCGGTGATGAGCGGCGCCTCCAATCGCTCGGCGAGAGTGGCGAGTTGGTCGAGATACTGCCCGATGACCAGAGTCGGCTCTCCCGTATGCCGTGCCACCAGGTCCTGCACGACCCGCTCCTTGCCGGGAGTGCAGGAGGCGAGGCGGTAGCGGTCGTCGGCCTCGGCGACGGCATACGCCATCCGCTCGCCCTGCCCGAGCGTGACCCGGACCTCGACGCAGTCCGCGGGAGCGATCCAGCCCTGCGCCTCGATGTCCTTCCACGGGGCGTCGAAGCGCTTGGGGCCGATGAGGGAGAAGACGTCGCCTTCGCGGCCGTCCTCGCGCACCAGGGTGGCGGTGAGCCCGAGGCGGCGGCGCGCCTGCAGGTCGGCGGTCATCCGGAAGATCGGCGCGGGGAGCAGGTGGACCTCGTCATAGACGACCAGGCCCCAGTCGCGGGCGTCGAGCAGCTCAAGGTGCGGGTAGACCCCACGGCGGCGGACCGACAGCACTTGGTAGGTCGCGATGGTGACCGGGCGGATCTCCTTGCGGGTCCCGGAGTATTCGCCGATCTCTTTCTCTGACAAGGAGGTTCGTCGCAGCAGCTCGTCCTTCCACTGCCGGGCCGCCACGGTGTTGGTGACGAGGATGAGGGTCGTCGCCCCGGCCGCGGCCATCGCGCCGGCGCCCACGATCGTCTTGCCGGCGCCGCACGGCAGGACGACGACCCCGGACCCGCCGTGCCAGAAGCCCTCGACCGCCTGGCGTTGGTAGGGCCGCATCGTCCAGCCCTCTTCGCGAAGCGTGATCGGGTGGGCCTCGCCGTCGACGTAGCCCGCGAGGTCTTCGGCCGGCCACCCGATCTTGAGCAACTGCTGCTTGAGATGGCCACGCTCGGAGGGGTGGACGAGGATCGTGTCGGGGTCGATCCGTTCGCCGAGCAGCGGCTCGATCCGCCGATGCCGAAGGACCTCTTCGAGGACCGGACGGTCGGTCGTGCGCAGCACCAGGCCGTGGGCCGGATCCTTCTCGATGGTCAGTCGGCCATAGCGGGCCATCGTCTCGGCGACGTCGACGAGGAGGGCTTGCGGCACGGCATACCGGCTGTGCCGCAGGAGCGCGTCGATGACCTGCTCGGCGTCGTGCCCGGCAGCCCTGGCGTTCCACAACCCGAGCGGAGTGACCCGGTAGGTGTGGATGTGTTCGGGAGCCCGCTCCAGCTCGGCGAACGGCGCAATGTCGCGGCGGGCAGCCTCGGCCCCCGCGTGGTCGACCTCCAGCAGCAACGTCTTGTCGCTCTGGACGATGAGCGGCCCCCCGGTCATCGGCTCAACGGTTGGCCAGCCACCAGAGCCACCAGACGATGAGGAACATCCCGATCACGGCGTTGATGGCGAAGACGATCCACCCGCGCGTGGCCAGCCGGGCGGCCCGGGCCGGGTCGGTCGAATTGCGTTTCATCGACATGACCGCCATGACTGCACTCGGCGGGCCGATGATCCCAGCGGCGAGAATGGACACGATCGCGACGATGAGCAGGATGATCGCCGACGTGTTGCTCGGCGCGACGGTGGCCGCTCCCGGCGCCGGATAGCCCTGTGCCGCATAGGGATACGACTGCTGCCCTGGGTAGGTCGGCACCTGGGTCGGGTAGGCCTGGGTCGGGTAGGTCTGCGTGGGGTAGTTCGGGGGTGGGTAACCCTGTGTTGGGTATGCCGTCGCGTCTCCCGGTTGGGGTGCGGGCTGACCGTAGGCAGGCGGGGGGTAGCTCTGCTGGGGGTATCCCTGCGGCTGCGAACTCGGCTGGGGACCCGCGGGCGGGTAGGCGGCCGATGGGGGAGGCCAGGCGGCCGTGGGAGGTGGGAAGGCCGGCGCGGCATACGGAGGCGCAGGCGGGGCGGGCACGGCATACGGAGGCGCAGGCTCGGGTGCCCAGGTCGGTAGGGGCGCGGGTTGGGGGATCGACTCGCCGACCGGTTCGGAGGTCGGCAAGACGGTCGTCGCGTTGAGGTCCGGGACGTCGAACGCGTCTGGTGTCGACACCTCGGGTGTGGACGGTTCGGGTGCGGACGGTTCGGGTGCGGACGGTTCGGGTGCGGACGGCATACCAGCGGCGTCCGGGATGTCGAACGCGTCTGGAGCGAAGGGCATCCCCATCGGGTCGGGTGTCGACTCCTCGGTGGGGTTGTTGTCCATGTCGCTCATCGCGGTCTCCTGTCCTCGCGGCGAGACTACCCGCTCACACGGGAACGCTCACCTGCCGCTGGCCCTGCGAGAATCCAACCCGGCAGCGACACCGGGAAACTGGAGGCAGCGATGAGGGCTCCACAAGTGCAGCGCGACCACAGCCTGCCCGCGCGCGTGACGATCTATGAGGTCGGCGCCCGCGACGGTCTGCAGAACGAGAAATCGGTCGTCCCGGCCGCCGTCAAAGCTGAGTTGATTCGTCGGCTCGTCGCGGCTGGGCTGCCGGTGGTCGAGACGACGTCGTTCGTCAACCCGGCCTGGGTGCCGCAGTTGGCGGATGCGGCCGACGTGCTCGCACTGCTCGGCGCGGATGGCACCGGGCGCAATCGGCCGGTCCTCGTCCCGAACGTCCGCGGGCTGGATCGGGCGCTCGAGGCCGGCTGCCAAGCCATCGCGATCTTCGGCTCGGCCACCGAGACCTTTGCCCAGCGCAACCTCGGCCGGAGCATTGCCGAGTCGGTGGCGATGTTCGCGCCGGTGGTCGAGCGGGCGCGGGAGTCGGGCCTGTGGGTGCGCGCCTATGTCTCGATGTGTTTCGGTGACCCCTGGGAGGGCGACGTCCCGGTCGGCCAGGTGGTCGATGCGTCACGGCGCCTGATGGACCTGGGCTGCGATGAGCTGAGCCTCGGCGACACGATCGGGGTGGCGACGACCGGTCAGGTGGGTGCGTTGCTCGACGGGCTGGAGACGGCCGGGATCGGACGGGACCGGGTCGCCGTGCACTTCCACGACACCTATGGACAGGCCTTGGCCAACACGCTGGCGGCGCTGCGCGAGGGCGTCACCATCGTCGACTCGTCGGCGGGTGGGCTGGGCGGGTGCCCCTACGCCAAGTCCGCGACGGGCAACCTGGCCACCGAGGACCTCGTTTGGGCTCTGCACGGCGCTGGGGTGGAGACCGGCGTCGACCTGCCAGCTCTCATCGAGACCTCCGCCTGGCTAGCAGGCCTCCTCGGCCGACCCTCGGCGTCCCGCGTGGTGACGGCGCTGGCCGGCACCTGACCCGTTGCCGATGCTCACACGGGGGCGGCACCGGTGATCCGGTGCAGGAGATAGAGCTGCTCGGCGTCGGACTCGCCGGACACGGCATACACGCGGCCGCCCTCGATGCGCACGGGCCGGACGAGGTGTCGCGCGGTGCGGCCGTTGCTGTCGGCATACCCGATCCACAGGGAGAGTGAGTCGGAAACTGCCTGCCGCAGTAGTGAGCTCGTCTGCTGTGGGGTGCCAGACAACGGCCCTCGCGGCGGTGCGCCCGCGACCGGACGCTCCGGAGCGGCGCGCAACGCAGCGACCAGGGACCTCGCCGCCGCCGCGGTCAGGGTCGGCAGCGTCGGCTCCGGTATGCCGCGTGCCTGGGTCGGTCGCGCCCTCCGCGGGGTCGGCCGGTCGACAACGACCACCCCGTCGAAGGTCTCGCGCGCAGGGGAGTAGCCGCCAGCCCGCAGCAGCTCGACGAGCACCGCGGGGTCGGACTGCGAGACCAGCACGGTGGGGGCAATCCGGCGCAATAGGGCCCGGGAGAGCGCCCGGTCGGTGAGTAAGGTCGCCAGCACGGCCTCGTCGTCCGAGCGGATGTATGCCGTCGCGCCGCCGACTCTCGTCTGCCCGTGCAACCGGGCGACGTCCCGGACGAGGTAGTCCAGCGGCTGCGGCACAGGCGTCCGGCTCGACACCCGGAGTGTGTCGAGCACCTCGTCGGCGGTCCACCCACTGTCGAGTGCCCGCCGCACCGACTCGGCCGACAGTCGCAAAACCGTTGCGCCACCACGTGACTCGACGTCGCTCACCAGACGCATGAACCGTCCGAGCGCACCGTCCAGCGGGCCGGGAGCGATCGCCGTGAGATCGGCCTGCAGCAGCACGTGGTCGACCGACGGAGGCAACGTGCCGTCAGCCGACTCAGCCAGGTGGGCGCTCGACGCGCCGACAGCGAGGCCACGACCCAGGCCGCTGAGCGCGCCGAGAGCGGTCGCCCCGAGCCAGTCGGCTTCACGCAACACGGCAACGGTCGCCTCGGTGAGCGTCCGTCGGTCGGCCAACGGCCGACGCCAGGTCACTCGCTCGGTCACCGATTCGGGTGTTGGGGCGCTGCCCGCGGGCAGCGCTGCCAGCTCGCGCAGGACATCGGCGCGGACGCCCCGGACGGCCGGCCAACGCACCTGTTGACCGAGGGCGCCCACGGTTGCGCCGCCAGCGCCCTGGGTCCCCACGAGGTATGCCGCCCGCGGGCTCTCCCACCACGCCTGCGCGACGCTCGCCCAGCGGGCTCCGGCCGAACGGGATCGCCACACGTCGAACTCGGGGGTCGGTGTGAAGGCCGGGATTAGCTCGCCGTCGTCGACGATGAGGCTGGCGGCGAGGGCCAGTTCGGCGAGCCACGCCGCGTGGGGAGGCTCGAGGTCGACATCCCGGGCCAGCGCGGCCAGGTCGCGGACGCCCAACGCGCCCGAGCGCAGCACCCGAGGCGGGTTGGCGGTCCAGAGGTCGCCAAGCTGGTCGAGGTGGTCGAGCAGGTCGCGGGCGCTCGCGCCCGCGACCCGCTCGACCACCGCTGGGTCCACCGCGGCGTTGTCGAGCTCCGGGGCCGCCACGAGCGGTTTCCGGTGGATCCGTCCGCCCCGCAACGCCAACGCCACCTCCCGGACCAGACAGACATGCCCGATCCCGCTCGGGGCGCACAGCCCGCGCTGGACCAGCCAGGCTGCTCCGTCATGGGCCGGGCCGGACGGTGGCACCGTCCCGATCGGGGGTCCCCAGGTGAGCGAGTCGAGGATGGCTCGCGCAGCCGGGGGTGCATCGGCAACCACGCCGGGAAGGTCGGCGGGGCTGGGAGGTGAGCTCGCGGCATACTCGGGCGCCACCTCGGCTGCACGGATGCCGAGCCCGCCCGGATGGGGGCCGAGCACGTCGGCGACGGCGCGCACGGGGTGGGGTCCGGCGGGTGACCACCAGAGCAGGCCCACCTCCCACAGTCCATCGAGGGCAGCGGCAGGGTCCGCGCCGAGGAGCGCCTCCACGTCCGCGACGGCCGCGGCGCCCGAGGGTTGCGGCTCGCTGGCGACCAGCAGGGCTTCCACCGCTTGGAGTTGCCCGCGATCGAGCCGCTCCAGGGCGCGCTGGACGCTCGTGCGGGTTGTCGCGCGGGCGGCGAGCGCGACAAGGTCCGCGGGCGCAGGGCGGGCGAGGTCGGGGCGGGCGAGCAGCAGCGCGGCGAGCTGAGCGTCGGTCCGCTGACGCAGGTCGTCGGCGAGGCTGCGGGCGGCGGGGTGCGTCGTGCGCTTGGCCTTCCCGCGCGTCCGCTGCATCCGGTCATCGTCGCACGCCTCGGCACAGGGGTATGCCGCCTGCCCACGTGGCACGTCTGGCCTGGCCCGCCAGCCCCGCCCGTTTGCCCCGCCGGTGCCGGTGTCGGTGCCGGTGCGCCTTGCGCCGGCGGGATGGCCGGTGGCATCGTCAAACGATGGCGTTCACCGGGTTCCCCCCAGCGGCTGTGGACTTCTTCGCCCAGCTGGAGGCGGACAACACGAAGGCGTTCTGGACGGCGAACAAGGCCACCTGGGACGTGGCCGCGCGCGACCCGATGCTCGCCCTGCTCGATCAGCTGGAGGACGAGTTCGGGCCGGCCACGCCATTCCGGCCCTACCGGGACGTGCGGTTCAGTGCGGACAAGACCCCCTACAAGACCCACATCGGCGCGGTGGCGGGGCCGACCAAGTGGGTTGGCTGTTATGTGCAGCTGAGCGCCGACGGCCTGGCGGTGGGCGGTGGCTTCCATGCCCCCGGGGCTGCTCACACTGGACGGTTCCGGGCGGCCGTCGACGCGCCGGCCTCGGGTGGCGACCTCGTCACGATCGTCGATGGCCTGCGGCGCAAGGGATTCGAGGTGAGGGGGGCCGCAGTCAAGACCGCCCCACGCGGGTTCGCCAAGGACCATCCGCGGATCGACCTGCTGCGGATGGCCGAGGTCATGGTCATCCGCGAGCTCGGGACGCCCGCCTGGCTCGGCACCCCGCGAGCGGCCACCGAGGTGGCCAAGGCGTGGCGTGCCTGCCGACCACTCACCGACTGGATCGTCGAGCACGTCGGCACCGAGTGAGAAGCCCGACTGGTCGAGCGGACGGTCGAGCCGACTGGTCGAACCCCCTAGTCCACCACGGGGGCAGGCGTCTCGTCGCGGGTGCCTGACGGTGGGCGATTGAGGGGGTGATCGCCCCGCTGAACGCACTCGGTCGCGCACCCGCTCTCTCGCGCAGGGGCCGCCACCTGAACGCGTGGCCAAGGGGGGACGAATCCGCTTGCCAGCGTCGATAGGCTTGGCCTCGCGCACTGTGCGCGCGGACAGCCGGATCAGCCGGCCATGAGCATGAGGTGAGACGGGTGCCCACAGGCAAGGTCAAGTGGTACGACGCTGAGAAGGGTTTCGGCTTCCTCTCCGACGACGACGGGGGCGACGTCTTCCTGCATGCCAACGCGCTTCCCGACGGCGTGACCACGCTCAAAGGCGGCACCCGGGTGGAGTTCGGCATCGTCGAAGGCCGTCGCGGCGCTCAGGCCCTGTCGGTCAAGGTCCTCGACCCCGCCCCGTCCGTGGCGGCCCAGCAGCGGGCCGCGCACCGCAAGCCGACCGAGGACATGGTCGTCATCGTCGAGGACCTCATCAAGCTGCTCGACAACACCTCCGAGTCGCTGCGGCGCGGGAAGTATCCCGACAAGAACCACGCAGGCAAGGTCGCCCAGGTCCTGCGCGCAGTGGCCGCCGATTTGGAGGCCTGATGAGCCAGGTCAAGACCGACCCGGCTTTGGCCGGAGCGGTTGACCTGGCCCGGGACGCCGCCGTTTCGATCGCCGAACCTGGCGCGGTCGGCGAGCACCTTGAGGTCGTCATGGAAGCCGAGCGGTTGGCGACGCACTACTTCGCGTGTGACCACACGGCATACCGGGGCTGGCGGTGGTCGGTGAGCGTGGCGCGCGCGCCGCGGCAGAAGCACGCGACCGTCTGCGAGACCTCCCTCGTGCCCGGTGCCGACGCGATCCTCGCACCCGAGTGGGTCCCGTATGCCGCCCGCATCGCCCCAGGCGACCTCGGCGCGGGCGACGTGCTGCCCTACCGTGAGGACGACCCCCTGCTGCAGGCAGGCTTTGAGGCCACCGGTGACGACGAGGTCGACCAACTCGCGATCGCCGAGCTCGGCCTGGGCCGCAAGCGGGTCCTCTCGCCAGAGGGGCGGGTCGCCGCTGCGGAGCGTTGGTATGCCGGTGCGCACGGCCCTCGCTCCGAGGTCGCCGAGAAGGCGACTGATCGCTGCGTGACCTGCGGCTACTACCTGCCGATGGCCGGGGCGCTGCGCCGGTCGTTCGGGGTCTGCGCCAACGAGTGGTCGCCCTCGGACGGCGCCGTCGTCAGCCTCGACCACGGCTGCGGGGCGCACTCGGAGATCGACGTCGATCCCGCTCCCCCCGTCTCGGTGGGCGAGCCCATCCTCGACGAGTTCTCGGTGGACCTGGTCACCCTCGACTAAGGTGCCTTATTATCACTCATAGCGTTAAGTGATAATAAAAGTCGAAGGGAGTGTCGCCTGTCCCGGTCCGGATGGCCCCGAGTGAAGTTCGAGTCGATCGTGTGGGACGTCCACCCCGTCTCAGGGATGACGCGCGCCGATCGGTCCTACCTTGGGCGCTCCTATCGCGCCGCCCTCCTCGCGCCGATCGCACACCGCGCCCCCGCGCTGTCCGCTCTGACGACGGCACTTGCCGAAGAGGCCGCCTACGAATTGGCCAGGTTCGACGCCGACCTCGGGCATGAGCTCGCCCCCTATGCCGCAATCCTGCTCCGCAGCGAGGCTGCGTCGTCCTCCCGCATCGAAGGCATCACCGCCGGTGCACGGGCCGTCATGGAAGCCGAGGTCACTGGCGCGGGCCGAGGCAACGCTGCGGAAGTGTTCGCCAACACCCTGGCCATGCGTCGGGCGCTGTCGCTGGGTGGGCCCCTGGATGAGACCGCCATCCTGTCCATGCATGAGGCGCTGCTATCCGCACAGGCACCCGAGATCGCTGGTCGGTGGCGCACCGACCAGGTGTGGGTCGGCTCAGGGTCGATCCCGCACACCGCCGACTTCGTGCCCCCGATCGCTGGTCGCGTGGGGGGTTATATGGCTGATCTCGTCGACTTCATCCGGCGTGATGACCTGCCGGTGATCGTCATGGCGGCCATCGTGCACGCGCAGTTCGAAACCATCCATCCTTTCCCGGACGGCAACGGTCGGGTCGGTCGGGCGTTGATGCACGCCCTCCTGCGCGCCAAAGGGCTCGTGACGAATGCGTCGGTTCCAGTGTCTGCTGGCCTGCTCGTGGCACGAGCGGCATACATCGATGCCCTGGGCGACTACCGCGACGGCGACCCCGGGCCGATCGTGGCGGCAGTGGCGCGGGCCTGTGTGTCGGCGGTGGGCCACGGTCGATCGCTGGTTGCACGCACACGCGATGTTCGGGCTCGGTGGGCTAACGAACTGGGGCAGGTCCGATCCGACTCGGCCGTCCACCGGTTGGCCGACGGCCTCATCGGTCAGCCCGCGGTCACCGTCCACCAGGCTCGGCAGATCCTCGGCACACAGGTCAACGTTCACCGGCACATCGACGTCCTGGTCGAGCACGGCATCCTGACGCCTCACCAGGACTACCGCACTCGGAACATGACTTGGCGCGCTCAAGACGTCCTGGATGCGCTCGACGAATACTCGGCCGAGGTGGGCCGCCGACAACGATAGGGCCGGCGATGAACTCGGCCGACTGGTCAGCTGGCGCCGGCGGCGTTGCCGCGTCCGCAGCGCAGATAGCCATACCCGATCCCGCCGAGCACCAGACCGGCCACGGCGCACCACGGCCACCAGTCCCGCTCGCCCGCATGCAACGCGGGCACAGCCAGGATGACCACGAGAGCCAGCGCCCAACCCAGCAGGCCGAACTCCACGATCCGCCGCATCGGCACCGCAAGCGCCCGAAGCGGCTCGCGGGGCTCGCGCGGCTCGCTCGGCTGGGTCATGACGGCAGCCTATCCGGGCCGCTCACGGCGCCAGGTGGATGCGCTCCTTGACGTGCTTGAGGTTGCTGACCAGCGCGAAGCTCATCAGCGCAAGCATTGTCCAGGACGACCATTTGCCCAGCGACACCGTCACCCAGGCGCCGAGCTGGTCGGGATAGCGCCAGATCCCGAAGAACGTCCCGATGTTCTCGGCCACCCAGATGAAGAACCCGACAAGCACGAAACCCAGGAGGAACGGCATACGCCGCTCGCGGTCCAACGGCGTGAAGCCGATGAAGCACCGGGCGTAGAGCCCGAGGGCCACGGCGAGCAGGATCCACCGCAGATCGGCGACCCAGTGGTGGGTGAAGAGGTTGAGGTAGAGCGCGGCGGCCAGCGTCCCGGTGAGGGCGAACGGGGGATGGTGGTGAATCCGCATGTGGAGTAGCCGCCAGGACTGCATGACATAGCTGCCGACGGCGGCATACATGAATCCAGCGAAGAGGGGCACGCCGGCCACCTTGGTCAGCGCCGCATCCGGGTAGGTCCACGACGGATTCGGCAGCAACGTCACCTTGTAGACCTCAAGCGCGAACCCCGCAGCGTGGAAGGCCAGGATCGCCTTCGCCTCATCAACGGTCTCGATTCGCGCCCAGATGAGCCAGGCCTGCAGCGCGAGGGCCACGACCAGCAGCACGTCGTAGCGGGCGAGCCCCAGCACCCCGCCCCGAGGGACGACGAACACGGCGAGGAAGAACACCCCGGCGAAGACGCAGGCCCGAGCCTGCTTGACGCCGAACCACCAGAACTCAGTCAGCAGCCGCCGCCATCCGGTCAATTGCGGACGTTCCGACCCGTCAGCAAGGCGACGGTCGAGGGCGGCGAGCGGTCCGCGGGTGGAGGCCACCGGCATACGGTATGCCGCCGCGCGAGCCGCCGGGCGCGCCGCGCCTACGCGCCACTAGCCTTGGCGCCATGGCGAAAGCAGCGACCAAGCGCACCCCAGTCCCGACGAGCGGCCTGGACCGCTTCTTCAAGATCACCGAACGCGGCTCCAGCGTCGAACGCGAGATCCGCGGCGGCGTCGTCACGTTCTTCACGATGGCCTACATCGTCGTCCTCAACCCGCTCATCCTCGGCTTCGTCAAGGACGCCAACGGGCAGTTCCTCGGCGGGGGCGCGGCTCCGAACCTGCCCGCCATTGCGGCGGGGACAGCTCTCGTGGCCGGTGTGATGACGATCCTTATGGGGGTCTTCGCCAACTTCCCGCTGGCCCTGGCCACGGGTCTGGGCCTCAATGCCTTCGTCGCCTTCTCGATTGCCACCAAGATGACCTGGGCTGACGCCATGGGCCTGGTGGTGCTCGAGGGCATCATCATCCTCATCCTCGTGCTCACGGGCTTCCGAACCGCGGTGTTCCATGCCGTTCCGGCGCAGCTGAAGATCGCCATTTCAGTTGGGATCGGCCTGTTCATCGCGATGATCGGGCTCGTCGACGCCGGCTTCATCCGGCGCACCGGGGTCGGCCCGGTCCCCGTCGAACTCGGGGTCGGAGGCACGCTGAGCGGCTGGCCCGTCCTGGTCTTCTGCCTGGGACTGCTGCTGGTCGTCGGGTTGTGGGTCGCCAAGGTCCGTGGGGCAATCCTGTTGTCGATCATCATCACGACCGTCGTCGCGATCATCGTCGAGGCCGTTGCCAAGATCGGCCCGACGGTCGTCGGTCAGAACCCGGACGGCAGCAACAAGGTCAACCCCCTCGGCTGGAACCTCAATGTGCCTGCGCTGCCGGAGAAGATCGTCGACACGCCCAACCTGGCCACGGTGGGCCAGTTCAACCTCTTCGGCTCGTTCGGCAAGGCCGGGCTGGTCGCGGCGGCCCTGCTCGTCTTCACCCTCATGTTGGCTGACTTCTTCGACACCATGGGGACGATGACCGCGATCGGCGCCGAGGCAGGGCTCAACGACGCCGAGGGCACGCCCCCCAACACCCAGAAGATCCTCATCGTCGACTCGATCGCGGCTGCCGCCGGCGGCGCTGCCGGGGTCTCCTCCAACACGTCTTACATCGAGTCGGCTTCGGGTGTCGGCGAGGGTGCCCGCACGGGACTGGCGTCGGTGGTCACCGGGCTGCTGTTCCTGCTGTCGATGGTCTTCGCCCCGTTGGTGAAGATCATCCCCAACGAGGCGGCCGTCCCGGCCCTCGTGCTGGTCGGCTTCCTCATGATGCAGCAGGTCAAGGGCATCGACTGGGATGACCTGGAGATCGCCATCCCGGCGTTCCTGACGATCATCCTCATGCCGTTCACCTACTCGATCACCGTGGGCATCGGCGCCGGATTCATCGCCTACGTCTTCATCAAGGCGGTCCGCGGCAAGACCGCGTCGATCCACCCGCTGATGTGGTTGGTCTCGGCGCTGTTTGTTCTCTACTTCGCCATCGACCCGCTCAAGCGGATCCTCGGCGCCGGCTGATCGACCGGCACCACCCAGCACCACCCAGCACCACCACCGACGGCCGGTATGCCGCGGGCGCCAGCCACGCGGCATACCGGCCGTTTCGTCTTTTCGGCACAGTCCCGGCGGTTCTCCAAGGTGGTTCACCTTCTCTTGGAACCGCGGTCACGCGGCGTACCTCTATTGATCAGGTGATAGCCGGCGACCACGAGGAGGAACGATGACGTCGCGGTTGCTGAAGGGAAGCGTCGGTGCAGTGGCGGTCCTCGCAGCGGTGTTGCTCTACACGCTTGGGAACCGGACGCCAGGTGTGAGCGACCCACGGCCGACGGTGGTCGCAAGCCAGCCGGGAACGGCCGGGACCGTCGCCCTACCCGCACCAGGTGACTTGCCTGTGGCCGGATCTGCTCAGGACCAGGCTGTGGCAGCCGCTCTCGGTCTGGACAGGCGGGAGCAGCTGATAGTCGTGTCCGTGGCCACCGATCCCAACGGCGCGGGCCACGTCCGTTACCGGCGCACCTTCGACGGATTGCGGGTTGTCGGAGGGGACTTCGTCGCCCACCTGGATGCTGCCGGAGTTGTACGGGACGTGTCGTGGAACCTCGGCGGAAAAGTCGTCGTGCCCTCGACGACCCCGACGATCACTCTCGATGAGGCCAAGGCCGCCGCTGCGGGCCCCCCGGCCCGCAGCGGCGACCTGGTTGTCTACGTGGGCAAGGCCGGGCCGGTGCTGGCCTACGACGTCGTCGCCGAAGGCGTTGGAACGGATCAGACCCCATACCGGATCCACACCGTCGTTGACGCTCGTACCGGTGTTGTGCTGACCTCCTCGGACGATATTCACACCGGAATGTGACCCGGCGGCGCGGGGGCGATCGTCGGGATGGCGTCGATGCGTTGTAGGAGTCGTCGTCAGGGCAGGCGATCCATGACAGGCCCGAGGGTCGGCCCACACAGCGTGACAGGATGGCCAGATGGAGCGCAGCGCGACCTTTGCTTCGCTGCGGGTCCACAACTATCGCCTGTATGCCGCGGGCGGCCTGATCTCCAACTCCGGCACCTGGATGGGCCGGGTCGCCCAGGACTGGCTGGTCCTCACCGAGCTGACCGACCACTCGGCCAGCGCGCTGGGGATCGCGACGGGTCTGCAGTTCGCGCCCTTCCTGCTGCTCGCGCCGTGGTCGGGGATGATCGCCGATCGGTTCCCCAAGCGCCGGATCCTGTTGACGACCCAATCGACGCTGTTGGCGACGGCGCTGCTGCTCGGTGCGCTGACCGTGACGGGCGCTGTGCAACTGTGGCACGTGTATGCGCTGGCCCTCGTCCAGGGCCTCGCTCAGGCCGTCGACAACCCGGCTCGACAGACCTTCGTCTCGGAGATGGTCGGCCCGGGACTGTTGGCGAACGCGGTCGCTCTCAACAGCGCGTCGTTCCACGCCGGACGGATGATCGGGCCGGGGGTCGCCGGGCTGCTCATCGCGGCATACGGGACGGGGGTGGCCATGCTCGCGAACGCGGCATCCTTCCCGCTGCTCATCGTCGCGCTGCTCGTCATGCGCGCGCGCGAGCTGCAGCCGGCCCCGCTAGCGCGGGGTCGCGGGCAGATCCGAGAAGGGCTGGCCTACGTGCGGGGGCGTCCGGACCTCCAGGTGGTCATGGTGTTGGTCTTCGTGCTGGGCACCTTCGGGCTGAACTTCCAGATCACGACGGCGCTCATGGCGACGCGCGCTTTCGGGAAGGGGCCGACCGAGTTCGGGTTGCTGGGGTCGGTCATGGCGATCGGTTCGCTGTCGGCGGCGTTGCTGTCGGCCCGACGGGCGCGGCCCCGGTTGCGGGTGTTGCTCCTGGCCCTGGCCGGGTTCACCGTGGCCTCGGGGCTGGCGGCCCTCGCACCGACCTATGAGTGGTTCGCCGTGGCGCTCGTGCCCTGCGGGCTGGCTGCGCTCACCGCCATGACGACGGCCAACGCGCTCGTGCAACTGTCGGTCGACCCGTCGGTGCGCGGCCGGGTCATGGCGCTCTACATGGCGATCTTCATGGGCGGGACGCCGATCGGGGCACCCCTGATCGGACGGCTGGGCGACTGGGCGGGGCCGCGTTGGACGATCGGCGTGGGCACGATCGCGGTGGGGCTGAGCGTGCTCGTTGTCGGCGGATGGCTGGTCCGGAGGGAGAATGGAAGGGTGGGAACGAGCACACAGCCGCACCAGGTCGCGCAGGAGCCCCGATGAACGTCCGGTTCCGGCAGCGACTGACCCTGGCCGTGCTCGTTTTGCTCGTTGTCCTCGGGGTCGTCGCCGCAGTGCTGCGCTGATGGACTCTGGTCCTCGCTCTTCCCGCCGCTTTGGCCCCGACCCCGGACATGCTGGGGCACACGCCTCGGCGCAGATGATCGCCGCGCGTGCTGTCGCAGGCGCAACGGGCCTCGGCAGTTCTGTCAGTAGGTGGCCGTAGGGTGGCAGCGACAGACGAGGAGGTGCCATGTCTTCGGCCCAACAGCCACTGCTGGATCTGCCCCTGCGCGCTCTGACGCAGGTCGAGCAGTATCCACATATGCGATACATGGGCTCGAAGTACCGCCTCCTGCCGACCCTGGCGCGGGTGTTTGAGGAGATTGGCGGCCAGACGGCCCTCGACCCTTTCACCGGTTCTGGGGTCGTGTCATACCTTTTGAAGGCGATGGGGTTCGAGGTCACGTCCAGCGACTACTTGAACTTCCCTGTAGCTCTGGTCCAAGCCGCATGTGTGAACCAGTCCGAACGATTGACCCAAGACGACTTGGCACGAATCGCCGGAGGTTGCAACTCTGACGATCGGGATTTCATCTCACGCACCTACGCGGGGCGCTTCTTCACACCCGCTGACCTTCGCTTCTTGGATGCCGCTTGGTCTCAGATTGATCAGATGGAAGGGTCGAAGCGACATCTCGCGATCGCCTCTCTCGTGCTCGCGGCCGCCCGCAAACAACCTCGGGGCGTTTTCACAGTCACAGGTCTCCGCTATGACGACGGACGCGCCTCGCTTCATATGCCTCTCGACGAGCAGTTCAGGAAGTGCGCCGCGGCATGGAACGACGCGGTCTTCGAGGGGAGGAAATGCCAGGCTGCGCAGGGCGACGTTGCGGTGGCGCCCTCGGGTGCGGACCTCGTCTATCTCGACCCGCCCTATGCGCCGCCACGGGACGACAATGACTACGTGAAGCGCTATTGGTTCCTGGAGGGCCTGGCCACCTACTGGGACAGTGGTACCGCACCGGTCATGGCGCAGACCAAGACTCGGAAGCTCCCCAAGCGTGCAACGCCCTTCGGGTCAAAACAGACCATCGTGTCAGCTCTCGCTGCGACCTTCGACAAGTTCCGCGATTCAACACTGGTCCTCTCATACGGCAGTAACGCCGTGCCCGACCTGGACTCTCTCACTGGGATGCTTCGTGACGTTAAGGGTTCGGCGCCTGAGGTCATCGAGCTCACGCACCGCTACCATTTCGGCACTCACCGGGCAGCGACTCGCCGTGAGGCGGTCGAGTACGTGGTGGTCGCGTCGTGACCCGGGGGTGGGATGCGGGAAGCTCGCGCATGCCTGCTGTGCCCTTCGAAGCCTATGTAGCCTCTCTCGGCCGACTCACCGCCGTCATCGACCCGACTGCCTCAACACCGGAAGCTGATGACATCACGGATGCGGTCGCGACTCTGGAAGCCCTCGATGGCATTGACCTTGAGAGTTTGGCGGCCTGGACTCTGGCCCATCCCGATCAGACCTACGTCCTCGCCCTTGTTGTCGGCTTGAGCCGCGAGAAACTCAAGAATCACCTTCGCAACTGGTTCAACACGGCCAGCTGGAGGAAGGCGTCACTTGAGCAGGGTGCTGCTCTTGTCGAGAAGCTCGATGAGGAATTCGACCTGCTGCGTCTGCTTCGCACACAGCGCAACTCGGCCTACACTTTCGGCGATGTGCTGGTGGCGCGTGCAGGCACGCGTGCCACGGCGACAACGGCTGGACAGTCAGGACGCAAGATTGAGGACGAACTGGAGGGCATCGCCCAGTCATTGAAACTCCCATACGTTCCGCGTGGGCGCTTCGAAGGCCGCAACGGCAAGACTGCCCCCGCCGACCTCGCAGTGCCGGCAACGGGCCGCGATTGCGTCATCGCGGTCGCGGCCAAGGGCTTCGATTCCACGGGGTCTAAGCTCTCAGACGCCGTTCGCGAGATTGAAGAGATGGCGGACGCCCGCACTGGGGGCCAGGTAGCTCTAGCTGTTGTTGACGGCATCGGCTGGAAGGGCAGGATGGCTGACCTGAAGCGCATCTGGGGACTCTGGGACTCTGGCGACATCGACGGCCTATACACCCTCGCCACCCTCGACCAGTTCAAGATTGACCTTGACAGATACGCGTCGCTGCGAGGCGTTAGCCGCCTGCCCTGAGCCCATCGTGGACTGATCGCGCCCTTGTCGAAGCGACGAGGGCGGACCGGACCTGGGCGGCCTCAGAGGTGACCGACGACCCAGTCGATGCAGGCGGTGAGGGCCGAGATGTCCTCGGGGTCGATCGCGGGGAACATCGCGATCCGCAACTGGTTGCGACCGAGTTTGCGGTAGGGCTCGGTGTCGACGATCCCATTGGCACGCAACGCCTTTGCCACAGCCGCAGCGTCCACGGAGTCGTCGAAGTCGATGGTCCCGACCACCTGCGAGCGGGCTGCCGGGTCGGAGACGAACGGCGTCGTGTATGCCGTGCGCTCAGCCCAGCCGTAGAGCCGGCTCGCGCTGTCGGCCGTCCGACCGGTGGTGAAGGCCAGGCCGCCGTTGCCGTTCATCCAGTCAAGTTGGGCGGCAAACATCGCGAGGGTGGCGACCGCCGGGGTGTTGTAGGTCTGGTCCTTGAGCGAGTTGTCGACCGCGGTGGGTAGCGAGTAGAAGTCGGGGACCCAGCGGCCGCTCGCGGCGATCTCCTCGACCCGGGCTAGGGCGGCGGGGGAGAAAGCGGCCAGCCACAAGCCACCGTCGGAGGCGAAGCACTTCTGCGGGGCGAAGTAGTAGACGTCGGCCTGGCTCATGTCGACGGGCAGACCGCCGGCGCCTGAGGTGGCGTCGATGAGCACGAGCGCGTCGGCGTCGGCGCCGGGCACCCGCTGGATCGGCGCCATGACGCCGGTGGAAGTCTCGTTGTGCGGCCAGGCGTAGACGTCGGCGCCAGCCTCGGCGACAGCGGTCGCGAGCGTGCCGGGGGCGGCCTTGATGATCGTCGACTCGCCGAGGAACGGCGCCGTGTTGGTCACCGAGGCGAACTTGCTGGAGAACTCGCCGAAGGCCAGGTGCTGAGCCTTGGCGCGCACCAGACCGAATGCGGCGATGTCCCAGAAGGCCGTCGAGCCACCGTTGCCGAGGATGATCTCGTAACCCTCCGGCAGGCCCAGCAGGTCGCGCAGCCCGGAGCGGATCTGGCCGACGAGGTTCTTGACCGGGGCCTGGCGGTGCGACGTGCCGAGGATCGAGGCGCCGATCTCGCCCAGCCGAGCGACTTGCTCGGGACGGACCTTGCTCGGGCCGCAGCCGAAACGGCCGTCGCCGGGGAGCAGATCGCGGGGGATGGTGAGGGTGGCGGTCTGGTCGGTCACGAAGACCAGTGTCCCAACCACGCACGCGGCACGCGGCCCGGGGTCCAGGTCGTGGACGCGTGTCGCAGCCGGATGTGGCCGGTCTCACGTCTCCTCGGCAACGGCTGGGAACAGATCGCGGTGGTGCACCGTTGATGCTTCCGTAACGATGTAATCAGTGCAAGAAAGGAATCAAAATGCACCAGCATCATCACTCATGTGAGCCCGACGACTCCCGCCCCGCGGATGCCCAGCCCACCGACGCCGAGTCGGGGCGGGGACGCCGTCGCGGACCAGGCCGCAGAGGCTTCGGCCCCGGCTTCCCGGCGGGTTTCGGTCCCGGCTTCGGCCCGTCCTTCGTCATGGGCCCCGGTGGCCCGGGCGGGGTCGGTATGCCGTTCGGTCCGGGTGGTCCCGGTATGCCGTTCGGTCCGGGTGGTCCCGGCCGTGGCGGTCGCGGGCGTGGCCGAGGTCCTGGTGGTCCAGGCGGGCGTGGCCCGTTCGGGCGCCCGGGCGGTTGGCAGCAGGCCGACCTGCCGTCGGCCGACGACGTCGCCCAGTGGTTTGCCGGTCGGCTCCCGGCTGACTGGTTCACCGGGGAGGCGCAGATCAGCGTCGACCGCGAGGAGATCCTCGTCGTCGGCGAACTGCCCCCGGTCGACGGTCAGGTGGACAGCGCCGCCGCCGCCGAGGGCCGGATCTCGCGCTTCCGCGAGCAGACTCGCGACGAGCGGATCGCCATCGCTGCCCAAGCCCAGGAGCGCTACGGACGCAAGGTCAGCTGGGGCGCCCGGATCGGGGAGCGGCGCGAACTGTTCACCCATCTGGCCGTCCCCGTCATGACCCGGCTGCGCCAGCCCGAGCGGCAGGTGCTCGACACCCTCGTCGACGCCGGTGTGGCCCGGTCACGCTCGGAAGCCCTGGCCTGGGCGGTCGCCCTCGTCGGGCAGCACACCGAGACCTGGCTGTCGGACCTGCGGGCCAAGATGGCCGAGGTCGACAAGTTGCGCGCCGAAGGCCCGCAGCTCTGAGCGGGAGCCGACCACACGGCATACCGAGAAACAGCAAAGCCGCGGCCCCGGGACGGTGCGTGTCCCGGGGCCGCGGCCGCTTCGTGTCGGCGCGAGCGAGGCGCAGCCGTCAGCGCACGTCGTGCGGGTCGATGTGCCGCGGCCAGCCCGGAATGTCCTCCGGCCGACGTGAGTGGACCCCGATGTAGCGGGCGGCCGGGCGGATCAACCGGGCCGCGCGCTTCTGCTCAAGGATGTGGGCCGACCAGCCGGCCGTGCGGGCACAGGTGAACATCGGGGTGAACATCGACGGCGGGACCTCGGCGTAGTCGAGGATGACCGCGGCCCAGAACTCGACGTTGGTCTCCAACACCCGATCGGGCCGACGCTCGCGCAGCTCAGCCAGGGCGGCGACCTCGAGAGCGTGCGCCGCCTCGTAGCGCGGCGCGTTGAGCCGCTCGCACGTGGTGCGCAGCACGCGGGCGCGCGGGTCCTCGGCGCGGTAGACCCGGTGCCCGAAGCCCATGAGCCGCTCGCCGCGGTCCAGGACCCCCTTGACGTATGCCGTCGCATCCCCCATCTGCTCGACGGCCTCGAGCATGTGCAGCACCCGGGACGGGGCGCCACCATGCAACGGGCCGCTCATGGCGCCGACCGCGCCGGAGAGGCAGGCGGCGACGTCGGCGCCGGTCGAGGCGATGACCCGGGCCGTAAACGTCGAGGCGTTCATGCCGTGCTCGGCGGCCGACACCCAGTAGGCGTCGACGGCCTCGACATGCCGCGGGTCGGGCTCGCCACGCCAACGGATCATGAACCGCTCGACGATGGTGCGGGCCTTGTCGACCTCACGCTGGGGGACCATCGGCTTGTGGACGCCGCGGGCAGACTGGCCGACGAACGACAGGGCCATGACGGCGGCCCGGGCGAGGTTCTCGCGGGCCTCCTCCTCGTCGATGTCGAACAGCGGCCGGAACCCCCAGATGGGGGCCAGCTGGGCCAGCGCCGACTGGACGTCGACCCGGACGTCGCCGGAGTGGACCGGAAGCGGGAACGGCTCGGCGGGCGGCAGGCCCGGCTCGAACGCCCCATCGACGAGCAGCCCCCACACCTGACCGAAGGACACCTTGTCGACGAGGTCTTCGATGTCGACGCCGCGGTAGCGCAGCGCGCTGCCTTCCTTGTCGGGCTCGGCGATCTCGGTCTCGCAGGCGACGATCCCCTCCAGGCCGGGCTTAAACCGGTCCTCGGGGACGGCGAGCGGTTGGGTGGTCACAGGGGTGCTCCTTGGAACAACGGGTTGAGGCTCACGGGCTTGCGGTGGGAGCCGCATGCGATTCTGCCCCATCCCCGAGGGTGCTCCGCACCGCCGCCCCACCGGGCCGGGGCTTGTCGCCTAACGCGTGCGCTTGAGCGCCGCGCGGGCCTTGTCGGCCACCGCTCCGCCTGCCGACGCGATCCGGTCCTTGGCGGCTGCTGGCGGCTCGGGCACGACGCGCAGGCTGAGGTCGGCCCGTTCGACGAGCTTGGCCAGGGTCACCTCGACCGGCGGGTGGGAGGTGATCGGCTCCTCGCCGCTGTAGACGACCCACACCGGCTGCCCCTCGTGGAAGACCCGCAGCACCGTGCCGGCCTGCAGGGTCCCCGCCTCCGCGAACGCCGCTTTGCGCGCCTTCTGCTCGGCGAGCTTCTTCTGGGCGTATGCCGTCGCTGGCTCCCGAAGCGTCTTGGCTGCCACGACGAGATGGGGGCCGTACTTCACGCCGTACTTCACGGCATACCCGACGATCTTGCCTGCCGCCATGTGTCTGGACCCTTCCGTGCGTCCTGTTGCCGGGAAGCCTACGCTCGGAGGGTGACCGACCGCGTCGACTACACCGGCGAGGGGCTCGACGAAGCCGACCTCGCGCCCACGCCCTACGAGCAGCTGACCCGCTGGATCGGCCAGGCCACCGCGGAAGGGGTGCGCGCCGCGGAGTCTCCCGAGGGGCTGGCGCTGCAGTTCGCCACGGTCGACTCCGACGGAGCGCCCAACGTGCGGACCGTGCTGATGCGCTTCCTCGACCCGCGCGGGCCGGGGTTCGTCACCGACGCGGGGTCGGCCAAGGCGCGCGAGATCGCGGGCAACCCGAGGGTCGCGGCGTCGCTCGGCTGGCCGGAGCTGTTCCGGGTCGTGCGCTTCCGCGGGGTGGCCGAGCCGGTCGAGGCGCAGGCGCTCGCGGACTACTTCGGGCAGCGACCGTGGGGGTCGCGGATCGCCGCATGGGCCTCCCGCCAGTCGGCGCCGGTCGCCAGCCGCGCGGCGTTGCTCGCCGAGTTCGACCGGTATGCCGCGCAGTTCCCCGACCACGGCTCACCGGACGACGTGCCGGTGCCGCCGACGTGGGCCGGCTTCCGGGTGCGGGCGACGGAGGTCGAGTTCTGGGCCGGTCGGTCCAGTCGGTTGCACGACCGGATCGTGTTCTCGGCGACTGGGTCGGCCACCGTGGCGGCGATTGATGGCGGGGGGCCGGGGCAGATCCCGCTCCTGGACGACCCTGCGGCCTGGACGGTGAGCCGCCGCCAGCCGTGAGGGTGGCGCGGGGGCGGGCGGGACGGCATACGGGATCCGCTGGGTGGGCCCGACGGAACCGGGACCGGACATGGGAACGGCCCGTGGGGGAGCCGGTCTCCGACGAGCGGAGGGCCGACGTGCACGCTGGACGAGACGTGCCTACCCACGGGCCGCGGCGACTGCTGGTATTGCGGTCGCGTCGACGTCCCAAGACTGGGACGGTGCGCTAACGCGCAGCCACCTCACGTGTCCGATAGGAACTCACTACCTGACCACCTCCTCTCTCGTGTGAGGGAGACGGTATGCCGCGGCCGCGGCGTTCTCAAGGGATTTCCGGGAAGGCTGGGAGGGTCAACCCCCGCCGAGATTGACCTTGCGGGCCATCTGGCCGGCGTGTCGTGAAGGCAATGTCAATCTCGGCGGGGGGTTGGACAGGATCTGGCGGGGTTGGACAGGATCTGGCGGGGCGCCGGGCAGGACCTACAGTGCGAGGGGTGACCACCGGCTCGGCTTCCGGCATCCCACAGGTGACCAGCCTGCGGCCGATCGCGGTGGCGGCATACGGGCCAACGATCCTGTCCTCGGTCGGGACCGGCGCCGTGCTGCCGGTGCTCGCGCTGACCGCCCGCGACCTGGGCGCCAGCGTCGGAACGGCCGCGGTCGTCGTGGCCCTGCTCGGTGTGGGGATGCTCGCCGGCGACCTACCCGCGGGCGCGCTTGCTGCACGGATCGGTGAGCGGCGGGCGCTGCTCGCGGCGAGTCTCGCCGAGGCGGTGGCGATGGCCGCGGCGGGGCTCGCGCCGTCGGTGCTCACCTTGGGGGCGGCGGTCCTGGCCCTGGGGCTCGCGGGCTCGGTCTTCGGGCTGGCCCGCCATGCCTACCTCGCCGAGGCCGTGGCGCCGACCCTGCGAGCCCGGGCGCTGTCGACGCTCGGGGGAGTGCATCGGGTGGGCATTTTCGTCGGGCCGTTCGTCGGTGCACTCACCTTGGGATGGTGGGGCAGCATCGGCCCGTATGCCGTCGGCGTCCTCGCCGCGCTCGCCGCGGCCGTGCTGGTGGCGGTGACTCCTGACCTGGCGCTTCGGGATGCCGCCCGTCGGGCCGACCGGATTGGGCGCGTCGAGCGACTGAGCCAGGCAGGGCAGGAACGGCGAGCAGGGCAGGAAGGGCGAGCAGGGCAGGAAGGGCAACCGAGCCAGGCTGCGGAAGCGGGGCCTGCGAACCAGCCTGGCCGTGGGACGGCTACCCAGGCCCGACTCACCGTGCTGTCCGTGCTGCGGGCCCATCGACGGGTGCTCACCACGCTGGGGCTCGGCGTCCTGGCCGTGTCGGCGACCAGGGCGGCGCGCAACGCCATCGTCCCGCTGTGGGCTGAGGCGATCGGGCTGGATGCCGCGTCCACGAGCATCGTCTTCGGGCTGTCGGGGGCCGCCGACATGCTCCTGTTCTATCCGGCGGGCTGGGCGATGGACCGGTTCGGGCGGGTGCACGTGGCAGTACCGTCGATGCTCGTCCTCGGACTCGGGATGCTTCTCGTGCCACTCGTGGGCACGTTCTGGGGGCTGGTCGTCGTCGCGACCGTGCTCGGGATCGGCAACGGGATCGGTTCGGGGATCCTCATGACCCTCGGGGCGGACGCATCACCGGAGGTCGGGCGGGCCCAGTTCCTCGGCGGCTGGCGACTCATGGGCGACATCGGGTGGGCCGGCGGCCCGGCCCTGGTCTCAGCCGTGGCCGTCGTCGCCTCGCTCGGGTGGGCGTCGGTGACGATGGGCCTGCTGGCCTGGGTGGGGGCGGCGTGGTTGCGGGTCTGGGTGCCGCGCTTCGACCCGGTCAGACGGGGTCCGGCGAGTGCGCCGAGGCCTGACCCTCCACCGAACTCGGGTCCCGCGTCGACCCCAAGGCCGTGAGCGCTGCCCCATCGGTGCGCCACACCGTCCACTCGTCCTGAGGCACCGCACCGAGGCTCTCGTAGAACCCCTGCGCCGGGGTGTTCCAGTCCAGCACCCACCACTCGAACCGCGGGTAACCCCGCTCCACAGCGATCCGGGCCAGTTCGACGAGCAGTCGTCGTCCGAGCCCCAGGCCGCGCGCCTCCGGCCGGACGAACAGGTCCTCCAGCCAGATCCCGTGCCGGACCTTCCACGTCGAGAAGGTGACGTACCAGATCGCGATCCCGGCGACGCTCCACGTCCCCGCGCCGTCCCGCACCTCCGCGACATGGCAGAACACCCGCGGCGAGGCACCGAACAGGTGCTCCCGGAGGTCCTCGACGCTGCCCTCGACCGCATCGGGCTCCCGCTCGTAGACGGCCAGCGCCACGATCAGCTCGTGGATTGCCGCACAGTCCTCGGGGACGGCTTCCCGCACGCGCACCTGGGTCACGATCCCGAGGGTATGCCGTCCGCCCCCGCCCCCAGGTAGCCGCCGCGTCGCCGTCCTGCGGGGTTTGCAGACCCACCGTTCAGAGGTTCCAGAATCCGCGTGCGCCACGGAGTGCGGTTGAGCGCGTGATCATCCCCTCGATCGCACTCCGTCAGGCACCCGCTCACCCCCGGGCGGGCGAGAGTCAGGTGCGGGTGGCGGCATACCGGCGCAGCGCCTCCTCACGCTCCGTCGCGTGGTCGAGGATCCGCGCGGGGTAACCCGCGGCATACCCCTGCGGGTGGCGCCACGGCTCGTGGGCGGCGGCCCCGGGGAGGTGGGCCAGCTCGGGCACCCAGCGCCGCACATACGCCCCGTCGGGGTCGAAGCGCAGTCCCTGACCCACCGGGTTGAACACCCGGAAGTAGGGCGCCGCGTCCGTGCCGGTCCCCGAACACCATTGCCAGCCATGCGAGTTCGAGGCCAGGTCACCGTCGGCCAGCAACGCCATGAAGTGCCGGGCCCCGTGCGGCCACCACACGTGTAGGTCCTTGACGAGGAAGCTCGCCGTGACCATCCGGACCCGGTTGTGCATCCAGCCCGTGGCAGCCAACTGACGCATCCCGGCGTCGACGAACGGATACCCGGTCCGGCCCGCTTGCCACGCCGCGAACCCGGCCCCCGGCTCGTCATAGGTCATCCCGGTCATCGGTCGCAGGTCCGCCCAGGCCGACCCCGGGTGGTGCCAGAGGACGTCCGCGTAGAACTCGCGCCAGGCCAGCTCGGTGATGAACGCCGCCGCACCCGAGCTGTCGGCCGCCGGAGAGGCAGCCAGGTCGGCCAGCAGGGTGCGCGGGTGCACCTCGCCGAACTTGAGCACCTCGGACAGCCGTGACGTCCCGTCGAGATCCGGTCGGTCGCGGCGCTCGCCGTAGTCCGCGACCCCCTCCCTCAGAAAGGTTGCCCAGCGCTCGCGAGCCGCTGCTTCGCCGCCAGTGCGCGGCGGCACCTCCGGCACGGTCGGCAACCCGTCGGAGGGCACGTCGGTCAGCCCGCGCAGCCGGCTCGGCGCGGGTGCCGGCCCCGGCGCCCCGTGCCCGCGCCAGGCCCGTGCGAATGGCGTGAACACTCGGTATGCCGTCCCGCCTCCCGTCTGCAGCGTGCCCGGTCCGATCGCGTATGCCGTGCCCGTCGCCACGAGGTCGCCGCCCTGCGCCACGAGGGCCGCCCGAACGGCAGCGTCTCGGCGGCGGCCGTAGGGCGTCGTTTCGGCGGTGATGTGCACCGAGCAGGCGCGGACCTCCCGGGCCACAGCCGGGACCACAACGGACGGTGAGCCGCTGCGGATGACCAGGGGCACGGCATACCGGGCCTGCAACTCGGCGTCGAGCGCGCGGAGGGAGGCGAGCAGCCGCGCCCGCCGGGGGGCCCCGGCCGTGGCCCACACCGCGGGGTCGATGACGAAGAGCGGCACCACCGGACCGCCGGACGCAGCGGCGGCAAGCAGCGCCGGGTGGTCGGCGACCCGCAGGTCGCGGCGGGCCCACCACACGCTCGTCATCATCGGTGAGAGGCTAGCCCCCGTGAGCGACATGATCGACACCACGGAGATGTATCTACGGACCATCTTCGAGCTCGAGGAGGACGGGATCCCGCCGATGCGAGCGCGGATCGCCGAGCGCTTGGGCCATTCGGGTCCGACGGTGTCCCAGACCGTGGCCCGGATGGAGCGCGATGGGTTGCTCGCGGTGAGCGACGACCGGCTCCTCAAGTTGTCCGAGTCGGGGCGGCTGGCCGCGACGCGGGTCATGCGCAAGCACCGCCTGGCCGAGCGGCTGCTCGTCGATGTCCTCGGCCTCGACTGGGAGCTCGCACATGCTGAGGCCTGCCGGTGGGAGCACGTCATCAGCGACGAGGTCGAGCGACGCATCCTGGCCCTCGTGGGTGACTCCAGCCGCTCGCCGTATGGCAACGCCATCCCGGGGCTGGCCGAGCTCAACGGGGTTGCCGGGTCCGACACGCCCGAACTGCGAGACGGTGAGCAGCCGCTCAGCGAGGTGTTCGCCGTCGGCCTGGACGGGTCCCCGGTGGTCGACGGGATCGCCGCCGCTGCGCGGGTGGTGCACACCCGCCGGATTGGTGAGCCGGTGCAGGTGGACCACTCGGCGCTGTCGCTGCTCACTGTGGCCGGGCTCGTGCCGGGTCGGTCGGCGCGGGTGACGTTGCAGGACAACGGAATTCATGCAGTTCGTGAAGGTGCTGTCGACCGCGAGCCGGTGGTCATCCCCGCGGGGATCGCGGCTTATGTCTTCGTTGTGACGCGCGGCTGAGTGGGTCCGGCACCCGCTTCGGTATGCCGTGACCCGGCATACCGGACCTCCCGTCGTGACCGCGTGGAGGCCCTTCCGTGACCTTGGCGTGACATTGGGGGGTGTCGTCGGCTAAAGTTTGGCCACTCGTCCAGCACACGGACGAGCCCCGAGGCGGACCGCCGAGTCCTGCCACCGCCGAGGGATCTGCGATAACCGCCAGGCAGGAGCGGGGGACCCACTTTCTGGGCGTCGTGAGACGCCCTTGGGGTGAAGTTCCCGGATCGGCCCTCTCACAGGGCCGGGCCAGGAGCCGGGTGATCAACTCCCACCCGAACCCGACAGCTCACCTCGTAGGCGTTTGTGGAGAGGTTTATCGTGGCCAAGCACGTCGGGCGGCATCGCGCCCCGGGGTTTTCCCCCCTGAGTGAACTGACCCAGATCGCCGGCGACACCGCCAAGCCTGCTGCTCGCGTGACTGCCGTCATGGCTGTGTCCAGCGGCCTCATCGCGGGCATGGTCGTCCCGGCCCACGCGGCGACCATCGTGGCTGGTGCGGACGGCGTCGCCGCCGACGGCCAGGCGGCCGACGGGCAGACTGCTGACCGTCCCATCATCGACATCCTCGGCGTCAGCGGCGTCCCGGCGACGGACGGCCCCGGGCTGACCCCGGCTGCCGGCCTCGGCGAGGCCGTTGAATCCGCGGTGATCGAAGTCGGTCCGGTGGTGAGCGCGCCTGCTTCGGTGGCGGCGCTCCCGGCGTTCGGGACTCTGGGTTTCAAGACCAAGAAGGTCACTGTCGCAGCGCCGGCGGCTCGGGTGTCCCGGTCCACGGCGACCGCAGCCCGCACCTCGCCGGCGGCGTCGACCACGACGGTGGTGGTTCCTGTTCAGAGCGGCTCGATCATTGCGGTCGCCGCGAGCCTGCTGGGCATTCCTTACCGCTATGGCGGCTCGTCGCCGTCGACCGGCTTCGACTGCTCCGGCTTCACGTCCTACGTCTACAAGGTCGCCAAGGGGATCATCCTCCCGCGCACGGCCGAGGGCCAGCGCAGGGGCGCGGTCAAGATCTCCAACCCGGTGCCGGGCGACCTCGTCTTCTTCGGCAACCCGGCCACCCACGTGGGGATCTACGCCGGCAACGGGATGATGTACGACTCGCCGCACACCGGTGACGTCACTCGATACCGCAAGATCTACTCCAGCAGCGTCACCTACGGTCGCTACTGATCGACGGCTGGGCGCAGCACCTGATGGACGGCTGAGCGCAGCAGACGAATGGCCCCGCCCGATCCCGGGCGGGGCCTTTCGTGCTGTGATCGGTGGTCGAGGGCGACGGAGGTCAGCCGACCATCAGCGAGCCGCGGCCAGCGTGGGCAAGCTTGCTCTGCAGGATGCTGCGCATGAGCTCCGCCTGCGGTCCATCGTGGCGGTCGGCGGCGGCCAGCAGGTCGAGAATGTCGGTCCTGCTGTGGTAGCCGTTCAGCTCGCGGTAGAGGCTGGCGCGCTGGGCGCGGGCCTCGCGGCGCTCGCGCAGGTCATCGCGCACGCTCGCCCAGAAGCTTGGGCGTGCGGTGGTGTTGTCGGTGCTCGTCATCGTGGTCTTCGTGTTCTTCGTGTTCTTCGTTGTGGTGCTCATGGGTTCCATCGTGCTTTATCCTCATTCATGCGTCCAATGTGGATTTGACGGCTAACCCATGCACTAGTGTCATGAATCATGGAGACCGAGGTGCTGCGATGGTTTCAACAGGTGGCTGACGGTGCCACCGTGACCGAGGTCGCCGACCTCTGGATGGTGAGCCAACCGAAGGTGTCCCGGGACCTCATGGCGCTGCAGCGTGAGGTCGGGGCGCCGCTGCTCGTCAAGTCCGGCCGCGTGCTGCGGCTCACCCATGCGGGTGCGGTGTTCAAGAAGCATGTCGACGCCATCGTCAACCGACTGGACGACGCCCTGGCCGACGTCGATCAGCTCATGGACCCCGACCGCGGGACGGTCACGCTCGCCTACCAGCAGACTCTCGGCACGTGGCTGGTGCCGTCCCTGGTGGGGGAGTTCCGGGTGACCCATCCGAACGTGGCCTTCACCCTCGTCGCCGGCGGCGCAGATCTCACGATCCTCGACGAGGGGCGGGTCGACCTGGCGATCCTGGCCGGTCGCCCGCCCGAGGCCGCGTTGGCCGCGGCGGGCGCAGCAGCACCGGTGCGATGGGAGCCGCTCTTCCGCGAGCCGCTCTTCCTCGCCGTCGGCCCTGGGCATCGGTTCGAGGACATCGAAACCGTGCCGCTCGCCCAGCTGGCTGATGAGCCTTGGGTCGCGTTGCCGGTGGGGTCGGTGATCCGGACCGCGATGGAACAGTTGTGCCACGCAGCGGGTTTCGAGCCTCGGGTCGCCTTCGAGTGCGACGACCTCGCCACGGTCCGCGGCTTCGTCGGGGCGGGGTTGGGGGTCTCGATCGTCCCCGCCATGGGTGAGGACCCCCTTCCTCGGTATGCCGCGACCGCCCGCCTCGTCGCCCTCGCCGACCCGGGGGCACGACGCGAGATCGGGCTGGCGTGGTCCACCGAGCGGCGACTGCTGCCTGCGGCCGACGTGTTCCGCCGCTTCGTGTTGGGGCAGGCGAGAGTGCCCGGAGCCTGACCTAGCTCGCGCGCTCTTCGGTCCACTCGCGCGGGTCAGGCAGCTCCCGAGGTCGGCCGACCCAGCCGGGGAGAGCGGGTGGAGCGACGGAACGGTGAATGGCGCCCGTCGGCGTGCGGGTGACGACGACGGTCTGACCCAGCGGGTCGGCATACGAGGCCGTCGCCCAGCCGACCGCCTCCTTGGCGTGGTTGCAGCGTTCGCAGAGCCCTTGCGCGTTGTCCGGTGTCGTCTCGCCTCCCCCGGCCCACCGCTTCGCGTGATCCGTATGCCGGATCGGCGCCCCACACCAGGGCGTGCGGCACCACTGGTCGCGGGCGACGACGAGGTCGCGGATCGCGGAGGGGAAGCGGCGGCGCTTGGGGTCGACGGTGGTGACGACGTCGGTCACCGGGTCGGTGAACAGGCGGCGCACCCACACGGCGGCGCCCCGGCTGGCCGGCTCGTTGAGCCACCGGCGCACGTCCGCGGCTGGGATCGGCCCGTAACCCTCCAGGTGCGCGGCCGTGTGGTCACTGCCGTGATCGGGTGCGCCGATGAGGCTGGTGTCGGTGATGACGACGCCGATCTCGAGGGGGACTGCGGCGGCGCTCGCTTGGCCGGTGACCCGTTGCACGAGGGTGTCGGCCTTGACCTGGTCGCTGCTGCGCTCGTCGCCGACCGCGCGGGCTGTGGCCGCGGCGTCGTGCAGGGCCTTGAAAACCGCAACGGCTTCCTTGGCCGGCAGCAATGCGGTGAGGTAGGCCATCGTGTCGGGTGCGGGGCGCATGGTGACCCGGCGTTCGCTCGCGGCGTGGGATGCGCGATCGACATAGGCCCGCGGGTCAAGCTCATAGGCCAACGCCCTTGCGGCCGCGTCGGCCTGTCGATCGGACATGGTGTCCAGGCGACCGGCCAGGCGCTGATCCAGCTCGCGGCGCCCGGCCTCGTCGAGGGTGATGGACGCCTTGACGACGAGGGTGGCGCGCCACTCGCTGATCCGACCTTCGGTGAGGGCGGCGAGGGTGTGCGGCAACTCGGTGGTGAGCACGCGGGCCAGGCCCAGGTGCCGGGCGCCGTGGACGGGCGACTCGCGTCGGGCCAGCGCGATCTGCGCGGCGATGCCGTCTCGACGTCGCTTCGCAGGCACTCCCGAGGCCGCGAGGTTCGCGGTGAGGGAGGTCTCCAGATCGACGGTCACCCGCGCCTGAGCAGCGGCGGCCGCGCCCTTGAGCGCCTCGAGAAGCTCGACTTGGCGGATCCGCTCAGCGTCATCGACGTCGGCATCGAGCATCGCCAATCGACCGATCCACTCGGCCAGCTCAGCGGTGCGCAATGCGGTCGTCATGGCGCTTCCTCCTGGCCCCAGCCTAGTCGAACAGGTGTCTGATGACAAGCCCAGATTGGGCTAATTCGATTGTGCACCAACAGATCTAACGGGACACGTCATTATCTCGGTCATCTCTGACAACACCAATACCACGCGTCACGGAAGGCCTTGCGAACGGGATGCTTTGCCCGCCTGCCCCGCCCGGTATGCCGGGTGGCCGGCATACCGAGTTGCCGTGCCGAGCCGTGCAACTCCGTGAGCTCGGCTCAACCCACGATGCGGACGATCTCGGCGACGGCCCGTAGCAGGTGCGGTTCGACGCGGTCGGTGAGATGAGCGACTGCCAATGCGGTCATTGCTCCTCGGTCGGTGAGGGTCCGATAGACCACGCCGTCGAGGTGCAGCGCGGCGACCGGCTCAGGCACTACGGCGACCCCGAGCCCCCCAGCGACCAGGGTCACCAAGGTGGACGTCTCATCGACCTCATGGCGGATCCGAGGTTCGAACCCCGACGCGCGACACATCCCAAGCACCGACTCGAACATCACCGAATCCCGCCGACCTGAATGCACGATGAACGACTCCTCGCGCAAGTCCCACAGCGCGACCTGCGGCTGCGCGGCATACGGATGGGTCGCGGGGAGGGCCGCGACCAGGCGTTCGCGGCGCAGCACGCGCACCGAGATGGTCGGGTCCGCGACCGGCGGGCGCAACAGCGCAATGTCGATGTCGCCCAGGCGGAGGGCTCGGATCTGATCCGGCACCAGCATCTCCCCGCGGAAGGCGAAATCGATCCCCGGCAACTCGGCGCATAGCCCCTGAGCGAGCGTCGGCAACAGGCTGTAGGTCGCCGAGCCGACGCACCCCACGGCGAGGCGACCGATCGACCCGGCCGCCACCTGGCGGGCCTCGTGACCCGCGGCGTCGATCAAGGCGAGGATCTCCCGGGCACGCAGCAGGTATGCCGTGCCCGCATCGGTGAGTGCGACCCGCCGAGTGGTGCGAGTCAACAACTGCACGCCAAGGTCGTGTTCCAGCGTACGGATCGACTGCGAGAGGGGTGGTTGAGCCATGAGCAGACGGGCTGCAGCCCGACCGAAGTGGCGCTCTTCAGCGACGGCCACGAAATAGCGAAGATGTCGGAGCTCGATTGATATCACCAGCATCTCTATTAGGCGTTAAACGCGTCCTTCACCATATCAACGAACCGGCCTAGCCTCGGACCATGACCCAGATCTGCGCGACCGCCGACGAGGCCGTCGCGGGCATTGCGGACGGCGCAACCGTCCTCGTCGGCGGCTTCGGGATGGCCGGTATGCCGGTCGACCTCATCGACGCGCTCATCCGCCACGGAGCAACCGACCTCACCGTCGTGTCGAACAACGCTGGCAACGGGGACACCGGCCTAGCCGCGCTCCTTGCCGCCGGGCGCGTCCGCAAGGTGGTGTGCTCCTTCCCGCGGCAGTCGGACTCCTGGGTCTTCGACGGGCTTTACCGCTCGGGCCAGATCGAGCTGGAGGTGGTGCCCCAGGGCAACCTCGCCGAGCGGCTGCGGGCCGGAGGTGCCGGTATCGGCGCCTTCTTCTGCCCGACCGCCGTCGGCACCCCGCTCGCCGAAGGCAAGGAGACCCGGGTCATCGACGGACGCACATACCTCCTGGAATACCCGATCAAAGGGGACGTGGCCCTCATCAAGGCCCACGTCTCCGACCGGCTGGGCAACCTCACCTACCGCAAGACGGCCCGAAACTTCGGCCCGGTGATGGCCACGGCGGCCGCGATGACCATCGTCCAAGTGAGCGCGATCGTCGAGCCCGGCCAGATCGACCCAGAGGTGGTGGTCACCCCCGGCATCTTCGTCAACCGGGTCGTCGCAGTCGCGCCGATCGCTCAGGTGCCCTCTGCCGCTGCCAACCCCGCCACGCTCCCCACGCCAGCCGAGACAGGGGCACGCGCATGACCGTCATCGAGCACACCGACCGGGGCCCACTGAACCGCAACGAGATTGCGGCACTGATAGCCCGGCACATCCCGGCCGGCTCCTACGTCAACCTCGGTATCGGCCTGCCGACCCTCGTCGCCGATCACCTGCGCCCCGACGCCGGCGTCACCCTGCACACCGAGAACGGCATGCTCGGCATGGGCGCTGTCGCGACGGGTGACGAGATCGACCCAGACCTCACCAACGCAGGCAAGATCCCCGTCCTTGAGCTGCCGGGGGCGGCATACTTCCACCACGCTGACTCGTTCGCGATGATGCGCGGCGGGCATCTGGACGTGTGTGTCCTTGGCGCCTTCCAGGTGTCGGCCACAGGGGATCTGGCCAACTGGCACACCGGGGCCCCCGATGCGATCCCCGCTGTCGGCGGCGCGATGGACTTAGCCGTCGGCGCCAAGGAGGTCATCGTCATGATGACCCTCTTCGACAAGGACGGCAGCCCCAAGCTCGTTCCTCAGTGCACCTATCCGCTCACCGGCGTGGGGTGCGTCAACCGGCTTTACACGGACCTCGCGTTCATCGACCTCGGCCCGGACGGCGCGGCGGTCAGCGAGACGTTCGGCATCACGTATGCCGCGCTCGCTGACCGCCTCGACATTCCGCTCAGCCCAGGCCCCACAGCTTGGTGAACCCGGACCGGTAGTCGGTCGGGCCGTACCACTCACCCGACTTCTCGGCCTCGGGCGTCAGCGTGAGTGAGCCGACGTTGTCGGCGGTGAACATCCGCTGGTAAGGGAAGGTCACCGGCGTGCTCGGCTGCCCGGACATCATCCGTAGGGCCTGGTCGGCGGCATACCAGCCGAGGGCGTCCGCGTTGAACCCGATCTCGCTGCGCACGAACTGCCCTCCCTTGAGCAGCTGCATTGTCGCGAGCACGCCGTCCATGCTGGCGATCTTCACCGACGTGGCGTTGGCGGCGCGCAGCCCCTCGGCGACGGGCTGGACCGTGAAGTCGACCTCGGTCTGGACATATCCGATGCCCGAGTTCTTGGTCAGCTCACTGGTCACCAGGCTGGGGAGCTTGTCCAGCTGGCCGGTGTTGACCTTGACGACAGTCACCTCACACTTCGGGCAGCCCTTGGCGTATGCCGCGAGCGCACCCTGCTCGGCCCAGATGACCGTTGCGGGGGTGTCGGTGATCTCGACGTAGAGAACTTTCGCCGCCGCGCCGGAATCCGCGATCACCCAGTTGGCCGACAGTGCCTGCATAGCAACGTAGTTCGGCGTCAGGTAAGAGATCAGCTTCGGGTCGCCCGGCCCCGCCGGAGCGGTCATCGTATTGACGATCGGGATGCCGGCCTTGCGCGCGCTGTCGAACGCGACAGGCACGATCTCCTCGGGGATCGAGCCGGTGACGATGGCTCCCGCCTTGGCGTCGATGGCCTGCTGGATGCAGCTGGCCATGTTCGACGGGTTGGCCTTGCCGTCGCAGACTTCAAGCTTGATGCCCGCCGGAGTCAGCGCCGACTCCAGGGACGCCTTGACCGTCTGGAAGACCGGGACTTGGTAGGTCGCCGGGACGAAGTAGACGCTCTTGCCTTTGACTGCCGCTACGCCAGTGAGCGCGTTTCCGGGGGCGGCAAAGGCGGGGGCGGCCTTGGTGGCCGCCTCGACGGCACCCTTGGCGGCCGCCGCAGCCGGATCGGCGCTGGCAGCGGCGGCCGGTGCTGCGGTGCTGGGCTTGGCCGAGTTGGCTGCCTGCTGATCCTGGACGGTGCTGCAGCCAGACAGGAGAACCCCCGCGGCGGCGAGGACGGCCCACAGTGGCGCCTGCTTCCTGGTCATGTATCTGTCTCCGTTTCTAAGGTGCGGTGGTCCCGCGGTGGGTCGTGCGCTGGTGGTGTGGGGAGTCGAGGGGCGGCTGGATCGGGATGGTGTGAGCGCCGGAGAAGTGAGCGGGCGGCATACGGGAGGTCAGCTGGTGCGCCGACGCTGGAGATAGGCCGAGGCAGCGACGGCGGCCACGAGCACCCCGCCGTAGAACACGTCGGTGACCCACCCTTGGTAGCCGAGCAGTTGCAGCCCGAAGATGCCGGTGACAAGGAAGTAGACGGCGATGAACATGCCCATCGGGTTGAACCGACCCGGCACGACGGCGACCGTGCCGAGGAACACCGCGGCGAAGACCGGCAGGAAGTTCTCTTTGGCCGACGCAGCGTTGAAACCGCCCAGTCCCGCGGCGCTGATGACGCCGATCACGCCACACAGGACCGCCGAAGTGAGGTAGGCGCCGAGCCGCACGAAGGTCACGGGGATGCCGGCCAGGCGCGCGACCTCGCGGTTGGAGCCGACGAAGAGGATGTGTCGCCCGAGCGGGGTGAACGCCATGACATAGGCGTATGCCGCCACCAGCAGGACCCCGTACCAGAAGATGAGCGGCAGGCCCAGGATCCGAGCGAGGGCGAGGTTGGAAAGGGCGAAGTCCAGGCCACTCACCGAGGTCTCATGGGAGATCCAGCCAGCCAAACCAGCGGCGACGCTGCCGACGCCGAGCGTGACGATGACCGAGTTGATCCCCGCGCGCACGACGAGGAAGGCGTTGATCGCCCCGAACAGCAGGCTGAGGAGCACCGCCGCCACGGCGGCCATCGGGAAGGACCAACCGTGCAGGACGACGAGGGCAGGCACCGATGCCCCGGCCAACCCATAGAGTGCGGGGAAGGACAGGTCGAACTCGCCGACAGCCATCGTCCCCACCACGGCCATGCCGAGGAACACGAGCGGGGTCTGCCGAGCGAAGATCCCTTGGAGGAAGTTGCTCAGCGGCACGTTGGCAAGGGCGAAGAACACGAGCCCCATCGCGAGCCAGATGACGACAAGCCCATAGCGCTCAAGCAGCCTGCGAGTCATGCGGCCCCTCCCATGGGGGTGAAAGTTGCGTGGAGGATCGCCTCGGGGGTGAGTGGTGCGGTCAGCTCGTGGGCGACCACACCGTCCTGCAGGACCAGCACGCGGTCGCAGATGGCGGCGAGATCTTCGACCTCCGCAGAGCACACGACGACCGCCGTGCCGTTCTGCGCGGTCTGTCGGGTGGCCTCCAGCAACGCCGCGCGGGCGCCGACGTCGACCGCCTGTGTCGGTTCGTCCATCACGAGCAGTCGTGGGCGACCGACGAGCCATTTGCCGAAGAGGACCTTCTGCTGGTTGCCGCCGCTCATCGTCCCCACGACCACGTCGCGACGCGCGGGCCGAACATCAAAGGTCGTCAGCACGTCATCGGTCTCCCGGGCCTGCCAGGCCCGTCCGATCCACCACGGCTTGCTCCGCCCGGTGACGTGTGGGGTGGTGACGTTCTCCTGGACGGTGAGCGCGGTCGCCAGGCCCGCGGCGTGCCGGTCCTGGGGGATGAAGGCCACCTTGGCGGCGAGGAAGTCGGTGATCCGGGCCCGCTCCAGGTCCAGGGTCGTGCCGCCGACGGCGATCCGCCCCGCGCCGCCCCGCGCTCCGCCGATGAGGCCCGCGACGTCGAGCAGACCTGAGTTCACGGTGCCGGTGACGCCCACGACCTCGCCCGCGCGAATCATCGCCGTCATGTCCAGGACCCGCCCCCCGGCCAGGCCGGTCAGCGCGATCTGCTCGTTCCCGAGCTGCGGCGGGTATGCCGCCACAAGGTCACCGACTGCGCCGTCGCGTCCGAGCACGAGCCGGGTCAGGGATGCCTCGTCGAGGCTCGACGTGGGGACACTCGCCTCGACGACCTTGCCGTTGCGCAGCACCGTGACGCTGTCGCCGAGCGCCAGCACTTCCTTGAGGTCGTGGCTGACGAAGAGCACCGACGTGCCCTGCCCGGCGAGGAACCGCACCATGTCATAGAAGGCTGGGATCGCCTCGTGGGGGATGGCTCGCGACGACTCGTCGAAGACGATGACCCCGCTGCCCTCGGCCCGCTCCTGGAGAGCGCGGGCGACCGCGACGGCGACCTTCTCGCTCGGCATGAGGGTCCCGACCGGTGCCTCGGGGTCGATGTCGACGCCGAGGAACTCGAACGTCGCCCGGACCGCCTCGCAGTCAGCGGCCTTGTCGATGAAGTAGGCACCCTTAGTGGCATGCCGCCCGACCCGGACGTTCTCGCGGACGGTGAGGTCGGGGACCAGCCCGAGGTCCTGGTGGACGAACGCCAAGCCGTCGTGGTGCAACTGCCCAGCGTGCACGGGCGGACCGATGTGGTGCCCGTCGACGAGGATCTCGCCGCCGCGGTCGGCGCTGTAGACGCCACTGATGAGTTTGATGAGCGTCGACTTGCCAGACCCGTTCTGGCCGACGAGAGCGTGGATCTCCCCGGGCGCCAGGGTGAGGTGGGCGTTGTCGAGCACCGTCACGCCAGCGAACGTCTTGGACAACGAGCGCACCTGCAGGCGCGGCATACGGGCTGGGTCGGTGCTCACGACGATGGCTCGATGGGTGTCGACGGCGTTGGGTCGCACAGGCGACGCAGCCGCGGTATGGGGATCCGGTAGTTGACCGCGGCAGCCGCCCCGCCCCCTTCGGCTGGCGCGCCCTCCCACCGCCACAGCGCCCGATCGGTGTCCGGCTCGCCATCGACCAGAGATGGCTCACCGGTGAAGGGCAGGTGACCAACGGCCTTGAGCGACAATCCGAACTGTTCGGTCCAGAAGTAGGGCCGCGGGTCGGCGGTGTGCGCCTGGCCGGTCACGAGGGCCGTCGCTGCCGCGCGTCCCTGCTCGATCGCCGAACTCCACAACGGGACCCGCCGTATGCCGTGCGGCGTCGGGATCGTCGCCACGTCACCCGCCGCCGCGATGTCGGGCCGAACCCGTCCGGTCGCGTCGACGACCAGCGCGCCGTCGGTGAGCAGCCCGCTGGAGGCGAGCCATTCGACGTTGGCACGGTCGCCAACGGCGGTGACGACGAGGTCGGCGTCACGGGTGGCGCCGTCGGCCAATGTCACACGGGTCATTTCGCCAACCCGCTCCAGGCCGACCGCGCTCGTGGGCACGAGCTGTAACCCATGTGCCCGAGCGGCGGCTACGAACACGCCGGACAGGTGTGCCCCGAGCTGGCTCGCGAGGGGTGCCCCCTGCGAAACGAGGGTGACCGCGCAGCCGGCCTCGATAGCGCCGGAGGCGACCTCCATCCCGAGCGGGCCGCCGCCGATGACGACGACCGACGGTCGCGAGGTGATCCGCTGACGCAGGACGATGGCGTCGTCGAGGGTCCGCAGGGTGAGCTCGTGCGGGGCGTCATCCGGGTGCACATCGTCCTGCTGGGCACCGTGACGGTCGTTCAACCGCCTGGCCCGGCAGCCGGTCGCGATGACCAGGCCGTCGTAGGGCAGCCGTTCGCCGTCGCTCAGCTGGACAGCCCGGGCGAGCGGGTCCAGGCCGGTGGCGGACACCCCACGCAGCTCGGTCGCCCCATGTGCGGGCGGCGGCAGCAGGTGGCTAGTCACATCCGCGGCGTCGCGCAACAACGCCTTGGACAAGGCGGGTCGACTGTATGCCGCGTGCCTCTCGTCCCCGACGATGGTGAGCTCACCCTCGAAGCCGACGGTGCGCAGTGTGTCGGCCGCAGTGACTCCGGCGATTCCGTTCCCGACGATGACGACGCGCCGGAGCCCGGTCATTGCAGGCTGAGGGCGGCCACCGGGCAGACCCGGGCAGCGGCGCTCGCGGCGACCGCATCCGGGGTCCCGTCCGCCACCTCTTCGCGGTCGATGACCAGATCGCCCTCGTCGTCGAGGTGCATGAGGGCGGGCGCGGCCTCTTCACAGAGGCCGTGGCCCTCACAACGCGGCCGGTCCAGGACGATCCTCATGCAGGCACCACCTCGAGGACGGGCAGCTCGTCGATGCTGCGGGTGACGTTGTTGGGGACGCGCTTCTCCGCGCCCACGACGAGGCGCTCGACCCGGCGGGACAGCGCATCGATGATCGCGTTGGCCTCGAGCTTGGCCAGGCCCTGACCGGCGCACCCGTGCGGGCCATACCCGAAGGACAGGTGGTCGACGGGGTTGCGCTCGATGCGGAAGGTGTCGGGGTCGTCGTAGTGGCGGGGGTCGCGGTTTCCGGCGCCGAAGAGGATCGCGGCCTGGGCCCCCGCGGGGATGACGGCGCCATCGATCTCGACGTCCTTGGTGACCCGTCGGCCCCACGCGTGGACGGGCACCCAGAACCGCAGGACCTCGTTGAACGCGGCCGGGATCAGACTCGGGTCGTTGCGGATGAGGGCGAGCTGGTCGGGGTGCTTGGCGAAAAGGGCGACGATGTTGCCGATCGACGCGATGGTCGTGTCAACGCCGGCGCCGAGGTACTGGTGGATGATGTGGCCGGCCGTGTTCGGCGGGATGTCGCCACGCTCCTGGGCGTCGAAGATCCCGCGACCGACCGACCCTGGCGCCAGGTCTTCGGCGGTCACCTGGGAGCACCAGCCATAGAGCTCGCCGGCGATGGGGAAGTTCTCCGCCGTCTGCTGGTTGAGCGGGCCGAGCACCGTCATCGCGGCCTGCCCCCAGCGCAGCATGTTGTCGCGCACCGGTCCGGTGAAGCCGATGAGGTCTGCAACGACTTCGAGGGGGAAGGCCCGGGCCAGGGCGTCGATCGCCTCGAAGGAGCCTTTGGCGACGAGGTCGGCCACCAGCGCGTCGGCCTTCGCGTCGATGGTCACCTTGAGCCCGCGCAGCGCCCGCGGCGAGAGGTTCTCGGTCAGCGTGGCGCGCAGCTGGGTGTGGATCGGCGGGTCTGAGGCCAGCGACGTGCCCTGCAGGGCCTCGTTGACCATCGGGTTGAAGCCGACCGCGGACGAGGAGAAGGTCTCCCAGTCGGCGAGCGCGTTGCGGATGACGTCGTAGCGGGTGAGGGCGTAGACGTCGTTCTTCGGCAGGTAGACGACGCTCGCGGTCTCCCGCAGAGTGGCGAACGTCGGGTAGGGGTCGACGAGGATGTCGTCTGCCCAGAGGTCGAATTCAAGCGGAGCGGAAGCCACGTGAGTTGACATGGCGCAAAGTAAATGTGCCTGACGTCATGTTTGTCAACGGGTCGTCGGAAGTCTTTCCGCGCTGCGGTGCGAGCCGCGGTTCGGGCTCGCGCGATTGACGGCCCACTCCGAGGTCAGTCCGGGTCGGCGAGCAGGTGGCACCACGAGGTGGTGAGCTCGTCGAGGCAGATCTCCCGCGGGGTCCGCCACCCGAGGACGAAGTAGCGCCGGGAGAGGTATTCCAGCTGCCCGAACGCCAGCACGCACCGGATCCTTCGCCGACCGGCGGGGAATCGCTTGGCTCGGTCCAGGCCCGCGGTCATCTGGGCGACCGTCCCCTCGAACCACCGCTCGGTCTGGGCGATGACGTCGGGTTCGTGAGCGGCGTGGAAAGACGCTGTGACGATCGGCTTAATCACGTCCCACTGGGAGAGTTTGCGGTCCAACCAGGCATGGATGAGCTCCCGTGAGCCGGAGGCGACCACGTCGGTGAGCGACGGGTTGTCAGCGCTGGTGAGGATGGCATCGGCCTTGAGCAGCAGAGCGCTCATGACGTCGGCCTTGGAACTGAAGTGCAGGTAGAAGGTCGTGCGGGTCGACCCGGCCGCCGATGCGATGTCGTCGATCGTCGTGGCGGCATACCCCTTGGCGTCGAAGAGCTCGAGCGCCTTGGTGAGGAACAGCTCGTGGGTCATCTGCTTCTGCGCGGCGCGTAACGACATGAGACCACCCTAGCGAGTCCGCTCACCGGGCGAACCGTTAAGTGGCTTGACAGATTGTAAAGTAACCGCCTACTGTGACCGCCACCCGCTGCTCCACGACGAGAGGACGACCGATGTCGAGCGCTCCGCCTGCTGGTCGGACCGTCAACACCGTCCACACCGTCCACACTGTCAACACCGTCCACACTGTCCTAGGGCCGGTTCCGGCCGAGTCTCTTGGGGTCGTCGCCGTTCACGAGGCGCTGCTCTCGGTCGTCCCCGGTGCGCAGTACGCCTATGACATCTCCTTCGACCGAGCCGAGATCTTTGCCGCCATCGTTGCCCAGGTGCGCGCCTTCAAGGCTGCCGGTGGAGGCACGATCGTCGACAGCACCGGGATGTTCCACGGCCGCGACCTTTCCCTGCTGGAGGCGCTGTCACGGGCGACCGGCATACACATCGTCGCGTCGACCGGAATGGGACCGGAGGAGACCCTTGGCGGGTATTTCCTTACTCCACAGACCAATCCGCCAACGCCGTGGCCCGCCGAGAAGTTCGCCGACCTGTTCGCCAAGGAAATCTCCGAGGGCATGGTCGTCCCGCGGCTCGAGCGCCGCGCCCCTGCCGGTCTCGTGGCGACCGAAGCCGACCGCGGTGGGATGACGGCCACCGAGGAGAGCCTCTTCCGCGGTGGCGCTCGAGCCGCGCAAGCCACCGGGGTGCCGCTCTCGATCCGCTTCGGTGCCGACGCGGCGCACGACCTCGACATCGTCCTGGACGAAGGGCTCCCCGCAGATCGGGTCGTCGTCGGTGGCCTGGACCGGCGGGACGCCGTGGCGGCCGGTATGCCGCACGCGGTCGCCGCCCGCGGTGCCTACCTTGCTATCGACCACGTCGGCCGGACCGATGACGAGCACCTGTCCGACGACGAGCGGGTCGCCCTCGTCATCGAGCTCGTCAGAGCCGGGCATGTCGACCGGATCCTGCTGTCCAGTAACTCGATCGGCGTGGCCAAGGGGCACTCGGCAGACGAGGTGACGTTCAGTGCGGTGCTCGCGACCTTCGTGCCGCGGCTGCGGGCGGCCGGGGTCGGCGAGGCCGACCTGCACCGCATCCTCGTGACCAATCCGGCCGACCTGCTCACCGTCCGCGCCTCCGAAGGGTGATGTCGTGTCCAGAGTGAACACGGTTCTCGGCCCTGTCCCCGCTGAGGAGCTGGGGATCATCGCTGTGCACGAGCACATCGGCTATGGCATGCCCGGCTCGGAGCTGGACTCGCGGTGGTGGAAGTCCCCGGAGCAGCGGTATGCCGAAACCGTCCCCAAGCTGCGCGAGTTTGCCGCCAACGGTGGGCGGGCGTTCGTCGAGGCCACCGGGATCTGCAATGGACGGGACATCGACTACTACAAGTCGTTGTCAGCGAAGACCGGCGTGCACATCATCGCCTGCACCGGTTTCGTCGGCGGTGACACCGCGCTGGCCTTCTTCGCCCAGGCCAGCGTCGACTACCTCACGGCACAGTTCGTCCACGAGATCACCGTCGGCATCGGCGACACCGGGAGCAAGGCCGGAGTCATCAAGGTGGGCGTGAGCCGCGGCGGGCGGATGACCGACCTGGACAAGCGGATCTACCGCGCGGCCGGCCGAGCCGCAGCCAGCACCGGCGTCCCCATCCTCACCCACCTGGCCATCGACCCCGAGCCGGCTGTCCAGATCTTCCGCGAAGAAGGGCTGCCGCTGGACCGGGTGTTGTTCGGCCACGCCGACGACGGCCCCAATGCGCCCAAGACCCCGCACGAGTGGATCATCGAGCAGGGCGGGCGGATCGGTTTCGACACCTTCGGCTACGAGACCGAGCTCGAAGACCCGCCGTTCTGGGCGCGGCCACGCAAGGAGCGCCTCGACCATTTCATGAGCCTGGTCGCCCGGGGCCACCTTGACCGATTGCTGGTGTCCGCGGACGCCAACTGCAGCCCGCTGGGCTGGCCCGGCGTCAAGGGGCACACGGTCAACTACATCTTCCAGACCCTCATCCCCGACCTGCGCGACGCAGGGATGGACGAGGCAACGATCACGCGACTGTTCGTCGACAACCCTGCCGACTTCCTCACCATCCGCACCTGAGAAAGCGAGACCACCATGGAGTCTTCTGCCCTGCGCGCCCTCACGGTCGCCGTCGTCGGTGGCGGTTACGGCGGTGCCTGCGCGGCCAAGGCCCTGAGCCTGCTCGGTGCCGATGTCACCGTCTATGAGCAGGCCGGCCAGATCCGCGAAGTCGGCGCCGGCATCGGGCTGCGTCCATCCAGCATGGACCAGTTCCGCCAGTGGGGGATCTTCGACGCCATCGCTGGCGTGACCTCGGCCAGCGACTACTTCCAGATCCTCACGGCCGACGGTCACGAGATCATGAAGGACTCCTGGCCCGGCATGGACGACTACACCCCCAAGACGCACACCCATCTCGTGCATCGCGGAGACTTCATCGACGCCCTCATCGGCGTCCTGCCCGACGGGATGGTCAAGCTCGGCCACAAGCTTGAGCGCATCGAGGACCACGGTGACGGTGCTGTCCTGCACTTCACCAACGGCGCGAGCGCGCGGGCCGACCTCGTCGTCGGGGCGGACGGCATCAAGTCGACGGTGCGCCAGCAGTTGTTCAGCGATCAGCATCCGCGGTTCGCCGGAGAGCACGCCTACCGGGTCGTCGTCGACAACGACAAGGCGCACGGGCTGGTCGTCGATGACAACCTGCGGATGTTCCTCGGCCGCGGCACCAAGGTCTACGTCCTGCCGCTGCGCCACCGCGGCCAGATGTCCTTCGACGTCACCGCCCTCAACGCGGACGCCTCGTGGACCCCGGCCGTCACCAAGGACGACATGCTCGCCACCGTCGAGGGCTTCGACGAGCGGATCGTCAACACGGTCAGAGATCTGGACTTCTCCGAGGTCAATGTCCGGGCGGTCTATGACATCGACCCTGTCGACACCTGGGTGTCCAACTGCGTTGCGTTGCTTGGCGATGCCGCCCACGCGATGTGTCACCACCAGGGCCAAGGCGCCAACTCGGCGATCCTCGACGCGGGTGCCTTGGCGGCGGCCCTCGCCCAGGCCGACTCGGTGGCCGCAGCGCTCGCGGCATACCAGGCGGCCCGCAAGCCGGTGACTGACGAACTGCAACGGATCTCCCGGCAGGGGTGGAGCGAAGACGAGGTGAACGACGTCTTCCCCGGTCAGAAGTCGGCCGCCGGACAGCAGGGCGTGGCCGAGGAGTGAGCCTGCACCCGCAGATCGCGCAGGTGCTTCGGCACCTCCCGCCACCTCCCGAGGGCCCGCTCGACCCGGTCGCCATGCGCGCCGCCGAGCAGGCGCAGGTCCCAGCCCTGACCGACCGCATTCCCGTGTATGCCGTGCATGACCTCCTCGCCGACACCTCCGCCGGGGACGTGCCAGTGCGGGTCTACACGCCGGGGGAGGGCACGGCCTCCGGGCTGCTCGTCTATCTCCACGGCGGGGCGTTCTTCCTCGGCAGCCTCGACACCCACGACCACATTGCGCGATCCCTGACGAAGGAGACCGAGCACGTGGTGGTGTCGGTGGGCTATCGGCTCGCGCCCGAGCACGCCTATCCGGCGGGACTCACTGACTGCTACGGCGTTGTCCGGTGGGCGGCGGCGAGCGGCGACCAGCTCGGCTGGGACGGCGGGAATCTCGTTGTGGCAGGTGACAGTTCGGGAGGGACGTTCGTGGCTGCGGTCGTGGCGATGGCACATGATGACGGCTTCGACGCCATCACGCACCAAGTGCTCTACTACCCTTCGCTCGACCTGGACTTCGACGTCCAGCGGTATGCGTCGCTGCGCGACAACGCGGTCGGTTTCGGGCTGGAGACCGCAGGCCTCGCGCCCTTCAACGCGTTCTACCTCGACAGCGGCGCCGACCCGGCCGACCCCCTCGTCTCGCCGATCAAACGCACCGATCTGCGTGGTCTGCCGCCAGCCCTCATCCTCACCGGCGAGCTCGATCCCTTGCGCGACGAGGGCGAGCTCTATGGTGGGCGGCTGCAAGAAGCGGGCGTGCCCGCCGTCGTCAGCCGGTATGCCGCTGCCGGCCACGGCTTCGTCCAACACTTCTCGTGGATCCCGGACTACTACCGGGCCTTCGAGGAGACCGCCGACTTCCTGGCCGGGCGGTGAGGGCCGATGCCCGGTGACGTGACAATCCACCCGCTGGTCTCGCCGTGGGGCCGGTTCGGGCTCTATACCTTCTTCATCGACGCGCCCGAGGCAGCGATCGTCGACACCGGGATCATGTCGTCGCCAGCCGAGGGGATCGTCCCTGCCTTAGAGGCGCTCGGGCGGCGGATCGAAGACGTCCGATGGATCCTGTGCACGCACGGCCACATCGACCACGTCGGTGGGGCGCACGCACTCTGGGAGCTCACCGGGCGACAGGCCGAGATCGTCATCCACGAGGCAGATGCCGACCTGCTGCGCTCGAAGCGCGCCCATGTCGATGAATACCTGCGCGTCCGGAGCCGCTACCTGAACGATCCGGGCGGGGAGGCCAAGCAGACCCGGCAGGCGGCCGCGGTCATCTCCGGCGAGATGGAGCCCACGGTGCTCCTGCGGGGCGGCGAGTCGTTGTCCTTGGGAGGGGGCGTCAGCGTGACGGCGCACCCGGTGCCGGGTCACACGCCGGGGTCGGTCGCCTACATCCTTGACGGCCAGGACGACGTCTTCGTCGGCGATGCGGTGCAGATCCATGGCGCCGCAAACGGGTTCCCCGGCTTCGAGGACCCATCGGCATACCGGGCGAGCTTGCGGCGGCTGCGCGACGAGATCCGGCCGCGGCATCTCTACCTCGGTCACCCCTACCGGACGGCAGCGGGTGTGCCCTACGGCGTCGAACTGGACTCCGATCAGGCCCGATTGGCGCTTCAGGAGAGTCTCGACATCGAGGCCCGGCTGTCTGACGTGGTCGAGCGTTACCTGGCCGAGGGGATCCACGAGACGGACACGGCATACTCCCCGTTCGCACAGGTGGCGACTGAGGTGGGCTACACGGGCGATCCGACGCTGGAACCGTCCCCGTTCTTCACGACCATGCACGGGTATGCCGTGGCACACCGCAGCGACGAGGAGCACCGACCGTGAGCAGCGACCTAGGCATCGGCATGGGCGCGGGCAGAGGCCAGGTCCGGACCTGGGACGCCGGTGGCCTGCCGATCGTCATCCGCAAGGACCTGCGCGTGCCGATGCGCGACGGCGTCGAGCTGGCCGTCGACGCGTATCACGGAAGTGACGAGACGCCGCGGCCCGCGTTGATCGCGATGAGCGCCTATGGCAAGGAGCTGCAAGCGCTCGCGCTCACGACGCCCCCGCAGCGGCGGCCGAGCCCGATGTGGGACGGCTGCATCGAGGCCGGCGACATCGTTCGCGTCGTCGGCGAAGGGTATGTCCACGTCATCGGCGACATGCGGGGGACCGGCGACTCCGGCGGCGAGATGATCGGCAACTACAACTTCGGTGGGGTGTCGCAGGGTCAGGACCTCTACGACGTCATCGAGTGGGTCGCCGCGCAGCCGTGGTGCGACGGCAATGTCGGGATGATCGGCATCTCCTACTTCGGGTCCATGCAGGTCCTCGCCGCGGCGGAGCGGCCGCCGCACCTCAAGGCGATCTTCGTCAGCGGCGGGCACTTCGACTTCTACGAGACGACCTACCACGGCGGGGTCATGTGGTTCATGCCGCGGGCCGCCCGTGAGGGGCGCGGCGGCGACTCGGGGATCGCCCACACCAACGTCACATCCCGCATGCAGCAGGTGTATTCGCCCGACGAGCTGCGGACGCTGGTCGAGAAGCGGCTGGCCGACCCGGACGTCGCGGCCTGGCCCAACCTCGTCCACGTCCTGCGCTACCCCAAGAACCGAGAGTTCTGGTTCGACATCGTCATGAACGAGCTCGACGGACCGTGGTACAAGGAGCGCAACCCGATCACCTTGGCCGCCAACATCGACATCCCCGTCTACCTGCAGATCGACCAAGGCCGCGGGTGGACGCTCGAAGGCCACATCGACCTGTTCACCGTTCTCAAAGGTCCGAAGAAGCTGGACATCGGCCCCTATCCGCCGATGCAGTCCCGCCCCTGGATCGAAGAGCACGACACGATGTTCCGGTGGTATGACTACTGGCTCAAGGGAATTGACAACGGGATCATGGACGAGCCCGCCGTGCGTGTGTTCGTCGAAGGGACCAGATCAGTCGTCACCGCCGACGCGTGGCCACCCAAACCGACGACCCTGCGGGAGTTGTTCCTGCGGCCGCGGCGCAAGCTCTCGTTCGAGCCCGAGACAATGGGCACGGAGTATGCCGCCCCCGACGGCTTCTACCAGGCGCCGCTCACCGTGACCGACAAGGTCGAGATCCTCGACTGGAGCACCGCGCCGTTCGAGAAGCCCACGGAGCTCATCGGCACCGGGGCCGCATACCTGTTCGTCGAGATCGACCAGCCCGACACCAACCTCATCCTGCGCCTCTGGGACGAGGCGCCCGGCGGTGCTCGCCAGCTCATCACGAGCGGCTACCTCAAGGCGTCGCACCGCGAGCTCGACCTCGAGCGCTCCGGTCCGGGCCACCCCTACCACCCGCACACCCGCACCGTGCCCGTGGAGCCCGGCGCGATCGAGGAGTATGCCGTCCGGCTCTATCCCTTCGCCGCGACCTTCCTGCCCGGTCACCGCCTCGTGCTGGAGCTGTCCAACAACGAGCCGCTGGTCGACGCGCACAACGCGCTGCTGCCGCCGGACGCCTTCCACCTGCCTGTCGGGCGTCCAGTCACCCACAAGATCTACCGCGACGCCCGCCACCCGTCCCGCTTGGTGCTCCCTTTCTCGGACTGAGCTGCAGGTGAGCCGGTCCCGGCGTCGATCTCAGCCGCGCAGGGGCGGTCTGGGGAGCTCATGGGCGGGCAGCCGCTGAGTGGGCAACCGGGGTGGTGCCCCCGGCGCGAATCGAACGCGCGACACCCGCTTTAGGAGAGCGGTGCTCTATCCCCTGAGCTACGAGGGCGGGGATGCGGCATACGGTCCCGGGTGGGGCGCAACCACGGGAGCCATTGTGTCAGCCCGCCCGACGCCCGGGCCAATCCCCCTGCCCACCCATGCCGCACCCATGCCGCAGCCCGCACCGGTCGGAAACTCGGGCGACCGGGCGGCATACCGGCTGGGAGACTGGACCCATGAGCACCCTCAAGGAGACCCTGCACGCCGACCTCACCGAGGCGATCCGCAGCCGTGATGCGGTCGTCGCGGCGACCCTGCGGATGGCGCTCACGGCGATCTCCACGGCCGAGACCGCCGGCACCAGCCACCGCGAGCTCAGCGACGACGAGGTCCTCAAGGTGCTGGTCAAAGAGGGCAAGAAGCGGCGGGAGGCGGCGACGGCATACACCGCGGCCGGCCGGCCCGAGCTGGCGGCGCGCGAGGACGCGGAGTATGCCGTGCTCGAGGGCTACCTGCCCACGCAACTCACCGACGAGCAGATCGCGGCGCTGGTCGCCCAGGCGGTGGCTCAGACGGGCGCGACCGGTATGCCGCAGCTTGGCCTGGTCATGAAGGCCGTCCAGCCGCTGGTCGCCGGGCGTGCGGAGGGCGGGCGGGTCGCAGCGGCTGTCCGCGCTGCCCTGACGAGCGCTGGCTAGGTCCCGGCTAGCCAGCGGGCGGCACACCAGGGGGAAGGGTCGGCGGTGCGGTCGGTGCCGGTGCTGGCCCTTGGGACACCAGCACTTTGACGACCGAGCCTCGGGTGGCCTGTGAACGCGGAGACGTCCCGACGACGGTGCCGACCCGGTAGTTCGAGTAGACCTTGACGACCGACGGCACGAACCCGGCCTGCAGCAACAGCGCCTTGGCGTCATCGAGGGAACGTCGCGAAATGTCGGGGATGTCGACCTTCTCGCCGTCGGTGATTGCACTGCCGGGGTCGGCGAACGGAGTCTTCGGGGTCCCCTCCAGGGTCCGGTCCATGATCGCCTTCCAGATCGGCGCGGCGATCGTCGCACCGAAAACTGACCCATAGCGGCCGGCGGAGCAGCCCTTCGTCTCACCGGCTGGGCGAAGACAGATGTTGCGGACGACCCGCTCGTTGCGCAAGTCGTTGGGGGTGCCAACCCACACTGCGGTCGACAACTCGGGGGTGTAGCCGACGAACCAGGTCTCGTTGCTGCCGTCAGCGGTCCCGGTCTTGCCGGCTGCAGGGCGACCGCCGGCCAGACCGCTGCCTGATGCCGTCCCGCCTGAGCGCAGCGGGCCCTGGAGTAGGCGGGTAACGCCGCGCGCCACTTCGGCGTCGACCCGACGCTCACAGGCGCTGCCCAGGGCTGGGAGCGCCAAAGCCTTGCCGTCCTTGACGATGGACAGCACAGGGACGGGCGGGCAATAGACACCCTCGTTCGCCAAGGTCTGATAGGCGCTCGCGACGGTCATGGGGGACACCGACGTGGCACCGAGGATGATCGCAGCCGGGTATGGCGGGATCTTCTTGCCGCTGGCCTGATGCAAGCCCATCCGCCACTCGGTGTCACGGATCTTGCACGCATCGCCGCCAAGCTGCAGTGCCAGGCCGACAAACGCCGTGTTGATCGACTGGGCGGTGGCCTCGACGAGCGTGATCTCCTCGTCGGGGGAGTTGTAGTCGTTGCGGACGGTCCATGGCTTGGACAGGCCACACTCTCCGGTGAACTCCTTGTTCGTGTATTCCGCGGGGTTGCTCGGGCCGGACGCCTTTGCGAAGACGCTGCTGCTGACCGGCCAGCCTGCCTCCAACGCAGTCACGAGGGCGAAGGCCTTGGCCGTCGACCCGAACGAGAACCCCATGCTCGCGCCGTATTGGGTGTCAACCGCCCAGTTGACGGTGTCGTCGCCCGGGTTGACCTTCTTGACGTTGTAATTGGTGTTCTGGGCAATGGCCCGGACGGCCCCCGTCTTGGCGTCCAACACCGCTGCGGCCGCGCCGATCTCCGCGTCGTTGCCGACGGGAACGCGCTTGGTCACCTCTTCACGGGCGATCCCCATGACCTTGGGGTCCATCGTCGTCTGGATCGTCAGGCCGCCCCGATAAATGGCCTGGACCCGCTGCGCCTCCCCGCGGCCGAGGACCGGGTCGAGCGACGGATCTTGCTTGAGCCAGGCCAGCACGTAGTCGCAGAAGTAGGGGTAGTCCGAGGACTGGCAGGAGTTCTTGGCCGGGGTCACCTTGAGCATGGCGGCAAGCGGGACGGCGCGCGCAGCCGACCACTCGGCGTCCTTGATGATCCCGAGCTCCTTCATTCGGTCGAGGACGACGTTGCGTCGGGCCAGGGCCTTGTCGGGGAAGTTGACCGGGTCGGTTGTCCCGGGGTTCTGGGTGAGCCCGGCCAGGAGCGCGGCCTCTTGGAGGTTCATCGTCTTGGCGCTGTGGCCGAAGTAGTGCTGAGACGCGGCCTCGACCCCGTAGGCCCGGTCGCCGTAATAGACGAGGTTGAGGTAGCCCTCAAGGATCTGGTCCTTGGAGAGGGTCTTCTCCAGTTGGATGGAGTATTTCAACTCCTGGATCTTGCGGGCGTAGTTCTGTGCGGTCGCCGCTTTGGCCCCGGCCTTGTCGCCGGCCCGCAGGGCGTTCTCCTGCAGGGTGATCTTGACGTACTGCTGGGTGAGCGTGGAGCCACCGCCGGTGACCTCACCCGAGGCCCGGTTGGAGATGAACGCCCGAAGAATGCCCTGCAGGTCAGCCCCACCGTGCTCATAGAACCGGTGGTCCTCGATGGCGACCTGGGCGGTCCGCATGATCGGAGCGATCTCGGCCAGGGGGACGATGACCCGGTTCTCGTCGTAGGGCGTCGCGATCTTGGTGCCGTCAGCCGCCAGGATGACCGACTGTTCCGACAGCGGCGAGGTCGTGAAGCTGTCGGGAAGCGCGTCGAACAGGTCGACCACGGTGCGGACCGAGCCCCCGACCGCCCCGACCGCCGGCATGAGCAACCCGGCCGACAGGAAGCCGGTGATGACAGCCGCCGCGAGGAACGCCCCCAGGAGGCTGATCACGCCTCCCACGTTCGTCGTACGTCCAGACATGTCCGCAAGGGTAACCCCCTCGCCTGTATCACCGGGGCTCGTGACCTGCTCTTTTGGGTATGCCGCGCGCTCGGCGACCAGGCAAAGTCACCGGGCAGCGCGGCATACAAGGGACCGGAGCGCCGCCACCACTCGGGTGACGGGACCGGGCGACGGCGGTCAGTGCCTACAACGGACTAGTTACTTAACTTGAGTTAACCACCCAAATGGGTCATGGCGGCAGGTCGGGGCTGGCACCTAGCCTCGCCATGAAGGACGAATCGGGGTGGTTTGTCCTCGTGGGGCTGCGGGAAGGGCAGGAAGCATGACGACTCCCATCGTCCCAGGCGCGATGCGCCAGGACTGGGCGGGCCTTGGTGCGTGCGTGTCAGGGGATCCCGACGACTTGTTTGTCAAAGGTGCGGCGCAACAACAGGCCAAAGTGGTCTGCCAGCGCTGCCCGGTCATCGCCGAATGCCTCGCCGAGGCCCTCGACCACCGGACCGAGTTTGGCGTGTGGGGTGGCATGACCGAGCGTGAGCGCCGGGCGCTGCTGCGGCGCAACCCGCAGGTGACCTCGTGGTGGGCGCTGTTTTCCCAAGCGGGCGCGGGGCGCGCCGATGTCGCCGTCGTGGCGAGCTGACCCGGTCCGGCTAACCGGCGTCGGCCAGGCGCCGACCGACTTCGCGCAGTCCGTCGACGTCGTGGACGTCCTGAGCGAGCGAGGCCACCTCCACGACGGGGATCGACGGATGCCCGGCCGTGAACCGGCGGACCACGTTGCGATGCCGGGCTGCCAGATCGGCCACCGTGGCATGCAGGGTCAGCGCCGCCGCCGCCGCTGGTCGACCTGACTCAACCAGTTGCTCAGCCGCCGCCCGGGCCCGAGGCGCCGTCAGCCCCGGCGCGGCCGACGGCTGCATCCGATTGACGACGACGCCGGCGAGCGGCATACCCTCCTGCTCCAACCGAGCCACGAAATAGCTGGCCTCGCGCAGGGCGTCCCGTTCCGGAGCCGCGACGACGACGAACGCCGTCCCGCCCTCCTTGAGCAGCGCGTAGGTGAGGTCCGCGCGTTCGCGGAACCCGCCGAACATCGTGTCGAGCGCGTTGACGAAGGTCTGCACGTCGCGCAGCATCTCGCCGCCCAGCACGGTCGTCAGGGTCTTGGACACCAAGCCGATGCCGACGTTGACGATCCGCAGCCCGGCCCGCCCGCCGAGCTTGGCCGGCGCCGAGATGAGCCGGATGAACCGCCCGTCGAGGAACGACCCGAGCCGCTTGGGCGCGTCGAGGAAGTCCAGCGCCGACCGCGACGGCGGCGTGTCGACGACGATGAGGTCCCAGGTGCCCTCGCGGTCGGCCCGCGCGCGCAACTGCCCGAGTTTCTCCATCGCCATGTATTCCTGGGTCCCCGCGAACGAGGACGACACGGCTTGGTAGAAGGGGTTGGCGAGGATCTGCTCAGCGGCCTCGCGCGTCGAGTGGGCGAGCACGACCTCGTCGAAGGTCCGCTTCATGTCGAGCATCATCGCGTCGAGGCTGCCGCCGGGCACGGCCTCGGGCGCCAGGCCGGTGACCAGCCGCGGCACATTGTCGAGCTCGGTGAGGCCGAGCGACTGGGCCAGGCGACGCGCCGGGTCGATGGTCAGCACGACGACCCGGCGCCCCTGCTCGGCGGCTCGCAACGCGAGCGCGGCGGCGGTCGTCGTCTTGCCGACACCGCCAGACCCGCAGCAGACGACGATCCGGGTATGCCGGTCAGCCAGCATCGCGTCGATGTCCAGCGTGGGGGTACGCGCCATCTCAGGACACCATCCCTTGGTCGGCCAGCAGGTCGGCGATCTCGGTGATGGCGTCCAGGTCGACACCGTCGATGAGGAACGGCACGGTGACCAGCGGTTGGCCCAGGTCCTGCAGGACCGCGAGCTGCTCGACCTCAAGAGCGACCCGCTCGGCGTGCTCGCGCACCTGGCCGAGGAGGGCGTCGAGGGTGGCCTCGGGCAGGTCCAGCCCGACCGATGCGAGATCCTCGGCCAGGTCGAGGTCCACGTCAACAGCGTCCCCGTCAACAGCGTGCCCGTCGACAGCGTCCAGCACCGGGTCGACGTCCTCACGCGACCGGGTCTGGTTGATGATGACGGCACCGACCGGCATACCGAGGGCTCGCAACTCGGCGACCGCGTCGACGGTCTCCTGCACGGGCATCTCCTCAAGCAGGGTGACGACGTGCACCCGGGTGGCGCCCGAGTGCAGCACCTCGGTGATCGAGCCGGCCTGGCTGTGGATCGGCCCCATCCGGGCGAGATCGGCCACCTCCTCACCGACGGACAGGAACCGCGGGATCCGGCCGGTGGGAGGGGCATCGAGGACGATCGCGTCGTAGGCCAGTTCCTCGGGCAGGCTGCCTCGGTGATGCTTGGCATCCAGACGGCGGCGACTGGCCTCGTAGATGCGCCCGATGAGCAGCAGGTCACGCACGCCCGGCGCGATGGTCGTCGCGAAGTCGATTGCCCCGAACCGCTCCAGCACCCCGCCCGCGCGCCCGAGTTTGTAGAACAGCTGGAGGTATTCCAGCAGTGCGGTCTTGGCGTCGACGGCCAACCCGACCACCTCGCCGCCCTGGCTGCCGCCGGCCACGCGGGTCTCGGTCGTCGGCAGCGGCGGCACGTCGAAGGTCTGGCTGATCCCTTGGCGCCCCTCGACCTCGGCGAGCAGGACCCGCTTCCCGCGGCTGGCGAGCGCGACGGCCAGCGCCGCGGCAACCGTCGTCTTGCCGGTGCCGCCCTTGCCGGTGACCACGTGCAAGCGGACTCCGGGGAAACCGTCCGCGCGCACGGGATCGGGGGCGGGCGGCATACCCCCAATGTATGCCGTCGCGCGGCCCGCTCGGCATCGCCGTCGTCGTGCGCGCGGGCGTGGCCGTCCGTCAGCCGCCGACCGGGGGAGGAGCGGGGGTCGCGACGTTAGAGTGGCGGGCATGACTTCGTGGGAGTACGCGACGGTGCCGCTCATCGTGCACGCGACCAAGGCCATCCTCGACAACTGGGGCCGGGACGGGTGGGAGCTCGTCCAGGTGGTGCCCGGGCCTGACGGCACCGGGTTGGTGGCCTACCTCAAGCGCCCCGTGCCTGGGAGCCCGTCGTGAGCGCCGTCGAGGAGCGCCTGGCCGCGCTCGGTTATGCCGTGCCGGAGGTCGTACCGCCGGTCGCGGCATACGTCCCCGCGGTCCGGCAGTGCGACTGGGTCTTCGTGTCGGGGCAGTTGCCGATGCGCGACGGCGCGATGCCCGCCACCGGCAAGGTCGGTGAGGGCCCTGGCTTGGTGAGCCCGGCGCAGGCCAAGGAGCTCGCGGCGTTCTGCGCGCTCAACGGCATCGCCGCGGTGAAGTCGGTCATCGGTGACCTCGACAAGGTCGTGCGGGTCGTCAAGGTCGTCGGCTTCGTCGCTGTCGACCCGTCGTTTGTCGCCGTGCCGGGTGTCGTCAACGGCGCGAGCGAGTTGTTCGGCGCTGCGTTCGGCGACGCGGGCAAGCATGCCCGGTCGGCCGTCGGCGTCGCAGCGCTGCCGCTGGATGCCCCCGTCGAGGTTGAGCTCATCGTCGCCGTCCGCGACTGACCCCACGGAGGGTGGCATGATCCGGGACTTCTCGACGGGCAATACGCCGGCGCTTCGGTCGACGGCGCAGGCCTGGCTCACGGGGGAGCACGGCGACCCTGCTCCGGTGCGCCCGGCAGCGACGGTGATGATCGTCAGAGACACCGCGGGGCAGGAGGCGGTCGGCGGCAGCCCAGTCGAGGTGTTCCTGCTACGCCGGGTCGCGTCGATGGCCTTTGCCCCGAGCACGATCGTCTTCCCGGGTGGCGGCGTGGACTCCCGGGACGGGGTGGCGCTGCCGTGGGCCGGACCAGGCGTCTTCGAGTGGTCGGTCCGGCTCGGCGCCGACGAGGACTCCACCCGGATGCTCGTCGTCGCGGCCGTGCGCGAAGTCTTCGAGGAGTGCGGGGTGCTGTTCGCCAGCGCTGCCGAGGACGGTCCGCTCGTCGACGTCTCCAGCCCCGAATGGCAGCAGGTCCGGGCCGGGCTGGTGGCCCGGGAGTTGTCGCTGAGCGACGTCCTGCTGCGGCACGGGCTGTGCCTGCGCACCGACCTCTTGCGGGCGCACGCGCATTGGGTCACCCCGGTCTTCGAACCGCGCCGGTTCGACACCCGCTTCTTCGTCGCGCTCATGCCGGAGGGCCGAGCCATCGACGGGGATACGAGCGAGGCCGATCACTCGGGGTGGTTCGACCCGGCTGCGGTCCTCGCGGACTACGCCGACGGGCGCGCGATCGTCCTGCCGCCAACGCTGGTCTGCCTGGAGGACCTCACCCGGGCCCAGTCGGCGGCCGACTTCTTCGAGCACGAGCCCGTGATCCGGCGGATCATGCCCGAGCTCGTCGTCGATGAAACCGGCGACGCGGTCATGCGGGTCGACTTTGCCGGCACCAAGGCCCCGCGCGGGTGACCCTCACGCTCCCTCCGGTGCCGCCCACCTGGGCCTCTGGGCAGGTGACCGATCGGGCCCATTGCGTGCTCGCGCCGAATCCTGGCGTGATGACCCTCGACGGGACCAACACGTGGGTGCTGCGCGAGCCGGGCGCGCAGGAGTGCATCGTCGTCGACCCCGGGCCGCTCGACGAGGACCATCTCGCGCGGGTGCTCGAGGTCGTCCGGCGTGACGGCGGTCGGGTCGGACTCACCCTGCTCACCCACGACCATGCCGACCACGCCGAAGCCGCAGCCCGGTTTGCTGAGCTCTCCGGTGCGCCGACCCGGGCGATCCGCGCCATCGGCACCGGCCACGACGACCTCGCCGACGGTGACATGGTCTCCGTCGGCGGCTTGGACCTCGTCGTCGTCACCACTCCCGGGCACACGAGCGACTCGGTGAGCTTCCTCCTTCCCGCCGAATGCGCCCTGCTCACCGGCGACACCATCCTCGGCCGCGGCACCACGGTGGTGGCCTGGCCGGATGGTGAGCTCGCGGCATACCTGGCCTCGCTGGAGCGGCTGGAAGCCCTCTGCGGGTCGGGCGCGGTGGCGCGGATCCTGCCCGGGCACGGGCCGCACCTGCCCGATGCGGGCGCGGTCGTGCGCTACTACCTGGAGCACCGGGCCGAGCGGCTGGAGCAGGTGCGGGCCGCCGTCGCCGCGGGCGCGCGGACGCCGTGGGAGGTCGTCGAGACGGTGTATGCCGATGTGCCGCGGACCGTGTGGGGCGCTGCGGAATGGAGCGTTCGGGCGCAACTGGCCTATCTCGAGCGCGATTCGATGACGGGGCCCGTCCCGGACTAGGCGAGCGGGGTCGGCGCCGAGGAGCCCCGGCGGGCTAGCCGGGCAGTCGTCCGGGAATCCTCGAGTGTGTCTCCCGAGAATCCTCAAGTTTGTTTCCGAGAATCCTCAAGTTTCGGTCCGAGAAGCTCCAGGTTTCTTGGCCGCAGCGTGGCATGATGGGCCTGTGAACAGCGATGATGTCCTTCCGAGGTTCGCGTCAGCGAGCGTCACGGCCGCTCTCCAAGACACCCCGGTCGTCGTCATCCAAGGTGCCCGTCAGGTCGGCAAGAGCACGCTGGCCGGGCTCCTCGCCGCGACTCGCCCGAGCGTCAGCGTGACCATGGACGATGAGCAGAGTCGCCTTGCCGCCCAACACGATCCGGTGTCGTTCCTCCAACAGGGCGGCGACCGACTGTTGGTGATCGACGAGGCCCAGCGGGCTCCCGAGTTGATCCTTCCGCTCAAGGCAGCGGTCGACCGTGATCGTCGCCCGGGGAGGTTCTTGTTGACCGGTTCAGCGGATCTCTTGAGGGTCAGGGGAGTGGGCGACTCGCTGGCGGGCCGCGCTGAATCCGTGGAACTGCTCCCGTTGAGCCAGGGGGAGATTCGTCGGCGGGACACGCCGGAGGACTTCGTGGCCATGATCCTTGGGGGCAGCTGGCCGGCCGCAGGAGATCCGATCGACCTGGCCGGAGTTGTCCAGGGTGGCTATCCGGAGGCGATCCGCCGCTCCGAACCACGTGCCGGGCGTTGGTACGACAACTACACCGCCCGACTTGCCGAGCATGATGCCCGAGAGCTTCACCAGGGCGGGTATGCCGATCAGGTCGGGCATCTGATGTCGGTGCTCGCGGCCGGGGGGATGGCCGAGCTGGTCAAGGCCCGGATGGCGCGCGAGCTTACGGTGTCCGAGGCGACCGTCGATGCCTACCTACGGATGATGCGGACCATGCGGTTGACGGTCGAATTGCCCGCGTGGGGAAGATCGGCTCGTAGCCGGGTCATCCGCCGGTCCAAGGTCGCGCTCACCGACACGGGGCTGAGTGCCCGGCTGGCCGGCTTCTCCGTGGCCAAGATCTCGGCCATGGGGGCACGCGAATACGCCGGGTCGCTGGTCGAGCAGTTCGTCGCCCTCGAACTGCTCAAGCAACGTAGCTGGAGCAGGGAGGTGTTCTCGCTTGCCCACTTCCGCGACCACGACGGCCTCGAAGTGGACGTCATCGTGGAGCTGCGCGACGGGCGGCTCATCGCGATCGAGGTCAAGAGCGGCCAGACGATCACGTCCCGGTCGTGGGCGGGTCTGGCGCGTTTCCGGGAGCGGTTCCCCGACCGCGAGGTCATCGGGGTGGTGCTCCATGGCGGAAGCCAGGTGTCCCACCTGTTCGGATGGCTGCACCTGCTCCCGATCACGTCGCTGTGGCAGCAGCCGCTGATCGAGGACTCTGGTTAGCCTGCTGAAAGGGTTTTAGGGCAGGCCGATTCGTAGGGCGTGGCCGTCGACGAACGAGCCCTGGACTGCGGTGATCGTCAGCTTCTGGTCGTCGGTGTAGCCCAGGGTCTCGCCCGGCATCAGCACCGCGCCCGACTCGACGACGTAGCTGGCGATGTTGGCCAGCAGGTCCATGACATCGCTGGGCTGGGCGGTCGACCCGCGCACCTCAAGCTCCTCGTGCCCGAAGACGCGCAGCCCACGCGTCGAGCCGCAGGACACTCCCTCGGACTCCCACGCCGCCCAGGTGAACCAGGCGACCTCCCACGGCAGCCCCTTGCCCCCGTCATCGACTGCCTCGGTATAGAACGTCGGCTCGTAGACGACGCCCTGGTCGCCGAGATAAACCCCTACCGCCGCCTCGTGCGTCAGCAGGGCCGCGACGAGGCGCGCAAACGCGGCATACGTCGGCGTATGCCGTCCGCCCACCTCGGTGCCCTCCGCAGGCTTCTCGGGGTCCTCGCCCTCGCTCCACTGGTCGGAGACGCTGACGATGAGGTGGGCCTGATGGCGGGCGACGGCTTCGGCGGCGCCGGGCCAGAACGGGTTGTTGGCGGCGGCGGCCTCAGCCTCGCCATCGGGCACCGCAGCGCCGATCGGGAGGACGAAGCCGGTTCGACCGGCGATCACCACCTCGACCGGCCCCTCCGTCGCGGGTGCATCGACCGGCCCCGCCTCGACATCAGCCCGGGAGGCAGCCGACCCGGATACGGCCGTGGCCGACGCTCCCGGCACGGCACCAACGAGTGCCACGATCTCATCGACCGTCGCAGGCCGCTCCCACAGCACGAAAGCCAGCAACTGGCCAGCCGCCTCGGGGTGGCGGAAACTGCGGCCAGGAATCGGCAGCGAAGAACGGATCTTGTCGAGCAAGCCCATGCCAGGCTCCTCCGCGTCCGGTGGCCGGGACTGCCCGCCCGGCCCGTCGGGTCAGCGCGCCCGTCGCTTGAGGCGATCGACGTCCAACAACAGGACTGCACGCGCTTCGAGCTTGAGCCAGCCACGGGTCGCGAAGTCGGCCAACGCCTTGTTGACCGTCTCGCGGGAGGCGCCGACGAGTTGCGCCAGCTCCTCCTGGGTGAGGTCGTGGGCCACCATGATGCCGTCCTCGACGGGCCGACCGAACCGGTTGGCCAGATCGAGCAACGCCTTGGCCACCCGGCCGGGGACGTCGGTGAAGACGAGGTCGGCCAGGTGCTCGTTGGTCCGCCGCAGTCGCGCGGCCAGCGCCGCAAGCAGGGCCTTGGCGACCTCGGGCCGACCGGACAGCAACATGGTGAGCGAGTCGTTGCCTAGGCCCATGAGCTGGGTCTCGGCCACCGCCGTCGCCGTCATCGTGCGTGGCCCCGGGTCGAACAGGGACAACTCGCCGAACATTTCGCCCGGTCCGAGGATGGCGATGAGATTCTCACGGCCGTCGGCACTGGTGCGTCCGAGCTTGACCTTGCCCTCGCCGATGACGTAGAGCGTGTCGCCCTGGTCACCCTCGCGAAAGAGGATGTCGCCGCGTTCCAGCCGCGAAGAACTCATCTGCGCGAGCAGCGCCTGCTGGGCCTCGTCATCGAGGGCCGCGAACAACGGGGCTCGGCGCACCACATCGTGATCCACGTCGCACAGTGTGTCACGTCCCCTCTCCGACCAGACGGGAGGATGGTCCCGTATGCCGCCCGCCCCCGTCTGCCAAGATCCCCGCCTTTTCGGTCGGTGTGCCGCTGCGTGGGTGGGCGTTCGTTCGTGGGCGTCGGCGCAGCGGCATACTCTGGGGGTCGTGCCCGCAGTCCGCCCCGCCGCCGCCCCGGAGACCCCTGTGGCGTTGACCCGTCGGGCGAGGCGGATCTATCGGGCCCTGGCCGAGCGCTACCCCTATGCGCATTGCGAGCTCGACTTCACGACGCCCCTGGAGTTGCTCGTTGCGACGATCCTGTCGGCGCAGACCACAGACGTGCGGGTCAACCAGGTGACCCCGACGTTGTTCGCGCGCTACCGGACGGCGGCGGACTATGCCGGGGCCGAGCGCGCCGACCTTGAGGCGATCGTCGGGCCGCTGGGGTTCTTCCGAGCAAAGTCCGACGCCTTGCTCAAACTGGGCGCGGCCCTCGTCGAGCGGTTCGACGGGCAGGTCCCCGGGCGGCTGGCCGATCTGGTCACCCTGCCCGGCGTGGGGCGAAAGACCGCCAACGTCGTGCTGGGCAACGCCTTCGACGTCCCCGGGATCACCGTCGACACCCACTTTGGGCGGTTGGTGCGCCGATTCGGGTGGACCGAGGAGGAAGACCCGGTCAAGGTCGAACACGCGGTCGGGGCCCTCATCCCGCGCAGGGACTGGACGATGCTCAGCCATGTGGTGATCTTCCACGGCCGACGCACCTGCCATGCCCGCAAGCCCGCGTGCGGTGCGTGTCCGGTGGCCCGGTGGTGCCCGGCATACGGGATCGGGGAGACCGACCCCGAGAAGGCGAGCCGACTGCTCACCTACGAGTTGGCGCCGACGACATGACTGCCCTTCCGCAGCGGGTCGCTCACGGGACCGCCCTCACGCCGCACCTACCGCTGCACTTCGCTCCCGGCGCCGGTATGCCGCGGCCCCCCTGGGTTGAGGGGATCATCGAGGGCGCGGCGGCCTCGCCCGAGTGGTTCACGAGGTTCCTGCCGCCGGAGGGCGACCACCGGCAGTCGGCGGTGCTCATCCTCTTCGGTCCCGGACCAAGCGGCGAAGACTCGGTGTTGCTCATCGAGCGGGCCCACACGCTGCGCTCGCACGCGGCGCAGATCTCGTTCCCCGGAGGCGGGGTCGACCCGGAGGACGACGGCGTCGTCGCTGCCGCCTTGCGCGAGTCCCAGGAGGAGGTCGGGCTGGACCCGGGCGGCGTCGATGTGCTCGGCCTGTTGCCCCCGCTCTACCTCCCCGTGTCGTCCTACACCGTGCACCCGGTGCTGGCCTGGTGGCGCCAACCTGCTCCGGTGCAGGTCGGCCACCCCGACGAGGTGGCACAGGTGTTGAGCGTCCCGGTGAGCTTCCTCGCCGACCCAGCCCACCGGCATACGGTGACTCACCCGTCGGGCTATCGCGGACCGGCCTGGGACCTCGGTGACGACCTGTTGTTGTGGGGCTTCACGGGAGGCATCATCGACAAGGTGCTCGAGTTGGGTGGGTTCGCTCAGGAGTGGGACCGCGAGCGGGTCGTCCCGTTGCCGGAGCGGTTCGTGCGGAGGCGGTCATGACCGGTGGGTGGGTCCTGGACATCCTGCTGGTCGCCTTGCTGAGCTCGTATGCCGTCTCCGGTTTCCGTCAGGGGCTGGTCGTCTCGGGGCTGTCGCTGCTGGGGTTCCTCAGCGGGGGAGCGCTGGGGATGGCCGTGCTTCCGGGCTGGTTCGCAGGGTGGACGTGGGCGACCGAGAACGCGTTGGGCTCCAGGGCGCTGCTCATCGGCGGGGTGTTCTCCCTGGCTGCCCTGGGGCAAGCTCTGGCGGTCCACGTCGCTCGACGGGTGCGGCGGCGGATGCACGCCCGGCCCGCGGTGACCACCGACGCGGTGCTCGGAGGAGTCGCCAGCGTGCTCGCGGTGGGGGTGCTCGTCTGGTTTGTCGCCGGGGGTCTGCGGGGCAGTTCGACGACGGTCGTCGGACGAGCCATCGGTGAGTCACGGGTGCTCGCGGTGGTCGACGCCGTCGTGCCGCCGCAGACCGGGGCCTTGTTCGCCGGTTTCCGCCAGGTCTTGGACCGCGGTGGCTTCCCTCGCGTCTTCGAGGGGCTGGCGACCGAGCCGATCCTTGCCGTCGACCCCCCGACGGCGGGGGTGCTGGCCGGCTCGGCGGTGACTGCCGCCACCGAGTCGTTGGTCAAGATCACCGGGGTGGCCACCGAGTGTCGGCGCGGCCAAGAGGGCAGCGGCTGGGTTGTTGCCAAGGGCCGGGTGGTCACCAACGCGCACGTCGTCGCGGGCGTCGACGACGTGGTCGTGCGGGTCAAGGGGACGGGTCCGTCGTTGCACGGCACCGTGGTCGTCTTTGACCCGGAGCGGGACCTTGCCGTCATCGCGGTCCCCGACCTGCAGGCTGCCCCCCTCACGTTGGGCGCGCCGCTCGGGCGAGGGGCTGATGCCGTGGTTGCTGGGTTCCCCCTCGATGGGCCGTTGCGACTGGACGCGGCCCGGGTCCGCCAGACGCTGACCGCCACCGGCCAGGACATCTATGGGAAGCCCGGGGCTACTCGGGAGATCTACTCGCTGTTCGCCCGCGTCGAGCCGGGCAACAGTGGCGGACCGCTGCTGTCTGCGGCGGGCCAGGTGGTGGGCGTGGTGTTCGCCAAGTCGCTTGACGACGAACAGACGGGATATGCGCTGACCCTCGCTGAAGCCGCTCCCGTCCTCACTGCCGCATCGACCGCTCGGGGTCGCGTCGACACCGGCGCCTGCTCCCTCGGGTAGTCGGAGCGTGCGGGCTTGTTGGCCTCGGCAAACGCGTCCCGATTGGCTCAGGCCGGGACGGTGGCCAACCACTCGAGGAGCGCCGTCGTGACCTGGGTTGGGGCCTCCTCGGCCAAGAAGTGCCCGGCCCCATCGATCGCCCGATAGGTGTAAGGCCCGCGGACATAGCGCTGGGATCCGTGGGTCGCTGACTCCAGGATGCAGCCGTCCTGCCTGCCTTGCAGGTGCAGCACGGGCACGTCGATCAGGCCACTGACCCGGCGCTGGAACAGGGGGCCGTCGAACCGGATCTGGTTGCGTCCGATCCAGCGGTAGTACTCCGCCGCGGAGTGGGCGACGAAGGGCAGCGCTAGCGCGGCGGCATACCGGCTGACCTCCTCGTCCGACGGGAAGGCGCCGCCGGGGGCCGCCCACGAGGTGAGGTAACCGCGCACCTCGGTGTCGTCGCGAACCAGGCTGCGCTCGGGGCGGAACGGCCACTGCAACCGAGCGAGGAAGCCCATGGCGGCGCGCTGCGCTCGGTCGTGCCTGGCCGCTCGTTCGATGATCGCCGGATGCGGCATCGACAGCGCCGCGATCCCGCGGGTGAAGGCCGGTTGCAGGCTCGGCATCGCCCACGCGGTCCAGCCGCCGAGCCCGGCGCCGACGACGACCGCGCGCTCCTCACCGAGGCTGCGGATGACAGCAGCCGCATCGGCGGTGGCGGTGTAGGTGTCGTAACCCTTGGGGGGTTTGTCGGAGGCCCCGAACCCCCGCAGATCGACCGCCGCAGCGCGGAAACCAGCGTCGGCCAACGCGGTGATCTGATGCCGCCAGGCCCACCAGAACTGCGGGAAGGTGTGCAGCAGGACGACGAGCGGGCCGTCACCGGCGAGGGCCACATGGAAGCGGGCGCCATTGGCGGCAACGTATTCGTGTTGCCATGGACCGTCCAGGAGGACCGAGGCGGCGTCGGACATGGGGTTCCTTGCGCGGTGCTGCGATAACGCGGAAGAGGTCAGGACTGGCCCTTGATCGTGGCGATGGTCTGCTGGGCCTGCGAGATCGCCCGCTTGGGTGTCGGGTCGGCGTGGGCCATTGCCTTCTTGCCCACGAGGGCGAGGATAGCCGCCCCGAGGAAGAGGACGACCGCGACGATGAGGAAGGCCAGCCAGGTGGCCAGGCCGAGCGCGACCAGTCCCCAGGCGAGCGCGGTGAGCAGGAAGCCCAACCCGAAAAGGCCGAAGAAGGCCGCGCCGGCGAACATGCCGGCGCCCTTGCCGGCGAACTTGAGCGAGCCGGTGATCTCAGTCTTGGCCAGCTCGATCTCGGACCGCACGATCGTCGACACGTCCCGAGAGGCCGAGGCCACGAGTTGGCCGATCGTGGGCTCGTCGTCGCCGACGAGCGGTGCTGCGTCAGTGGCCATGGGTGTCCTCCTGGGATGGTGCTGCTGGGTCGAGCCTATCGCCGCCTCTACCGCTCCGGTATGCCGTCCGCCTCCTGCTCCTCCAACCGCCGGTAGTGCGCGTTGCGGCGCCGCAGGACGATCGCCGCGAGGAGTGCGGCGCCGAGGGAGCCGACTAGCACGGCGACTTTGACGTGGTCATCCCGGACGGTGCTGGCTCCGAAGGCCAACTCGCCGATGAGCAGGGACACGGTGAACCCGAGCCCGGACAACAGAGCCAGCCCGGCGACATCCGCCCAGGCCAGCCCGTCGTCGAGCTCGGCACGGGTGAACCGGGCCACCAGCCAGGTCCCGCCGAGCACCCCGAGCGCCTTCCCGACGATGAGGCCGACGACGATCCCCACCGTGACCGGGTCCGTGAGAGCGGCGGTCAGCCCACCGTCGACGACGCGCACACCGGCAGCGAAGAACGCGAAGATCGGCACCGCGAATCCGGCCGACCATGGCCGGAGCCCGTGCTCGATCCGTTCGGCGAGGCTGTGGCCTCCCTCGGGGAGGGCAGGGGCGGCCGACCGCCGGACGGGGACGGTGAGGCCCAGCAGGATGCCGGCGACGGTCGCGTGGACGCCGCTCTCGTGGATCAGCACCCACGTGGCGACGGCGGGGACGGCTAGCAACAGCGGATGGGTCCACCCCCGGCGCAACAGCCCCCACCAGACGGCGACCGGCAGGCCCGCGGCGGCAAGCGGGATGACGGCCACGTCGGCCGAGAAGAACACCGCGATGATGGTTATCGCGATGAGGTCGTCCACGACGGCGAGGGTGAGCAAGAACGCGCGCAGCGCCGTCGGCAGGTGCGATCCGATGACCGCGAGCACCGCTAGAGCGAAGGCGATGTCGGTCGCCGTGGGGATCGCCCAGCCGCGCAATGCGTCCGCGTCTGCGCCGAGCGCAAGGATGCTGACGGCATACAGGAGAGCGGGGAGGGCCACCCCCGCGACGGCAGCGGCGATCGGGACGATGGCCTTGGTCCGGTCCGAGAGGTCGCCCGCGACGAACTCACGCTTGAGCTCGATCCCGGCCACGAGGAAGAACAGCGCGAGCAGGCCGTCTGCAGCCCAGTGACCGAGCGTCAGGTCCAGGTGGAGCGGGGCGGCTGGCCCGACGCGGGTGTCCCGCATGGTCGTGTATGCCGTGTGCCACGGCGAGTTGGCCCACGCCAGGGCTAGCACCGCACCGCTGAGCAAGAGCATTCCGCCGATGGTCTCGGTGCGCAGCGCGTCAGCGAGCTGGCGTGCTTCCCAGTCGCTGGGACGGCGCAGCAGTCGTCGGGCGGAGGTGATGAATCGGGCAGCCATGGTGCCTTTCGGGTCGGTGGGGACCCGATGGTCGGCGTGCGGCGGGGATCGTTCCGCGCGGAACGTGGCGGAACGTATCAGCCGACGGCATGCCGAATCGAGTCGCCGACCAGGCTTCCCGGCACGCCAGAGGGACCATTCTAACAGCCCTTGAACTTGTCACTTAGACGATTAGACTCGCTGCATGGCGAAGTCCAAGGCTGCGGCGGCGTTGCCGCAGAGTGCGGTTGCGGTTGACCTCGTGGTGTTGACCGTTCGTGGTGGTGAACTGTGCGTGCTCACGGTGCGGCGCGGCATACCCCCCTATCAGGGGAAGTTCGCGCTGCCGGGAGGGTTCGTGCTGCCCGACGAGGACCTGGAGGCGGCGGCATACAGGGAGCTCGCGGAGGAGGCCGGGCTGAAGAAGCGCGCGGTCACCCTGGAACAGTTGCGGACGTTCGGCGCGCCGGGCCGGGACCCGCGGGGTCGGGTGGTCAGCGTGGCCTATCTCGCCATGGGAGCTGGGCTGCCCGATCCTCGGGGCGGCTCCGACGCCCTCAGCGCCCAGTTCGAGCCGGTCAGCGAATATCTGTCGCGGCGAGCCGGGCCCCTCGCGCTGGCCTTCGACCATAAGGCGATCCTTGCTGCAGGGGTGGAGCGCGCGCGGGCGAAGCTCGAATACACCGGCTTGGGGGTGGCCTTCTGTCCGCCGGAGTTCACGGTGGGGGAGCTGCGGGCGGTCTATGAGGCGGTGTGGGATGTGACCCTCGACCCCGCGAACTTCCACCGCAAGGTCACCAACGCCTCGGGCTTCCTGGTGCCGACGGGCGGGCGGACCAGTCGAGGCGGGGGGCGCCCGGCGGCGCTCTATCGGGCCGATCCGCTCGTGCCCCTGCACCCACCGATCATGCGGGCCTGACTGCTTCCGGGGGCCAGGCGGCGGCGAGGGCGGCATACATGCGCCTGACAGCACCGAGCAGTTCGGCGTCCTCGCGCACGGTCGCGTCCGGCCCGGGCGGCCCGTCGAGATGGTCGCGGTAGCGCAGGCCGACCCCATCGACAACCGTGGCCTTGACCCGGCGCAGGACGGTCGTCAGCTGCTCAGTCGCTGACGCGGCCCCCCGATAGCCGTAGCCAGCGATCGCCATCGGCTTGCCCTCCCATTCGGCGTAGAGGTAGTCGATGGCGTTCTTGATGCTCGCGGGGTAGCCGTTGTTGTACTCCGGCATCACCCAGACGATCGCGTCCGCGCTGGTGACCAGTTCGCGCCAGCGGCGGGTGTGGGCGTGGTGGTAGATCCCGGTGGAGGCCATCTCGGGCTCGTCGAGCAGCGGCAGGTTCAGCTCGGCCAGGTCGACGACCTCGACCGCGAACCGGTCGGTGGGTGCGTGGTTGCGGACCCAGTCGGCGACGACCGGTCCGAGCCGGAGCGGCCGGGTGCTCGTCACGACGATCCGCAGTTCGATCTGGCCGCTCGGGGGAGCGGGGTTGCCGGGTGCGTTCGCGGCGCCGGGGGTGGACATGGCCCGATCCAAGCACGGTCCGGGATGCGTCGGGAGACTTCGCGTGCGCCCGTATGCCGTCCGCGCGGCATACCGGGTCGGGGTCTCGTCGCGCCCGGTCCTGGGCCGACGTGCTTTCGCGCTGGTCCTTGGGGAGATCGCCGGCGGGTGTGAGGTTTTCGGGCGGCCCCCCGCCGATCTGGCCCGAGTTCACCGGTGAGTGTGAGGTTGTCGGGCGGGGCGGGTGGGGCACGGGCCGGGGCCGGAACGCAACTCAGAGGGGGTATGCCGCGTGGCGCGGCATACCCCCTCTGCGGCCTGCAGCCCAGGCCCGGCGTCAGTCGTCGGAACCCGAGGACAGGCCGGTCTTGATGAGGTCCATGACCGAGGTGTCGGCCAGCGTGGTGGCGTCGCCGACCTGACGGCCCTCGGCCACGTCGCGCAGCAGGCGCCGCATGATCTTGCCCGACCGGGTCTTGGGCAGCTCCGGCACGATGAGGATGCGCTTGGGCTTGGCGATCGGGCCGATCTCCTTGGCCACGTGGTTGCGCAGTTCCTCGACGATCCCGGTGTTGTCGTCGTCGGCGTGGCTGGCGCCAGCCCGGAGGATGACGAACGCCACGACGGCCTGCCCGGTCATCTCGTCGTTGGCCCCGACGACCGCGGACTCGGCGACCTTCGGGTGACTGACCAGCGCCGACTCGATCTCGGTCGTCGAGAGCCGGTGGCCCGAGACGTTCATGACGTCGTCGACGCGGCCGAGCAGCCAGATGTTGCCCTCATCGTCCTTCTTGGCGCCGTCGCCGGCGAAGTAGTACTGCGGCCAGCGCGACCAGTAGGTCTCGACGTAACGGGCCGGGTCGCCCCACAATCCGCGCAACATCGCCGGCCACGGCTTGGTGAGCACGAGGTAACCGCCGTGCCCGTTCGGCACCGGGTCGCCCATGTCGTCGACGACCTCGGCCCCGATGCCGGGGATCGGCCGCTGGGCCGACCCGGGCTTGAGGCTGGTGACGCCAGGCAGCGGGCTGATCATGATGCCGCCGGTCTCGGTCTGCCACCACGTGTCAACGATCGGGGCGCTGCCGCCACCGATGACGTCGCGATACCACATCCACGCCTCGGGGTTGATCGGCTCGCCGACCGACCCGAGCACCCGGATCGAGGACAGGTCGAACTTGGCCGGGATGTCCGAGCCCCACTTCATGAAGGTGCGGATCGCCGTCGGCGCTGTGTAGAGGATCGTCACCTTGTTCTGCTGGACGATCTCCCAGAACCGCCCCTGGTGCGGCGTGTCTGGCGTGCCTTCGTAGAGCACCTGGGTCGCCCCGAGTGCCAGCGGCCCGTAGACGATGTAGGAGTGGCCGGTCACCCACCCAATGTCGGCCGTGCACCAGTAGACGTCCCGATCGGGGTGGACGTCGTGCACGACCGCGTTGGTGTATGCCGCCTGGGTGAGATAGCCGCCCGTGGTGTGGAAGATGCCCTTGGGCTTCCCCGTCGTGCCAGAGGTGTAGAGGATGAACAGCGGGTGCTCGGCCTCCATGCCCTGCGCGACATGGGTCGGGGACGCGGCCGCCATCGCGTCGTGCCACCAGACGTCCCGTGCGTCGTTCCACGCGACGTCCTGACCGGTCCGGCGCACGACGAGCACCTTCTGCACCGAGGTGTCGGCGTGGTCAAGTGCAGCGTCAACGGCTGGCTTGAGCGCACTGGGCGTGCCGCGACGCCACCCACCATCGGCGGTGATGACGACCTTGGCCTGGGCGTCGGCGATCCGGGTGTTGAGCGCCTCGGCTGAGAACCCGCCGAAGACCACCGAGTGCGGGACCCCGATTCGGGCGCAGGCGAGCATCGCGACGACGGCCTCGGGGATCATCGGCAGGTAGATCGCGACCGTGTCGCCCTTGCCCAGCCCGAGGTCGGTGAGGGCATTCGCCGCGAGCTGGACCTCACGGTGCAGATCGGCATACGTGACATCGCGGGTGTCCCCGGGCTCGCCGATCCAGTGCAGCGCGACCTTGTCGCCGCGGCCTGCCTCCACATGGCGGTCGACGCAGTTGTATGCCGCGTTGAGCTCGCCGTCGGCGAACCACTTCGCGAACGGTGCGTTCGACCAGTCCAGGACCTGGGTGAACGGCTTGCTCCACGTCACATACGTGCGGGCCTGGTCGGCCCAGAATCCCTCATAGTCGGCGTCCGCGGCGGCATACAGGGCGGCAGTCCCGTTGGCCTGCGCGGTGAACGCGGGGTCCGGCGGGAAGCTGCGGTCCTCGTGGAGCAGGTTGGCGAGGGTTTCGTTGGACACGGAGTTCCTCCTGCGGCAGGCGACACGTGTGACCTATGCAACTCGGTATGCCGTCGCGCGGGCAAGAGGGCCGACCCGGAAGGGGGGTCAGGCGGGCGGTTTGCGCGGCGAGCGGTTGTGCGGCGAGCGGCTGCTCAGCTGTGGGACATCATTCGGCCGCCCGTGCGGCGCAGCGCCTCGCGGACCCGATAGACCTCGGCCTCGTCGGCCCCTTCGAACACCCAGGTCCGGACGATCCGACGGATGTCCTCATCGGGGATCGGGTCCCCGACCGAATGGCCGGCCCGAAGGCCCAACGCGGCCACGACGGTCTGGATCTCACCTTCGGTGAGCTCCCCCCGCAGCAACGCGGGCGCCAACAGATCGGCTCGAGGTATGCCGCGTGGCTTCCCCGCCGAGAGCCATCTGTGCAGCGATGTCAGCGACCGCGTCGTGCTTCCGGTCATGCATCCATCATCCGCCGTCGCCGACGCCGGATCGTCCGCCCGGCAGGGAGTTTGCCCAGACCTACCAGACGTTCACCTGAAAGTTGTCCGGCTGGTCCGGCGACCGGTCGCGAAGGATCGCGGCCCACCTGTCCGTCAGGTACCAGTAGCGGCCCGGGTTGTCCGTCGCGGAGGTGGGCACCCGGGTCGCCCCGGGATCCCGCTCCCGACCGGGGCCCGCGGCATACGTCTGGGGTGGTATGCCGCGAGCCCCGACCCAGCGGGACGATCGCCGGTCAGCGGACGGCTGGCAACAACCCCATCCGGTCCTTGACCCGGGCGAGGGTGGCTGCCGAGACGGTGCCGGCCCGCTCGGCGCCTGCGGCGAGGATCCGGTCGAGCTCGGCCGGGTCGTTGAGCAACTCGGCCATCCGCTGCTGGAACGGCTCGACTGCGGCCACGACCACCTCGGCCACCTGCCCCTTGAGCGCGCCGTAACCCTGACCGGCATACCCGGCCTCGAGGGTCGTCACGGGCACTCCGGTGAGCGCCGACTGGATGACCAGCAGGTTGGACACGCCAGGCTTGTGCTCCGGGTCGTAGCGGATCTCCAGCTCGGCGTCGGTGACCGCCGACTTGATCTTCTTGACGATCCGCTTGGGGTCGTCAGACAGCAGGATGACTCCGGCGTCCGGGGAGTTGGTGCCCGACATCTTGCTCGTCGGGTCGGTCAGCTCCATGATCTTCGCGGTCTCTTTGAGGATGTGCGGCTCGGGCACGACCAGGCTTTCGCCATAGCGCTGGTTGAAGCGGATCGCCAAGTCCCGGGTGATCTCCAGGTGCTGGCGCTGGTCCTCACCCACGGGCACCCGGTCGGCGTCGTAGATGAGGATGTCGGCCGCCATGAGCATGGGGTAGGTGAACAGGCCAACGTTGGCCTGCTGCCCTTTGGCGGTCTTGTCCTTGAACTGGGTCATCCGGCTGGCCTCGCCCATCGCCGTCAGACAGCTCATCACCCAGCCGAGCTCGGCATGTTGCGGCAAGTGGCTCTGACAGAACACCGCCGAGCGCGCCGGGTCGACGCCAGCCGCGATGAACTGGGCGGCCGTCACCCGGGTGCGCCTGCGCAGCACGGCGGGGTCCGTGGGCACGGTGAGCGCGTGCAGGTCGGCGACGAAGTAGAACGCGTCGTAGGTGTCCTGCAGTTCGACCCAGTTGACCAGCGCCCCGACGTAGTTGCCGATATGCAGGCTGTCGCTGGTCGGCTGCATCCCCGAGAGGGAGCGAGGCCGGGTCCGCGGGGGTATGCCGCCTGGCTGGGTGGTCATGGCGTGTGTCTCCTGGGTCTCCTGGTTGGGACGAATGGGTTCTCGGTCGGTCCCACTGCCCCTGGCACGACAAACGCCGCCCCGGGGGCGGCGTGGATGGGGTTGCTTCGATGGGCGCCGCCGCTATGCGGTGCGCCACCAGCCCTGGCGGGTCGTCGAAGCCATGGCGCAAGGATAGCGCGTGACGCCAGGGCGGGCGGCATACCGTGGGCGCGCGGTGGCCGGGAGGCGAGGTGCCTTCGGCGCGGATGTCGCCCGCAGGGCAGGTCAGCGCTGGGTCCGGGCGCGACGCCGCAGCCAGGTCCGTATGCCGTCCACGGCGAGGGCCAACGCCACCACCGCGACGATGACGCCCAGGGTGCCGATCGAGATCAGGTCGGGACGAAGTCTCTGCAGGATGAGCCCGCCTACGACGGCGACGGTCAAGGCGATCCACAACAGGGCGGAGAGCACGTCCTTGCCCAGCTCGCCGCGCGTGGGAACGGGTTCCTCGCCCTGCGGGTCGGGCACCGGTACGACGACAGACGGGTCTAGTCCCGCGTCGATGTGCCGACGCAACTGGTCGCCCTGGTGGAAGGCGTCGGTCGCCACCTCGGTCGACGTGCCATCGCCGCGGATCAGCCGACGAGTCCCGTTGGGTGTGGCCTGGCAGGCGACCACATCCGCAAAGCGGAACAACATGCCAACACCCTTGCCGGCGACGTGCAGACCCCCGTCGATGGTGCGGATGACAGGGCTGCCGGGGAGGGGGATGACCGCTCGGTGGGTGGAGGTGGGCGCTGCCGGCGTCGGGTCCACCGGGTCGTCCAGCGGCGGCAAGGGAATGGCCGGCCGGACGGCGGGATCGGGGACCCCGAGCATGCTGGTCGCGATGAACTCGCCGACGGTCGCCATCACATCCGCGGGCTGGACCGCCCGCACCTCGTCGACGACCTGATCCGGCCCGGTCTCCCCGAGTCCTTCCAGGTGTCGCCGGGCGGCGAGAGCGGCCCAGTCGAAGGCGGCATACGGGTCAACCGCGTCCCGCTCCCGTTCGGCGACGATCCGGCGCAGGTCCTCGGACGACGGGCCGGTCAGCAACAGGTCGTTGATCGAGCTCAGCATCGTCGCGCTGGCGCGCTGGGTCTCGTCGAACTCCACGTCGACCGATGCGACCAGGATGCTGCGGGTGGGCGATACCGGGAGATAGTCGGTGCCGGGCGAATAGGCCATGCCGTCGCGATGGCGCAGCGACTCACGCAGTCGATGACCCATGAGCATGGTCGTGACCTGCCCCGCAGCGGTTCGGGTGACCATCCCGTGCAGCAGGAGCCCGTCGAAGGGGTGGACATAGCAGCCGGTGGCGTTCAGCATCGGGGGCAGCTCGGTCCGCGGCCAGGCCGGGCCGTCTGCGAGAGTCAACGACAGCCCGGCCGGGGGCGGGCCGGACAGGATCAACGCCGCGTTGCCCCGGGTGAGCAGGCGCTGGGACAACTCCCGCAACCCCGCGAGGTCTGCCGCGCCCAGGCCTAGGCCCTGGAAGACCGCCCGGGCGGGGCCCTGCGAGCCGAAGCGCCAAACCAGCCCGAGGTCGAGCGTCGCCGGTCCGTGCTCGCGCTCCTCGGCGGCCAGGATCTGACGCTCGTGGTCTAAGTCGATCTCGGGGACGGCCGACAGGCGGTCGGTGATCCGTCGGAGGTGGGCACAGACTTCGGCCGGGTCCCCCTCCGCGTCGAAGGTGGTGAATGCCAGGTCGACCGACCCGTTGACCGCCAACCCATGCTGTTCGGGCCCGGTCATCACGACGTGCTCAAGCAGGTGCAGCCAGCCCGAGCGGGCTGGCGGCTCGTCCATCAGCCCGGCGCGGAAGACGAGGGTGGCGCTCAGCGTGGGCCGACCCGTGTCGACCCAGAAGGTCGGCACCCCGTCGACGTCGGTGCGGTTGATGGTGATGGCTGCGTTCATGGCTTCCCCTTGACTCTGCGAGGGGATTCTAGGGCTGACCCCAGACAGCCAGCCGGGCAACACAGCGCCCCGAACCTTTGCGGCCCGGGGCGCTGTGGCTTATGGGAGGCGTATGCCGCGCGGCTGCGACGTTGGAGCCGCGCGGCATACCTCGTGGTGGATCTGGTGGCGCTGGGTGGTGCGAGTTTGTGCGGTAGTGCAAGACGGCGACCGTCAGTGGGCGATGGCCTTCTCCGCGCCGGCACCGGTGAGGGAGCGGACCTCCATCTCGGCATACTTCGCGGCGTTGTGCTCGCTCGAGGTGACCGACCCCAGCCAGCCAAGGAAGAAGGACAGCGGGACGGTGACGATGCCCGGGTTGTTGAGCGGGAACCACGCGAAGTTGGCCGTGGGGAACATCGATGTCGCCGCTCCGGACACCGTGGGGCTGAAGATGATCAGGATGAGGGCGCTGGCCAAGCCGCCATACATGCTGAACAGGGCGCCCCGGGTGGTGAACTTCTTCCAGAACAGCGAGTAGAGGATCGTCGGCAGGTTGGCGCTCGCGGCAACCGCGAAGGCCAGGGCGACGAGGAACGCGATGTTCTGGCCGTTGGCGAAGATGCCGCCGATGATGGCCAGGATGCCGATGACGACAGCGGCCCGACGGGCGATCTTGACCTCAGCGTCCGGGCTGACCTGTCCGCGCTTGATGACCTGGGCGTAGATGTCGTGAGCGAACGACGCCGACGCCGTGATCGTCAGACCGGCGACGACCGCGAGGATCGTGGCGAACGCCACCGCCGAGATGACACCGAGCAGCAACTCACCGCCGAGGTGGAAGGCGAGCAACGGGGCTGCGGAGTTCTGCTTGCCGGGGGCCGCGTTGATGGCGTCCTTGCCGACGAGCGCCGCTGCGCCATACCCGAGGACCAACGTGAACAGGTAGAAGAGGCCGATCAGCCAGATGGCCCAGACGACGGAGCGGCGGGCTTCCTTGCTCGTCGGCACGGTGTAGAACCGCATGAGCACGTGCGGCAGACCGGCCGTGCCCAGCACGATGGCGATCGACAGCGAGATGAAGTCGATCTTGTTCTTGTATTGCAGACCACCGGTCATCAGCGGTGCCTTGGCCCGCTCGACGGCGTCGCCGAAAAGGGTGGACAGGTTGAAGCCGTACTTGACGCCGATCCAGGCGGTCATCACGCCAGCCCCGACGATGAGCAGCGCGGCCTTGATGATCTGGACCCAGGTCGTGCCCTTCATGCCACCGACGAGGACGTAGACGATCATCAGGGCGCCGACGACGGCAATGACGACACTCTGCCCACCGCGGTCGGTGATGCCCATCAGCAGGGCGACCAGGCCACCGGCGCCGGCCATCTGGGCCAACAGGTAGAAGGCCGACACTGCGAGCGTCGTGACGGCAGCGGCCGTGCGGACCGGGCGTTGCTGCAGACGGAAGCTCAGCACGTCGGCCATGGTGAAGCGCCCGGTGTTGCGCAGGAGCTCGGCGACGAGGAGCAGGGCGACGAGCCAAGCGACGAGGAACCCGATCGAGTAGAGGAAGCCGTCGTAGCCGTTGATGGCGATGGCGCCCGCGATGCCGAGGAACGACGCGGCCGACAGGTAGTCACCCGTGATGGCGATGCCGTTCTGGCGTCCAGAGAAGGCACGTCCACCGGCGTAGTAGTCGGCTGCCGTGGTGTTCTGCTTCGACACCCGGATGACGATGCCCAGCGTGACGAGCACGAAGACGAGGAAGATCCCGATGTTGAGGGTCGTGTTACCGACCTGGGTTGTCGGCGCGGCCTGCGCAGGGAAGGTCAGGGCGTTCACCGCAGCTCACCCCTTTCCATGTGCTCGGCGAGAGCTGCTGCGGCCGGGTCGAGCTCACGGTCGGCCCAGCGGGCGTAGATCATCGTGATGGCGAAGGTCGTCGCGAACTGCAGCAGGCCCAACACCAGGCCGATCGTGATGCGGGTGCCGCCGATGGGCGTGGCCATGAAGTCGATGGCGTAGGACGCGAGCAGGACGTAGAGGAAGTACCAGGCGAGGAAGGCCCCGGTCATGGGGAATACGAAACCGCGGAACTTCTTCCGCAGGGCTGCGAACTCCTGAGAGTTCTGCACGGCGATATATCTCGCCGCCCTCTCCTCGCTGATGTCATCGTGACTGGTCAAGGTGGGGACCTCCAGTGTGGGCAGGCCTGCGAAAGGGCTCCGCAGTGTCGTGGGTCACACAATGGGGCCGGGTGCTGACGGCTGACTAGCCGCCGCGCGCTCGGTGGGTTTGGCGCTCGCCCAGCGGTCGGCGCCGCCCGCCCAGCGGTTGCGGCGGGAGCCTGAACCGCGGCGGGACCGGGCGAGCCGCGCAGCCCCTAACCGGAAGAGGGACGCACCCTGGCGGTGACTTCTTCAGGCGCGTGCAGCCGCACCATCGCCCGAGCGGCGTTGACCGGGATCGATCGAGGCGTAGCCAACGAGACCAACACCGCAGTGACGAACGCCGTCGGCATCGTCCAGGCGGCGGGCTGGGCTAGCAGGACCGGCAACCACCCACCGGTGCCACGTCCTACGCCGACAAAGGTCGCCAGCGTGGCCCCCATCGCCAAGGTGCCGCCGACGATCAACCCCGCCGCGGCTCCCGCGACCGACAGGCCCCGCCACCACACCCCGAGGATGAGCAGCGGACAGAAGGTCGACGCCGCGATGGCGAAGGCCATGCCCACGGTGTCGGCGAGCGTGACGCTGGGAGCCAGCCAGGAGGCGGCATACGGGATGAGGATGGCGACCACGGACGCGAGCCGGAACGAGTGTGTGCGGGGGAGATCACCGCCGAGTCGACGGTTCATCGCACCGGAGAGCAGGTCCTGGTCGATGACGCCCGCGACCGAGACGGTGAGCCCGCTGGCCGTCGAGAGGAACGCCGCGAAGGCACCCCCCGCGAGGATCGCGCTGAGCAGGTCACCGAGCGTGCCGGGTGCCATCGCTGAGGGCAACAGCAGGACGACCGAGTCGGCGCGGGTGCCGGCGGGCAGACTCGGGAGATAGACGCGGCCGAGCATCCCGAAGACCGGCGGGAAGAGGTAGAAGGCGCCGAGCAGGCCGATGACAATCACCGTCGTCCGGCGAGCGGCGCGCCCGTCCGGGTTGGTGTAGAACCGCACGAGCACGTGCGGCAGCCCCATCGTCCCGAAGCAGAGCGCGAGCATCGTCGAGTAGGTCGCGTAAAGGGGGTGCTCGCGGGAGGGGTATGCCGGTAGGGCACCGGCGAAGGGCCCGCCCGGATCGGTGAGTTTGGGCAACGGCTGGCCGCCCCGCAGCCAGAGCCAGGCAAGGACGAAACACGGGATGGCGATGGCGGCCAGCTTGACCCAATACTGCATGGCCTGGACCAAGGTGATCGAGCGCATGCCCCCGGCGGCGACGCTGGCCAGGACGACACCCGCGACGATCAGGCTGCCGACCGCCGGTGACGCCCCCGTGACGGTCTGCAGCGCGAGGCCGGCGCCCTGGAACTGGGGAAGCAGATAGAGCCAGCCGATCGCGATGACAAGCAGGCTGGCCAGCCGTCGGACCTTACGCGAGGACAGCCGCGCCTCGGCAAAGTCAGGGATCGTGTAGGCGCCGGACCTCCGCAACGGAGCCGCCACCAGGACGAGCAGGATGAGGTAACCCAACGTGTAGCCCACCGGCAGCCACAGCATGTGCGTGCCGAGCGAATAGACGATCCCCGCGACGCCGAGGAAGCTTGCGGCCGAAAGGTATTCGCCACCGATCGCGGAGGCGTTCCATCCGGCGGTGACGGTGCGGCCGGCGACGTAGAAGTCGCTCGTCGTCCGGGATAACCGCAACCCCAAGGCGCCGACCGCCACGGTCGCGGTGCAGACGAGGATGATCGCGAACAGGCCCCACCCGGAGGCGACGGCGCTCATCAGTGGTCTTCCATCAGCGGCCGGCCATCAGGGTCATCCATCAGCGGCCGGCCATGAGGTCGGTGAAGTCGCGTTCGATCCGCTCGGCGAGGTGGACGTGCAGCCGGGCTGCGAGCAGGATCAACGGATAGGCGCTCACCCCCGCGACGAGCCAGATGACCGGCGCGGGCCCGATGGTGGCCGCCGCCATCTCGGGAAGCAGCAGGAACAAGGCCGGCAAGCCGACGAGGACGCCGCCGACCGCGAGCAGGATCGCGATCGACAGCCGCAGCTGAGCGCGCAGCAACGCGGTCAGGTAGATCTCGCCGAGCCCGGTCTGTTCGGTGAGTTCGACCGCGTCCGGGCGCTTCTCCGACCGCCGACGCGCGTCCCGCCGGGGCGACACGATCCGCACCCGCTTGACGGCCGGGCCGGCGTCACTCGGGGTCCGCTCGCCGCGGGGCTCGAACGCCCCCGGCGCCGGGGTCATCGGGTCACCGGCCGGCCGAGCGGATGAGCCGGTCGCGCAACGCTCTGGTATGCCGCCTGCTCACCTCGAGCGCGATGTCGTCGCCGAGGCTCACCTTGCATCGCCCACCCGCGACGGTGACCGCGGTGATATGGCCGGTCGAGACGAGGGTCGAGCGGTGGATCCGCACGAATCCGTGCTCCCCCCAACGCTCTTCGAGGGCGTTGAGCGAGATCCGGACCAGGTGCGAGCCCTTGTCTGTGTGCAGCCGTGCGTAGTCACCCTGAGCCTGGGCGTAGAGGATCTGACTGCGTTGGACAAACGTCGTCACCCCACCGAGCTCGACGGGGATGGTCTCGTCGGCAGGGGCTTCCGGCGCGACAGGGCTCGACGTGCGGGTCTCCGCTCGCTGGGCCACGACTCGACGAACGGCTTCGGCCAGACGCTCAGCCCGGACCGGCTTCATGACGTAGTCGGTCACCTCGAGCTCGAACGCGGCCACCGCATGCTCGTCGTATGCCGTGACGAAGACGACCTGGGGCCGGTCGGCAAACCGGGCGAGCACTTTCGCAAGCGCCAGCCCGTCCAGGCCGGGCATCGAGATGTCGGTGAAGATGACGTCGACCGGGTGGTGGTCCAAGGCTTGGAGCGCCTCGGTTCCCGACCCCGCCGTGTGGATCTGCCCGATCCGGTCGTCCTTGCTGAGTAGCCACGCCAACTCGGCGAGCGTCGGTGCCTCGTCATCGACGAGCAGCGCCCGCAGTGGCGGGGTCGACGACGGCGTCGTGCTCATGAAGCCACAGAATAGGGCGACCCGGCGATGCGGCATACCCTCCGGCAGGGCCGCGTCGCGCCCGGCCGTGGACGCGGTCACGAGTCGGAGTGGACTCCGGGGGCGAACTTGGGGACCCGGAAGGTGACCTTGGTGCCCGCTCCGGGAGCGGTCTCGACGACGAGCCCGTATTCGTCGCCGAAGGCCTGCCGCAACCGGGCGTCGACGTTGCCAAGCCCGACGCTGTTGCCCGACCCGCCGCCAGACAGGACCGCGCGGATCGTCTCGGGATCACTGCCCTCGCCGTCGTCCTCGATGGTGATTTCCGCAGTCGCCCCCACGTCAGCCGCCGAGATCGACACATGCCCGATCCCCGACTTGTGCTCGATGCCGTGACGCACGGCGTTCTCCACGAGCGGCTGGATCGCGAGGAACGGCACCGCGACCGGCAACACTTCGGGGGCAATCGTCAACGAGACCACCAGCCGATCGCCGAACCGGGCCTTCTCCAGCGCCAGATAGCGCTCGATGTTCTGCAGCTCGTCCCGCAGCGTCGTATACGCCCCACCGCGGCGCAACGCATACCGCGTGAAGTCCGCGAACTCCAGCAGCAGCTCGCGGGCCCGGTCCGGGTCGGTCCGCACGAACGACGCGATCGCGGCCAAGCAGTTGTAGATGAAGTGCGGCGAGATCTGCGCCCGCAACGCCCGCAGCTCGGCCTCCATCACCCGGGTGCGCTGCCGCCCGAGCTCGGCCAGCTCGATCTGCGTCGAGATCCACCCGGCCAGCTCTTCCGTGGCCCGGACCAGCCCGGTCGAGGTGGTCCTCCCGTATGCCGCGAGCGCCGCCACCACTCGCTCGTCCGCCACGATCGGAGCGATGATCCCTGAGCGGATCGAGCAGTCGGGGTCCGAGCAGGTGATCTGCTCCGAGGTGAGCACGAGCGTGCGACCCGAGCTGAGCACCTGCTCGGCGTGGGCGTGGACGTCCCGGCGGTGGTGCGAACCCGCGCCGTCCCAGGCGAGCGTGGCATTGGTGTCAGTGATGGCGACCGCGGTCGAGCCGAGCATCGAGCGCAGGTGCCGGGTCGCCCGAGTGGCGCCCTCAGGCGTGAGGCCGTCGCGCAACGACCGGGTGGCGAGCGACGCGGTATGCAAGGTCTCATAGGTCGCCCGGTCGACCGGGTCGACGAACCGGCGGCGCCGGACCAGGCGCAGCACGACGACCCCGAGCAGGAGGGCCGCGAACAGCCCAGCAGCGACCAGACCGATCTCGCCGGGGGTGGGCAGCGCGGGCATGAGGTCACTGTATGAGGCCGGATGCCTCAGGGTGAGTCGGCGGGGCGGACTGGGCGAGCGGTTCCGGGGAAGGTGGGCGGACGGCATACGCTGCCGTTCGTGACCGACGCCCGTGCTGCCGTGCTCACCCTGCTGGACCTCGACGGCGTCCGCGAGGCGGTCGACGCCGCCCGTGACGCCTGCACCCAACTGCGCTGGCACGAGGCCCTGCGTCGGCGGATTCCCGAGGCGTCTGCCGAGTCGCGGGTGCGGGGCGCGCGGGCAAGCGCGTTCCTCGACGGCGCCGAGCTGCCGGTCGACCTGGTGCGCGATCTCGTGCGCGGTGCGCGGCCCTGGCCCGAGCACCTGGACCCGGTCGAGGAGGTGCTCCGCGGCGCGATCCAGGCCACGGCCGAGACCGAGCACGTGCGGGGGCTGCTGGTGCGCTCGCCGGCGCAGGCCCTGGCCCGGCTGCACGTGGCCGCCGCGTCGGGGATGCTCCCCGCCGAGCAGGTGGGTCGCCCGCGCCGCGACGGTGAGTCCTCGCGCGAGTTCGTCGATCTCGGTATGCCGCCCGCCCCCGCCGACATCCCCGCTCGACTTGCCGGGGTGGGCGAGTTGATCGGGCTGGCCGGGGAGGTGCCGGTGGTCGTGGCGGCGGCGCTGGTGCACGCTGAGTTGGCCGTGGTGCGGCCGTTCGTGCGGGGCAACGGGCTGGTCGCCCGGGCCGCGGAGCGAGCGCTGATCGCTGCCGCTGGCCTGGACCCGACGGGTGTCGCGGTGCCCGAGGCCGGCTGGCTCGCGGGGGGCGGGACGGCCTACCTGGGGGCGCTCACGGCATACGCCTCGGGGACTCCGCAGGGGGTGGGACTGTGGTTGCGGCAGGCCGCGGAGGCGATGACGCGGGCCGCGAGCGAGGGAGTTCGGGTGGCTGATGCGGTGCGGATCGGACGGCTCGGTTGACTCGTGGAGGGCGGCACCCGTCGCGTTCGTGAGCGGTTCGTAAGGACGGTCCCCGGAGACGGGCGGGTGTCCGTTTGAGCCGCTGGGCTGGTGGGAAAAACGTCTCTGACGAACAGTCGTCTTGCCTCAGGTCAAGATGTCCGGATGGTGTTCGTGCGTGCCTCACATGAAATGTCCGCGTGGGTCAGGCTGCCGGGCGGGTGCCGCGGGTGCGGGCTGCGGCCAGGTCGATGAGTTGGGTTTGGATGTGGGTGATG
>WBZS01000294.1_pt1 | contig 78198 bp, 107 predicted proteins | sample 5204201 | NCBI WGS metagenome assembly WBZS01 (sample SAMN12344357, study PRJNA552823) | activated sludge metagenome | biome: Activated sludge suspended growth; feature: Nitrification reactor; material: Wastewater; isolation source: activated sludge from nitrification reactor of wastewater...
GCAAGACAACGCCGCCTTCCTTGCCCATTGCTGGAACACATACTACCAGCGCGAGGCCGAACTCCAATCCATGCGGGAGCGCCTGAGCAGGATGGAGGAGGCGGGGAATGCGATGAAGGAATCCATTGAGGCTGCCGAGGAGTATGGCTTTGATGCAAGGGTTTTCGATGATCTCATTGGCAACTGGGACGCCGCCATCTCCAACAAGTAGCACCATGAGCACCAAGACACCAGAGCAGCGAGCACAGGAGCGGTATCCGGGTGAAGAGACCATGCTGATTTCAATAGACGGTGAGCGCGAAGGTTACGCCGTCGCCATCCGCGAAGAAGTCGAGCCACGCGACCGGCTATTGCAGGAAGCGGTTGATGCGCTCGCCGACCCGCACAAGGTGAGCTTGGGAACGGCCGCTCTCGCCAAGGCCAAGGAGCAATTCGGAATAACACCAAACACTTGACACCATGTTCGACTTCATTGGAGACATCTTTCGCGGAGTAGGCAAAGTGGTCGGCACCATTGTCGGGCCAATCATTGGGATACCCGTGCATATCGTTGCTGAGACGCTAGGCATAACCAAGGAAATGGCGCAGGAGGCCATTGATGCCGGGTGCGAGAGCTATGAGGAGGTACGCGACTATTTCAACCTCGACTGAACTCACAACCAGATCACCAACACCATGAGCGACATAGACACCATCAGAGAGGCGCATGAACAGGTGCGGAAATTGATCTACATGGTCAACCGTCCGAAAGATTATCAGTACGCAGACGTAGCCAAGCAATCGAAGCATGTTGATGATTGCTTGACAATCTCCCTCGCGTCCATTGACCGCCCCCAAGCGCAGCAGCCGAAGACGTTGAGCGATGAGGAGATAGAGCGGCGCGCTCAGGACTTTCTTTATCGGAAGACGGCGCTGGGGCCGCAGGATGCGACATGGATAGACTTTGAGAACATGCTGAAATCTTTCGGCGCTGAACTCATTGACAACGGCTATCTATCGCAGCCCAATGCGGAGCCGGTGGCGTGGATGGTGAAGCGTATTGCTCCGGGAAAACGCGATGACGGAAAGGTGATTGGCTACTACCCAACACTTGCCTGTGCAGAAGAGTGGATCGACCAAAATCACGTTGCCACCCCCCTCTACGCCCACCCACCCGCCAGCACCGAGCCTCGCCTGACAGTTGAGCAGGCGATGGAGGTGGTGGAACCATTCATCGACGCAGAGGCTGAAATGGAGGACGGCGCTCGGTGGAACTGGGAATCAAAACATAAGAAGTATCGGGAGATGATCGAGGAAATCCGCGACCGCCTCACCAAAGCCGCCAAGCAGAGCACCTGAGCCCATGGAACTCACGCAAGCGCAGTACCGCATCCTGGCGGAAAGGATGATCGAGGAGCACCGCAAGTACGGCGATCGCTTGCGGGATGGGCATTGGGCGGAGATAGCAGCCAGGAAGGTGGTGTCCCACATCAACGACTTCCTGGAGACGGCCAAGGTCCAGGCGCAGCCAGCATCCGCACAGCAAACGCTTAATAACGAGTAATATCAAAAATAGTTTCACGAAAGCTATTAAAGAGCCTCTGAAACCACGATCTTTGCACCATGCGCAGCAAGCCATTCAAGAAGGAGACGGACATCGGCGTATCGACGCGCGGCGAGGCTGTCAGGATCAGGCTGACGGCCATCACGAGGGACAAGCACTACATGCCGCTCATAAATGAATGGTGGGTGCGCCAGGGGAACAGCCCGCTCTCCACCAAGGAGCGCCAGAAGATGCGGTACGCAATCAGCGGATACGCCACCCCCAAGGATCTCCCATTGATCGAGAAGCTGGAGAAGTGCGCTGCGTGGCACGAATCAATCCGGGCAGGGAAATGAAGAAGGCGATGCGCTACCTCCTGCTCTGGCTCCTTTCCATGGGCGTCATCTATACGACCATCTTCCTGCTCGCGACAGCGGGGTAACACCAAGAGCCATGAGCATGACCAAGCGAAGCGAAGCCTACGCCCGCCACATGGACGAGGTGTTCATGGAGCAGGAGCGCGACGGGCAGGACTATTCCCACGAGGAGTACCAGGAATACTGCTACCTTCAGAGCATCAAGGACAAGCGGAAGGATGCGGCGGACAAGGATGGCAAAGAACACGAACCAAACACCTGAGCAAGCATGGTCATCATCACGAACAAAGGACTCATCGACCCTCTGGCATTCGAGCTGATCGGCGCCTCGACGAAGCGCTCCGACAATTCGACCATCGGTTTCTTCGGCAGCGGCGTCAAGTACGCCATCGCCGGGCTCCTGAAGCGCGGCATCCCCTTCCAGGTTTGGCGCGGGAATGAAGCGATCGACTTCTCCACCGAGCGCGTGGAGATGCGCGGCATGGCCTTCGAGCGCATCCTCATCAACGGCAAGCCCACGTCCATGACCACGGACATGGGGCCGAAGTGGGAGACATGGATGCTCATCCGGGAGCTGTACGCCAACGCGGTGGATGAAGGCGGAGAGATGGCAGTGACCGACGACTACCAGCAGTTCATCAAGGACGATTCCACTACTATCATATTCCCGGACAGGAGCAGCATCGAGGACATCATCAAGCGGCAGGACTTCTACTTCACCAGGGGGCGCGATGTGATCTATGAGGACAAGCGCATCCGCGTGTACGAGGACATCGGGGAGGCCGGGTACTACGTGAAGGGCATCTACGTCGGCGGCGGCTCGACCGGCCACGGCTATGAGGTGCGCGACATCCCGTACGAGATCAACGAGGAGCGCGTCATCATGCACGGGTGGGCCGCGCAGTCCAATACCTTCGAGCGCATCATGGGCATCACGGATGCCCGCACGGTTAAGCGCATCGTGGCCCGCACCAAGTCGAAGACCATCGAGGAGTCCATCTTCCTCAACACGCTGCCCTACACGTTCAGCAGCGTCGTGCCATCCCCTGCATGGGCCGACATCATGTTCTTCGACACGTCCAGCGCCGACTACGCTACTGAATGGAACCACGTCGTCGTGAGCAAGGAGATATACGACCGCCTCGCCCACCCGAACAAGTGGACCAAGCGCAGGTGGGACCCCAGCGGCACCAACGAACAGAACAACAAGCTGGCCAAGGCCCTGGAACTCGTCCGCGCCCATGTGCCGACCATCTGCGATGGCCATCGCATCGCCTTCGCCAAGTCGCAGAGCAAGGCGCTCGGCATGGGCACGGAGGACGGAGTGGTGTACGTGCATGACTCCATCGCGGACGATCCTGTGGAGACCATCGCATCGCATCTCGTGATGATGCTGAGCGACAGCAAGCCGGAGGTGGGCATCAAGTGCCTCACCGCCCTTTTCAAGCAGCAAACCAACAACCACTAAAAGCGAACGACAATGGCACGAGGAACAAGCGAGCACAAGGGAGGCGTATTCCTGGACATCCGGGGAGGATACGTCTGCGAAAGGGTCAGCGAGCCCGGAGAGGGCATCCATGAGCGCACCATCGAGAAAGGGCCGAACAAAGGCGCCATCGTGTATGAGCGCCGTGACGGGTACGTGGAGGGCGTCATCAACCGCCTCGTCAATCAGGAGCGCGAGTCCAACGTATCGGGCAAGGTGGAGAAGACCGTGACGCTCCAGGTACACCTGAGCGATGCCGGTGAGAACTTCATCCTCAACCTGCCCAAGGGGTACAAGGTGTGGCGCCACTTCCTGCTGACGCTCCCCAACCTGAAGCCGGGGGCTATCGTGCGCTTCGAGCCGTACGACTACGTGGGCAAGAAGGACGGCAAGCGCAAGACCGGCCTCGGCATCTTGCAGGATGGGGAGCAGGTGAAGTGGGCGTACACCCGCAACGACGGCGTGCTGCCCGACGCTCCGATGGTGAAGGTGTCCGGCAAGGATATGGTGGACTACACCGAGCAGGACATCTTCCTTGAGATGGTGCTGGAGAAGGAAGGCGCGAAGTTCAACAGCAGGCCCGAGCAGAAGACCGCCCTCGATGCGGCAGCGGAGCACGCGCAGCGCAAGGCCGAGCCAGACCCGTTCGCGCTTCCGAAGGAAGAAGATGACCTTCCCTGGTGATGTGAACCAACAACAACATGAGCAAGGAAGCCATCCGCCGCAGTGTCCCTATCTCCGTCACCGACGGAGGGGTGTGGGAGAAGCACGGCCTGAGAAAATGGGACGTGGTGATGGAGGATGGCACCAAGGGCGTGTGCTGGACCGTGGCCCTGGATGACCAAGGAGAGCCGCACCCATGCCCGTTCGTGAAGGGAAGGAAGTGCGCGTACACCACGGCGCAGACCAGCGGCGCCCTGAAGATCAGGCCGCTTGACCTGCAAGAGGTGGACAAGCAAAGGATCATCAGCAGGCAGGCGGCGGTCAACTCGGCCGCCGCCCTAGGCGCCACACTGGAGGATTGGAAGGACATCGCGGAGATGATCTTCGACTGGACCCACGAATAACATCAGCATGAAGGACCCCAAAGAGATAGCCGACTCGGTTCTGTCCGGCAACGGCAACGCCTTGGAAGCAGCAGTCCTGCTGCGCCGCATGAAGGAAGCCTGCGAGGAGGCGTACGACCGCATCAAGGATGCGGCGTACACGGAGTTCAAGAACTTCGGCGAGAAGGAGCTGGTCGTCTCCGGAGCCACGGTGAAGGAGTACCCTGGGCGCACGACCTACGACTACTCCAAATGCACGGACTGGCAGCAGCTCAAGGTGAGGCTCACGGCCTGCGAGAAGGCGCACCAACTGGCCGCTAAGGCATGGCTGGAGCGCGGCGAGCAGATCGTCGATGAGGAGACCGGCGAGATCGTCAAGCCAGCTGGCGCCAAGTCAACACCGGCCTCGATCGCCATCTCGCTATGAGCATCTTCCGCAGAAAGCCCAGGCTGGAGCCGCGCCCATGCGAGGTGCTGCTCATCGAGGACAGCGACAACCTTCGCGCGAGCCTTGGCATCACGCATGAGCGCCTTGGCGAGCTTATCATGGCCCTGAACAGCAGGTTGCAGGAAACGAATCGCATGGACATCGCCATCGCCGATACCAGCAAGCAATGCGTCCACCCGAATGAATTGGCCATGATGTGCTACGCCGCATCCACCATCATGCACGAGGCCGCCATGTCGGTCATCATCAAGCGCATCAAGCCATGAGGACGAAGGAGGATGCCATCAAGCACATCGACTCCTTGGTTGATTCGTACCACGGAGGAGGCCACTCGCTGCCCGACCTCCTGCTGCTGCGCAAGGACTTGGCGGTGTGGTCGTACTACCTCGCAGGGTTCGTGCGGGAGACGCACGGCAAGTCAGCGCTCTCTTACGCCAAGAGGAAGCATGCCGTCGCTGAGCACATCGTCAACGCCCGCAGCCTCGACGCTAAGACGCCCATCAGCTTCCTGGAAACATCGGCGATGAAATTGCCAACGGTGATGGAGGCAATCAAGGCGGAGGCATGGGCCGAAGCGGAGAAGGATGAGTTGCAGGCTAGGCTGAAAGCAATCAACAATGTACTGTCCGCCATGCAGCAAGAGTTGGCCGACATGAGGGCTGAGAAGGGGAATCCTCACCATCAAAACGAAGGAGCATAGTGCCCTGCGATTACTCCAAATACCCGAAGGACTGGAAGGCCATCCGTGCCGAGGCGCTGGAGCGCGCCGCGCACAAGTGCGAACAGTGCGGAGTGCTCAATTACTCGGCCGGTGCGCGTGATCGCTTCGGGAAGTGGCACGATGAAATCGACATCGACAACATGAAGAGCGATGATGGCGAGTACTTATGGCCAAACGGCTATCCAAGGATCGTGCGCGTAGTCCTCACCATCAGCCATACGGACCACGACACATCCAACAACGAGACCCACAATCTACGGGCGCTATGCCAGCGGTGCCATCTGGCGCATGATGCTGACCTGCACCGCGCCAATGCAAGGGCGACGAACAAGCGCAAGAAAGGACTTCAAGAACTGTTCTGATGAGCAACCAAAACTTCGATGATGTCAACGATGTGGTGTCCGCCCGCCTGCGCAAGCACGCGGTGGAGATAGAGCGCCTTCAGGCCGCGCACCAGCAGGAGATGGAGCGGGTTCGCAAGCAGGCTGCCGACGCATTCATTGACGGATGCCTTTCCGTCTCAGCGAAAGGAGCTGAGCTGCATGCCGGAATACTGATGCGCGCACGGAAGCGCATGCTAGTCATCATGCTCGCAATCATCGCCGTGCTGACCATCCAATCCGAGTTCAGGATACACGGCCTGAAGGAGGATCTGCGCGCGACGCAAGCGCTCCTGGATGAGGCGACGAGGCCATGGCGCTCCGATGATGCCCCTAAATTGCAGCGCCTCACCGTGGTCGCAGAGGGGTTCATGGACAAGAAGGGCGAATGGAGGTCGTTCGATGATGGTTCCCACTTAACCGTGAAGCAATGGAAACAGTGAGCACGCTGCTGGCCGAGGCGCAGAAGGAGACGCCTCCGGGGCTCGCCGGAAGAGAGGATGTGGCGCGATTCTTCAGCAACAGGCCCACCCTGGTGATGTCCAATATGCACCTGTCCAACGCGGTCTGGCGCCCGGAGAAGGGCAGCAAGGCATGGATCGACGCCCGCATCAGCCTGCTGAACGGCAGCGGCCTGAAATGGCACTGGGTCAGCGGCGGCTGCGTCAGGTCGGTCATCAGCACATGGGGCCAGGACGGCTCGGAGCGCATCCTCGATGGCGCCGACTTCGATCTGGTCCCCGAGCATGACAGGTGCAAGCGGTGCAACAAGCGGTTCCAGGAGGCATGAAGATCCCATCAGCGGCGCTTGAGCAGCGCAAGGAGATACTCAAGGCGTTCGCGGCCAAGCACTGCGTCAGCCCGGACCTCTGCGAGCAGGTGTGCGTGGAGGACACCGAGGGCAAGGTGCTGTTCTACGTCCGTGAGCGCAGGCCGGTGAGCGAGGCGACGGCCAAGGTGATGGACGGAGTGATCCGCTTGGTGTGCGAGCGCTGCGGGAACGTGTCGCCCGGCGATGTGCTGTCCGATGGGCGCAGGCAGGAGCTGGTCACGGCGCGCAACATCATCGTGCTGATCCTGCGCGAGCATTACAGGCTATCCCTCCACGACTGCGGGGCGGCGGTCAACAGGCACCATGCCACCGCGCTGCTCAACCTGCGCAGGATCAAGGATGACATCGGAAGATACCCTCCGATCAGAGCGATATACCACGAATCCTGCCGGGCCATCGGCATAGCGCCGCTCTCCTTCGCATGACCATCGAGATACACCCGGACCGATTGGTGGTCAATGGCACCGTGGTTGACCCCAGGATGGCCGTCGCCATCCATCCCTGGCTTGAGAAGTATATCCGACACCTGCTGAACAGATGACCGACCGCTGGTACCTCGACGACCCATCCTGCTCGCTGCATCGCGGCACGAGGGGAGGGGCTGCGATATACCGGGTCGATTTAGGAGCGATGGAGCGCCTCTTGGTGGTCCGCGCCAATGGCCGGGAGACATGGACGAACTCGGAGGAGATCGCTATGGAACTCGTCGGCCCCATGGAGCTGGCCAAGGCGCCCAGGGTCGTCCAGCTCAGCCTGTTCGATTCCTGCGAGCAATAGTGAACCAAGAACCTGATGAAGCCATGAGCACCATATTCGAGCAGTACAGCATCGTGCCGATCTTCGATGACTTCTGGGAGGAGTACCAGAAGAAGGTCGGCAAGGTCGCGGCGGAGAAGTGGTGGAACAAGCTATCCCCGAAGGAGAAGCAGGACTGCATGGAAGTTGTCCCGCTATACGTCGCCTCCACCCCGGACAAGCAATTCAGGAAGGACCCTGAGAGGTACCTTCGCCATAAAGCCTTCTACGATGAGATCATTGACCGAAGCGACCGCAGGAATCGTCCCGCTCGCGACAAGGTGCAGGGAATCCTTGAGGCTGTTGCCCGCCAGTCCGGCGGCAACGGCGATGACCCTTCAGGCCGCCACCAGCCCTGATGCGATCACCATGCGCTCCATGGTCCGCGAGATAGGGCAGGATGCCACCAAGGCGGGCATCGCGCTCGCCCTCAAGCAGGCGGACGACCTGTGCGGGGGCAAGTGCAGCGACGACGCCCTGGTGATGATGGCGGGGCTGGCGATGCAGAAGTTCGCCCACCGCTCCTACGCCTCGGTCATCATGGCGATCCGCGACGGCATCTCCTATTCCGATGAGGATGGGAGGGTGTACGGGAGCATCACATGGCCCAAATTGTCCATGTGGCTGGACAGGCATGAGGCATCCATCATGGGCCTCGCCGAGTCCGAGCACGCGGCGTACGTGGTGAAGAACGACAACCTCGACGGCAGGTACCTCGACGCGCAGGAGCGTGGCGACCCCTCCCGGATATTGGAGCGGAAGGATAGGCTGATCGAGCAGTTGCGCAGGAAACTTGAAACCAAGAAGCCATGAGCGATCTTTTCAACCAGCCATCCCTCGAACTCGCCCGCAAGCAGCGGGACACCATCCTCATCAAGCAGGAGGCCGCCAACGGCAAGGAGTTCGGCGCCAGGATGAGGGCCTTCATACAGGAGCATCTTGAGAAGCACGGGCTGAGCAGCGGGGAGGAGATAACGAACGCCGCGAAGGAGGCCGGGATAACGCCGCCGACGATGGATGACAGGGCCTACGGAGGCAGCTTCCGGAGCCTGAGCAGCAGGGGCATCATCAGGAAGGCAGCGTACTGCCAAAGGGCCAAAGGTCACGCCACCGGCGGAGGGATCGTCTGGCAGCTTGTGAATCAATGAATGAGTTAGTACCTTTGGAGCCATGATCCAGATGCTTCGCAATGCTATCCTGTGGCTTCAACGGAAGCGCGTGCGCAAGATGCGCGTCCCATTCATGGTCGGCGTCCGCAAGGGAGATGCCGTATGGTTCCCTGACGGCGAGATGGGCACCGTGTCGGAGGTGCTTCCAGACAGCATCAATGTGGTTGTCAGGAAGGGGAAGAGGCTCCCGCGCGTCAAGGCGGAAAACGACGGAGGAAACAATGCAACAGCATGACGACATCCAGCATACTATCCGAACTGCGCAAGCACGAGCGCATCTCCCCTTTCCAGACCATCCGCATCGGCACCATAGAGGTGTACCGGGGGATGGAGAAGCACGGGAACTTCAGCGTCTCCAACGGCAACACCCAGATCGCAGGAGGGAGAATACCGGCCTCCGCCGACCCGGAAACCTTCCCCATCGCCATCGCGATAGCCATCGTCAATGAGATGAAGCCATGAAACCAGACCTCAAAAGACTCCATGCGGAGTATGAGCGATGCGTTAGCGATCCCGAATACGCTATGCGCAATTACGTTCGCATCAAGTGCGCAGATGGATCGCTCAGGGCGCCAATCGAGGAAGAGATCAAGAAGGTCACTGACTTCCTTGCGCTCAGGAACGAACGGAACAAGCGCATCGTAGCGGCCTATGAGAGCGGGGCATTGGGGACACCAAGCACGGACGGAATCCATGAGTGACCGCAAGGCTTTCAATTCCCGCCTCCGCCCAGTCTCCAAGAAGAGGGCCAGGAAGAAGCCGCTCCCGCTCTCAGAGGTCAAGAAGCGCTTCAATATCGTGACCGCCGCCATGCTGGGTGAGCCTGAGCAGAAGAAGGGCAGGAAGTGAAATGTTAAAACCGAACCGCTCATTCATTTAGATGAGGGAAACCATTACATTTGCCCCATGCCGAAGAAGAAAGGATTGAGCCGCACCCGCAGCATCTACATCTCGGATGATTCGTGGGATAAGCTGGAGGCCGCAGCCAAGGCCGCAGGATACCGCAGCGCGTCAGGCGCCTTGGAGATGTGGCTCCAGGGGTCAACGAGGAAGGCGATCGAGCAACTGGTGAAGCCATGACCGCGCTGAAGAGAGGCGATTACTGCTGCCCGTCAACAGAGGCTGAGTGGAAGTCCATACTGGACCTTGCCGAGGCGCTGGGGATTAGGCTGCCGGTCATATACAATGGCGACTGGGATACCTGCCCATTCATCTGGTACAGCGACACGGCGCTCAATGATGAGGGGATCTGTCAACTGAGCAAGCGTTCGGGATTCGGGAGCGACCCAATGATCGAGGTCCACGACTTCATCGCCGGGATGTACGCCATGAAGGAGGCGAAGGAGAAGAAGCCGAAAGTCGAGTTCTTGGGCTTCGCGCCAGATCCTCCCGAAACCAAGTCCTTTAGTGACTCCATCAAGGAGGCCATCGAGCCCCTGCGTCAGGAACTCCTATCGGCCAATGAGCGGATCACGAAGCTGGAAAATGACAGAGCCGCCATTCGCTACCCCGGATCTCTTCATGATCGCATCACGAATCTGGAGGACACCATCCAATCCCACAAACTGGGTCTTGAGCAGCACTTTGATAGACTCAAGGTGCTGGGCGGTCGAATCAAGAATCTGGAGGAGCGGCAGCCCATCGACATGCGCGAATGCGAGAACGCGAAGCGGGACGAAGATGGTTCGCCAATAATAGACCCGAAGACCATCAAGGATCAACTAGCAAGGGTAAATAGGTTCTCTTCTGTGCGCAGGGGCGATGATTACGACATGCGCTTCGACCCGGCAGCCAGCCCCAAGAACATCCCGTTCTCTGTGGCCCTTGAGTATGCGAAGCGCGGGCGGCTCATCAAGAGAACGGCATGGACTAACTCTGTCGTCGCTACCGACGGGAGCCCGCATGGGTCTCTAATGCTCGGCGACATCCTCGCATCCGATTGGGAGGTCATCCAGGAAACCAAGAAGCCATGAGCTACGTCCAGGACAACATCACAGGCCCAGACCCCAGGGAGGAGGACTCCGCCGTGCGCGAGCGCGAGGTGGTCGTGACGGTCAAGATCCGCATGGTGCAGGAGTTCAGCAACAGGGACGCTGACGATGCCATCGAGAAGATCCGTAGTGACATCGACGCCGTGCTGTCCATCAGCGGCTTCAGGAATCCGAGCATCGAAGTTGAGTGCTGGTGATGGGAACGCGCGTAGCCGACTACGAAGCCATGCTTGAGCGCAGCGCCGCCAAGCAGAAGGACCGCCAGAAGAGGCGGTACAGGGAGATGCGCGCGACCATCACCGAGCAGCGCGACCCGCAGCCCCTTGAAACGCCCATCACCATCCTCATCGACCCCATCGGCGCCCCTCGCCAGTCCCGCCGGGACAAGTGGGATCCAACACCGGCCATCATCCGGTACAGGGCCTGGAAGGATGAGATGAAGAAGGCGGTGGCAGAGGCCGGATGGACGCTAGGCCCCGTGTTGGACGTGGAGTTCCGGTTCGGGATACCCGACAGGTGGAGCAGGAGGAAGAAGGCGGCGATGCTGGGAATGCCCCATCAGCAGCGTCCGGACGTGGACAACTGCTGCAAGGCCCTCATGGACCTCGAAGGCAAGGAGGACGGATACGTGCATACGATCAGGGCCAGGAAGGTGTGGGCCGAGGGAGGGGCGATAGTCATCAATCAGTAAGGCAATAAGGAGATGACACCCGAGCAGGCGCTATCAGTAGTCACGTACGCGAGGTTCATGGACGTGCATTGGGCCATGCGCATCATCGGAGACGCGCAGAGGCTCGGAGCGAGCAGAGCGGCCATGACGGTTCATGCCACGGACTACGAAGGAGTGGTCGCAACGCTCAGGAACCTAGGGTACCGTGTGCATACGGAATACTCGGAGCCGAGGCGGATCATCGTGGCATGGTGAGCCCATGAAGGAGCGCAGCATCATCAACCAATAAGCGTAGATTCGCACATGAACCATGAGGAAACGCAAAGCGATTGCCATCTCGGTGGCGCTGCTCCTGGCCCTCGGGCTGGCGGCATGGGTCGGCTACCGGGCCGGAGGATGCCCGCCGCCGGACAACTCCGTGCGGGACAGCCTCGCCGTGCAACTGTACAGGGTGCGGGGCGACAGCGCCCGTCTGGCATCCGAATCACTGGCCCTGGAAAAGGAGAGGAATGATGCGCTCGCACGGATCAAGACGGTCAAGAAGCTGCTGGCGAAGCAGATGGGCCTCAGCCATAGCCTCGGCGCTGATTCTATCATGCTCGGCCTTCTCGCAGACCCGCCCAGCGACCTCGATACGCTCAGCCGACCCTAGGTGGCGGTTCACGGTCGCTGATTCCATGTTCCACGTCCCATACCCCGTCATGGCCACCATCCACGCCAAGCGCGCCGTGGCCGACACCAACGTGCGGGTCGCCGCAAGGGCGCTCGTAGCGGAGATGAGGCTGACAGCGAAGGTCGGCGAGCAGTTGAGGACGTGCGAGGAGAAGGCGTCCATCCTGGTGAGGCAGAAGGAAGACTTGATCGACGAGAGCGTTGGGCTTCGCGCGAGCAACACCAAGTACAAGGACAAGGTGAAGCGCAAGAACAGGAAGCTGCTATGCCTGCTGATACCAGCCACGTACGGCGTCCTGAAAGGCGCACAGCCATTCGTCCCTCAACTCAAATGGGTGCCATGATAGCGCTGATCTCCGACAACTCCGCCATGTGCTTGCTGGCGATAGGGCTGTTCGTGCTCATCATGCGCTCGATGAAGAAGGAGGAGGACAAGAAGAAGAACCCATGAGCGACGAGCAAAAAAGGGGGCCAGTTGCAATGACGGTGCGAGAGCGATATGCCCTTGAGTTTGCCAAGGTCTTACTGCAAGCCGACTTGCGCAGGGCGATTAAGGCTGATGAGGTCAGTGAGGAAAATGGAGAAGACGCAAAGGAATACGGGATGGTAGTGGAAGACTTCTACTATACTGCATGCCAGGCCGCGCGAATGGCGGACCACCTTGCAGTAGCCTTAAAGGATGAAGCCCCCGGATGGCAGTATGAGCATGATGACAGCCGCGACTACTCAGGAGCTAACGCCGGAGTGAAGGAGAGGAATATCGCAGAATGCGAGGAGGGTGTGGCCGCTGCCGTCGAAACATCAACCAGATTAGTATCCCCAAAGCCATGAGCAAGACCAATGACTCCATCATCGACGCGCTCCGTGATGCGGTGTTCGACACGGACCCCCGCCAGGATTTCTTGATGGTGTTCGGCGCGTCGATAGGGGTTATTACGCTATCGTCGGACGGTAGCGCGTTCTTCAGCGACGGCACCCCGCTAACGAAAGAGGAACGGGCGCTGGCTGTTCGCGAGCTGAACGAGAAGGTCGGCCACTACAACTCACACATCCCATGAGCTTATTTGACCCAAAGAACAAAAGGAACATCCTTTATTTATGCGATGGGGAGGAATGGGGGTTCGACCTCGACCGATACATCTACCATGCAAGGGAGGGTCGCACTATTAGAATAGAACTAGGAGCGACAAAGGATCTCACCGTACACTTTGAAAGCGAGGATGCGGCAAAGGCTTTCGGAAAGAGGCTGATTAAACTCCTGATTCCATGACCAAGAAGGGACTGCACATCGGCGCCCACGTCTGGACCCCAGACGGTCCGGGCTACATCAGGACCTCTCCTTCGGGGGATATGTACGCCGTGCATCTCGATAGCGGGGAGGTCGTCAACTACTTCTCCTCCGCCATCCGCCCCGAGACGTTCAAGGAGTTCCTCGTGAAGCGTCCGGGCAATGTGGGCGCGTGGAGCCGCTTCGAGTTCTTGGGCGTCCAGTTGGCGCTGCTGTGCCTCCTAGGCGCCTCCATAGCCACATTCATGGAGATGGGATGGATAGGGCTGCTGCTATGGGCGGTGGTTCAGGGGACCATCTATTACGGAATGAGGAGGAACTGGAAAGGGAAGCAAGCATGATCCACGACGAGCAACCCAGGCGCGAGCCGATGATGAGTGACAAGTGGATTGACACCCACGAACTCCCAGCTGAACTTGCGCGTCACGACCAAGAAGAAGCGGAAAGCTGTCGCGTTGGGATGCGCGTTGGCCGAAGGTTCTACGAGAATCTCATCAAGTCTGGCGAACTTCTGGTGGCTAGGACGGCCGAGGTGTGGCACCCATCCATTCCAGAGGAGGAGTGGAGGAAGTGGTTGACCGGAAGTGAAGCGGAGTTCGGCATGCTTGTCACAAAGTGCTGCTCGCGGAATCCATGGTGCCCTCCATGGGGGCTTGGTAAGGCGATTTGGGATGAGAAAGAACGTGAGATGAGACAGCCTCGCCTAATGTACGTATGCCCCGGATGCGGAGCGCGGATAATCCAGAAGCCATGACGCACAATCAGCTTCTTATCGACATGCTGATGAAATTGTCGAACATGGTGATGAGGGCGGATGAACTCGGAGGGTCGCGAGACTGGCTCGTGGCCGAGCTGAGCGTCATCATATCGCACGCACAAGACGGACCTCACGAGCGCATGTTCACCGAGAGCGAGGTGAGGGCCATGATGGATGATATGAAGGCCATCGCGGCGGATCATTCGCGCAAGTGCTACACCAACAGGATCGAGCAGATGACACCACCCGCCCCGGTAGCGTTCATCATCGACGACTACCTTCAGAAGAAGCACGGAATTACAACATGAAAGCCATGACAATATCCGCCATCCTCACCATCCTCATATTGATCGCCCTGCTGCTCCATGCCTTCAACTGCGCGGACAAGGACACCGCCGACTTCGATGAGCAGAAGCGCCCGGACCACGGCGGCAACCTGAAGAAGCGATTGCTGTTCGGGGCGCTCGCATGGCTCGCGGTATCCGTGGCATGGCTGCTGATGTGGCCTTATGGCATGGAGTACCCGCGATTCGGGTTCCTGCTGCTCATCCCGATGGGATTCGGGTGGTGGACGATGTGCTTCCGCTTCTTCCTGAACGCCATGAGGCAGAAGTCATGGTACTGGATGGGACCTGCATTGGATGACCGTGGGCCTGACGACAGCGGCTACGACCACTTCTGGCACTGGCTCGCGTGGGTGGCAGGATGGAAGAGGATGGCCTTCATCCACGATGACCATCAAGGCGAAGAGGTGTATGAGCGGTCCTATGGAGAGAAGGCCCCTGCTCGCCTCGCCTACATCACGGAGGCGGTGCTCTTCATCACCTCCCTCCTCATCCTGTTCCTGTGATGGCCAGGAAAGCGATGAACAAGTACCGTCAAGCGCCTGTGGACAGGGCGCCGGAGCCGGAGAAGCCATGGCAGCCCGGTGAGAAGTGCCGTGTGCAGAAGGGGGACATGGCCACCTGCGCGTACAAGCCAGTGATCTTCAGCATCCCGCAGCCGTGCGAGGTGCTTGCTGTTGAGGCGAACAGGGGAATGGTGAGCGGATGGGCGGTGCTGGTGGAGGACAAGACCGGCATCGGTCATTGGATGGATGGAGGATACTTCAAGAAGCATAACCCGGCCTAGCGGCCACAAACCACGACCACATGGCAAAGAAGACATCGAAGAAGAACCTGAAGTCCTACATCGCGAAGGAGGGCGTCTTCCTCTTCAAGAACAGCAAGGGCTACGGGTTCCGCGAGTTCCTTGAAGAATGCTTGTCCTATAATCCATACACAGGGGTCTTGACGTGGAGGACTCGTCCTCAAAGTCATTTTAAGGCTGAGAGATGGATGAACCTATGGAATGCCAGATATGCAGGCAAAATAGCAGGGTGTGACAGGGGTGATGGTATGACCGTAGCAATCAATCATCGCCAACACAAGGCGCATCGGATATGCTGGATACTTGCTGGCAATGCCCCAATAGGAGAAATGTTAATCGACCATATCAACGGCAATCCAATCGACAATAGGCTTACCAACCTAAGATTGGCAAATAGTTCTCAGAATAACGCAAACTCAAAAGTAAGGAGCCACAACAAGTGCGGCCTAAAAGGGGTTTACTACCACAGGAAGGCTGGCAAATGGGCCGCTCATATAAGGTTTGGCGGAAGGAGCGAGTGGCTAGGGCTTCACCTAACCAAAGGACTCGCGGCACTGGAAAGGGCTAAAGCAGCCATTCGCGTGCATGGTACATTTGCAAGGATCAACTAAACCACAGAACGATGAAGAACACACCAAAGGAAGGCATCTTTATAGGGAAGAACTCTAAGGGGTTTTTCTTCAGAGTCAAGCAGAACAAGTACGTCCTGGCAACGGCGCAGGGCTACAACAGCAAGCAGAGCGCCATCAAGGGGCTGCTCGCGCTCAACAGGATGCTCAACGAGCACTACAACACCGTTGAGAGCAAGTACGTCGGCATCATCGACCTGACCAAGAAGTGACTCTCATTCATTGGGATTCATTACCTTGGCTCCGTTCTTTGAATCATGCTGATTGAGCGGGCGGCGTGGAGAACACGTAGCGCGGTGAATGAGAGTAGATGGATGCCGAAACCTAGAAGCGCATCCGCGAAGCGCGTACCGTAGAACTAGGGTGAGTGGTACCAGTCGGGAATGGACCGGCCCCGCTCAATGAGCATAGTGATCTGATATTGGTGGGCGGCGCAAGCCGTTGGCAAAATCGCCGAAAAAGCAGTTGCAGGTGGCGCCACTGAGCAACAAGAAGTCCGGGCGTAAGACCCCACCAACACATTGATAGGCGTGGCGGCTAGGACTGGTGAAACAACCGGGTAGTCGGATTGATCGTCTGGCTCAGCAACCCCGGACGCCGCCACCATATCAATCACATTGGAGCAAGCGGCCCTGTGTAGCCGAAGCGTCACGCTTGATGCGTTTCGTACTATGTAGGCAGAATGGGGCGCGCTGCTCCGATACCACCCCAAGCGCCTTCGTGCCTTGGGCCAAGCGGAGAAAAACCGCGTATCACGAAGCCCTAGCAGCAATGCCTGGGCTTCGTGCTTGATAGGATGATGAAAATCATTTTCCATAGCTTTGCGGCGATGGACGTGAAATCACTCCCGGTAAGGAACGGGGGCTGAGCAAGAAGGCGGGAGCCGGGCTGCTGGCCCCCGTTCGCCGTTCTAGGGGAGGAACTCCACCCTGGCAGCCGTCATCCTAAGAGCCGAGCCTGCCCCGGAATACGCGAAGAGCCTGTCCGTGGTGATGGGCTGCGTGAAGGACAGCTCCACCTTGGCGTACTTCACTCCTGCCGCCACCGTAGCGGGCGTCTGCGTGGCCATCTCATTGGCCACAGGGCTGCGGAACCTCCCGACAGGGAGCGCGATGACCCCTTTGTTCCCTCCGCCCGCCTGAACGCAAAGGCTCTGGTAGTTCGGCGCATCGGTGAAGGTCACGTCGGTCATCACCACCCGCTTGAAGGTGAAGGCCGTGACGGGCCTGCTGTCCGTGGGCGATGTGACAACGACGTTGTTCAGGGTGTGGACAGCCCCGCCGGTGGGAGGAGGATTGGTCGTGCAGGCCCGCGTCTCCACCACATCCGCTGGCTTGGGGTCAGCAGGGGTGCATCCGGCAACGCTGCTCACGTACGGGGTGGTGCGTGTCTCCTGCCCGTTCACGCAGGCTCCCCAGGCTCCCGGCGTACCGAGCACCCACGAGCAGGTCTGCGGGGGAGGATCGACAGGGGGCGCCTGTCCGCCGGTGTCGTCCCATTTCGGGAGCCATCCCATGTAGTCGTACTGGGCGGCGGAGGTCACGATTCCCAAGCGGTCCTTGTTGGAGGAGATGGGCAATGACGGCACGGCGACCATCGTGGTGCTCGTGGTGGCCGGGTCGTGGGCGCTGACGTTGGATGAGGTGCCGGAGAACCTGCCGACCACACCGATGTCGGAGTAGTGGCCGCCCATGTAGAAGCGCTTGCCGAGCCGATGGTCGATGACGAGGTTCTGGTACCCTGCTCCGCGCAGGCTGCGGATCTCGATCTTGCCGTTGTTCACGGTGTTGTCGATGTGGACCACGGCATCCACCACGCCGGAGGTGGCGAAGGTGAGGATGTCCACGTTGATGTCGGACCACCCGCTCAGCAGGATGGGGGCCTGCGCCTTGAACGGCTTGCCGCGCTGGTTGCTCAGGCCCGTCTCGCACTTGAGATGGCGCAGGCTGACCGCTCCGCAGGCGATGCCTTGGAAGGAGTAGCCGTTGTTGTCGGTGCTCAGTCTGCCGATGTCGATGCCGCCGAGGCTGTTGACGCCCTCCACGCGCAGTCCAGCCTGATTGTTGTCGAAGCTGCTCAGGTCCAGCACCCGGCCCGGCCCAGCGCCGAGGATGTAGCCGCCGTGGTTGTTGTTGTCGTGGGCGTACACCCTGCCAATGGTCGTCCCCTCGCCCATGCCCTTCACGTAGAAGCCGTGCTGGGTGTAGGAAGAGTTGCGCCATCCCGATGCCTGCCCATCGAGGCGAACCATGTCCAAGGTAGCGCCCTCCAGGTAGGTGACGCCGGTGTTCTTGGAGTTCACGCTGCGCACGATGGCGCGGATGGGGTCCGGATCGATCCAGCCCGCATGGTCGTAGACGAGGTGCGTGGTGTCGTTGCCGTTATTGGTCGCGGAGTTCACGCCCTGCCCGATGACCCCGCCGTAGCCCAGAGGAACCGGAGCGGGGACTCCGAACTGTCCTGCCGGTAGCACGATCTTGTTGAACGACGTGCATGGGATGCCAGCCGAGAACCCCGCTCCGTGGCCCTGCCACACGCCGTCGATGGCCGCAGCGCTGACGACCTTCAGGGCTTGGAACCACGAGTCCGCGCCGCCCGGAGGCAGCAGCACCTCACTCGCGTACCGCCATGCAAGGGGGTACTTGGCTTGGTTCTGCGCGAGGGTTCCGAGGTCGGAGAGCTTCTTCCAGCCGTTCTCGTGCTTGCAATCAGCGTAGTCCTGCGAGAGGACGTAGGTGCGTCTGGCCATGTGGATGTCGGGATATGCAGTAGAGCGTCCTCTTCAGGCGTTTGCGAAAATACACGCCTCCGCCCTCTCTGGAGCCTTCTGCATTCGTATTTCCTTCAACCGTCAGCACCCACTTCTCATCCTCCCCGCGTATCATCCCGGTATGGCCTATCCTATTCAACTCGGTACTCCAAGTCGCGAAGTGGTCGCCATCCATGCTTATGCGCTTGAAGTCGCCCGGCTCATAGGTCCACCCCTTGCGCTCCCATATCCGGTGCGGCTTCTCATGGAACTTCAGGGCCATCGCGTACGACCTCGCGGGCTCCAGCACGACCCCGCACTGACGGTAGCACCAATGCACATAGGCCGCGCACCACGGACTCCCCTCCGGAAGGCCGACTGATGCGAGGTACTCCTTGACCCTCGGGCCACGGTTGTTGCCGCCCACCTCCTCCACTCCCACCTCTCCGAGAGCAATGGCGAGCGGGGCGCATGGCGGGGCTTCCGCCACGGGCTCCTTCGTTGACTCAGGGGTTACAGCAGGGCCGCCGCAACCTGACAGAAGCCAAAGAAGCAGGCAAGCCAGACTATTCCGAATCGGGACCATGTTCCATAGGCGCTCTCCTTGAGCTGGTTCTCCATGAAGAGCGCTGTGATGGTCGAGAACACCACCCCGCACAGCACGTAGATCATCGAGACGATGATAGGCTGGAGCACCTCCGCTCCCATGTCGGCTATCTCCTGCTTCCGGAACAGCAGGCGCATGAGCGGTACGCTGTACTTGTACAGGCCGAGCGCCGCTGCAATCAGGATGACGAGCAGGGCGTTGTTGACCGTCCTGCTCTTGGCCACTTGGTTCTTGAACATGGTCATTGCTTTTGCTGTGGGCCATCCTTCTCTTCGGTGGCTTCCTTGAGGATGCGGCGGGTGTCGTAGGTGATCCAGCCCACGGCGAAGATGGCGAGCAAGGTCAGGATTGTCAGCATGTTCAGTGCGCTTTACGGGTCCAGGGTGAAGGGAAGTCGTTCATGCGCGTCTCGATGGCCACAAGCCGCTCGCGCAGCACTCCATACTCGCGGGCGCCCTCTAAGACGCTTTCGTTGACGTTGCTCTTGAGGGTTTCGATCTCGTCGCCGAGCCTCTTGACATCGTTCTCCAAGCGGATGACGCTGCTCTTTATGCCGAAGAACGCGCCAGCGAACGCTGTCACCAGAGGTAGCACGTACTTGATGACCTCCACAAGCGCTTCGTTCATGGCTGCTTCTTCTTTTGGCACGGTATGCAGTCCGGGGCCGGGGTCCCATCAAGCCGCACCTTGGGCTTGGAACGGTCGATCGTGCGGCCTTTCGGGGCCGGGGCGGGTGCGGATATGCGCTTGAATGGTACGCTCATCCTAGCTGGTTATGACGACCCCGCCGACCAGGCCGCAGGTGTCGTAGTTGAAGACGGCCCTCGCGTTGGTGAAAGGTTCCGTGATACTGAACTCAGTAGAGTTCGCGAGCTGCTGGACGGTTCCGGTCCAGACCTGCTCCCAAGCGCCGAAGCCATTGCGGACCTCGATGGCCACCGGGGAGTTGATAGGCACCTGGTAGAACACCACGTCCGGGGAGATGGCGCTCCAGTTGTTCGGCGTGTTCCCGGTGGGAGAGATGTGGACGATAGGCAGCAGCGGATATGGCTGAACGCCAGGGCCATTGGTGGTCCAGTACTGCACCGGCGATGATGTGGCCCATACGCCAGGGTTGCTGCTGAAGGGTATCCATTGTCCGGCTCCGAGGTCCCATTGTATGACCTCTCCGATCTGCCAAGTCCCGATGCTGGTCGTGTCGCTCGCCACCAGGAACAGCCAGCCGTCCAAGGGGGCCGGGGTCGGAAGGTCCGCGAGGTCGCCAGCCTCGTCGATCTTGACGGCTCCTTCCGGAGCGCAGGGATCGGGACAGGTGCCGGTGTTGGTGAAGTAGCCCAGCAGCACGATGGCCAGCGGGTCCACCGGCGTGACCGGGACGAGGCGGATGCCCACCTCATCGTTGTAGAAGAAGGCCCCGACGGAGTAGATGCCCGTGGCGGTGATGGATGGGTTCGCGACCTGCCACGCCCCGCCATTGACGTTGTACTCCAAGGCAAGCTCGGTGAGCGTCCCCATGAAGGTGAGGTCGATGGTGATGGCGATCTCCGATTCGTCGCACTTGTCCTCCACGGTGACATCGGCGGTCGGCAGCGCCTCCACCGGCAGGCACGACACTTGGAACAGCCAAGTGGTGAGGCCCGCCTCCATGTTGGTCGGGGAGTCAACCAAGAGCAGCATGTTCTCACCGGAGGTCGTCCCTGTAGCCCCGTTCAATGATCCGAAGGTCCCCGTCAAGGATGGTATGGCCGGGTCAAGGTCCGTCGTTCCGTCATAGGCCCGGATGACCGTGCCGGGGTCCATCTCCCCGGCGATGAACGTCACCGCCACCAACTGCCCAGGAGGCGCCGTGAACAGCCATGTCTGATTCTGGTAAGGGGCGTCCGTGTAGCGGTAGGTGAAGTAGTTGATGCCAGAGCAATCGAACGATACCTCGATGGGCGTGTCGTCCACCACGGTCACGGGCGCGTTGTACGGGCACGGGCCTGACAGCACGTAGGTGGCGTAGGCGTTCGTGATGGCGCCATAGGAGCCGTTGACCTCGAATGGCAACTGCTGCTCGGTGCCGCTGGCGAGCACGACCTCAGTGCCGAATACCGTCCCGAGCACCAGGATGTACCTGTCGTTCTCCGCGCTCTCAGCCGGATAGTCGCTGGTGACGGTGATGCTGCCGATGCCCGGCGTTATGGTGAGCGGCGGGAACAGCGGCGCCCACCCTGCCCCGTACAGGAACCAGTAGGTAGATGTGCCTGAGTCATAGACCGTTGTGCCGACGGCCACCGAAGTGAAGGTGCCGTCCTCATTGACGATCTCATCGACGTGCTGGCTCCATGTATTGCTCACCCCGAACTCATTGCTGATGATGAGGTAGGCGCCCGATGGCAGCGGAGTGGCCTCCTGGTTGGCATCGACCGTGTTCAGCACGGTGTACGCCGGGATGATGTCACATGGCGCTGGCGGCTCGATGGGCGGGTCGAAGAACCCGGCGGCGCTGTTGTAGGTGCAGCCGTCAACAGTGTACTGCCAGCGCACCCCTTCGTTGGAGACGATGGGCAGGCCGGTGAGGTTCACGTACTGGCTCAGGTCATCCTCATTGGTCTGGACGGCGGCGTTGTACCAGCCGTTCGGGCCGAGCAGTTGCAGTTGCAGGTCGCGTCCCTGCGCCATCCAAGGGGTCTGGATGCTCGCCAGCCACCAGTCGGGGATGACATTGAGCATCTGCGGCGCCGGGAACCATGCCCCGGTGTTCGTTCCCCCTCCCGTGCCGACGCTCCAGTAGTTGTTCGTGACCGTGGCCCACACGAGTTCAAACACGCCGACCTGCTCGTACTGCCACTCGGAGCCGTCCCATGTGGCGATCTGCCCGGCATTGGTGCCGCTCAGGATGAAATAGGCGTCGTCGGTGGCCGGGGATAGCGGAAGGTCGGCGAAGGCGATGGCCTCAAGCACCGTATGCACGGGCGTGAGTTCGCAGTCGGTCTCCTCCGTCTCGCACTCGCAGGGAGAGCAGATGCAGTCCGCGTACGCCGCGATCTCATCAGGAAGCGAGGCGGGGCCGCAGTAGTCGTCACCGGCCGCATCGTTCATCACAGGAGCGGCGTACAGGCCTAGCCACTTCGCCATCTCGAAGTTCTCGTTGCCGCACTTCGTGTCACCACGGTCCCATGCGAGCACAGCCGCGTGCATCCGTGCCAACGAACAGCACGCATATTTCTGACTCCTGAGCAATATGTCCTGAGTAGTCAGCATATCCGGTTCATTGCTATGTTTGCTGCGTCATGAATGTATTCCAGACTGGCTGGAAAGTCAGAAACATTGGCAACAAGGAGTTTATCCTTAATAGGGTATCCATTGACACCGTAGGGTGGTGCTGGAATTGGATAGGGTCCGTGAATAATAAGGGCTATGGGACTTTTTCTGAGGGTAAAAAAGGCATCGCCTCCCACCGCAGGGCATACGAACTCTTCAAAGGCCCTATTCCGAATGGCCTTACCTTGGATCATCTGTGCAGAAATACCATTTGCTGTAATCCGGATCATCTCGAACCCGTTCCTGCTTCGGAGAACAGGCGCAGGGGGGTATTCAATATCGCCACGCATTGTAAGCACGGGCATGAATACACCCCTCAGAATACCGCAATTCAATTGAGTCGAGGAAGGCCCACTAAGTTGTGCAGAACATGCAGGGCGGCTCGGTTCCGCAATTACAGAAAGAGCGACCCGGAAAGATTCAAGGCAACCCAGCGAAAGAGCAGGAGCAAGAAGAAGGACGCATAGGCGACCCCGGCGGAGTATCTCTTCCGGCGTCAGCATCAGCTAGGGATGTACGCTTGCTCGACGACGAACTTCGAGTTGAATGTCGTTCCGTTGGCGCTGTGCCGCGTGATGATGACATTAGCCGCGCCTAGTGATGGTATGGACAGAGGCAGCGTCGGAATGCCGGACTGGACAAGGCCGCCAATGTTGAAATCGTGCGGCGATCCATCGCTGTTGCGGATGGTGAAGCGCCACGTACCATTGCCATCGTAGTTGGTCACGTCGGCATCAAGGTCGATGTCCGAGTCCGTGCTGATGATGTAGGAGAACACCGCCGCATCGAAGGTGTAGGTGCCGCCCCCCGTATGGGTATCGACCGAAGTGGCTGTTCCAAGAAGAGCCACCGTGCCGATGGTCGTCCAGGTGGATGGCGAGGTGAGCTGCCAGTACACGGCATCCGTCCCGGTGAACTGGATGTACAGGTCGAGCAGCTTCGCGCCGGAAGGCGGCGAGGTGTTCGGATTGGAGTTCCCGGAGTACGTGATGGTGCCGCCAGCGGCCACGAAGTTCGGGCCGCCATCCCACGAGGAGCCGTTCCACTCGTAGAACCTGCCGATGGTCGGGATGCTGGGAGGAGCAGCGTTGAAGTACAGGACGAGGTTGTGGGCCGCGTCCACTGGAGCGCTGACAGGGACCGTGTACACGATGCTCACTTGCGGGGTGAGGCCGGATGCCCCGGTCTCCCCGATGGTCCCCGGAGGGCCGGAGGGCTGCACCTGATTGTCGAATCCGCTGGAAGTGATCGTGGCCCCAGGCGCTCCGTTGGTGGGGATGCTGGTGGCCACCCACCCGAATGGCGATAGCTGCGCGGCGCCGGGGTTCGTGACCAGGATCTGCGTCGCGCTCAGCGGGTTGCTGGCAACGACGTAATGGCCACCGCCATTGGCGATGTAGATCCATGACCCAAGGCTCATCCATGAGGTATCGGCGACCGTGATGGTCACGGTGCTGCCTGCCGCAGGCTGCACGAATGAGGCGGTCAGTTCCGTGAACGGGCTGACGCCATCCTGCCCATCCAAGGGGGATGGGATATTGAGCGTCAGGATGGGGTTGAGCGGGTCGGTGTTGTTGATGGTGCCGCTCGCAGGGTCCCCATTGGGGATCATGTTCACCGTCACGTTCGTCCCGAAGGTCGGGCTGAAGGCGCCGGGGAACCCGATCTGCACATGGTACACCGGAGGGACGCCGCTCACCACCACCGTAGGCGTGGAGCCAGCCGGAAGCTGGAGCACGCTCCATGTGATCTCCGGGATGGGGGCGGGGAGGCTCCGTAGAGGAGGCTGAACCTTTGATTGAGGTGCGCAGCCGCACTTACCTGAACATGAGCACATTAGCAGCAGGTTGCGTTAAGGTTGGCCTTGATCCACTTGATGATGTCCTTCGCCTGGGCGGGGTCGCAGGACCAGCCGCACTGCACCACCATGAATGCCGTGATGAGGTCCAGCACGGGGATGCAGCCGGGCTTCTGGCAGCCGCCGGGACGCCACTTGGCGCCCTTGGGCTTGAGCTGCTCGTACAGGCCCTTCACGAGCAGCGCCTCGAAGTCAGCGCGGTACTCGTCCCCATCCTTCACGCCCACCACCTCGAAGTAGCCGATGCCATCGGTGATGGCGGATACCCCTAGCTGGGCGAAGGTGAATGTCGGCCAGTCGTAATCCTGGTCGGGGGACTGCGCCGGAACATTGGTCAGCAGGTTGATGACCGCTGTTGGAGGATTGCCGTTGGGGTCCACGGAGGGGTCCCACCACGAGAGCGTGTAGGTGTTGAAGTCCGATGGCCCCGTCACCCCGTTCTCAGGGCCGTAGCCGCCTGGATTCGTGGTGGCGTCGTAGTCGCGGGTCTTGTCCACGAACGACAAGCCATCGCATTCCTCCTTGATGCAAACATTCAGGACGAGTGCCATGGCGCAAACCTAGGTACTTGCCGTGCGGGTAGGTGCTGCCTATTCCCTGCCGCCCCTGCTGGACCTGCCCCCTCTGCTGGACCTGCCCCCTCTGCTGGACCGGGAGCCGCGCTTCTTCTTATTGAGCCTCTTGTAAAGCTCGCGCTCCATGGGGCGGGTGAAGGTCTGGTCGCTGATGCCAAGCATGGACACCAGGGACATCATGCCAAGCACTTGGCCTTCCGGCGTATCGAAGTTCCCGAAGCCCTTCGCCGAGTGCGTGAGTTCGTCGATGACTGCCCCGTAGCGCCCGCTGCCGACTCCCCAGCCGTGCGGCACATAGAACAAGTCCTTCCCATCCTTGCGGACCGTCTTGCCCATGGATTCTGCGACGGCCTTGGATGCTTCGTTGGCCCCGGACTTGATGGCGTTCGCCCCCACCTCCGGGATTCCGCCGAACAGCACCTCGAAGGCCGACCTCGACAGCACATCCACCAGCCAGTCCTGCGTATCCTCATCGTCATCATCGGCTCCGAACACGGCATCCGCGATGCTGTCCGCAAGCCCTTTGCCGAGCACCGCGAGCCAGTAGGTCATCATCGTGAAGGCCATCGTCTCCAAGGTGAGCCCGGCGAGGTCCCTTGCTGCATACGCCTTGTCCTCCTTGGCCCCGGTGCGCAGGGTCTGGATGTCGCGCGCCATGCGCTTCTTCATGTTCAGCGCGAAGGAGGAGTAGGAGAACATCAGGTCCACGACGACCCGGCCCATCCCCTTGTCGCGGTAGATCTGCGCCATGCTCTCCACGGCGTTGGCGTTCTGCTGCCTGCTCACCATCTGATTGGCGTAGGCCGCAGCCTCCGGATCCTTGGTGAGCTTCCAGCCGTCTGTGCGCAGGTCAACGCCCTTCTGCCGGAGCTTCTTCTTGTAGAAGGCGAACCATGCGGCCTGCGCGGAGATGGCATCGCCCACAGCCAGCGGGACCATGAGCTTGTCGGTGAGCACCCCGAACTCATGCGAGGCGACCTTCATGTATCGCGCGGCATCCCCCTCATCCCCGCGCAGCACGGCTTTCTTGGCGATGGCATCGCCGAGCTTCTCAAGGCCGCCGAGGGTCTTGGCGCGCTCATGGATCTGCTCGTCCTTTATCAACTGGTACTGCCAGGACTCCTCCTTGTCGGAGAACGCCTTGACCGCATCGGCGTACGATTCCCACATCAGGTTGGCATCCTTGCCGAGGCCGATGTAGGTGGATACGGCAACGGTCGCCTGCTTGGGCATCTGCGTGATGCCCTTCAGGGCGATGCCCATCGAGCGCTTCGCTATCTTGTGGTACCACTGCCCGGTGAGGCCGCTGAGGATGCGCTCCTTCGCCTGCTCCGCCCCTTTGATGTCGCGGATGCGGGTCTTCAGCAGCTCGCGCGTGCTGGAGCCGAGCATCGTCAGGGTGCGCGGGTCTGTCAGGAAGTCCCTGAGCGTGGCCAAGTGCTGCGCCCCGAGGTTGTCCGCAAGGGTATCGAACATGCTGTCATCCTGCACGGCGAAGAAGTCCGCGTTGATGGCATGGCCGGGCAGCAGGGTGTCGCTCCGGTCCATCTTCGAGGAGGAGGGGGCGCTGTCGATGAGGCGGTTGCCCCACATGGGCTTCTCGAACAGGTCCTTCTGCTCATCGGCCTTCGTCTCATCGGTGAGCGGGATGGAGCGCTGCGCCGTGTAGTTCTCGTAGGCGTCCGGGTACTTGTTGTGGTCGTACTCCGCTGCGGAGAAGGTGGCGTCCTTCTGCCGCTTCATCTCCTCGATCTGGTGCATGACCATGCCCTTGAGCTTCGGGCTGATGGTCAGTTCCTCGATGCTCTTCGCATCGCCGAGCACCTCATTCGCGGCCTGCACGTACAGCTCAGCGTTCTTCTTCCTGGGCTTGAAGATGCTCGGGTCCTGCATCCTGCGGACGCTCTCACGGACATTCTCAGCGCGCCTGTCGAACTGCGCCTGCACCTCCTTCTCCGTGCCTCCCTTGTGCTGGATGAGGTAGGCGTAGAAGCCCATCTTGTACCTGTTCAGCACGGTGTCATCCATGTGCTGACGGAAGCCGAGCAGCTTGGCCGCGTCATTGCGCCTGCGCACCACGGCATCCAGCTCGCGCTTAGCCGCCGAGATGCTCGCGAGCCAGTCGTGGAGTCCGCTCGCCTGCATGAGCTTCGCTGCTGCCGTCGGGCCACGGGCGATCTTCTCAGCCATGATCTCCACGGTGTCCGTGCTGTTCAGCCACCAAAAGTCATAGTCCTCATCGCCCGGCTTGCCGAGTTTCTTGATCGGCTCGAACGCCTTCTGCGCATCCACAATGCCCTTGTCGGAGCGGCCACGGGCAGCGAAGTCGCGGACCCCTCCCCATCGGTCATTGACGATGATGTTGTTGGCGGCCATGATGAGGAAGGCTGACTCCTCTCCCGTGAGCCGGTCGATGTCGATGCTCTTGAGGTCCGCGAGCATCTTCTTCTGGTCATCGGTGAGCGGGTTCTCCTCATCCTTCAGGCGCTGCTTCTCATAAGCAGCAAGCTCCTCCTTCTTGATCCGGGCGATGGTGCGGAGCATCCTCACCTTCTCCTGCATCTCGGTCAGGCGCTGCGCGGCCTCGGCCTGCTCCTTCGCTCCGGTCATCGCGTCGAGGATGACCTTCAACTCATCGGGCGTCATGTCGGCGGCCTCGATGCCCATGGCATCGCGCATCGCCTCGTACTCCTCTATGGCATCGCGCTCGACCGCCGCCTTGTCGATGGCCTCCTGCTGCTTGATGTACGACTCAAGCTCCGCGTTGGCGATGTTGATCTCGGTGTCCTTCGCGGTCACGACATCCGGTGTCGCCTTGGCCTTGGGCATCGAGAGCGTATCGAACAGGCGCTTGGCCTTCTCAAGATGCTCGTCGATGTCCGTGTTGGCGATGTTCAGCTTCGTGAACCTTCCTGCGAGGTCGTTGAGCATGGCATCGCGGCGCTCGTCCGCCTTCCCGCGAGTGAGGCGCTTGATGCGCTTGGTGAGGTCGCGGGCCTCCTTCTCCTTGGCGGCAAGCTCGCTGTCCGCGATGATGCGGTCGGCGTACTCCGCGAACCTCTTCTGCGAGGCTGGCGTCACGGCCTTGGCTGCTGCTCTTGTCAGCACTGTCGCTTGGGCCGGTGATAGCTTGGCGCGGAACTTCTCAAGGACGGAAGCGACCTTCCTCGCTACTTCCTTCCCTCCCTCAACAGCAGCCTTGATCTCAAGGCGTATCTGGTCCTTGAGGGCCTGCTTCTCATCCACGACCACCTTCCCTTCACCAACGACCTTCCTGCCCCTCGCCTCAACCTCCACTTGCTCGCTCATCGGGAGAGGAGGCCCTGTGCGCGTGGCTGGCTTCTGCTCCGCCATGCGCTCTGCCGCTTTCTGCTCGCCGGTCTTCTGTCGGCGCATGTTCGAGATGATGGCATCCACGACCTGCGGCGCCACTCCTCTCGTCTCCATGTAGGCCCGCGCCTCATCCGCATTGAAGCCCTGGTCCTTGAACATCTTGGCGATGTCCTTCGGCTGCTTCTGCATCATGGGCAGGCCGATGCCCACGGCATCACGCATCTCCGGGGTGATGTCGAAGGATGGCTGAGCGGACTTCCGCTGCTTCTCGGCAAGCGCTGCGCGAGCCTCTTCTTCCGTATCGAATCGAAGACCCTTGGAGTTGTAGTCACTGCTCTTCACCATCCACTTCCCATGGGTGGTTTCTTCTGGACGACTAATCTTCCAGCCCTCTTTGTCATTCACTATGCTCGTCTCCCCCACCTTCCCGCCCCCCATCTTCTTGATGACCTTGGCGGCTACGGTGGGCACGATCTTGTCATAGAAGCCCTTCATGCCGGAGCCGCCGATCTTCAACCCCTCTCCGTACAACCTCTGAATGCCATTTTCATTAGGCGCCGCAAGAAGTCTTTCTGCGGCCTCCTTTCCGATCACATCAGGAAGTTCTTCAGGCGTAACGGTGCGCTCAACGTCAGAACCGGTTCGCGGGTCGCTTCCAACATAGAATACATGGAGAGAGTTATCGGCAGGATAGTAATGGATTTCCTCCACCTGCTTGCTCAGGTCGTACCGCTCATTCTGCTGAGTTCCCGTGGTCCAAGAAATCTTGTCGTATCCGCCCTCCACGGCCATGCGTACAGCCTGCTTGATGGCGAGTTCCACCCATGCGGATGTGTCGGTGACGAAGGGGGCGGAGGGGAGGGCTGGTCCTTTTATTGATCCATGCGCAGGAATGCGACCTCGCGCCTCAGCTATCTCGCGTAAGCGGCGAGCGATTTGCTCCCTTCGAGTGCGCCGTGCAATGGCCACTGGATCTCCGGAATTCGCTGCCTGAATCTGCTCCATCATACTGCCGAAACCTTCAAGGAGCGTTGTCTTTTCTTTTTCCAATGCAGCCTCCTCCTCCTTGAAAGCCTCTGGGTCGGCAAACCCCCGCTTCCTTCCCTCTTGCGCCCAGTCGCTCTGAATCTCCTCGATGAACAGCACCTTCTTCCCATCGGCATCGGTGCGATCGTTCACCCGGAGGTGGAAAAGAATGTTCGGCTCGTCGAAGTGGGAGGAGCGGAAGCTGTCTGGGGCTTTCTTTAGCTTATCCTTCAGCGCCTCTCTTTCGGCGCTGCCGACCGGATATTTCTCCCGGTTATCCAACTCCTTCATCATGGAGTCATAGTCGCCTTTCGCTGGCAGCGTCACCAGCACCTCCCGGTAGTTGGTTCCTCCGGGAAGTTGCTTCCCAAGTATCATTTCCCGCATGGATGATGCAGGCAATGTTCCTTCACTCTCACTGCCCTCCTTCACCTCCACCCGCACCCGGTTCTCGTTCAGGAACTCGCGCACCTGCTGCGGCGTCACCTTCTCCTTGCCCTTGCTCGCCAGCCAGTCGGATAAGCCGGTCCACTTGGCCTCCTCCATGCTGAAGGCTCCTTCCTTGGCGCGGCTCTGCAACCAGTTCAGCCACTCGCTCGCTGGCTGCGTCTTTCCCTTGGCGATGACCGTCTCGCGCAGGCGGCTGTACCAGCCATCAACGAGGCGCTGGGCGTCGTCCTGGAGCATCGTCTTCGCAGTCCCGCCGACCGTCGGAAGGCCGGTGATGCGGATGCCCTTCTCCATCGCCTTCTTGAACTCGGCGGCGAAGTCCCTGATGTTGTTCGGCTTGTTCAGGTCGATGGAGCGCATGTCCCAGCCCAAGGCCGCGAGGATGTCCTTGATGAACGCCTTGAACCTCTGCCACAGGCTGTCGGGCTTCACCGAGACGGGGACGCGGCCTGCGGCAACGTCGCCGAGGAACTCCACGATGGCCTCGGCAGCCTGCATCTCCTTGCTCTGGTCGAGGTACTTGTCGGCGTGCTCCAGGTACTTGCTGTCCATCGCGGCGACCTCCTCGTAGAAGCGGATGAAGCGCTCCGGGTCGTTCTTCGCCAAGGCCACGATGACCGGGTGCGCCGTCTCGTGGAAGAAGGTCTGCTTGAGGTCGGTGGTGAGCGCCTTGTTGACGTGGATGGAGTTGGTGCGCGGGTCGTACACGCCCCATGTCGATGCTATGCCATCAGCGATGCCCTTGGTGGCCTCCGAGTAAGCCTCCGGCGTCTCATGGATGGTGATGCTGATGTTGGGGGCGATGCCGCGAAGGGCGTTGAGGGCGCGGTCGATGCGCGGCTTGCCGGACTCGATGGGCTTCTTGTCGCTGGCTACCTGCTTGCTGATGTTCGCATCGCGCGGGTCGAAGGTGCCGTAGTTGCCGGTGGCGGACTTGATCTGGGTGGGGTCGAAAACCAAAATCCCGGTAGAAGAGTCGCCACTAGCTGAGGCATCTGTTATTCTAACAGCATCGTAACCGCGCCTTTTTGCCTCGTTGTAAACATCAAGAGCCTCGAAAATCCTCCAGTTTGGATGAATTGTATCTGCATCAGATGCCTTGTCTTGCGTTCCAAGTTCTGATGCAATTTCATCAAGTGTATCTTGATCAATCTGGTCGATTATTCCATCATTGACCAAGATTTTGTGCATGATGTTTATACTCGAAGAATTGCCTTTTCCAGACAAATCAAGAGGATTTTCAAAGCGTGCATATACAGGATATATCTGCTGCCCTCCGGCGGGGGCTACATCATACTTGGGAGAGTAGTCATCAGAGGTCCTGTACTCAAGTCCGTAATCTTCGTCTTGCTCAGCAATGGATTCGTACCATGCGGTTCTGTCTGCGTATCCGGCAGCATCTCTGCGATTTGGAGTAACCCATGCAGGTCCGCCAAAGGCATCCATGTCCGATACTCCGCCATGGTAAAATTGAATCGGCCTCCCATCCAAATCGGTATTGATGCGGTACCGAGGCTTAAACCACCTCCAGAAGTTCCGCACCCCCTCCACCGTAGGATGGATGGGCTTGCCATTGGAGTTGAACACCGTCCGCTCCTTGCCATCCACCATCACGGTCTTTGTGTCGCCGATGGGTGTCTTAGGCTCCTCGATGCCGTCGAAGGCTTGGTCCTTGGCCCTCTGAGTCATCGGCGCGGCACCAAGGGCCTCGTCGATGCGCTTGCTGGGCTTCGCCGCCTTCTCTATCAGTGAATCCAGCTTCTCCTTGCCCGCCTTGTTGAGCTTCTGCTCGGCCATCTGAACAGCCTTGGCAGCGGTCTCCTCCGCACCGAGTGAGACGCCGGTGGTAGCCTCTGTCACGGAGAAGCCCTTTCCTCCGTAGGTCTTGTGGACGACGAAGGAATACTCCTCGAATCCTGGTATCGCGTACTCGTTCCCTGTCACCTCGACGGGCTGCGGGCCATTCCCTTCATCCACCATGATGGTCACGGACTGGACCGGGTTGCGGATGATGGCCTTCTCTACCGGCTTGGCGGATGGGTTCTTGTAGGGCGCTGCTTTTGAAACAGGCTTTGATTCCTGCTTGGGTTTTTCAACTTTCGGGGCTGATTCTTTAGTTTCTGCATTGGCTTGGACATCCTTTGCCTTCCCACCAATCTGCCGCTCCTTCGTGGCAACCTTGCGCTCAAGCTCGGCTATTTTCTCAGCGGTTCTGCCATAGCGTTCAACGCCAAGTTTCTTGAGTTCAGACGCTTGCCACGCCCATTCTAACGTCCTGAGCCTTTCATCTTTTTCATACTTCGACAACTCTCCATCCTTGGGATACATTACCCATACCTCAGCATCACCCATCGACCAAGTTTCATTCCTGTGCTCGTTGGCAAACCCACGAGCCTCATCGCTTCCCTCTTTAACCACCACTTCTGGGCGGGGCATCTTATCAACTTTTGCCTTTGCTTCCTTCTCAATTTGAAGTTGTGCGCGCAGACCATCAAGTTGCATAAGATACCCGGCTAGCGTCTTCGCAGCAGACATAATGGACTTGGCATCCTTAGCCTGAGTGCCGCCCATGTACCCCATGATTTTCAGGGCACTCTCTGCGCTGACAAGGCTCCCTCTTCCATTGGCATCTACAACCTCGAATTGATGAACTATGTCTCGCCCGGTCTCATCACTAAGCTCAGCTTGATCCCAATCTGATACGCGCTTTACGCGGTCCTCGCCACGACTGTCAACATATTCCTCGAACCTGTATTTCCATTCATACGCAGTTAGGCGCGCTCCGGATGGTCCCTTTATCGGTGATCCGAACTCAACACGCTTGCTTGGCCTGAATCGTGAAGCTGACTTGTACGCTTTGTTAATGTCCTCTTTGTTTGTCGGCTCCGGAATCTTGGCCTGCGCTTTCACGGCCTCTTCTCTCGCGCCAGCCTTGGCATCATAATCCTCAAGGGCCTTCTCCGCCTTGGCAACCTTGTCATCAAGCGCCTTGCGGCCCTTCTCAAGGTCTTCCTTGGTGTTGGCCCTGTCATCGCCCTGCTGCTCGAACATGGACGGCTCTGCGGCCTTCTTCCTGGTGGCCACCGTCTCCTTGTCGAACAGGGTCTCCGCGCGCTTCTTGAAGTCCTTCTCGAAGGCGTCGCGCTCCTTCTTCAGTGCATCAACCTCGCGAGCAAGCTCATCGCGCTGCTCATCCCTCACTTCTTGCCTTGTGGCTTCGGCTTCTTTTGGCTGCTCTTTGCGAGCTTCGACGCTAGCAATGCTATCGCCAGCCTTTCCTTCATCGGCCTTTTGCTCTTCTTCATTGTAGCTTGATTCAAGTTCGCTGAACAGTTGCTGCCTTTCCTCCTCGCTCATGTTGTCGAAGGAGTTCTCCGCATCGTCGTAGTTGGCCAGGATGTCCTCTATCGGAACGCCGGTCATGTCGGACACGCGCATCACGGATGGGTCGGGGCCGTTCCTGCGCTCATACTCCGCCATCATGTCCTCGTCTGTCCTCGGAAGCATGTCGCGAAGGGACTCGATAGCACCCTCCTTGCTGTCGATGGATAGGAGCGCATCAATGATGGCCTGCCTGTAATCCTCTGTGGTATAGTTCTCCGGGCCGTGCTCCCACATCGAATGGGCGACCTTCTTTATGGTCCCGTTCTCAACACCTCCCTTGCCCTTCATCCAGAGCCATCTCTTGTCCTCAAGGTCAGCGCCCTTCATGCCGGTCTCGCGCATGATGTCATCCTTGCTGAACCTCCCTCCGCTGGCTATGTAGCGCAGAGCGATGCCAGAGGGGCCAAGCTCTTCTGCGCTCAGATTGCCAGCCTTGCTCAGGGTCTCTTCCTTGTAGGCTTTGAATGATTGAGGCGTGGCTACTTCTCCAGCCTCAGCCTGAACACCGGGCGGGGCTTGTTCAGCCTTGGGCGATTCCTGAAGATTGGTTCCTTGTAAAGCGGATGGCTCATCCAAAGCTCCGCCTCTTTTCTGCTGTGAACCAAGAACTGATTCATCTCTCGTTCCTGCATCTTCTTCTTTCGTTGGTTGATTGGCGCCTTCAAGCCTTACGGGGCTATCAGGCATGTCTCCTACTTGCTCTGCTTCTTGTTGCGCTAGAGGTTTCCCGTTGACGGCGATGCGTGGGCCGCGCTTGCGCTTCCTTCCTTTGTGGCGCTGCCGCTTTGGCTTTTCCGGCTCTTTGGTATCTGCGCCAGGAGCAGCCTTTCCTTCAGGCTCCTTCGCTTTTGCTGGCTCTGCTGCTGCATCCTCTTTGAGTTTTGCCTTGTGGTCCTCAAGGAACTGTATGTCCTTTCCGAGCTGTTCTGCGAGCTGGTCGATCTGCTCAAGGGTCAGTTCGCGCTCGGGGTCATCGCGCATGGCTACGACCTGCTTGTACTTCTTGTAGAGCCAATCGCTCGCCGCATCCAACGCGAACGCGCTTACCGGCCTGTCGTCCTCCGCGCGCTCGAATGCGATGACCACGCTTTCTGGCAGGTCATTCATGGGGTCGAATGAAACGCCGAGTTCCTGACGCGCGAGGATAACTTGGTCCCGCACCTCCGGATCGACCTCATCGGATATGAGCGGCTGCGCGGGCTTCCTGGCCGCATCCTCCATCTCGCCGAATATGCCATAGGAGCCGCCAAGCTCCTCCGATTCCTCCATCTGCAACCTGCGGGCGCGTTCACGTTGCCTGGCTATGGCGTCTTGGTCATTGATCCGCGCTTGCTCCTCATCCCGCTTTTCCTTGGCGCGCTCGATGACATCCTGAACGTTGCGAATGCGCCCATTGAGGTCCTCGGCGACCTTCTCCATGCCATCGCCATTGAACTCCACGCCAAGAGATTCGCCCTGCTGCGCGGCCATGGCGATGAACGCCGGGTCGTTCACCATGCGCATCGCATCGGCGCGGTCCATCAGGATGCCCTTGCCATCGGCGAACACGACCCTCACCCATTGGCGCTTGCCCTTGTTCACGAAGTCGTCGATGCTCCTGCCGATCTCCTGAACACGGGATTCGGAAGCCCTCTTTCCTGCGCCGTCGGGCATCGCAGCGGCTTCCTGCTGGAGTGCCTGCATCTGAGCCGATAGGGCCACGTACGCCTTTGTGTCGCTCTCCGGCAGGTTGAGTCTGCTCGCCTCATCACGATAAGCCATGATACGGTCGCGCTTCATCATCAGGTCCTCTGCCTGCTGCTGCGTGATCTGCCCGGCGCCATACATCGAGCCGATGACCGCACCAGCGAAGTCCTTGCCTTTGGCGGCCACCATGCTGCTGATCCACTGGTCCGGGGCGGAGGAGGCATACTCAGCCACCTTGGCCTTGGCGATGTAAGCCTTGGCCCCCTCCTCCAGTGCCGATTTGCGCGATTGGGATACGACCTGCGGAGCGCCTCCCATGAGTGCCGCTGGGGCGATCGCCACCATCAGGCTCTTCATCTCGCCATTCTCCACCATCTCGTCGAACATGGCGCCGACATTCTCATAAGGGTCGCGGCCCTCCATGATGTTCTTGTCGGCGATCTGCTGGAACGTCTCCTGTATGGTCTCTGGGATGAGTTCGGCTGCGGCGCCTGTGGCCACCCTTCCAACTCTTGTCGGAACACCGCGCAGGGCCTTTCCAACGAACGGTAGCCCCTCGAAGGCATAGGCAGGAGCGAGCATGGCCTGCGCCTTGTACGTGTCCTCCCACGCCTTCCTTGCCTTGGATGGGTCGCCGGTCTTCTCAAGCATCCGGCCGTACGCATCGCCAGAGATCTGCATGGTCTCTACCTGATGCGATGCGATAGCTGAGGTCAGCAGAGGGATGACAGCAGGCGTACCGGCCCCGCCGGTCATGGCTGCTGCGGTTCCTCCGGCCACGATGCTCGGAAGCGTTCCTCCGATGAACTGCCCAAGCAGGATGGGGCCATCAATAGGATCGAGGTACTGCTTGAACTCTTTGGCCTCAACGGGCTTCGTCTCGAACTGATGCTCGATGTTCTGCCCGATAGCGTACCACGCCTGCGCTGGCGTTAGTTCCGTCCCCGAATCCATTCGCATCCAATCAGGCGATTGCTCGTAACTGTTCGCGAATGATTTGATCGCATTCCCCATTGAAGCAGCGGTTGCGCCAACTGTTGAATGGATGCTATTGACCATATCCCCTAGCGCGGGGCCGATGGTGGGGCCGAACTCCATCTCGGCCATGGCGCGGAATGCTTTGCGCTTCGCTTCGGCCTCATCCCCCCTAATGTCTCGCCTGTCGGATTCAGCCTTGCTCCATGCCTCCTCCCATCGTTTCTTGAACTCCTTCTCTTCATCGGCAGATATGCCTGCTGCCTTAGCCGCTTCGACGGCAGCAGAGATCCTCTTGTTCGCCCCCTCGACAACGCGCTTCGCCTCCTCTGCGTACATGCGGTTGTACTTCGTGTTCACCGCATTCAGCGCCTGCTGGGCCTTGGCTGTGAGGATCGCCGCCTGCTTATTGAAATCGGCTGCCGCCTCGGCATCTATCTTCTCTCCCTCCGCTTTGAGCATGGCATTCGCCTGGTCCGCGCTGACGGCTCCGGCGTTGACCTGCTGCTGCAATTCGGCGAATACCTTGTCCATGCGCTGCTGCGCAGCTACTGACGCCTGCGCGTTGAACGCATCGGCCCATGCCTTCGACTCCTCTCTGAACGCGGCGTTGATGGCATCGCCTTCGCTCTTCGCCTGCGCGGAGATCCTGCTTGCGGCCTCCGACTGATAAAGCTCCGCCTTAGCCCTCTCCTCTTCCACGCGCGACATCACCGAAGCCTTGCGCTCATCGCTCTTTCGCTTGATCCATTCGCCGCTCTGCTCCTCGAATACCTTCTCTGCATCCTTCGCTATGATGCCCACCTCCACATGGGAGTACAGGCGCTGCGCGAGCAGCTTCACGAACGCATCGTCATCCTGCATGCCAGACGCTGCGGCAAGTTCCTTGGCGCGTCGCATCACGTTGTGCGGGCTAGGGCGCATCTTGCCGTCACCAAGGTCCTGCTTCAGGTATCCGAGGCCATCATCCTCTTTGACGGCACGAGCGACGGTCTCATCGAGTGACTTCTTGAACACCGACTCGGCAGGACGAACCGCCTTGGATAGGATCTCGCGCTCATTCATCAGCGCTGCACGAGTCGCCTCCTTCGCCCTGCGGGCAAGCGCATCATCCTCCTGCGAGATCTCATTGCTGGCGAACTCCTCATCAATCGCAGCGATGCGCTGCGCGCCGCTCCAATAGTTGCGGATCAGGACGCCTTTATCCGTGGCCCACGCTGGAGCCTGCTGAGAAGCCTGCCCGGAAGGCGCCCCAGCACCACCCGCAGGCGTACCCTGCGGCGTGGATGGCCTTGGCACTCCACCGGACGCAGCCCCGCCACGCCCAGCCAATGCGGCTGGCAGTGATGGCGACGGGGCCTCTTGAAAAGACGGTTCCTGTGGAGGCTCATCGCCCCACTTCTCAGCCAGCGATCCAGCTTGAGGCTTGGCTGAAGGCTTTGGCTTCTCTGTGGATTTCGCCGGTCCGCCCCACTTGGCGGCGAGGCTCACCTTCGGATCATTACCTTCCATGCCTTCTATTTTAGGGCATCCAGCACATCATTCCTGAACTCTTTCTTGTTCCAGTTCTTGCGAACGAGGTCAACGGTAACGTCCTGCTGCCCCCTTTGCTGCAACTGTTTCGCTACGACCTCATAAGGGTCGCGGGAATCGAACAGGACGCTCAGCGCATCGCTGTTGTTGGCGGCGGCGTACTTCTCCTTCTTGCCGAGGTTGCGCGTGGTGATGAAGTCCACGATCATGGTGTGGTCCTCGGAGCCGTCACTGGCCGCGCCCTTCTCGAACGTCGCCTTCGGGATCGCCTCACTGATCTTCTTGATGTCGTCCACGCCGAGGTTGATGCCCTCGATGTAGAACAGGCCCTTGTCATCCCATGTCAGCCCCGGCGAGTAGATGTCAACACTGCCGCTTTTGGCGGTGTTCAGCGAGACCTTCGGCACCTTGTGCGGCTTGTCGCCTGTCTCCTGCCATGGGGTGATGACAACGCTCTCGGACATGGAGCCATCACGGTTCTGCGTGCGGACGACGGTTGATTCCACCCGTGGGCCGGTAGGCTCCTTCGCCCCATCGCCGCTCTTGCTGCCTTCTTCGGTCGGCACGAACTTGATCTCCTCGGTCTCGCTCTTCACGCGCGGGAACCAGGACTGGAGCTTCTTCCTGAGTTCGGCCTCATCGGCGCCGATGGTCGCCACGCCCTCCTTGGCGAGAAGGTCATGGAACGCTGCATCGACCTCTTCCTTCGTCCTTTGGCGCAGGATCCTCTTGCCGCCCTTCATCTCGACCACCGGCTCCTGCGATACCTTTCGGTACGCTTCCGGCGCCATGGGGAGGACGCGCTCATTGAACCACTTCAGCTCGTTCATGTCGCGCTTGAGCATCTCGGTCTCCTGAGCGAGCTTCATGAAGTCTCCGCCGGTCATGTCGCCCTTGAGGGAGTTCATGCCGTAGTACACGTCGTAGGCCCGCTGGCGCTGCTCGGGGCTGGCGTTCAGGTTGCCCTTCATCACCTCTTCGATGTAGCTGGCCGCGTCCGCCCATTGGAACTTGACGAACTGCCCGAGCGCATCCATCGCGCGCATCCCATCGAGGTAGCCCTTGTTCGCCGCCATGCCTTCCTTGGCGATCTCCGCCCATGCGAGCTGCGAGTTGCCGCCGTACTGCTCGGCGATGCCAGCGACGTAGTTGTTCTGCCAGTCGGTGACGAGCTTGTTGAACGCGGGCTGGTAGGGGTCCGCCGTGGGCTTCACCTGCGAAGCCTCCATGAACTTCGAGATGGCGCCCTTGACCTCCGCCCGCTGCCGCTGATTCTCCTGGAAGTAGGAGGCGAAGATCCCCATGGGCAATTCCCCGGCCCGTGGGATGTACATGGAGCCTCCTACGGCATCGGTGGTGAAGATGTCCGGGCCGCGAGGACCGTAGAAGTCCTCGTTCGTGTAGCGGTAGTCCTTGTTGAACCGCGTCCCTCCCCTCGCCATGTACGATGGGCCTGAGCGCTGCGCCGGTGCGGCTGGCTGCTGAGGAGCCGCCGGGGCGGGCGGAGCGGCTGACTGCTGAGGGGCATCGACCTGAGCGATGTCATTAGCCACCGTAGGGTCTCCGTACGCGGGAGCATTCGTCACGGCCATGGCATCGGCTCCGGCCCGTGGGCCTGCCTGCTCGGCCTGCATGAAGCCGCCCGGCCCTCCGCCGACATCCACCGTCACGGCGCCATCGGGGTCGAGCGCGGCCTGCTCGATGTCATCCATGGAGACCGAGCCGCTGCCGATGATGGAGGCGTAGGGGATCCTGACCTTCCCTGCGCCGTCGAGTTGACCCTGTGAGAATACGCTCATGGCTTAGTCCAGGCTGAATCCGCCGGATGGGAAGTTCACGCCAGCGTTGGGCTGCTGGTAGTTGAATCCGATGCCCTGCTGCTGGTAGGTGGGCTGCTGGTAGTATGAAGAGTAGTTCGGAGGCGGTGCTTGGTAGTTGAAACCGTAGTTGTACGGGCTCTTGTAGCTATCCATCACTGATGGAGCCTGTACAGTGCTTGGTTCTTGCTGCTGCAATGGGGCCGCTCCGCTCTGCGGCGATACGCCGCTGTTCTTCTCAAGGCCGCTCTTGGCCCCGACGAGCATCGCTATGCCAGCGCTGCGCTGCCGCTGCCAGTCCTCCTTGGCGCGGGCGTACTGGTTCCAAGCGAGGCGCTTGTCGGCCATCTGACGGTTGTACACGCGGTTCGCCATTACCTGCGTCAGATCTCCCTCCATCCCGAAGGCGGCGTCCGACCTGCGGGCGGCAAGCGCGGATGCCCCTGCGATGCCCTCATTGGTCATGGATTGAACACGCATGAGGTCGCCGACCCCTCTTGCCCCTGCACGGAGCGCGGCCTCCTGCGTCTGCGCGCCGGTCTGCATGACGCGGCGGATGTTGTACCCGGTTAGCGGGTCTGCACCGGCATCGAAGGCGCGGCGCCTGCGCTCGGTCTCCCCGCGAAGGGCGAGCATGTTCGGGTCGTACAGCGGGATGGCCGCGTCGAGGCGGTCATGCTCCTTCTTGAAGCGCTCCGATTCCTTCTTGGTCTTGCGGGCCTGGATCAGGGACGCGATGCCCATCGTCTGAGCCTGCCCTGATTCGATCATCCCCGGAAGCATCGCCAGCCATCCTGCCATGTGACTATTGTATTGGTCTCGATTGCAGCATCGCGAACGATAGGCGCTGCTGCTCTTGGCGCCTAAAGTACCACCTTATGATGAATGCCGTGCTCTGCGGCGGCTGCTCGCGGTTCGGATCGTAGGATGCCGCCACGTTGCCCATCATCTGTTCCCAGTTGTCGATGTTCAGCACCCACCACTGCCCGGTGCCCGGCTCGATCGCCTCCTGGAGCTGCTCATTGGCGATGAGCATCAGGTTGCCTTCGCGGTCGTACACGCGCATCTCGTCCGGCTTGTCGGGGCCTACGCGCCACTTCACGGCCTCCGATTGCAGGTACGGGAACGGGCAGAACACCGTCTCCGCCCAGCGCTCGATCGGCTCGGGCTGCCCGTCGGGGCCTATGAACGACTGCCCCTCCATCAGCTCATTGGCGGTCAGCCTGCGGTAGCCCACCACGCGCGAGCCTATCTGGAGCATGTTCTCGTACTCGAACCCGTGCTGCCCGACCCATTCTCCGCTCACCGCGCTGTACACGAACGACCTGTAAGCATCGCGGCCTTGGACATCCTCCATCATGGTGATCCACCATTCGCCGTTGCGCCTGTTGAACACCGATGAGATGCCCTTGCGCTGGTCGAACGCCCCGGTCCTGAGCAGCGGCAGCAGCTTGCTGGCGTACCGGCCCACGAGGATGTTGCGCACCTGCGCGCCCACGAGCATGTAAGCCCCGCTGCGGTTCACCCACATCTTCGAGGAGAATGTGGCGTTGTCGCCTGGAGCGGTCACGGTGGCGCTGAGCCTCCACGACTTCTGCGGCATCCCGGCATGGCCCCTTGTGATCCACTGCTCCTCGCGCGGCCAGAAGTTGCTCACGCTCTGGGTGCCGATCACCCCGCCATCCGCCCCGACCAGGATGTTCTTGTTGTAGGGGATGCGGCAGCACCCCTCCTCGCTCCAGACGAACAGTTGCTGCATGCCGCCCTGATCGAGCGCGCAGATGTGCTGGATGCCGCCCGTCTCCTCGCTGATGTAAAAGGCATTGTCCGGCGTGAACGTCCTGAGCCCCGGCGTGTCGGTCTGCCCCGGTATCCTGCGCAGGGAGGCGAGGATGGCATTGCAGCCGTCCGTTGATGGCAGCACACCGTTGAGCGGGTAGCCCTTGCCGGTGATGAGCGGCTTCTTGGAGTAGTCGTTGTTGTAGTCCGTCCATGCCCAGATGCCGCCCTGCCTGAAATAGCTGGATTCTCCGGGGAAGTCGATGTCGTACTGCGGGTTGAACCCGGCGCCAGCCGACGCATCCACGTACACCGGGCGCATGACATAGTGCATTGCCGGGAACCTCCATCGGTACACCGTCTCGCTGTACCGCTTGCCCACCGCCAGATGCAATGGAGTGCGGGTGGTGACGTGGCCCTGCACGGCCCACTGCCGGATGGAGGTGATGCCGCCGCCCCCGGTGCCGAACTGAGGCGGCTCGATGATGTCCGCCGTGGTGGGGTAGTACGGTATCTTCCAGTTGCTCGCTATCACCCCGGACCTGTACGGCAGAGGAGGCGGGAACGGATAGGCTGTATTCGATGGAACCCCCTCGATGTCAGCGGAGAACACGCGGTCAAGCGGGCAGAAGATGTCCTGCCCGACCGTGCATCCGTCGATGTTGAAGACCTGGATCGGCGAGCGGTCGTCGTACTTCACGATGACCCGCGCCCCCTGCGGCACCGATGAGCCGTACTGGTTGAACGTCAGCCTATGCTTGACGAAGCGGCCAGACAGGTCCGCGCTGTACGAGTAGGCGCCCCATACCTCATTGCCTTCCGGGTCGATGAAGGATTGGCCAGCAGAGAATGCCGCGATGGCCGCAGTGAAGTCCACGCCGATGGCATTGGTGAAGCAGAGCCAGCGCTTGTCCGGCTGGTTGGGCTCGCGCACCCATACGTACCGCATCTGCGTGGACCCCGGCATGATGACGCAATCCTCCACGCGGGCATGGAACAGCTCCTCGGTCCACTCAGATGCCGGGTCCGACGCCAAGGCGATCGTGCGCTCCCTGGCGACGCGGTATCCCGTGGAGCGGTAGTTCTGGATGTTCAGTTGGGGGACGGTGGCGCCATCGCGGATGATCTGCACCACGTAGAACGGCTCATGGAACTCCTTCGCGTCCTGCGTCCAGAACTGGTCCTCCGAGGATGGGATGGAAAGGCCCTCCAGCCGGTAGATGTTCTCCGTGGTGCGGATGCGCATGTAGGAGCCCCGGCCCTCCTCGATGATCTGAGCGTCGTCGATGACGAACAGCTTGCTCCCTCCTGCCGGGTTGTTCGGGTCCATGAACACCGAGTACTGCGGGTCAGACGGGTCGGTGATGCCCGTGGCCGGAGTGGTCCTGAATGCCGAGTAGCCGACGTGGTTCGTCGGGGAGAGCGGGGCTTGCAGTCCCGGCTGGACGCCCTGCGAGCCGGGCGTGGTGCCGACGTTGACGCTGTAAGGGGCGATGCCGTCATCGTACTGGACATCCATGTTGTTGAGGATGTCCGCCCCGGTCGGCGAGAGCACCCCGCTCTTGCTGAACACCTCCTGCCCGTACCCGAATGGCACGAGCTTCAGCCGGTAGCGCGACGGGTTGGCGATGATGTCATCAGCGATCGCCTGCTCAACAACGAAGCTCTCGATGTCCGGGAAGTGGCAGCGCAAGGCGTTCGATGCCTTGCTGCGCGGGCCGTTCAGGTCGTAGCACGCGATGCCCTCCGCCACCACCCTCCCGGCAGGAGGAGTGGCCATGATGTCCATGATCTCCCACCACGGCGCGGCGGTATCGATGTCGCTCGGACCATAGACGGCGGCTCCGAGCACATGCTTCTGCGGATTGTACAGGTAGCCGGTGTCCCAGTCGTACGTGCCGGGCGACACCTCCCACTGCTCAACGCTCTTCTGCCGGTACCTCACCCAGTTGGGGTCGGTAGGGCTGCTCGGGCGAGGGGGATTGTAGTCCAGTGGCGCACCCAGGTAGGAGTTGACCACATTGGTGTACGAGTCGTTGTACTTGCGCTTCTGCCCTTGAACGATGGCATCGAATGTCGGCGATACCCTGTTGGGGATGTTCTGGCAGTTGTTGTTCGCCGCGTAGATGGGGTCCGCAGGGGTGCCGTAGATGGCGTTCCGGTTGTAGGAGAGGGCGAGCGAGTCCGCCTTCTTCGCATCGCGGCGGTCGGGGAACTGCATGTCCGCCACGATGGAGCTGACGAATGAGGTGCCCGCGTACCCGTCCCACAGCATCGCTCCGAGGCCATAGCGCTCGTTGTGCATGGCCCCCTGCATGTACGTGGCGCTCACCGGGTCCGAGTGGCCGCTTTCGTACTGGATGCTCCCGTTGTCGTAGTAGGTGAATACCCTGTTGGTGATGGGGACGGCGGTGAGGCCGTTCACCTGCTGCCACTGGATCACCGGAGCACGCTGCTCGAAGGTGACGGCGCCGTATATCAGCCGGTTGTCGGTGTGCTCCACCGTGGTCGGAGCGGTGAACGACAGGTTCTGCTGCGCCGCCACATCAGGCGGGATCAGCTCATAGAAGTTGGAGTCAACGGGGTCTGTGAACGGCACGTAGCCGAACAGCAATGAGCCGATCGGGATGCGGGCGATGACCTCCACGATACCAGCGCCATTGATGCCCTCATTGTTGTTGAACCGCTGGCGCACGATCTCAAGCTCGGTGAACCCGAGCGGGTTGTCCACCAGTATCCGTAGCTGCGGCGCCCATTGCGTAGGAGCATCCTGATTGGCCGGGGCGCCTACGGACTGCCCTCCGGGGTACTGCCCGTCGAGGAACTGGCTGCCCGGCCCGGCAACGTCGTACATCGGCGGTATGACCGATGGGACGCGGACCATCGCCGAAGGAGGCCCTGGGTTGGTGCGGTCGCCCTGCGGGGTGACGAAGCGCACCCAGTACACATAGGTGCCGACAGGAAGGCCGATGCCGGTCTGCTGGAAACCCTCGAACTCGAACCAGTCGCGCGGTCCTGCTGGCAGCACGCTCACAGAGAGCGGGTCGAAGGCCGTGAAGTACTTCTGGCTGCCAGCGGCGAGCGATGAGCGCATGTCCTTGATGTCCCAGAACATCGCCGGGGATGCCGCGTCGGCCGGGAACAGCACGCCGCTCCCGTAGGCGCAACGGCTCACCTCGCCGAGCTGCATCTTGCGGTCGAAGCGGTAGGGGATGCGCGGGGACTTCGCCATCACCACGCCGTTCACGGTGATGATGGGCGGGAATCCGTCTGGATCCACCACGCCGTTCTCATGGCACCAGAACGCCGCCTCATCACCGGAAGCCTCGGCGGAACCGACGCATTCGTATCCGGCAGCCACAAGCTCCTCACCGGCTGGCACGTTCCAGAGCACCTGCTCGCCGCCCATGCTCTCCAATGCGCCTCCCGCCCCCTCAACGCTGTTGATGCGCATGTGGCGGGCATCGAGGTAGTGGTCCGGGCTGAGCAATTCCTTGTCAACGTCCGGCCTGGCCCCCTTCAGGAAGAGCCTTTTGAACCACTTTCCGATCTCCTCTCGCAGCATCAGTTACGGTAGCCGAGATATGTCACCATGGTCACGACATCCTTGCGGTCCTGCGCATCGGCTTGGCTCCAGTACATCTTCGCATTGCTCCAAGCGCCGCGAATATCCTTGTACTCACCATTGAAGATTTTCCAGCGAGCCATCGCCTCCTGCGTCTTGCCTTCAAGGCCGATCATCACCTCCGACGCCCGCATGGCCACGTAGCACTCAAGGGCATCGACCGCCCAGATCGGAACCTGCATCTGCTCGTTGGGGCAGTAGTCGCTCAGTCCGATCCCGGTGTAGTAGATGCGGATGCGCTCGTAGCCTGAGCACTGCGGGGACAAGTGGATCCTCCCATTCACGTAGCCCGCATAGAACAGATTCCACGGCTGGAACATGCCCACGCTGTTCTGCGTGCCGTCAGGGAAGTTGAACCACTGGTTGTCCTGGAAGCCGCCGAGCCCTCCGTCATGCACATAGTTGTCCTTGATGTGGACGCGGACGCTTCCGTTGAGCCTCTGCGGGTCGCGCATCGGACCCATGTAGAGCCAGATGGAGTTGATGCCGCTGATGTACTTGGGCATGTCCGTCACGATGCGGTCCTCGGGGAACGGGATGTCGTGGTAGCGCTTGTCCCACTCCGCCTCGAAGCACAGGTTGCGCAGGCCGCTGGCGAGGAAGTCGCGGTAGAACGCCTGCCCGACGATGCCTCCACCGGGGTCCCCTGCGCGCATCATGGCCGAGGCGAGGAGCTGCGTCTCCGGTATGTACCCGTTGATGTTAGCCATTGAGCGTGTCGATGGACAGGTTGGCCGGGTCGTTGATGCTCATCTGCTGCGGCGGCTGGAAAGGCTGCGGGCCTTTGTACGGCGCGAAGTCCCTGCCGTCGTTGCCGAGGCGCTGGCCGGGCACCAGGAGAGCGAACCGGCCAAGGTCGAGCATCATGCGCTTGGCGATGTAGATCATGTCGCTCGGAAGGTCCACCTCGGCGTCCGGGTCGATGTCCTCGATGCTCGCGGCGCTCAGGTACAGCGCGACCTCCACGTTCGTGACCGTGATGCCGGGGCCGTATAGCCACACCCGGTTGGTGATGATTCCTTCCGGGGTGCTGATGCGCGCCCTGAAGTAGTACGGGTTCTGCGGTGATGGGCGGAGCATCCCATGCCCTTGGAGCATGTTGATCTCCGATGGGGATGCCTGCGTGAAGTGCTTGCCGAGCAATGAGTCGATGCATCCGCTGCCGGTCCCGTAGGCGATGTACTCGATGCCGCCGTTGGTGCGCAGGTCGATGACATCGGCAACTGGAAGCTCGAAGTACGCCCGGTCCCACAGGTCGTCCATCCGCTCGATGGGGACGTTGTAGTAGATGGTGCTCTCATTGGTGGCGCCACGGCTGCCGAGGGGCGAGCGAAGCTCCTTCTCCAAGCGCTGCCGCTTGAGGCGGTTGCACACCAGACCCCAGTTGTAAGCTACGGATGCGCGGTGCATGAGGGCGTCATCATGGGTGTACCCCATGGTCCGAAGCACATCGTCCCAAACCTCTGCGTTGGTCATGGCCCAAAGGTCAGCCCTGAGCGGACAAAAGCGCTCGGATATTTTCGATGGTCACCGTGTACAGCGGCTGTGCGCCTTGCCGTATGGATATCTCATTGAGCGCCATGTCCCTGAGCAGCTTGAAAGCGCTGGCAGGGTACGGGATGGTGTCGGTCGGCTGCGTCACCGGGTCAACCCCCTTCATGTAACTGATGACCACCAGCCTCTGACGGTTGATGCTCTCGGGAAGCACCACCACCTCCACCTTCGAGGCATAGGTCGTGTCGCTGCGGTCGCCGACGATGTAGTAGGCATAGCTCTTGAGCAGCGTACCCGCCATCTTCTCGCTCCCTGGCATGAGCGCGGACTGCTCGGTGTCCGGCACCTGCTCAAGGGTCACGCGCGTGCAGCGGTGCGGGCCGGGCCTGCGCATGGCCACATCATCGCGGTACTGGCTCTGGTCCTGCGGGATGGGGATGGCCGTTGCGGTGGGCGGCTCAAGCACCGGAGTCGGATAGACGGCGTTCACCGTCCAGACCTTGTGCCCTAGCTGCGCCTCATCCAGCACCACCCCGCTCATGGATGAGGTCTGGAACACCCGCGTCATGGTGATCTCCCTGAGCAGCTCCTCGCTGCCCTTCTTCTCGGCGAGCAGCGCGCCCACATAGGCATTGAACTGCCTGAGCGCATCGTTGATGGCCGGGATGCCGTTCGGAACGAGCTGGTACCTCTGGGTGCCGAGCACGCCGAGGTTGGCGCGCATGGCGTTCCAGAGGTCGTTCACGACGATGGCCATCGCTTAGTGCATCAAGGCTTCCTTGTGACGGATCAGCACGGACGGGTCGTTGCCCTGCTTCATCTTGGCCTCGGCCTCCTGAGCGCCCTTCTCATCCTGGTCGGCTAGCTTCTCGGCCACCAGCTTCAGCACATGGCCCCAGTCGGTCGAGCTTCCGGTGGCGATGCCGAACCGCGCGGCCATGAGCTGCACCTCGTGCTGAGGCTTGGAGCGAAGGGCCATCAGGTGCTGGCGCTGGTAGTCCGCCCAGCGCGAGCGCTCGTTCAGCGCCGTGGCCTCAGCCACGTCCTCGAAGAACTCCACGCCGAAGCGCGGGTCGAGGCGGCAGAACTCGGCCATCAGCCTGCTCTGCGTCGTGAAGGAGCACAGCACATTGGGCTTGCCGGTGTCCTCGTTTGGGTACCAGAAGTGGTTGTGGAACCGCACGCAGTCGTAGCCGTTCGGAGGGGTCAGCCGCTGGCCGCCATGCTGGACGACCCAGATGCGGATGTTGCTCTTGCGGCCGAAGAACGTCACGGGCTCGTCAAGGCGGTCCTGGTCGTTGGCGTACTCCATGGGGACCATGCCATCCTTGATCTCGGGACGGCTGATCTCCCGCATCATCTTGATGTAGTTCGGGTCGTACTGCGACATCGGGGATGCCGCAGCGCGCTCATCGAACCGTTTGGTGATCGCCTCGATGTCAGCGTCCTTCTTGCGAAGCTCGGCCTTCAGCTCCTTGATGACGTTGAGCACCTCCGCGAACTGCTCTTCGTTCATGGGCTTCATCTCGGTGCCATGGGAGGCTGGGCGCTCGTCGCCTTGCAGCATCTCATTCCCGCGCTTGACCTGCTCATCGTACGGCAGGTCATTGAACCCTTCCGGGAGGGAGATGCCCTTGGCCTTGAGTTCAGCCTTGACCTTGTTCGCTTCGTGGACCTTTGACATATCGCGTGTGTTTGGTTGACTGACAGGAAGGTATAGGGGGAGGCCGGAGCCTCCCCCATTGCCTTATCCGATGAACTGGAAGCGGGCGCTGAAGCCAGCGTTCTCCCACTGCAAGCCCATGAGGGCGCTGTACTGCACCGCCTCGATGTTGGCGTAGCCCGTGATGGGGTTCGTGTTCTGGTTGTTGGCGATCTTGGTGGCCATGGTGAACATGGGCCAGCCCTGCAAGCCGACCAGCGACACGTCCTCCTTCTTGAACAGCAGCACGGTGTCCTTGTAACCGCTGCTGAAGGAGCCCCGGTTCTCGAAGTGCGGGATGTCCAACGGGGTCACGCCGTAGCCGCCGAAGAACTCGTAGCGGTTCAGGTAGCTGTTGTACGTGGTGTCGTTGTAGCGGTAGCGGATGCGGTCCGACTTCTCGCCGGTGCCGAACTTGTCCAGCAGGCGCTTCGGCCCGGCCAGGATCCACTCGTTCGGCCCCTCCTTGATGGAGTTGTCGTAGATGGCCTCGCGCATGGCCGCGATGCAGTTCGCTGCGGTCACCGGGGTGATGCTCACGCCGTCATCGGCCTGCTGCTTGAACATCCCCTTGGTGGCGTACGACTTGCGCAGGCCGCCCGGAAGGGTGCCGATGCCGCCGCCGCCGAGGAAGATGGTGTGCGTGATGCTGTTGAAGAACAGTTGCGTCACGTCCTTCACGCGGCCCGCCTTGTAGTTGGTGGTCCCGGCGAGGTCCCAGATGTGGCCCTGGATGGGGTCCCATGCGGCGCTGTGGTAGCCGATCTGCTCCATGGTGTTCCCGTAGCGGGCCACGAAGCTCTCGTACACGCTGGTGGCCATGGCCTGTCCGTCGCTGTTGCGGGGGCCGCCGTTGCCCATCTCATCGCCAACGGCGAGGGCGGGGAGCGACTGCCCGGCATAGGAGGTCACGGTGATGGTCTTCGGGGAAACCGCGCCGTTTGTGGCCGTCACGATGGCGTGCGTGGTGGTGCCGGGGTACAGCAGGCTGTGCCCGAGCGCCACGGTCAGGAAGGCCGCATCGGTCACGGGGATGGTCTGGTTGACCGTGCCGGTGCCTGCGTTGTTCACCGCAGCGGCGCCGCCTGTGCTCACGGTCACAGGGCTCTCCAAGTACGGCTTCTGCATCCAGGTCCAGGCCACGTCGTTCACGTACTTCTTCTGGAGGCTCATCAGGAACATCGTCGAGGCGAAGTTCTTGTTGAAGCTGTCCACGATGGTGGGGGCCATCGCGTGCATGAGCAGCGGCGTGGCGGTGAATCCGGCCTGTCCGTCCAGGTAGGAGCCGACGCCGGTGAGGTTGTAGAGGTTCCCCGGCTGCATGTTCGCAGCGAGGTTGATCTCATAAGGTTGTACTGCCATGGCAGTTGGGGGTGTTGTGTTCGGTGCGTTCTATGCCCTCTATGAATTGAACATCGCGGCGACGGCGTTCTGGCCGTCAACCACCGCCTTGTGAAGGGCGTCGGCGTTCTCCTTCGGGGCCGGGGCTCCTTGCCGCTGAAGGGTGTTCCCATCAGGCGCCGATGACATCGTGCCCAACACCTTGGCCTGCCCCTCGTTCCTGCCTTTGACCTGCGTGCCCAGCTTCATCCGCTCCATCATCTTCGGGAGATGGATGCTGTCGATGAGGTGGGCGAGGCTTTCCAGCTTCGGAGTGCCGTCCTTGTTGTAGAGCAGCTCGTCGATGAGCTTGCCTGAAGTGAAATCGTCAATGGTCTTCTTGTCCAGGAAGGTGGCGCGCACCTTGTCCTGGCGAACGTAGGCGATGGCATCGGCAGTGGCCTTCGCCTGCCGGTCCGCTTTCGCCTTCTCTTCTTCCGCGCGGGCCTTGTCGGACTCGGCGAATCCCTTGCGCCGCGCCTCATGGCGCTCGATGGCCTGCTCGCGGTACAGGTTGAAGGCGCCCTCAAGCGTCTCATCCCCGTCCTTGATGGCCTGGATCTGCTCCTCGTTGAACTTGCCGGGGAAGTAGTGGTCTACGAGGGCGTACTTGTCGATCCTCTTGGCCTCCTTCGAGATGCTCACGCCCTTGGTGAGCGGCATGAGGGCCTTGGTGTAGTCCTCGCCCTTGTTGTGCGCCTCGATGGCCTCGCCGATCTCCGCCGGGAGCGTCGAGAGGCTCTGGAGCATCTGGTCGTGCGCTTCCGCCTTCCCCTTGTACTGGGAGATGAGTTCACGCTCCGATGCGCGCTCCGAGAGGAGGGCGTCGATGTCCTCGATGCCCTTGGCCTTCAGGTAGTTCTTCGCTTCGTCGTTGAGCTGCGGGACAGGCTGATCGGAGGCGCTCAGCGCCGCCAGCGCCTTGTCATAGATGTCCTCTTGGGCCTGCTCGGCGGCAGGGGCGGCCGCTGGTTTCTCAGCCGGTTTCTCTTCACCGGCAGGAGCGGCCTCGGTCTTCACGACCTTCATCCCGCCCTCCGGCTCGGCGATGCGCTGCTCTACGATGCCCATCTCACCAAGGCCGAGCATGCTCGCCAGTCCCATTTGCCCAGCCAGCGCGTCCTTCTGCGCTTGTGTCTGCTCAGTGGCAGGTTGCGGAGTCGGCTGTGCTGGAGGGGCTTGCGGCGCTGCGGCTGGAGTGCTCATGGAGCAAAGTTATGGCATTTTCCTTTCGTCCAACAAATGACAGCAATCGGTTACAGCCATTTGGTGAACCGGCTTCCTGCTGGCGATCGGTACGCCCAAGGCTTCTGAGGGCCAACGAAATGCACGATGGCCGGGTCGCTCATGCTCTCGTGCGATGGCCAGTGGTTGTACCGCGCAGGAAGCGGGACGTGCTTGCTCTGGGCGTACAGCGCGACGGCGATCTGGTCGTTGCACCCGGACCGCTCTACGATTGATAACGTCTTGCTGGTGAATGAGTTGCGGCGAAGCGCTTCAAGCGACAGTAGAAGCACACCGGCATTGAAGTTCAGGTGGTCACCGAGGTCGGCAGGGATTCTCACGCCAGTGAGCAGCGCGTACTGCGAGGTGGTCAGGAACCGCTTGCGCGTGGATGTCCGGGCAGCGATGCCAGCCTCTCCGGTGTCCATCGCGAACAGGTCCGCGAGGTCATCCTCAACGCAGAGGTCGATGTCGAGGTAAAGGCACTTGTCCTCTACCGGCAGCAGGTCCGGCAGCAGAAGGCGGTCCATGGAGGATGCGGATACCCACGGCGCGAGCTTGGCCTTGATCGGGGCCGCTTCCATGGGGATCGCCGTGATGTCCGCGCCTGTTTCGCGCAGCGCTTCGATGTCGGAATCATCGCAGCCCCTGGTGAGGATCACGAACCTGAGCGGCTCTTTGCAATGGTGCATGGCCGAGGCTATCGGGGCCTTGGCGTAGCGGATCATCGCCTTGTCGGAGGCGAGGACGATCAGCATAGGAAGGACTTGATGCGCGACTTCAGCTCCTCGGCGCGCATGAACGACTGGTCAGAGCGCACGAATGGCGCAACGAGATGCGAGCGTATCGCCTCATCGAGGTCCTTCGGATGCACTACGGGCAGCGTGTCCGCGTACCCGGTGAAGCGCGGGTCATCGGCATGGTGGCACAGGATGGCCGGAGTGCCCATCGCCACCGATGGCAGCGCAGCGTGCAGGCGCCCGGTGATGACCAAGGATGCGCCCGCGTACATCTTCAGCAGGGATTCCGCTGCGGTGCGCCGGTTCGCGTCCGAGATGGTGTGCGGGGTGAAGTGCGATACGACGACTGCCTTCGGGAAGTACCTCTTGGCGATGGCCTGCTCCTTTGGCTTCAGGTCGCAGAGGATGACGCCGCTCCTCGGTCCATCATGCTTCTCCAAGGTGAGGGTCATGCAGCCGCTGAAGTACGCATCGGCGCCATTGGCCTTTAGGAAGTCGAGCGTGGAGAGGTCGCGCGCCCCAACCCGGCCATGCTTCAGGATGGACAGCGTTCCCATGTAGCGCCTCATGCCTGCGTTCAGGTGCATGGACACCGGGAGCGCCTCGATCCCTTCAGGAACGGGCAATGAGCCTTCCGGGTCGTGCCCCCACCATCCGCCGAGCACCAGCTTCCCTTTGAGCGATGAGCGCGAGAGCTTGTCGCGCTCAATGAATGATGGCGAGGCGCCTTCCGGCATCAGGCGCATCAGGGCGATGGTCTGGATGTCATCGCCGAGGTTGGTGCCACGGTACTTGAAAGCTAGGAAGTCCTTCTCCATATCGATGGGGCCTTGTCATTGGTTCTCTTGCCGTCCTTGTCGAACACAGCCACGGATTGCGCAAGCTCAGTCGTGATGGCCTTGAATCGCGCCGATGCCGTCGCATCACTGAACCTGTGCTCCGCGTTGTGCATCATCAGCAGTCCGTTCATGGCTACCCTTGATGCTATCTCCGTCACCATGGCCGAGAAGCGCTGGAACGATTCCGGCGGCACCTGCTCCTTGGCGAGGTTCTCCGGATGCTTGCACAGGACGCTGTTGCAGCACACCAGATCGAACTCGCCTGCCGGGAGCCCATCGGATGCCGATGCGTACCGGATGGATGGGTGCGGATGGCGGAGCATGGCGAACCTGAGCGTCACCTCATCCGCCTCCACCGCCACGATGGATGCGCCGGGGATGTAAGCGAGCGCCGTGATGCACTCCTCGCCGGTCGAGCATCCGACGATTAGGACCCTCGGCGCCTCGATGAGGATGCCGGACGCCGCCCTTTTCCAGAGGGCCGGGTACCTGTTGTAGAATGTGATCGGGGAGTCCTGGTACCTCTCCATGTCACATAGGCACTGGTTCCTGCGGCTCCAGCCTCTTCGCCTGCGCGCTCAGCGCTGGCATGTCGGCCTTGATCTGCGTGGCGTCGGTCTTCGCGGCGATGTCCATCGCCTTGTTGTACATGTCGAACTCGCGCTGCGCGAGGTTCTCGTCCTGCTGCACGAGCGCTCCCATGGCCTGCGCCTGCTGCTGCTGCTGGGCCTGCTGCTGAGAGGCCGCCGCCATCTGCTTGGTGAACCGCTCCACCACCGGCCAGATGTCGCTCACGTAGCTCTGCTTGAGCAGCTCTCCTGCCTCCACCGGGCCGAGGAGCTGCCTGTCTAGCAATCCGCCCTCCATCAGGATGAGGTCGCGGGCGGCCTGCATCTCCTGCTCGGGGTTCATCATGATCGTGGTGGTGAGCCTGAACTGCTCCAGCTCATCGGTCGCGCTCTGGATGATGATCTCCGCCGCCTCGGTGCCGACCATGTTCTCAAGGATCCACCTGCGCTGAGCGTAGAACCGCCTTCCGGCGCTCGCATCCTGCTGGTGCTGCTGCTGCATGACGCTCTGGACGGCGCCGATGAGCGGGCGCAGCATGACCTCCTGCTGACGGGCCTGCATCTCTTTGACGCCGACGAGCTGGTTGGCCGGGCCGGGGCCTCCGCTGTTCTGCGAGAAGATGCCGATGGCCTCCTCGGAGAAGCGCACCATCTTCTCCAGCACCTCCCATTGCCGGAAGATGTTCGGGTCCAGGCCGCCACCGACCATCTGCACGGCGTTCTGCGCGCCGCCGATGTGCGAGGTATCTCCGAACACCGGGTCGCCCTGCTTGGCGTCCGCAGCGATCTGCTTCATCACCGCGCCGCCGCCCTGCGAGAGGGCGCGCTTGTCGAAGTAGGTGAACGGCACGCCAGCCTTGTTCATCCGCCACATGATGTCCGTGGTGATCTGGCTGATGATGCGCTGCGGCGCCATGAGCGCGGTGAGCGGCGCGATGACGTGGCCGTTGATGTTCATCCAGGTCGCCATCTTCAGCGGCTTGCTGGTGTCCTGCTGGTCCTCCGGGCTGCGCTCCTGCAAGGGCCACAGGCCGCCTCGAAGGGCAAGGTCGCCATCCCACTTCCCAAGGTCCATGTTCGGCGGCATGAACTCCCTGGGGATGAACTCCGCGCAGCGCACGGTCTTGTAGAAGCACTTCTGCGTCCTCCCCTTCCAGTCCTTGCACATCTCGATGTCAGGAGGGTCGATGAAGTCCTTGTCGGAGTACATCGGCTTGCCCGTCACCGGGTCCTTCTCGTCAACGGCGACCATCTCAGGGCCGTTCGGGCCGTCGATGAAGCCCTGCTCGATCCATTCGCCATCGTCGTAGTACATGACGATGCTCACGAGGCCGTTCGCGGGCCATGCGCCGGACTGGTTCTGGTACTGGTAGCGGATGGATTCCTCCATCGCCAAGGCGAGATCCTTGTCGATGTCGTACGTCTCAGCCAGGGCGGACACGCTCGGCCAGAACTTGAAGAACCCGCAGAAGGAGCCGTCCGACATGTCCGGCTTCTTGGCCTTCGGGTCGTAGAACACGTAACGGCTGTCGATGACCTCCGGGGAGTACCGCCCGCCGGATATGGAGGTATGGATGGCGCACAGGCCGCTGACGTTCAGGTTCTGCACCAGCGGCTTGAGCATATCCTTGTACTTGCCACGGTCAGCGATGGCTGATAGCAGCAGGTTGATGGCCTTGCGGAACGGGTCGTCCCAGTTGTCGTGGACGAACCTCTTCGCGCCATCGACATCGGCCGGGATGCCCATGCTCTCCATGGCGGCGGCTATCTCGGGCCCCTGCATCGCCGCCTGCGCCATGGCCGCCGCACGCAGCATCTGCTCGTCCAGCCTGCTGGTCGCCCGCTGCCCGATGGGCTCCGCCTTCCCCAGCACGTTGAGCCCGCTCATGTATCCCATGATGCGCTGGTTCATCGTCTGCATCAGCGGGAAGGTGAACGGCTGGCGCGTGGTGGACAGCTCCTTGTCCATCAGGAAGGTCTGGTAGTCCACCGGAAGGCCCCAGAGGTTGCCGGTGACGAACCCTTCATTGATGGCGGCGGCCATCCGCATCGAGTTGTAGTACTGCCCGCACCAATCGCCTCCGATCATGGACCGGGCATTGGGGATGTCATAATCCTTGAGCGTCTTGCTCTTCTCGGTGAGGCTCTTGCGCGCCTCCCATTGAATGCTGAGCCAGGGCCACCAGTCAACGCTGGTCGCCCCTCCGCCCCCTATTGCTCCTGAGATCGGCTGCATGGCCTTTGGTCATTGAAGTGATTCGTGGTACATCGAGAGCAGGTCGACGCTCTCCTGTATGAGCGTGTCCTGCGCCTCCCTTATGCCGAGCATGCCGCCCTCGATGCGAAGGCGCTGCTCCTCCATCCCTCTCTGCGCGATGAGGCTCTGCTCCAGCCATTCCTTGCGGGCCTTCGGGCCTGCTCCGGTGATGTCCTGAGCGAGCACCATCTTGTAGTTGTTGCGCGCGATGCGCAGGGCCATGTACTCCTCGATGCGGGCCACGAGGCTGTACCGGCCCATCTTCGCTATTCCGTTGGCGATGGATTCAGGGAAGACGAGCGAGAACTCGCGCACCTTCTGCTCCTCCTTCTCGATCGGGTAGGCGTACTTGCAGCACAGGCGCAGCTTCTGCGTCCTGTCCTCGATCTCCGAGAGCGGGCTGCTCGCGCAGGCCCATGCCCAGATGAACAGCATGTCGTGCTTGCCGATGCCAGCGAACTCCGGTGATCGGTTGATGTCGCCAAGCTCCGGGTAGTCGTGCTTGAGGCCCCTGCGCGTGGTGGGGACGAAGAGCACGAACTCCTTGTCGCGCATCTGCTCCAGCAGCGTCTCATAGACGCTCTGCGCCGGAGCGTCCTCAAGGACCATATCCTTCTTCGCCCTCGCTCGCTTTGGCTTGACGGCTTCTTCAGTGCTCATGCGTTCATCATCCTTAGCTCCGGCCTTACGGGTATCCGCTGGTACGCTCCGAATCCTGTCCTCGGGTCGCGCACGAACATGACGCGCTCCTCGATGAGCGGGTTCTGGTCCGAGCCGATCCTCGATGGGGCGTCGTAGGACATCTTCATGCGGATGTAAGAGAATGTCTTCGCGAACACGAGGTCATCATTGAAGCGGTCCGAGTCGATGGTGCCGAACTTGATCTTGCCGTCGGCGGTCTCGCTCTGCTTCATCGTGGCGAGCTGCGCGTAGTACTGGATGCTGTACTCGTTGTGGCCGCACTCATCATTGAATCGGATGATGTCCGCATGGACGTGGCCCTTGCTCACCGATGTCATCAGCAGCCCTGGGTGCTTGCCTCCGTCCTGGTAGATCGGCGGAAGCTCCGAGTTGTGCGCGATGCTGTCGCCCAGCAGCATGTGCGGCCCTTCGCAGAAGCGCACGTAGTCATGCCCTTGGTTCCACTCCACCAGCTCGGGGCACGCCCTCTCGTTGTTGCCGGTGTTGGCGTAGTACATGCCCATGAGCTTCACCTGCTTGTAGTTGATGCTCGGGTTCGGGTGGCGCATGGAGATCCAGCACACCGATGCCGGTATGTGGATGACCCTTCCCTCCGGCGTGATGATGCGATTGGCCGACGCGGCGATGATGTTGCTGGCCATCTTCGAGCGGCCGGTGTAGCTCTGGATGGGGTCCGTTCCTTGGAAGTAGTTATTGAACCACCCATCCTCGCGGTCGAAGAGCATCGTCACCGGGGAAAGCTCCGGGTCGCCGCTATGGTCCTCCTCGAACCTCGCTCCTTTCACGAAATACGGGTACTCGCTGCCGGGAGGCATCTTCCGGGTCATGTCGAACTCCTCGACGAACCTGCCATGCCTGAGCCTTCCCTTCAGGCGCGTGGTGATGCGGTCCCGGTGCGCCTTGATGATGTGGACGGGAAGGATGGTGTCGGTGTTCTGCGCCGTGGCGTCCTCATCGGTGAGCGGGAAGCGCGAGGCGAAGATGAGCTTGCGGTCCTGCGAGGTGGAGGTCTTGGAGTTGTCCTCCTGCGCGATGCGCGACCATTCCTTGAAGTAGTGGTCCTGGTCAACGCCCGGTCGGCAGAAGCCATCGAAGAACAGGGCCACCCATCCGCCGGTGTCCTTGCCCTGCTCCATCTGCGATTTGACCTTCTGGTACTCGTCATCGAACTCCTTGGAGTGCTTGCCCTTCGCGTTTCCGGTCCCCCATCCGTATGATGTCCGGATGAGCCTCATCTTGCCGTTCACCTCCGCCCACTGCTGCGGACGGCGCTCCTCAAGCAGCACCGAGAAGTTTGCGACGTTCTGCGCCTCGTCGATGTCCAGCTCGGAGAGCGTCATGCCGTTGACGGCCTGCGGGTCCTGCCCGGAGACGATGCTGTACTCAGCGGTGTTCTTCTTCTTGTCTGCCTTGCTCGCTGCCTTCTTGCCGAACTGGAGGATGACGCGCTCGGTGTTCTTGTGCGCGATGTGCCCATGCTTGTCCTCCGGCCGGAACCAGGATGGCATGTTGGTGAGCGTGGACATGAACTTGTCCTCGAACAGCGACTTCGCCGTGGTCTGGAGGTCATCGGTGATGAGCGCCCCCTTGTACGATGGGCTCAGCAGGATGTCGAAGACGTTCAGGGCGTTGAACGTGGAGGAGATGGCCGCATGGCGCCCCTTCTTGATGATGGCGCTGACCTTGAGGGTCTTCAGGTAGGCGATCATCGCCTGCGGGGTGCTCGCCTTGTACTTCCGGCGGCCGCTCACGCCGTCCTCCTTGATCGTGATGTAGCGGTCCAGGCCGTAGAGCCTGTTCACCGCGCATCGGCTCATCTCGCGCAGCCCGTAGTCGATCCACTCCTGCGAGCCGGGGACGAACTCCTCGATGCTTCCTCCCTCCGCGTTCCAGCGCCGGGCCGCCTCGCAGAACATGAAGAATGGCTTGTACGGCATCATCGCGTCGAAGCGCGGGTTGATGCTCAGGCACCACTTGATGAACTCAGGCTCAAGCTCTTCCGGCGCTCCCTTGGGGACCCAGTGCTCGGGCCGCAGATGCTCGATGGACGCCGCCTCGCGCTTCCACTCCTCGGGTATCCTGTCGTAGTAGTTCGGGTCGTCCTTGCCTTGAGGGGAGGAGTAGAGCCAGAGGTGCTTGCGACCGTCGTACGCCGGGGCGCCCGCATCGCCCTCCTTCCACTTGTCCGATGAGGTGGCCGCCTCCTTCTTCTCCTTCGGCGCCTCCCCCGCAAGGATCAGCAGCTCGTCCGGCAACGGAAGCCCCAAGGCGTTCAGTTTCAGGATGGCGAGTTGCTTATCCATGAGGGGCGAAAGTACGTATCCGTTTGCTGTACGGGCATTGTGGGAAAAGTCATGTAAATTGCGCCATCAACCAAATCGTCGCCAAAATGAACGCGCTAGGATTCGTTTCCATCAAGAAGGGGGTAGTGAAAACAACCCCGGACATCTCCTATGCCTCCGGCTTTGACTTCTCGCAATCCACGATACCGCAAGAGCGTCGCAAGGCCATCATCGCAGATGCTTACATGTCGGTCGTGAACCATGTGTTGCAAAAGCTCATCATGGAGCATGTCATGCCAATACTGTCCGGGCGCGATGCCGATGCGGTCGGCGATGACGAGCGGCTTGTGGCGATAGGATCCGCGAGAAGCCTTGACCTGGCCATGAAGTTCGCTGGTCAACGAGTGGCCTGCAACGCATTCGAGGACAGAGCGATATTCGGCAATGGCATGCGCGATAAGCTGGTCATGCTGGCTCCTGGGTCCATAACACTGATAACGGATGATGGAACGCTCATCAAGCCATCAAGGCACAACCCTGAATCGGGATATGAGGCGGTGTGCGATGTCGCCTTCAATGAGGCCGGATGCTACTTCATTGACATGGGCGCCACCGGATAATGCCGGGTGTGCGGCAAATGCACGGAGCGCGCCGCCGCGCATCACCCTACTTTCGCCACCAAACCGCACGGCATGAAAGTGCTTCTGACCATCAACGCAGGCGCCCACAACATCACGCTCCGCCCGTGCGACGACGCTGGCACGCCGATCGCGCCGATCCAGTACATCAACTTCAACACCAACACGGTGGTCGAGGCGGTGTACGCGCAGAACCAGTACTTCGACTGGACGCGCTTCAACCAGTGGGGCGCGTACCCTGTGGGCAATAACCCCGGCGAGTACCCGGCCATGCCGAACTTCCTGCCGCTCACCCCGACCTGGAAAGTGCGGATCTTCACCAGCGGGAACATGACCGAGTTCGTGGATGTGGTGCTCCCCTTGGTGTACAGCGCCCCGTACGCGAACACGGCTACGGGCGCGAACGCAGCGGTCGCGGCCATCTCCGCCGCGATACCGTAGCATTGGTCGCCGCGCCCATCGACGTGGCGTAGTCCCCGAGCCTCTTCTTCAGGTGGTCGCAGGAGCGCTGGTGCTTCTCGATGAGCCCGAACGCCGCCAGCGCGTAGCGCGGGTCGAGGGTGGCCTCCAGCTCGCGCACCCGTTCAAGGATCCCGACGATCTCCACGGCGATGTCCTGCACGGTGATGTCTTCCTTCGTGCAGTTCCCGCGTACCGGGTCGGGCTCGCTCAGGAACAGGCCGCTTTCCTCAGCCATGTCAGGCAATCGGGGTTCGCATAGCAGGTGTCCGACAGGGCCAAGGACGGCACCTTCGGCTCGTAGTTGTACTTCCAGACGGGCATCATGGGGTCATCCGTCCTGACCGGCGCATCGCCCATGCGGTTGTGGTGCAGGGTGCGCCAGAGCACAGGCCCTTCAGCCAGGGCGAGCGAGGCGATCAGGTCGCTGCGCTTGGCCGCGAGCGGGACCATGGGCTCGAAGTCGAAGGTGCTCATCCCGTTCTCCAAGAGGATGCCGATCGTGGAGACCATGGCATCGGAGAACGCCCCCTTGCGCTTCAGGTACATGGAGTGCCGGAAGGCGTGGGCGAGCCAGGGGTCGATGCCGTCCACGACCATGATCGTGTCGCTGGTGACGCACACATCCTCGGAATCCCCATCGGAGAGGGCGTTGCGCAGCACCGAGACGATGCCCCTTGCGGTGCCGTCGTGACGCAGGATCGCCACCCGGTCGCCTCCGATGAAGGGGCGATGGGTGGCGATGCAAGCCTTGAGGGACAGGTCGCCGTGGCGGGCGGGCGCGTCGCGAAGGATCAATAGGTCCATCGCGGCGAAAGGTACGCCCTAGCTGCTGTACTTCTCCCCGTCCTGGAGCACCGTGATGAGCGCGGGCTGCGGGACCGTGTTCAGCGCGGTGGGGATGGTGACATTGAGCAGCTTGTCGAGGGCCGCGTTGTCGTCCATCGGCCACATGCGCGTCTGGCCGTTGCCGGGCGTGAGCCACAGCACGTACGCCTGACCGGCGGCGGCGTTCTCGAACTTGCCCGATCCGCCATTGTAGTAGCCGCCCCACAGCGCGGGGTCGGTGGTCAATGGGGTGCTGTTGTCATAGCCACGGACGGGCGTGCCCGTGAGCTTCGTGGTATCGACCGTATCGACCACCACACCGTTTACATAGAGGCTTACCAGCATGGCTGATTGCGTTTTTGTGCGTGGCAAACCTATGCCGCCCCTGCGCCATCCGGTTCAATCATTTCCCGTACCGCCCGCTTCGCCGCCTTCCGCTTCTTCTTCGCATCTGCGAACATCCTGTACCGCTCGCGCATCACCTCCGCCGCCGCATCGCCCCTGATCCTCGCCTGCGCCCGCTCATCCGCGCTCCGCATGATGGACAGCACCTGCTGCTGCTCCTCATGGGTCATGTGCTTGAAGGACGCGCTGGCCCTGATGACCGCGCCATCGCCGTCGATGCCATGCGCCCATAGGCTCATCGGGCATCCATCGCCCATCATCACGCCGATCGCCTGCTGCGGCTCCGCCTTGACCGGGACGCGCTTGCCCATCATGCGCTCGATGAAGTCATCGTTGTTGAAATGGACGGACCCTGGGTTCCTGCTGATCGTCGGGACGCAGCCCATGAACCGGGCGTACATCAGCGCCGGGAGGCTCAGGCCGTGCAGCGGGTCGCGCTCGGCGTCCGAAAGCTCCTGCGCGGTCACTGGGCGCCACTTGTCATCATCGACCTCGGCCATCTCGCCGAGCAGCTCGGCCATCTTCTCCAATGACAGCCCGATGCGCTCGCGCTCGCGGATCATCGCCTCGAAGCGGAGCTGGTAGCGCTGGACCGACCGCCTGCCGCTCTTGCCCCAGCTCATCGCTGCACGATCTCCAGGGCGGGCGCCTTGAGGATCTTGCGCTCCAGTCCCTCCATCAGGGCGGTGCTCACGGCCTTCATCGCCTTCTCATCAAGCCCGAGGCTGCCGGTGAGGGCCGAGATCAGGCTCACCATCCCGGCGGAGGAGAAGTTGGTGGCCATCCTGCTGGTGCCCGCAGGGTCCTTCGGCAGGAAGTAGGTCACGAACACCTGCGCGTCGTGCTCCTTGGATTTCTCGATCAAGGCGGCGAGGGCCTCATCCATCAGGCCCATCTTGTCCTTCTCATCGCTCATGGCGCCAAGGTAATGCCGGGAGCGGAAACGCGCACCAGCGCCCATCTTTGCACCATGCCGCTGAGCGTCACCGTCACCGCCACCAAGCTCATCCTATCCGCATCCGGGCTCCAGATCCGGTTCAACGGGCAGGACATCATCGAGGCCAAGCCATCGCCGCGCAACGCCGCTGGCACCGTCCCGCAATCCCAGGGCTGGTACGTGCTGCTCAGGCTGACCGGCGACGCGAGGGAGGCGTACGGCAAGGACGCCTATGAGCTACGGCTCCTGGACATCGACCCCTCCTCGCAGCCGACCTGGACCAACAATCAGACGGGCGCTGAGCAGGCAGCGGCGGACATCGCCGTGATGATCCGCTCGGCATCCGGCGGCGGCGGAGGGGGCGGCCAGGTCGATACCATAGTCCCCGGCCCCGGCATCGACGTGGACTCCACCGACCCGGTGAACCCAATCGTCTCCACCCGGCAGAAGAACTCCATCGAGGTCGATGCCAATGAGCTTCAGCTCGTAGGGGACGAGGCATCCCCTGGCAACAGCGAGTATTACGGCACCGACAGCGGCGGCAACAAGGGCTTCCATCCGCTACCGTCGGCGGGGACTGGCGATGTGGTCGGCCCGGCATCATCCACGGACGATCACGTAGTGCTCTTCGATGGCGCCACCGGCAATCTCATCAAGGACAGCGGCTACACGCCCGGAGGACTTGTCATACCCACAGGATTCGGGGACATCGACCTGATCGAGACATCGCCCGGATACTGGCCGGTTGAAGTGAAGGGGGGGTTGGATGGGGACGCCACTGAGATGCAGTCCAATACGGGCAGCTTCCAAGTGAACGTCAAGGTGGATGGCGTCACAATCGGCATCAATGGATCGAATGAGCTTGAGTCATTGGTGACCGACACAGGGATCACGCAGCTCACGGGAGATGTCACGGCGGGGCCGGGATCGGGGTCTCAGGCGGCGACCATCGCGAACAACGCCGTGACGTTCGCCAAGATGCAGGCCGTATCTGCCAATATACTGCTAGGGAATGACGCCATAGGAACGGCCGTGGAGGAGATCACATGCACAGCGGCAGGTCGGGCAATCCTCGACGACGCGACGGCTGCGGATCAAAGGACGACGCTAGGGCTCGGCTCGGCAGCGGTGGCCGGGGTGAAGAACAGCGTTGAGATAAACAGCGGGGACATCCAGCTCGTCGGAGATGCGGCTTCGCCCGGCAACAACGTCTTCTACGGAACGAATAGTTCCGGAACGCGCAGCTTCTATCGCCCGCCGCTCATCCTCCCGTTGAACACCGGCGCCGCAACGCTCACCAACCAACCGAACACCCTCGAACTGTACCCGCCGACGGCCCCCGGCATATTCATGACCAAGATCGACCTGACTGGCTTCACTCAGGTCATGCTTCAGGTTCATGTGTACGTGGCATCCGGATCCGGGAACAGCCCGCGCGTCATCCTCGGCTACGCGACCTCCTACACGACCACGGCAGGTTCCTTCTCGGACATCGGCACATCGGCCGTCACCTGCTCCATGTCATCCACCGGAGTCATCAGGAGCGCATGGACCAACCTTGCCGCAGGCGCCATCGGCGATGTGTGGATATCCCCACTGAGTAATGGTGGCAATACGACCGCCGACCCGCAGATACAAGGCATCACAGCCTACTTCCGATGAGCGCCATCATCCTTCTAGGAGCCACCAAGAGCATTCTCATCATGCTCCTGTTCTGGGCCTTCCCATTCGTCATCGGATTCCTCATAGCCCCGGTCATCAGGGATGATGGCGAGTGACTACAAGCATGATCCCCACCAAGGAACGCTTGCCAGCGTAAACCGATTGTGTCGGGCCTTGGGCACGGCCCCGGACAGAGTTTCCGGGGCTCATGCTTCACATGCGTCAGGGATCGGCAGGGCCGCCGAAGGCGGGTCCGACCTCGGCGCGGTGCGCCGGGAAGGACGGGAGCGAAGCGCACCCCGAAAGAGCCCGACGGCGAAGCCGGGACGCCCAAAAACCACTATCACCAGCCTACCTCCCCAATAGAACACCCCCATTCCCATCCAGAAAGAGAACCATCATCCCAGGACAGGAACTCCCCATGGAAAACACTCCTTCACCTCACCGATGAGGGAAACAATCATGCTATCGAGGGCAAACACTATCGGTGTCAAGGGGTGAAGATTCTTGCTATCAAGGGGTATAGTCTTGGTGTCTAGGTGGGACGAACACTCTTGTTATCGAGGGGTAGTCCCCTCCTAACCTGCCCCCGTGCCTCGGCGGAAAGGGAACGCGATCAGCCTATTCGGCCCGGCCGGGGGAAATGGGACCCGATCGCGCGCCTACGGGCCATCCGTTCACGGGCATGGGGCCTTGCCTTGCCTTTCGGCAGCCAGGGGCCTAGCGTGGTCCTTTTGGGCAAGGTTGAGCGCGTGGTGTGCGCATGGATAGAAGTCCAAGGGTAGGTCGTTACTGATTGTCAGGCAGTTAACCGTTTTTGGCCGGTCTAAAGCCGGGGAAAAGCGAGACCTGAAAGGCTAGTTTAAGGCCTAGCAATCCAAGTGTGCCAACCGTTCATCCCAACCCGTTCGTCACAATGTTATGTAAAGTGGTTGTGAATAAGTTGCTGAGAATGAAGGGGTTATCCCTCATTTGTTGTTGCCATTGTTCTGGTTCTGGGCCTTTTGCCTTGCGCGCACGCACGCGCGTGAGGGCATTGTCCTTAGTAGTGGATGAGGGAGAGCAGGGAGGGTGCAAGGCGTTGGGCGTCCCGGCCTGGCTTGGCGCGATGCGCCATCGCCGGTCCGTCCGGTCGGCTCCGGGGTTCCGTTCGGCCCGTTGCGCCCGCCCAGGCGGGCTTACTTGGCCGGAACCGGGCCGTTGGCCCGCCCTTCGCGCCCGTGACGCGGGAGGGCCTGTATTGGCCGCGCGTCAACCGTTCGTCACACTAGCCGTTCATAACCGTTTGTTACACGAATAAGTGTGTGAACCTTCACAGACATTTGCCCGTTCAACGGACCAACACCTAACGACAATGAAGCACCTGATAAGCAACATGTCTCACGCAAGCCTAATCGCATGGGCGAAAGGCCCCCAGGATACGCCCATGCCACAGGTGCGGACCTTTTGCCGCGCCGCGCTTGGTGAAACGTGGAGATCATTCGATCAGTGGCAGCAAGGCGCGAAGCTCAAGGACACATGCCCTCTATGCGCAGCCCGCGCCGAAGGGCATTTGAAGGTATTGAACATGATCCTATCCGGAGCAGAGCGCGCCCGAAAGGAAGCCAACGGAGAAGCCTGAAACCCTCAACACCTAAACAGCCATGAACGCCCAGACCTTCCCCACCTTCGACGGCACCTTTATACGCACGGCGCCCGACAACCCGGACGGATCCCACAACATAGCGGGCTACATTTTCCGCTTCAATGGCGGCTCATTCGACCCGACCGGGCGCATGGACGGGGTGACGCCCGACCAAGAGAAGGCCCACAACGACAACCTTGCGGCCGCTGACCTGAAGGCAACGGCCGAACACGGGCGAGGCTTGTTCTACCTGACCGGGAACGAGCGCGAAGGATACAAGGTGAGCCAATGGACCGGGGCCTGGAAGGTCGGCGCCACCGTGTACAAAGGGCGGCACAATATCGCCAGCGTCCAGCGCGCCGTGTACTTCACCGGGCCGGACGGGAAACCCTGGTACGGCCGCCAGTACGGGGACAACGGGCAGAGCTTCATCGGCCGGAGACTGAAGTAGCCCACCTTCCCCGCGCGGCCTGGACGGGTGCGCGTGCCATCGACGGCAACGGGGAGCAACCTTAACACCTGAACAAATGAAACCCAGCAAGGCAAAGTTGGAACAAGCGTTCCCAGGGCACGGCGCGAAGTTGCGCGGCATACTTGACGGCACCGTGGACCCCATGACATACCCGGCCGTGAGCGCGTGGGTAGCCCGTTGCCTCAATCAGCCAAGAGAGAGCGAGCTGATCGAGGCGGCACTAGATGCCGAGCTTGACACCTGCGGCACCGAGGCTATTACCGGGGACCGTTGGGAGCGTTTCTACTGTGACATAGTGGCCATTTACCTGAACGCAGGGGACACCTACGCGACCACGCTTGTTTTCGACGTACCGGCCCGCCGCTGGCTCATCACAAGCGTGGGTGACTTCATCGAGAGCAAGGGACGCAAGTACGGCATACAATAACACCCCGACGCCATGGATCCAAAGTTTCAAGTACCAGAGATTGACCCGTCTCTGATCGGCGCATCTATTTACTACGTGCCAAAGAATGCGCGTGAGGCAAGGCGCGCATCGGTCACGAGCTACGCCGTTACCCTGGCCGACAACCTGGAAAGGTGGCAAGCAGAACTAACGGCCAAGGGCGCCCCGGAGGATACGACCGTTGCCGTAGTTACGGCGGCCGGAGCCCTTTATCGCTACACCGGCCCCATGACCTACGCCCGGCACGCAGCACTTGCCCGCGCCGGAGTCACGAACCTTCCAACCTACGGACCTAACAGATAGCAACCATGAAACGAAGCACCGAGCAATGGACGCGCCTAACGGTGAGCGCCATACGCCGCGACCTTGAACGTACAGCCTATGCGGAGAACGGCCGGATATACGTCCCAGGCTTTCACTTCGGCAGGTATCTAAATTGGCTGGAAGCCCTGGACTACTTGGCCAAGTTCGGCGAAGAGGGCGGCCCCATGAAGAGGCTGCAAGAAGAAGCGGCCAACGCTTGCCGATAACACCCCGACACCATGCACAAGCAGAACCCGCCAGGATGGGCCGAAGCAGTAGCGCGCCTCAACGCCCGCCAGCAAGCCCGGAACCGCTTCACGAACATCGACCGACGCGCCGTCCTTCGCGAGATCCGGCGCCATGCCCAAGCCCTCAACGTTCCGTCACATTAGCCGTTTGATAACCGGATAAGTAGCTGAACGTTCACAAACATTGCACCGTCAACGAAACACCTACGCACCATGAAAACACCCGACCACATCCAACGCCAGCGCCACAACCACCACAAGGCCCTGGAAGCCATCGCCACCAACGGCAAGCCCGGCAAAAGCATTTGGCGAGCGTTGCTCCGCATCGAGCGCGAAGCCAGCGCCCACGCCGAACGCCTTTGTGAAGCCCACAACTTGACCGAAGAGCAACAGGAGCGCATTGATGAGCAGTTCACCGAGCGCGTAGCTAAAGCCCTAGGAACGCTACCGGCCGGGTTCATGCTCAACCACGACCCGCGCGGCTACGCCCTGAAACTTGACCCGGACCAGGGCGCCACGATCCCCGAAGGCATGTCCCGCGATTGGGGCGGTTATGGAATCCTTGCACCAACAATCGACTGAAACACCCCAAAGCCATGAAAAAGCACGTTTTCGCATACGTTGTGGCCAAGTCCACCACGCGCCGGGTTTACGGCGGCTCAAACTACACCCTGAACGTTTACGACCTGACGGGCGGCAGGGTGGAGCGCATCGGAGAGGTAAGCGCGTGCACCGCCGCCCACAAGGGCGAAGCCTCGGAGGCTTGGGGCGTAGTGCTGAAGGCCCGCCCCGGCATCCTTAAAACCCTCTACTCGCGAGCCAAGGCCAAGGGCGACGCCTACCTGATGAAGCGCGCCAAAGAGGACGCCGGGTACCATATGTGGCAGTACCGGGATCTTGGCGTCGAGCTTCACGCACTCTAACCCCGTAAAGCCATGACACGCAAAGACCTGGAAAGCAAGTTACGCGAGCTGCACGAGAAGCACCGCGCCACCCATCAAGAGACCGTTCACGCGATCAACGCCTACCTGGATGAGCACCCGGAAGGGTTGAGCGTCACCCAGCAGGCCGACCCGTCCGGCGATTGGCGCATCGAGCAGATGGTGCATGACATGCTCCACAACGCCGCATGGATCGAGGACCGCTTAGCCTTGATGGAAGGCCCGACGGATCCGCAGTATCGCCACAGCCTCACGAAGAAGGTCCGCCGCATCATGGGCTACCTGTTGCCCTGAACCATTCACCGCCCAACACTGTACCAACCACACAACAACCTCCACCAACACCTAAAAGCAAGCACCATGAAGACGAGAACAGCCATCCGCAAAGAGCGCCGCGCCAACACCATGCACAACGCGCTAGGCCTGACGATGCCACGAAAGCCGCGCAACATCGGCGTGTCGCGCACGATCCAAGAACTGAAGGCCGAGCACAAGGCGGCAGGAGGAAGGTTCTTCGACCAATACACCGTCACGCACGGGCACCCCAAGGGAAACCTGTTCATCCATTCGGAAAAGGCATCCGGAGAGCGCCGCTACTATGTCCGCCGAATGGACGGGGAAAAGATGCCAGTCGTTAGCGGGCCGTTCCTTACCCATGCCGGCGCCATGCTGGCAATGCGCGCGGAATCCTGACCCGACGAGAGCCGGATGGTAACCGGCCGAAACCGCCTCCTGGCGGTCGTCAGAAACCACACACAACCTCCACCATGAACACCCCAACGAACCTCCCAGCCCTGACGCCCGCCAACCGCTCGCTGCCCGTCTCTGACGCCATCGAGGACGCCATCGCATCCCTGCGCCGCTCCGGTGGCGCCGATTGCCCGGAATGTGAACAAGTGGCCGTGGGCACCGTCGCATACCTGTTCCGCTTGACCAAGCGCCAAGCCTGGGCAGCGTGGATCAGCTACGCCGCAGCACATGCCAGCGACTTAGCCGTTTGATAAACGACTAAGTTCGAGAACGTTCGCTAACATTGCAACCCCACACGAACATGGACACGAAAAAACGCCTCGAAGAACTTAGGGTCATCCTGCGCTCCGAGAGCATAAGCTACGACGAACTGCACGAGCTTCAGGACTTCGGAGAACGCGGCCTGATTGAGCCGGATGATGTGGAGCTACTTGAAGCGGCCGGGGTGCCGGAGCAGCGCAATGACGACATGGATACCCGCAAACTTGGCATCAGGACCGTCTCGCACATGCCGCGAGACTTTGCAAAACACGGTCGGTATCACCTCACCATCAATGAAAAGATGGCCAATGGACATGGACCTGATTTGATGCGGGCAGTCGGCTCCAAAGATGGAGAGGCAGTCGCCGCCGAACTGGTCCGCCGATGGAACGCCTACCCGGAACTGGTGGAGGCGCTGCAAGAGGCGAATGGAACGCTCGCAGCCATAGCCGAAATGAGCCAGCGGCACGACCCGGAAACCGGCTTCCTGCGCGACCTTAGCCCATACGACACGTACCGCAGCCTCTTGCCGTGCTTCCAGCGCCTCAATGCCCTCCTCGACACCCTCAAAACCAACTGACATGGACAAGCGTAAACTGAAGGTCGGCAAGTTCACCCGCATGGGAGATACTTGCCTCGAATTGGAAACGCGGGGGCTTTGTGCCATCATGGGCGCTGGCAACCAAATGACAAGGGAAGAAGACGCCGCAGAGCTTGCGAAGCGTTGGAACGAATACCCCCAGCAAGCCGAGCGCATCGCCAAGCTGGAAGAGGCGCTTGCGGACATGGTATCGACCGCCAGCGAAGTGGAGGGCATGATGGATGGCGACAAGGACAAGCAAGAGGCATGGACCGAAGAACTTGGGCGCCTGTATGTGGCGCTCGACGATGCCCGCGCCATTCTCCAAACCCTCAAACCCTGAGCGATGGAAGCATTCCAAGCAATAGCTGCCCTGATAGACATGGGCTACAAAGCCAACGGGCCGTCCAACTTGTGCGGGCATGACATCGAAGAGTTTTGGATGAGGCACCCAAGCGGACATGCCGTATCGGTGGAGCACATGAAATATCCACCTGACGCATACCGCCAAATGAACCCAACATGGGCGGCAACTTTCCGGCATAACGCCAATGCCGTTGACGCGGCAAGGAAACACGCAACCCTCAAACCCTGAGCCATGAGAAAGCAGCAGCGCCGGGAAAGCCTCTTGCCAGGAGGGGTGCCTAAGTACGTCCGCGTGTACGATAACGGGGGCGAGACATTCGACCGCTACACCGTCCTGTTCACCGGGCGCTACGCCGGGCGGCCGGTAGGACGCACCGAGTACGTGGGCATGAGCGAGAATCCATGCCATCCGCAAGGCTTCGGGCAGCATGGCGAGATCGAAGGGGTGCCGGACGCGCCGCGCGGCTTCGCCCCTGCAATCGGCCGCAAGTGCCACCTGGGGAAGCGCATCGCATTCACTGACCTGCCCGACCAGTGCCAGCGGGTCGTGATGAGCGACTACATCGACCTCTGGAGCCTTCACGACCGCGCCGACATCGACAGCGGGAACGACGAGAGCGCGTTCGCCGACCATGCGAGCATCGAAGCGGAGAACTGAGCAACCAATAACCAAAAACAGCACAGCAATGGGACTGGACATGTACCCGGAGAAGCGCACCTACATAGCTGCGCAGTACGAGCACCACAACGCTTCGGTCAAGATCGAGGCGAAGGTCGGTGACAAGACCTACTCATTCGACCCCGCCAGGGTGCAGGAGGTCATTGAATCGGCCGGATACTGGCGCAAAGCGAACCAGATCCACAAGTGGTTCGTTGACAACACGCAGGACGGAGAGGACCGCAACGGCGATAGCGAAGTGAGCCGTGAGCAACTGAAGGAACTGCTTGCCCTGTGCCGCAAGGTGAAGGAGGTGGCAATCCTGGAGAAGGGCATGGTGAAGAACGGTCAACGCTCGACGAAGACCGGATGGGAGGACATCATGGAGGAGGGCGAGGTCATCGTGAACGCCGAGCAGGTGGCCGAACTGCTGCCGACGCAGGGCGGCTTCTTCTTCGGGAGCACCGAGTATGACGGCTACTACATGCAGGACATCGACAATACGATCAGGATCCTCGAAGCATTGCCGCTGGATGACGCCGACATCAATGTGGGCTATCGGTACATAGCGAGCTGGTGATATGCACCAACAACATGCACATGAATAAGAACAGCAAGGTTGACGGCCGCCGAGCCAAGTACAAATGGGAAGGCATGGCCATCGGCGATGCCATCCCCATCCCTCACCGCACCTATAAGTACCTCGCCGAGAGCTATTGGGCGCGGCGAGGGGAGGAACGATTGCACCGCACGACCCTCATCGAAGGAGTGCTCCACCTGATCCGTGAAACCTGAACCATGACGACAACGACACGCCTCAACGCCGCCCAGCACCTTCTCGACGCCCACCAGGATGCGATGCGGGACTTCTCCGCGAGCGGCACCGAAGAGCGCATCATCGACGCCATCGTGAGCCTGCGCGATCTTTGCGAGGCCGAGGGCCTGGACTTCGGTGATGTAGCGCGGAAGGCCGCCATCGCTCACAAACGCCATCAAACCAGCCAGCAATGAGGACAGGACAGAAAGTGGTCTGCGTGAAGACGCACAGCAAGGGCCTTGTGGTGAAATGCAGCCACTACACGATCACCGGCGTATTCGAGCCATGCGCTTGCGGGCCGTTGGTTACTGTCGGACCGCAAGCGGCATCCACCACAGGAGAGCGGGTATTGATCGGCGAAAGAACAGTGTGCTCTAATTGCTTGGTGGAGCATGACAACCCAACCAACGAGCACCTGTTCCACCCATCCCTTTTCCAGCCCATCATCGAAGACCTGACCGCCGATCTCGCCCGCAAGGAGGCCGAGCGCATCGTCATCGAGCGCCCTGAGCATATCAACGAACCACAACCAGCACAACCATGAACGACATCGAGAAGAAGATCGAGGACCAGCACCCAGGCTTATCCGAGCCTACTGAGAGGAGGGGCATGAGCGCCGAGAGCCTGCTCCTGTTCGCGTCGCTAGGGCATATCATCCATCCGTACGGGGACCGCGTGCCGCCGCGCCGCAAAAGCACGCAAGGATGGCATCGCGGAGAATGCCGCAAGCCCAAGAACCTCAGCAATGATCCGGACCGTGCGCCGGGCATGCAGGGGTTCCCGTTCCGTGATGGGAAGTGGATCAGCGAGAGTGAGAAGGATGACGGGCCATACGTCGTGATCTATGCCGGGACGCTGAAGGCGGCCAAGAAGAAGCTGGCCCTGCTCACCAAGAACGGCATTGAGCCGACCCCTGAGCCATGATCCTCGGAAGAACCACCACCCATGAAGCGGAGCGCCAGTACGGCGACCCCTATCCGTTCCATGTGCCCAAGGAGACGCGCCCAGGAGAGCCGCTATCCCGCCTGCTCCGCTCGAAGGGGCGGAGGATAGCCGTTGGGCATTCCTCTGTCCCTGAAGGCTGGCACCCGCATCCGGATGATGCCGCCATCATGGAGCCAGGAACGGGCAGCGAGAGGTCCGTGGCACTGATCCAGCACTACCGAGGGGTGATCGAGTGGAAGCGTGATCTTTGTGTTGGGTCGCGGACGACCGGATAACGGACATTGCTTGACGCTGGCCCGTGCATTTGGCGGGCTTGCGGCAAGCGGTTGTTGGTGGCCGTTCTTTTTCACTCATTCGGTAACAGGTAAAAGGCAAAAAGATGAAGGTTTACACGATAGCAGAGCACGGGCTTCCAGATATGGACAAGCTCGTCGGTAGGGTTGCATTCATCTTCGATGGGTGCATCGTAAGCGGCTGGCCTCTTCGTCCAGACGAGGACGGGAACGTACTGTGGGAAGCGGATGATGACGTGGGGCGGCACGGTGTCTTCAACAACGTGAAGAAGTACGTGGTGTTCGATGTCCCAGTCTGGGATCTTTGAATGGCCACCAACGGCCCGCACGGTTACCGATGGCCCCGCTTTCACTTGCGTTCCAAACACCGACAACGATGAAAATGAAGACGACATTTCAACCCCGCACGGCGGGGCTATTGGTAACCGTGCTGTTAGCGGCAGGGCTTTTTTCGGGCTGCGGGCGACCGGGAGACCCCATTGACCCTGCCAGGGAATACCCGTGCGGACTTATTGTGGATATATGGGAGGCATATCCACGATCAATGTGGATCAGGACCAGTGACGGTGTGACGCACCAAGCCTTCGTGACCCGATACGATGTGGATAAATGGCACATTGCTGATTCTTTGCCTTGCCGCTAACGGACAAGGGTTGACGCAGGCCAGCGCGTCTGCTCGTGTTGCTGGGCTTGCGACAACCCGTAGTTGGCAGACGTTCTAATCTTCCAAAGCGATGACACAGTACGAGAAAGACAGGCAAAAGGCCCAAGAGTGGGCGGAGCAGTGTTGGCCGATAGACGGCGAGCTATCGCGCAGGGTACACCATGAGTTGATGCGACAGGCATTCATGCAAGGCTACGAGCGTAGGCTTCAGGAAGATCGCCGTCGAGCGATGGACAAGCGCGAAGGGTCTTGAATGTCTGCCAACGGACAGAGCTATGCGGCGCGGCTCTGCGTGCCGTATAGCGGTGGTTGTACGCCGCCTTTTCATTCACTGAACCGCTGAACAATGGACTACCGAATAATCGAAGGGGACTGCATCGAAGGCATGCGAAGGCTTGAAGGCCAGTCGGTGAATTGCGTGGTTACAAGCCCGCCGTACTTCGGCCTGCGGGACTACGGACACGATGGGCAAATAGGATTAGAGCAACGAGCGCCTGAGTATGTGGCGAAGCTGGTGGATGTGTTCCGTGAGGTGTGGCGCGTGCTGCGGGACGACGGAGTGCTTTTCGTAAACATTGGCGACACCTATGCTGGATTCAAGGATGGGAAGTTCCCGCCGCATAGCGCAAGTAATGGGAACCAGCGCGGCATGCCGATAAGCGGAGCACCCCACAGGAGCAAGAGGCTGCTGGAACTGGATGGCTTCAAGAACAAGGAACTGATGGGCATACCGTGGCGATTCGCATTCGCAATGCAAGATGCTGGATGGTACCTGCGGCAGGAAATAATTTGGGCCAAGCCGAATTACACACCAGAGAAGGTGCGTGATCGCTTCGTACGTAGCCATGAGCACATTTTCCTGTTCTCGAAGCGGGACAAGTACTGGTTCGACGGCGACGCGGTGCGCGTGGCGGCAGATGGAGGAGGAACGAAGCTGATGCCAGACGTATGGAACGTACCTGTGAGCACCTATTCAGGCGCACACTTCGCCACCTTCCCGCCCGACCTTATCCGCCCGTGCATCTTGGCAGGCTGCCCGAAGGATGGCACCGTGCTGGATCCGTTCGGCGGCTCAGGCACTACGGCCTTGGTGGCTTTGGAGGAAGGCCGAAAGGCTGTGTTGTGCGAGTTGAACAGCGACTACATCGCCCTTTCCCACAAGCGCCTTGAAGGGCTGCAACTTCGCATCGCATGAGTTCACAGGCCATTGGTCAGCGGTTCAGGGTCAGCCGAGGCGGTTGCTGGCAATGCGGTTCGGATTGCCGCAGCCATTGGGCCGAAGTGCTGAAGTTCTTTCAGATGGCGTACAACGGTTCAGCCGCTTGTGGCCGTTGGCTCTGCAATGGCTCACAAGCGGCATGTTAGGCGGGGTCGTTTAACTTTCAAAACCAAAAGCAAATGGCAGTCATCTACAAGTACGAAGACAGGGAAGAGCGGACATATACGGAAGCAGAGGTCAAGGCCATTCTGCTCGATGCCTTTCGAGGGTATGACAGAACGGGGCAGGGTGTTACTTGGGAAAGAATGAAGGCGGTTGCCGCCGAGCATGGCGTTGTATTCGATCCCGCCTAACTAGCCGATATACGCAACCACAGCCGAACAAACGCTTACAAACGACAGCAAATGAGAGCCATCGTCATCATTTCCATCCTCCTGTCCTGCTCCGCAGCGGCGCAGGACACGCCATCCTGGTGGCCGCCTGTCCTCACCGACCCTTCCCCTGACCGCAGCTACATCTACATGAGGCCATTGGCCAACTACAATGACCCGTGGACGCTCCGCCCCATGTCCATCATCGCGGTGCAGGACGACCTTGGAAGGTGGTGGAGGGCGCAGATACCGTCCGAATGGATGGAGCGGCGCATGGTCGGCGACACCCTGGTGGTGGTGAGGACGGAGCAATAGCCGTATGACAAACGGATAAATCTTCGAGGGGATTGCGCATGAGCTGGAATCCTTCGTAGGTTTGCGGCGAACATCGTTGGCTGATGTTCGGTTCACGATAGTCGGTTGGGCAGGCGAACCCTACCAACCACACTGAAGACCGGAAACAGAGCCAACCTGTTCTCCGGTCTTCGCCGTTCTTGGACATGCTGTTTTGCTGATTGGGTCCCGTGCTTAAGAGAGAAGCACGATATAGGTCGAGAGGGTATCAGTAGAGGCGATCGCTACCTTCTGAGAGAGTATCGGTGAAGTAGTTAGCACACTGCGGACCTTATCAGCAATAACAGCATGTCCAGGAAGAGGCTATCCCTTCGATGGGGAGGTCCGACACGGGGAGTATAAACTCCGGGCGGCATCGCTGAGGTTCGGCCTCTGGTGATTCCGGCGAGTAGGCTCGCGGGGTGACGACACGACCGACCGACCGACCGACGGCAGGCCATCGTGGAGTCTCCTTTCCTCCCAGCTAGAGAGTGCCCTGGCACACTACAAGCTCTTCTGGGGGGAAAGGGGGGCTCCTCTTCTCCCTCTCTCCCTCCCTCAAGCATGCTATCTCTTCTAAGACATCTGAAAAAAGAAGATGAAGAAGGAGGAAAGGCCCAAGTACCGCGCATACGTGGTGTTCGTCGGCAAGATCCCTGGCATCTACGAGAACTGGAACGAATGCCGGGCGAACACTGATTGGTATCGCGGGTCGCTCTTCCGTGGATACCTGGACTACGAGGAGGCCATCAAGGCGTGGGATGCCTTCGAGCAGGACGGAGCGCTCCCGTTCAACGCGGCGGAGCCCGATGAGCTTGAGCGCAAGGCGGCCATCCTGTCCGGCAGGATATGCCCATACTGCGATTCACTGACCGTCCTGGCCGACAGCGCTGAGGTTTACAATGGACGCTCCTACGGGATGATACGGATATGCCGCCCATGCTGTGCGTGGGTCGGATGCCACAAGGGAACGAACAAGGCGCTAGGCAGGCTTGCTGATGCCGCGCTCAGGCGCAAGAAGCGGGAGTTCCACGCCGCCTTTGACCCCATCTGGAAGAGCGGAGCCATGGCAAGGAGCGGGCTTTACAAGTGGCTGGCTGACAGGATGGGGCTGCACCAGGACGAATGCCACGGCGGCATGTTCACGATCGAGCAGTGTGATTCAGCCATCGCGATGCTTAGCGGATTCGCCAAGAAGCCCATCAAGTCCGTAAGGCCGCGCATCGACCCGCTCATAGGGCAGAGGGCGCGCACGCTCGTCGCCTCCAGGAAGAGCGGGAGCATCACCACCTGCCGATCAGCACAATGCTCATACCCCTCCTGCCTATGCGGCACCTGAACTTACCCGTAAAGTAAATGAATGAGTTAGCAGGAAATCATTTATCTTCGCGGCATCAAGCACATGAACCGATGAGCAAGGAGAGGCCCATTCTATTTTCCGGTCCTATGGTCAGAGCCATATTGGATGGCAGGAAGACGCAGACGCGAAGAATCGTGAAGCTGCCAAAGACTTCGCAGCCCGACCCATTGCTTCACCACATCGACGCATTCGGGAATGCCGTGTTCACCGATGGAAGCGTTGTCCGTGGATTCGCAGAGGTCGGAACGCGCCTGTGGGTGCAGGAGACGCACTATGTAGAGCGCGCTGGAGGTCCCGGAGGCGATGGGCGATTCGTGCTCTATAAGGCCACGGACAAAGACGCTCCGGTTGGAAGGTGGACGCCATCAATACACATGTTCCGCTGGGCCTCCAGAATCACCTTGGAGGTTACAGGAGTAAGGGTGGAGCGGCTCGAAAGCCTATCGGAATCAGACGCGGTGTGCGAAGGTGTTGCAAATGTGCAGGACTTTATTCATCTTTGGACAAAAATCAACGGATCATGGGAGCCAAAAACATGGGTATGGGTAGTGCAGTTCCGAAGGGTGTGACAACGCGAGTAGTTCCTGGGTCAGATGGAAAGTACGCAGCAGGATCAGACGGACATATCTACTGCTATTCAGCAGCAAGGGTGAATAGCAAGAAGCCGCACCCGTTCAGAGTGTCTGAGTTCATCGCAAGCACCGGATACCCGTGCATAGCCGTTATTCGGGACGGAAGAAAGTCATCGCAAAGCGTTCATGCGCTCGTTTGTAGCGCCTTTCACGGCCCCAAGAAGACGCCAACCCACGAAGTGCGACACATTGATGGTAACAAGCTGAACAACGTGCCATCGAATCTTAAGTGGGGCACGCCAGCAGAAAATGAGGCCGACAAAAGACGACACGGCAGGGCAGCCCAAGGGTCAAGGCACGGCATAGCCAAATTGAATGAAGAAGCTGTTCGCATCTTGCGCATCGCAATACCGAGTGGATTGTGGAATCCGGTTGACGCGGCAACGGTTTTCGGCGTTAATCCATCTACGATACGTGCTGCCGTTCGTGGCAAACAGTGGAAGCATGTATAATTCATCCATCAACGGCCCCGGAAGCTGGGATGCGAATCCTTGGACATGGGTGATCAAGTTCAAGCTACTCAACCAAACCGGCCACTAGGCCATAACACCATGAGCGACACCAAACCAACAGGAGGACCGGCGTTCCCGCGATCAAATAGGGCATTCGTGGAGATGTCAACCGGCAACCTGACCAATGAGCAGACCGATGGCATGTCCCTGCGCCAGTACGCAGCCATAACACTCCGCGTACCCGACAGCGGGGAGGAGTGGCTGGACCAGATGATCCGGCAGAGCCTGCGGGATGAGATGGCCGGGAAGGCGATGCAGTCGATCATGGTTAACATGGACATGGAGACCAAGCGGCATTGGGCGACGATGATGGCAAAGGGCACTAACGGAATCGTCTATGATTCTTGGTCGGCAGACGCATACAAGATGGCCGACTCCGTGCTCAAGGCCAGAGAGCAATAGAGCCATGCGCTCCATCTCCAAATCCCGCATCGACAAGCTCGCCAAGGAGGGCCGTGGCCTTCGTGGAACATTCACCGCGAAGACCATGAGCGAGGTCATAACCGCGCAGCAGGCACGGGACGCGGAGGTCCGAGAGGCTTTGTTCGGCAAGAAGGCTGAGAAATCGAAGAAGACCGACAGGCAGAAGGCCAAAGCAGCGGCATGGAAGGCGTTCAGCGAGTTCATCCGTCTTCGGGACAGTGATGAGTTCGGGCGCCTGCAATGCGTGACCTGCCCGCGTTCCGGCCCGTGGCGGTCGATGGACGCAGGCCACTTCATCACCCGCGCCAAGGAATCCACGCTCTTCGATGAGCGTAACGTCCACGGCCAATGCAAGGGATGCAATCGCTTCCAGGGAGGCAAGTTCCTTGAGCACGAGCGAGCTATCGAGCGCATCCACGGAGCGGGAACGGCGCAAATCCTGAAGGACAAGGCCGTGAAAGAATGCAAGCGCACCGTGGACGATTATCAGTTCATCGCTGACACCTACAAGACCCTCGTTGAGCAAATCAAGGAGCTTTCACCAAACAAGTTCAAGCCATGAGCACCCCTTTAGTTAGCGACGAGCGCATGAATGCCACTACCGGATGGGGCGATGACGATGGCCTCAAGTACGTGCTAGATCGGCATGAGATACGCGACATCTACGAGGCCGAACTCCAATCCATGCGTGATCGCCTGAGCAGGATGGAGGAGGCGGGAAGCCGCATGAAGATTCTGCACATGGACCATCGCGATCAGGAGGACGCATCCCTTTTTACAGATGTTATGGACGCCATTGACCAATGGAACGCCGCCCTCTCCAACAAGTAGCACCATGAGCACGAAACTGAACGCCGAGGAACTGCGTGAAAGCGCGATGGATTACATGGGGTGGGATGTTGATACCGAAATGGGTGAACTGTATACCCCGACAAGGAAGAGCATGATAGCCGACCTTGTTGGCTTCGCATCATCCGAAGTCGCCCAGCCCATCGCCGATGAGCGGGATAAGCTGCGTGAGGTGCTCGGAGACATTCTGTACTGGATTGAGGAGGGCTTGCCGTTGGATGAAGCATCGACGCCGATTAAAGACGCCGAGCGCATCCTCGCCAAATACCCCAAGCCATGAGCACCCCTTTAGTTGAGCAGAAGCCTTTCAATGGGCATACGCCCGGCGAAGTATTCGTCTCTGATGATGCAATCGTTGCGCGTGAAGCCCCTGACGACG
>WBZS01000295.1_pt1 | contig 78092 bp, 63 predicted proteins | sample 5204201 | NCBI WGS metagenome assembly WBZS01 (sample SAMN12344357, study PRJNA552823) | activated sludge metagenome | biome: Activated sludge suspended growth; feature: Nitrification reactor; material: Wastewater; isolation source: activated sludge from nitrification reactor of wastewater...
ATCGCTCCAGCGCAGTTGCCTTCGCCTCGTGCTTTGCCAATCGGAGTTTTCATTTGGTATACTGATCTCCTTGAGAATCCCAGTCTCGCACAGGGGACTCAAACCCCATAAACTCATGCCCATGACGGGCGTACACAAATTGTTGGACCGATGCCCCCGATGGTCCGTTTCGAAATGGAAGCCGAGTTGGCGGGGGCTCGGTCGCCATTGGCGTTCGTCCGTACAGAAGCCCTGGACTAAAAGAAGAAAATTCATGCCACGCTATTTGATTTCATTCGACGATGGATCGATGGACCACATTCCTACAGGAGACTTTGGGGCAGTAGGCGAGGCTGCGCACGCTGTGGCCCGAGAGGCAAAGGCCGCAGGAATATGGATTTTTGGTTGCGGTGTCGAACGCCAGCAGGCAAATGTCGTTGCGCCGGATGGCACGGTCACCGATGGGCCAGTACCGGAGACCAAGGCTGTTATCGGTGGGTTCTCAATTATCGAGGTTCCCAACAAACAGGAGGCGATTGCTTGGGCAGAGCGTTTCGCCAAAGCTTGTCGTTGCAAGCAAGAGGTCCGCGAAATCATGTTCGATCCCGAGTCGTAACACGGACGAACCACTAAGGATTTGACATCGCGGAGTGACGTAAGAACGTAGCCGATGCTCAAAGTCTCTGTTCAAGAGGGCCGGGGGAGTTTATGGCGGGGTGGGGGTTAGTTGGTTCTTGTCTGGGTTGGATTGCTCTTGGGATTTGGTTCGTGCTGAACCGTTGAACCCTTCTCTTTTTTGAATGCTGCCGTCGTGTTTCTTGTTTGATGCGTCAGTGTTCTCTCGCAGCGCGTTGTGATTGGTTGTTGATTTGTGCTGGGTGTAATGATCAGCAACGTGGCCAACACTTGACTTGAAACGGTTTTTTCATTCACCGCGCGGACCGGTGGCCTGACGTTGGTGCGCAATGTTTTTGAAAGCCAGCATATTTGTAGTTCGGATGGTCCAAGTCGCTTCCTCAGCATGTCGGACCCCGCTGGGTTGGCTGCCTGGTTGGTTGCAGCTGCCAGATCGTCGCGCCGATCGGGTTGGTGATCAACATCAGTTCGAGTTCACCACCGCAACGTTGGCATTGAGGCACCGGACGCTGGCATGTTTCAGATTGGAACATCGCGCTGCCCAGCAAGAACGTCCGGCCTCGCCAGAGCCAGACCAGCCAGCGCACGTCGGCAAATTACAGTTTGCAGTTGGTAAATGTCGGCCAGTTGGCGAACGGCGCGGAGGTGCCAGCACACGGTCCGCTTGGCCATTGCGGCCAGCTGCAAGTCCTCGACCATTTTTTGGAAAACATTTCCGTTGAAGTATTCGGACTCAGAGGGTAAACTTTCGTAACTGGGCATCGCGTTGTTTCCTTTTCGATTTGAAGTGAAAAAGAAACTACTATGCTCAACGAATCAACGTTCAAGGCTACGCCGCAACAGCGGCTTACTCGAGCAAAGGGTTGGACCGAAGTGCTCGATCGAGTGATTTTGACTTGCGTAGAGTCTTCTCCTCGCGCTCCGTTAATGCTGCCGTTCGGATCAACATGAATATTGAAATCGCGTCCGAACCTTTTCGGGTAACTTTGTTTGGCTACCGAGGATTGATCAAAAGCGGAAACGTGCATTCTTCTGCCAAATTGCTCATGGATAGGATGTGGAAGGAGGTTCAAGATCGCCGAATCAAGACCATGGGAATCAATTACTGGGTTTACTTGCCAGATTCGATGATTTTTACGGGTATTGAATTGAAGGAACCAACCACAGACGTTGGGACGCTTGAAACGTTAGAAGTCTCGCTTGAACGTTATGTCAAGTATTTACACGTCGGGCCTTACTCAACCCTTGGTGCGGTTTGGCCGCAGTTGATGGAAGAACTCAAGCAGCGCGGCGAGAAACCACAGTACCCCAATCTTGAAATCTATGGACACTGGAATGCGGACGAAACCAAGTGTGAAACGTCTATTTTGATCGGTATCGCGAAATGAAAGTGGTCTGAACAAAGGTGTGAGACGGAGCACGCGATCCGACGGTTTTGAAATGGAAGCAGTAATGGCGCGTGCCTAGTCACGGCTCGTGTTCAGCGAACGTCAGTTCAACTATTGGGGAATGGTGCACCGAGAATAGGGATGTCGAAACATGAAATCATCTACAATCATTGCCATTATTGGTGCTCTCGTAGCGATGGTGTTTGCCTTCGCTAATCTCGGCATATATCTCATCGGTGGGGCAATACCTGGTAGGGCTGCATTCTTGTTGCTGATGTTGATCGCCGGTGCCGTCGGCGCGCTGCCCGGTCTGATTGTTGGTTGGCTGACCGGCAAAAGAAACGGTAGTTAAGAGAATGTGCCGTCCTGATTCGGCAGTCCATAATCGTCTTGTCAACTGCGTGGAATTTTGGTCCGGATGTCTTTTCCAAGATCGATTGCCGTATGGCATTACGTACCGACAGATGGTCTCTTGCGGCAGAAGACGATCCGCCACAGAACATGGCAGAGCCCCCTCAACCTGCTACCCCCTCAACCTGCTACCCCTTCGTCTGCTTCAAAACCAAAGTGCCCACGTTGCCCGACCGCCCGAACGCTGACAAGAAAATGCGGCGTCATTCCTTTGTGCGCCAAGCTGAAAAATAAGTCTCTTCAAACACTTCAAAAGGTAAGACCACGCTTGCCTAACGGCTCGGATTCGAAAAAACTTGCTGCTTGTCATTCGTCTTGATAGACTTACCCTCAGTTGAGTCGTTGCAGCGACGGTAACATTCGCAAGCCACTTGAATTGACCGTAACAACCCAAGTCGCCGACATCATCCCGCTCCGTCGACTCAAATCAACGCCCAATCTATTCGTCGGGGATCAACAACGCAAAACAGGGCACCAATCCACTACCCGGACACATAGGTGGCATTACCATTTCTGCTAGAAGGACCTAACCGAATGATTCAAATAATATACGCAAGCGCAGCCACAGTTCCGTTTTCGGGCACTGACCTAAAGCAACTTTTGACGATCGCTCGTGCAAATAACGAATCAATGGGAATAAGCGGCATGCTGGTTTTCCACGAAGGTTCGTTCTTGCAAATACTCGAAGGTGAGGACAATGTCGTGCTTTCGCTTTATGCCAAGATTGAGAAGGATAAGCGTCATGATAACATTAGTCTCTTACTCCGATCATCGATTGAGGAACGCAGTTTTGGAGATTGGAAGATGGGCTTCTACGATGCATCCAGAAGCATGCACCACGAAGAGGCTGGTTTCGTAGATTTTTTTCGGAAGGGGCGCGGCGCCGACGACTCAGATACAGATCGCGCAAGAGCAGTGTTAATGCAGTTCCGCGATGGAGGTTGGCGCCAACGAGTCAATGTCAACTAAAGTGCGTCAACCGGCAGGTAACAAAAAATGCAGCCGAGTAACCGTCGCTGTTTTTTCGATATCGACAGTCAGCTTCAGCACTAGGCTGATTTTTGAAGTTCGTCCTTTCAATGCTGAGTCGAACAATTGGGGCTTGTAGACATTTTTGTGTCAGCATTCAATTTGTAGACATAGTAGTATTATCGGCAGGAGCGGTCTTCGAACATGATTGCGAAGTGGTTCAAGGCGGCTTTCCAGTGTGGGATCGGCATCGTCCATTTCTTTGATGCTTCGTGGATCGCCATGTAGATCAGTTTCAGCGCTGAATCGCGATTGGGGTACTGCTTTCGATTACGAGTGAACTTGCGAATCTGGCTGTTGATCGATTCGATCGCGTTGGTCGTGTAGATTGCTTTGCGGATCGCTGGTGGAAACGCGAACATTGAAATGATGTGTGTCCACTTGAGTCGCCACTGCTTGCTGATCGTCGGATACTTTTCGTCCCATTTCTGGGAGAACTCTTGGAGCGCTCCTTCGGCTTCGATGACACTGGCGGCTTGATAGATCTTCTTCAAGTCCCTGATCACTTCCTGGCTGTCCTTGTCCGTCACGTACTTCAGCGCGCTCGAACCAGGTGCACGATGCACAACTGAACTTTCGTTTGCGGATAGACGGCCTGAATCGCTTCGGGGAAACCCGTCAAGCCATCGACGCAGGCGATGAAGATGTCTTCCAAGCCGCGATTCTTCAAATCGGTCAAGTTCGCCAGCCAGAACTTCGCCCCTTCGGTTTCATTGAGCCACAGCACCAAAAGTTCCTTTTTTCCCATCAAATTCACGCTAATGGCCACATACATCGTGTGCTCGCTCGCGAATTGAATTTTGGCAACAACCGGAGTTGGGGAGCCGGCGGACCGATTGAGTTTGATCTTGGTGCCAGTGCAGCCAACTCCGACTTGATCGACGTCAGCGGCGACCTTTTAAAGCCCGGTTCCGGAACTTATTCCTTTGCGTTTTTGAACAATGGCTGGGTTAACGGAATGACTTACGATTTGATCACGTTTCACTCTACAACTTTCAACCTAACCGACTTTTCCTACAATAACGAGGGCGGATTTGGAGGCAATTTCGGTTTTAGCGGAGGGAACACTCTGCAATTCACTCTGAACGCGGCACCAGAACCGTCTTTGGCGCTCATGTCTGCAGCAGTCGTTGGCGCCGTCTGTTTGCGACGTCGAAGGCGCCAATCGTAGTAGAAATCGCAAAATCCACTCCAGCCAATCAACTCTTCACCTTCATTGCTCAGAGGGTGAAGAGTTGTTTTTCGATTATTCAATAGTTAGTGTTTGCTAAGCATAAATCTCTTAACGTAAATCACATGCTTCCAAACCAATTGTAGATCTAGATGACTTTTGGGCCTGGCGATTCGTCACCTAGGATTTCGATAGCAACGGTATCGTAGAGTAACTTTCCACGCGGCGATAAGAGCAATCGCGTCCCACATTGTTGGATGAGTTCCCAATTTTTCAGTCGCTCGATTGCTTGCGAAGCGCAATCGTCAAACAGCATTCCCGTGCAAGTCCGAAAGTCAGACGAGTCGACGCCATCTAGTTGTCTCAGGCCGATGGCAAGTAACTCGCGTGCTGACGCAATTGGCGCAAGCCGTTCTTCCAACTCGCGCGGAGTCGAATCAGCTTCAATCAGTTTCAGGTACCTCGTCAGGCTGCCAACGTTCGTGTATCGCTGTCCATCCACGAACCCACTTGCTCCCGGGCCGAATGCCCAATAGTCGAGTCCCGACCAATAGATTTGATTGTGCCGAGACCGCTGTCCAATTCTGGAAAAACTGGAAATTTCATATTGAGAGAAACCAAATTCATTCAAACGCTCGATGGTCGCTTCGTACATTTTCAAACGCAAGTCTTCGTCACTTTCGGCTTGTTCGCCTTTCAAACGCCGAGTCCAAAAACGGGTTCCTTTTTCGTAGGTGAGTTCGTAGGTCGAAACATGATCGACGGCCAACGCTCGAAGGTTTTCCAAATCTCGGCACCACTCGTAGAAGTTCTCCCCAGGTGTCGCAAAAATCATGTCAATCGAGACACTTGTCGCAAACTTTCGCGCTTCGTCGACAGCTTTTCGAATTTGTTCCGCGTCGTGATCACGTTCCAGAACAGCTAACTTCGCTGGACTAAAGGACTGTGCGCCCAGGCTGACTCGGTTGATGCCCAGTTCGCGAAAAACAACTTGACGATCGCGCTGCAAGTCCATTGGATTGGCTTCGATCGTGACCTCAGCGGATTCTTCCCAGGAAAAACGGTTCCGCAGGTGGAAAAACAACGTCCTTAGTTGGTGGTCGGACAAGTGCGAGGGGGTTCCCCCTCCCAAGTAGATTGTATCGACTTCAAAGCTCTCCGGCAGACTATTTATTTCTTTTCCAACTCCCGCGAGAAAACGATCGATCAGATAGTCGCGGCCTGCGACGAGCGAAAAGTTGCAATAGCCGCAGCGGTGTCGACAGAAGGGCACATGCACATATACCGATCGCGGTCGAGGCTTCTTTTGAACTGTACTGCGAGCAATCGAGGGTTCTGCCATCGCTACAACCAAAGGACCAAACGGCTGCCCAGCATGTCCGGCAAACGCTTCTGGACCAACCGTTCAGCCTCGGCTCGCGAATAGCGTGTGCTGAAATGCGAGGCGATAATGACTTCGTTCCGAAATTCGTCTTGCCGTTCGACAAAATCTTCGAGATGCATGTGTCCGTTCTTGTGAATGTATTGCCTTTGGTGGTCGTGCGCGAGAAATGTCATTTCGGCGATCAGGACTTTGGCGTCGTAGAATTCAGGATTTCGATCAAGGCCCTTGGGTGACGTATCGCCGGTGTAACCGACTAGGGGCACAAGGACTTCGTTGGTAACGTCGATGCCCTGACCTCGCAAATCGCGAATTTCATCCCCGTTCAGTTCGGCGTATTCCAATTTTAGTTTTCGGCGACGGTCATTGACGATGTAACCTAGCGAGGGAATTCGATGGTCCACATCGAAAGCTTGCACGACGATTTCACGAGTCAAATCGAATCGTTCACCACCCTCCATTCCCACGAGATCGCAAGGAAACCTTCCGCGGTCTAGCGGCGTAAAACTATCGAGCATATTCCGCACTGCGTTAACAGCATATTTTGGAACAATAATCGTCGGCGGCTCCATCTTCATCAGTCGCCGCCGCGCAACGTACAACGGCAACGCCGCGATATGGTCCAGATGACAGTGGGTCAGCAACCAAAATGGAGTTCCCATGAAATCCCAAGGATGAGCGCCAAGGTCAAAGCCCAACTTAAGTTCAGCAATCCGCCAATAGGTTTGCACGGCCGCCCGCGAATACCCCTCGATAGTCAGCCCATCATGGTGCATGGATCGAACTGGCACATTTTTAAGCATGAAGCGTTTCCAATCCTCTCGATGCCAATTCCAAAAACTCAAACGGGACTAGAACGACTCATCGGGCGCGGGAAAGGTTCGTTGCCGGACATCTTCGCACCAGGTTTTCACGGCCGTACGAATCGATTCGCCGACTTGGGCATACTGCCTGACAAAACTGGGAACATAGCCGCTGGTGAGCCCAATCATGTCGGAAATTACCAACACCTGGCCGTCGCACTCGGGCCCAGCGCCAATGCCGATTGTCGGAATTCTCAATTCGTTTGTCACCCGCGCGGCAGTGGCCGTGGGAATGCACTCCAAAACGATCGAAAATGCGCCCGCATTTTCGGCAGCTCTCGCGTCATCCATCAAAACCTTCTCGTCACGTTGAACTTTGTAGCCGCCCATGACGTGCACGCTTTGCGGCCGCAGTCCCACGTGCGCCATGACTGGAATGCCGGCGCTGACCAATCCTCGAATCACGTCCGCTTGCTCCGCCCCGCCCTCTAGTTTCACAGCGTGAGCACCGGTTCGTTTGAGGATTTGCCCGGCGGTCGCGACTGTTTGGTGAACGCCAAGGTGGTTTTCTGGGAACGGCAGATCCACGACAACGAGTGCTCGCTTGGCGGCTCGTGTCACCATGGTCGCATGGTATATCATTTCGTCGACGGTCACCGGGAGCGTGGTTTCGTGACCTTGCACGACCATCGCCAGGCTATCGCCCACCAACAAAATGTCCACCCCGCTTTCGTCCAGCAATCTAGCCGTTGGAAAATCGTAGGCCGTCAGCATCGAGATTCTTTGCCCTGCCTGTTTCATTTTCACAATTTTGGGGACGGTTACACGTCCGGAGGTCTTTTCGCTCATGAAAACTCAAAAAATGAGGGCGTTAGCAATTCGAGAGGCTTGAACTCAGAACTTGATTTTAGACCAAAAGCAGAAACATGTAAGACTGTCGCTGCGACACTTCCGACTCGATTGTGAGTTGTCGGGGGCATTCGCGATAGAGTCGTCTTCGGTAAAATGAGAGCGGTCGGTAACTTCGATTTTGTAAACTCGGTAACATTCAATCGTCCGCCTGAGTTCAGGGTGAAAGTCATGAAAATAGCAATTGGCAGCGACCATCGCGGCATCAAACAGCGATCTTGGGCAGCAAGCGCAATCCGCAGAGCGGGTGGAGAGGTCGTCGATCTCGGCACTCATTCTGAAGAGAGCTACGACTACCCAGATATCGCAGCTGAAGTGGGCGAACAAGTGAGCGAAGGCAAGGCCGAGCGAGGCATTCTCATTTGTGGCACTGGAATTGGCGTTTCGATTGCAGCCAACAAGATCCCAGGGGTGCGTGCGGCTGTCTGCCACGACATGCATACGGCGATGATGAGTCGTCGACACAACGACGCCAATGTTTTGTGCCTACCGGGAGATGCGCTGACTGAGGCCCAACTCGAGTCGATGGTCATTGAGTGGCTCAAGACTGATTTCGAGGGAGGTCGACACCAACGTCGTGTCGATAAAATCACGGCGTTGGAAGCCTCTCGATGCGAATAGCCGAGCGCGCAAATTAGCGACTTTCCTCGTGGAATCCACGCCACTCGCGGCCAGAAAAATCGACCTGCAAATCGTGATACGCACAGACCAAAATCGACAGACATTTGAATATGGTTTACAATATTCGAACGGTTGATATCGGTCACCAATTTTTTCCCTCGTCGAGAGCCAACATGAAATTCAATCTGCTGTTTCGTTTGCTAGTCGCCATTTGTTTGCCAGTTCTGAACAGCACCGTTGTTAGCGCTCAAGAGGGCGCCAAAGCGGAGACGGAAAAGATCGTGCTGTTCGACGGGAAAAACCTGGATCAATGGCGGGGTTATAAGGACGAAAAGATCGGCGACGGATGGGCGATTGAGGAAGGAGCCCTCAAACTGACCAAAGGTGGCGCGGGAGACATCGTGACCAAAGCCGAATTCGCCGACTTCGAGTTCTCGTTTGATTGGAAAGTTGACAAGGGCAGCAATAGTGGCATCATGTATCGCGTGTCGCTGGGAGACAAAGCACCGTATTATAGCGGACCCGAATTTCAAATTCTCGACGATGCCGTGCACGCCGACGGCAAAAACCCGCTGACCTCGGCTGGTGCAGCCTACGGAATGTATGTTCCCGAAGGAAAAGTTTTGAAAAATGTCGGCGAATGGAACTCAGCAAAAATCGTGTTGAACAAACAGCACTTGGAACATTGGCTGAACGGAAAAAAAGTTGTTGATGCGGAACTCAATTCGAAAGATTGGAACGATCGACTGGGGAAAAGCAAATTCAAAGATTGGCCAAAATTCGGTAAAAATCCGTCGGGGCACATTGCTATCCAAGACCATGGAGATGTCGTCTACTACCGAAACATCACCGTCACGCCGCTGAACAAATAGGCCGTGCTGCGGAATTCGTCAAGAATGTTCAGGGTTCGTTCATTTCGTCGGGAACGACGAGTCGTGCCCCTAATCGGGCAGTTTGGATGCGGACCGTGGTGCCGCTGTTGAATTCTAGAAAGTCCTGTTCAACGCCGTCGGAAAACACGACGCCCGATTCGGGCATGAGGCTTTCCATCACCAACTCTTCGCCAGCATCCAACGTGCCCGCGACCAGGTTGGCTTGGGAATGCTTGCTGACGAATGGTTCGCGCACGACCCAGGCAAGCTGGCGATCTTCCCAGCCTAATTTCTTGGCAGCACCCGCTTGTCCTCCTGTCCATTTAGACACACCGCGAGTCATGTTGAACACACTGGACAGCCAGCCCGTCGAGCCGGCTCCGGTCGCCACGATCACGCCACTTGAGGATTGTGGCTCTGAATCGCCTTGATAGTGAAGTGTATAACGAGCGGAAACATGCGTCTTGCGACCGATGAAAAGGTCGTTGAAAGCGAGTAGTGTTTGGCCGTCGTTCAAAGTTGCTTGAGCTAAGGTGACTTCTCGCCATTTCGACTTTTGGTCCAAAGTACGTTTCAAAGTCCGTCGAACCTGTGCCACAGCGAATGGGACCAAAATCCCGTCGTTTCGAGCTTTGTCGGGGTTGACCCCAATGATCGGCAACTCGCCGGCGTACTTAGCGGTGTTGGCGACCAGGCCATCATGACCTAAAACCACGACGACCACCACATTTCGAAAGTCAAAGTTCGGTAAATATTTTCGTTCAACGATGGTAACGGGAAAGCCAAGATCGATTTCACGTCTGAGTGTTTCTAACATCGATTGGTATTGCGAGTCTTCTTGCTCGTACTGGTCAAATTCGACATCGGCTTGAGTGGCGCTGGCTTGTTGTTGCAATTCTTGGCGGAAGAGCGACGGCTTTGCGAGCTGAGTTGGTGAAGGTTGAATCGCTGCGTGCTGGACGGCTTGATTGATGCGGAAGCGGGCAGCGCCTTTGGTACCCCAACGTGACAAGAGACCTTGCAGGCGAGTAGCCGTTGTCACCAGCGCGATGGATGGTCGCATCATGATTTTGATCCGCGCTTTTCCGATGGCGTGTCGATCAACGATCTGAGCAAGTCCGGAGAAATATCCAATCGCCCAATGCGTTCCGCATTCTGGGCCAATTGTTCAAACGCAATCGCCATAATGTGCCGGGCATCACCGCCTCCCGAAGCGGCCATAAGCGTCTTCCAGTCGGAGCCTTTCATGGCATCTAGCGTCGCTTGGAAGATTTCGGTTTGCACCGAAGCCAGTTTTCGTTGATTGTCAGTCTGTTTTTCGACTAACTCCGTACGTTGGTTTTCGATGGAGATATCGGCTTGCATTTGCGCTTTACGGACTTCGCTGCGTTTCTCTTCGACCACGCGTTCCGTGTTCAGTTCGTTTTCCTTGATCTGTCGTTCCAACTCGATCGCAATGTTGCGGCGTGCAAAAACCGCTTCGTCGGCTTTGACAAGCAGTTTTTCCCTGGCATCTGCTTGCATGGCCTTGGACATTTCCGGGGTGGCTTTGACGGACAAAATAGCGAGCGTCAAGATTTCCACGCCCAGCATTTTCGTGATCTCGGATTGGCGAAGACCATCAAGCAGATCGGCACTTAACTCTGCAGACCGAGTGAGAATGGACTGCAAGGTTTGCTTTTGAGCAAAAGCATGCGCGCGGACTTGGACGATTTGGACCAATCGCTCTTTTAGCTTCTCCGGATCGTCAGTAAGGTAGCGTCCCAAGGCATCGATCGAAAAGTCCATGACAGTCGCCAACTTCTCCGCATCGGCAATTCGATAAGTCAGTTGTCCTTGGATCGTGGCGTCCTGAAAATCGCTCGTGATTTCTTCGAATACAAACGGGACATCGACGCTCGATTGACTTACCTGAACGAGGGACGTACTCGGTGCAAAATAGAAAAACGACAGCCCCGCACCTTTGCGGACCACAGTTCCGTTCTTGAATTGGAGTGTAAACGTTGTTGGCGGAGATTTAAGGTATCGAATGCCGAGCATTATGGACTCCAATTGTCGTGCGCGATGACACCTTAATTTTAGTTCACTTTTGATGGGGATAAACCCATTCGAACAGCGCTATTTCCTGGAAATTGATGGAAATTCTCAGCAGACGCCCTTCATTGCGCCGAGACAGCGCAAGTTTCTGGAGCTTGAAATTGTGTTGCAAATTTCCAAAAGCTTACGGAACAGGGACGCCAAATGAAATCTGCGCAAGTGCCAAAATGCTATTTAGGCCTCGAACTTGAGTTTGAGGGAATTTCGATTTACTGGAATAGTGTTCAATTTTTTGGCGACGCGTGCCGTCAGTTACTCAAATGGCTTGATTGAAGCCGACTCGCATGGAGTCTACAATAGCAGCTCCAATTCCCCTTATTTTTAGGAGCAAAGAACATGACACGTTCAAATCGTCGAACGTTTATCAAATCGACAGCCGCGGTCGGTGCTGGATTCTGGGTTGCCGGAGGCGTCTCTGCCAAAGCCAGCCTCTCGGCTAACGAAGAAATTCGCTTCGCTTGTATCGGTATTGGTGGCAAGGGCTCGAGCGACTCAGCCGATGCAGCCAGCAACGGAAAAGTCGTTGCGATTTGCGATATCGATGACACGCGATTTGATGGGGCCGACAAGAAGTTTCCAGGCGCTGTTCGCTACAACGATTTCCGCAAAATGCTGGAAGAAAACGCAGCCTCGATTGATGCCGTGACAGTGAGCACGCCAGATCATACCCACGCCGTTGCCGCATTGATGGCGATGCGAATGGGCAAGCATTGTTTTTGCCAGAAGCCGTTGACGCATTCGATCGAAGAAGCCCGCTTGTTGGCAAACGTCGCCCGCGAGAAAAAACTGGTTACTCAAATGGGTAACCAAGGCACTGCAGAGAGTACCCTGCGGATGTCAGCTGCACTGATCAAGAAAGGAATCGTCGGCACCGTCAAAGAAGTTCACATTTGGACCAATCGTCCGGTCTGGCCACAGAGTTTCGGCCTCAAGGTTGCCTGTCAGGCACCTCCCGGAAATATTCATTGGCCCGAATGGCTGGGTCCCGCCAAGGCTTGTGAGTTCAGTCCCGAGATCCACCCATTCAAATGGCGTGGCTTCTGGGATTTCGGCACGGGCGCTCTGGGAGATATGGCTTGCCACACTGTGAACATGTCATTCATGGCCTTGGCTTTGGGTAACCCAACTTCCGTGGAATCGGTTAACGATAAACACGATGGTGTCATGTATCCAAAGTCGTCAAAAATCAAGTTTGAGTTTCCAGAAAAAGACGGCCGCCCGGCATTGACCATGTACTGGTACGACGGCGGCCAACTACCGCCTTTGGAATTGACCAAGGACTTGCCGAAGGATGTTAATGATAAAGGCGCAAGTTTCATGTACTCCTCGGCCGCACTGGTTGTTGGCGACAAAGGGAAGTTCTTCTCACCTGGCGACTATGGCGGAGATGCCCGCAACACAGGTTTGGTCGTAAATGGTGAGTTTACGAATCAACGTAAACTTAAGGATGACGTCGAATTCGAAAAATCGCCAGGGCATTTTGTCGAGTTCGCAAAAGGCATTCGTGGAGAAGGCACACCAATGTCAAATTTCCCCAACTACTCTGGGCCACTTACCGAGACCATTTTGCTCGGCAACTTGGCCGTCTGGTCGGGCAAAAAAGTCGAGTGGGATGCCGAGAAAATGATCGCCAAGAACGCGACGCCGGAAATTGAAAAGATGATCCGGCATGATTACCACAACGGCTATCATATCTAATTCGGCGATTGGCTAATTCGTTTTCAAACTTTCGGTGAGTTGGGTGAATCGGGTGAACTGCCCGATTCACCCCGAGCCGCGAGTTTTCAACAACCCACCAGTCGGCGACAGCACCCAAGCAATTGACTGGAAAAGCGGTACCTCTTATTCCTCGAGTTTGAGCCAAATCTGAATTGGCTATGCATTTCGTTGCCGCGTCTTCCGGCAGAAGCCTTCCTGATCGATGTTAAGAGCGGGACCGTCCGGAGTCATCATGTTGCCAACACGTTGGAACTCAGCCTTTTCCCAGCGACGTATGACGCATTGATTCGCAGGGTGCAGGTCTACCTGGACCATTTTGACCAACAGAATTTCTTGTGACCAACGGATTTTCAAGGAGTCGCCGGACCAGCGCCGTGGCAACAAGTGTTCGTTTACTCTTTCAGCATTTTCATCATGATCAATGCGCGATCAACCGGAATGTTGGACAGCATCGATATGGGACGGCGTTTACAGAGAACTCCTGTGCCGCCGGCAACGTCGGTGGTTCCAAAACACTCCCAACCTTCCGCGCCAAGTGAATTGAGCTGTCGTTCGAGGTCCCCCGCAGAACCGGAAACGCTGACGACTTTATATTCCCAAGTTTTGGCCTTCTTCATCTCCTCTGACATCCACTGGGACGCGTTCGCCGCCTTCGTCATGCCATTTTCCTTGAGCGTTTCGTACGTTTTTTGCGCCCATTCAACGCTGGAGTTGAGGTTCGAACCCATATTCGTCGCGCTGTTGTACGTCTCACCGATGTACTTGGAGACTGCCTCTAGCGTGCTTCCACTGTTGTCTTTTGCCATCCCAGCTATTCCCATGAGCTGATCGAGATAACCAGCAGCAGATTCCGGTTTGGCGGCATCGTCTGGAGATTCAGCGACAGATTCAAGCACTTTCCCGAGCAGCTCTTTGGCCTTGCCCACGCGACCCTTGGGCTCCTCTTTTTTCACTTGGGCAAAACCGAGGCTGGCAAACAGTTGGATGCACAAAATCAAGCAAATTGAAAGCGCGAAGTTTTGAATTTTCATCTCGATCATTCCATAAATGGGTTGGGGGGGGAACCATCAAGCCGTCTGCACTGGATACCAATTCTATCCAGCAAGGTTTCCAGATGTTGCTGTCGCGGGAAAAATAGGAACGCTGTTGCCAGAATCGGCTAATCAAACAACGCTTTGGCTACGTATTGACTGGAGGATATTGTCGACACTTGTTTTGGCATCGCCAAACAGCATCGAAGAATTCTCCTTGTAAAACAAAGGGTTGTCGACTCCCGAATAGCCGGTTCCCATGCTGCGCTTCAAGATCACAACATGCTGTGCCTTCCAACATTCAAGTACGGGCATTCCGTAAATGGGGCTGGATGGATCATCTTGAGCACCCGGATTTACAATGTCGTTCGCCCCGATTACCAGAACGGTGCCGGTGTTTGGGAAGTCTTCGTTGATTTCTTCCATTTCGAGCACGATATCGTAAGGAACATTTGCCTCGGCCAACAACACATTCATGTGACCGGGCAAACGACCGGCAACCGGATGAATGGCGAAACGGGTCTTGACGCCTCGGCGTTGCAGCAGCTCGCAGATTTCGCGAATTGGGTGTTGAGCTTGGGCTACCGCCATTCCGTATCCTGGGATCACGATGACCTCGTCGGAATTGAGCAGCCAATCAGCCGTCTCATCAGCATTGGTTGTGTGGTAGGTTTTCGGTCCGCCGGCGACTGCACTACTGCTCGCACTTGCAGCCTCACCACCGAAGCCGCCCAGGATCACGCTGATGAATGATCGGTTCATCGCGTGACACATGATGTAGCTCAGAATCGCCCCGCTGCTCCCAACCAGCGCACCCGTGACGATCAACAAATCATTCGGCAACATGAATCCAACGGCGGCAGCGGCCCAACCGCTGTAACTGTTGAGCATTGAAACCACGACAGGCATATCGGCGCCACCAATTGCCAAGACAAGATGGGCTCCCAAAACGAACGAAATCAAAACGATGAGAACTAAAAAGAACAATCCCCATCCCCATGGCAAATAGATGATTCCCAAACCCAATAGGAAAGACGCCACCAACAAGCCCAAATTCAACAAATGACGGTTGGGAAGTAACATCGGCGTGCTGGAGATTCGTCCGTCCAGCTTCCCCCATGCCACGACAGAACCCGTAAAGGTAACGCCCCCAATAAATACCCCGGCGACAATTTCGAGCAAATGAACCGTGTGCTCGGTTCCTGAACCTTCCTCCATACGCCAAAAATTTGCGATGCCCACAAGCACTGCAGCAAGCCCCACGAAACTGTGCAGGATGGCGACCAACTGGGGCATTTGGGTCATCTCAACTCGCTTGGCCAATATTGCACCAATCGCGCCGCCGCAGCCGATTGCGATCAGGAGTAGTACTGTCGAGGCCATCCCCATTTGCCCGCCGGGAAATTGGCCGTTGATGCCAACTATTTTGACGCAAAATGCCGCGACAATCGCGAGCGTCATCCCGATCATGCCGAGAAAATTACCGCGACGACTGGTTTCGTGTCGACTCAAACCACCGAGGCTGAAAATAAAACAGACGCCAGCAATTAACCACCATACAAGGGGAAGTGATCCCATGGATTATCCTTGTCTCCGAAACATTCCCAGCATTCGTTGGGTCACCAAAAAGCCACCGGCGATATTGATCGTTGCAATGAGGACAGCAAAAGCTGACAGTAGCGAAGGTGCCGAGTACCAAGTCTCATTCATCTGCATGATGCCGCCAATCACAATGATTCCACTTATCGCGTTGGTTACGCTCATCAGCGGCGTGTGCAAGGCAGCCGTCACATTCCAAACGACTTGCCAGCCAATGAAACAAGCCAGAACGAGAACCGTCAGGTGTGATACAAATTTCATCGGCAAATAGTAACTTAAGAAAAACACCACCACTAAGGCGAGCAACAATGAGCCGATAGCCATCCCCGGACTACCAAACAGGCTGAGAAATCCTGCGGGTTTGGCTGCGACAATGTTGGCAGAAGTCGTTTGTGTGGTCGGCGCTATAGTCGTGTTTTGGATAGACGGAGGGGGCCAAGTGACGCTGCCTTCGTGCGTAACCAAGCTGCCGCGAATTACAACGTCTTCCAAGTTGATTTTGGCCATGCCATCTTTGGCGGGCGTCATATCCGTTAACAGGTTGACGATATTGTTAGCGTACAACGTCGAGGCCTGGGTCGGCAATCGACTGGGCAAATCCGAATAGCCAATGATCGTGACATCATTGTCCGTGGTGTATTTCTCGCCGGGTCGCGTCAGCTCACAATTGCCACCCTGCTCTGCCGCCAAGTCGACGATCACGCTCCCCGCCTTCATGCTCTTCACCATCTCGGTCGTGATGAGTTTCGGAGCAGCTTTTCCGGGTATCAATGCCGTCGTGATGATAATGTCTACATCTTTGGCTTGGGCGGCAAACAAATCCATTTCGGCCTTGATGAAAGCCGGGCTCATTTCTTTGGCGTAACCACCCGTCCCATCGCCCGATTCCTCGAACTCGAGTTCCAGAAATTCTGCACCCATGCTTTTTACTTGGTCTTTGACTGCAGGTCGTGTGTCAAAGGCACGAACCATTGCACCCAGACCGCGGGCAGTACCGACCGCCGAAAGACCAGCCACGCCAGCACCGATCACCAACACTTTCGCCGGCGGCACCTTGCCTGCCGCAGTGATTTGTCCAGTGAAAAAACTGCCGAACGCCGTGGCTGCCTCAATCACTGCTCGGTATCCGGCAATGTTGGCCATCGAACTCAAAGCGTCCAACTTCTGAGCGCGAGAAATTCGAGGAACGCAATCCATGGCCAAACTAACAACGCCTTGAGTTGCCAACTGTTCCACCAGCTCTTTGTTTTTTGCTGGCCAAACGAATCCAATCAAGATCGCGCCACGCTTAAGCATCTTGATTTCCGCTGCAGTCGGAGGATTGACTTTGATTACCAAATCCGCCGCATTCCAGCCCGACACTGGGTCGTGAACGATTTTCGCTCCGGCTTGCTCAAAGACTTGATCGGTAAAAGAAGCCTCTTCGCCCGCAGTCGACTGGATGCGGATCTCGTAACCGAGCTTTATCAGCTTCTTGATAGAGAGAGGGGTCGCCGCCACACGGCGTTCACTTGCGACCGATTCACGAGGAACAAAAATGATCATCTTCTATCCGTTCCAAATGACTTTGCAGGCGAGAACCCTGTCGGCAGGCACTCTCGAAAACAGTCCCGACAAAACAAAAAAAACTTCTGGGATTGACGCGTAATCTTCGCGACACGGTTGCGAAGTGTTGATATTACGGGGTATTTTGTGGGTTCACAAGCGGTGGAGCTTCGTCAACTGCCGACTTTTCGGCATAACTACGTGCTCTCCACCAATCAGGCACCGCCTGAAACGCCCGTTGCCACGGCGAAGGCAATTGCTTGTCCGGCAGTGTGCGAAATCGAAATCAAAACTTGGTCGATTCCGCGTTCCGCAGCAACTTCCGCAGCGCGATTTCTAAGAAAGACGCGAGGTTCCCCGCCCGCTTCATTGACAATCTCCAGGTCAGTCCAATGGATGCCCCGCGACCAACCGGTTCCCAAAGCCTTCAAAATCGCTTCCTTCGCCGCCCAACGCCCCGTGAAATGTTGTTCTTGGGCGCGGTGCATCGAGCAGTAACCAATCTCTGTCGGCGTAAAAACTTTCTCAAGAAAAGAAACGCCATGACGCTCGATCATTCCAGCGATTCGGTCGCATTCGCACAAGTCGGTTCCAATGCCAATGATGTTCATGAGTACTATTCGCTTGCTCGCCTGGTTAACGCGAGTTGACTTCCGCGGACTTAAAAACGATTTTTTCGATGCGAAACCCGAGTCGCTCGTACAGGCGAACTGCCCCCAGATTATGAGCTGTAACTTCCAACGTGCCGGTCTTCATGCCCTCTTCCTGAAACCCGCGCAAGGCCTTCATCACCAATGCCGACCCCAGGCCTCGTCCGCGATGCGCGGGCACGATTCCAATGTTTTGAATCGCCGCGACAAATGGCTCCGTCTGCACGCCTTGGATCGTCCCGCAACTTTCGACATTGCCACGCTCATTTCGAAAGATCAACAACCATGTAGCCGCCGGAATAAAGCCACCTCGGTTAACGATGTCGCTCATCAAACGAAAACAACCATCCGCGCGACCGAGACAAGAAAACACATTTGTGTCCAATTCCTCGCGAAAGCTCCGGTATTTCGTCTCCGCGTGCGCGCGCAACAGCTCCAAACGCCAAGGCAAAAAATCATAACCCGATGTCAGCGGCTTCACCGGCGGCAGCGCACGAGTCAGGTCGTAGCACATTCGATATCGTTTGAACAAAGTGACCGACATGCTCGCTTCGCCGCCAATTTTGCACCACATCAAAGCTCACATTGTAAGCCAAATGCCAGTTCAATCCATGGGGAAAATGGCATTCAAAACGGTGAGGCCTCAATCCGATCCGGATCGCTGGATTTGCGCGGCGACGAATGCGGCTGGTGGACTTGGCCCTCAACGACGTTCTCTTCGTTCGCTGAAAAAGTCGTCGAAGTGAAGACCTGAATGTTGAGCCTTTTACTGATCCATTTCGCGAATCGGCCGCGATACCAGCGTCGACAAACCGGGACCAGCAACGACAACCCCAACAAGTCGGTGATAAAGCCTGGAGTGATCAAGAGCGCGCCTGCCATCAAAATCATTGCACTATCGGACAGAAAAGTTGACAACGAAACCGGCTCTTTGCGATCTTGCAAACTAGCAACCAGTCCCGCCCATTGACGCCGTGCCAGCCAGGTTCCCAGCACTCCCGTTCCAATCACCAAAATTAATGTCGGGAAAAACGTGATATAGCTGTTGACAATCAACAACAGCACCAAGTCCGCCAACGGCACCAGGACGATCAATAGAAAGATCGCGAAAATCATCAAACCATCTCTATCCCAAAAATTGTCGTGGAAAAGACCGAAATAGAAAAGTCAGCAAAAATCCATTCATCTCATCACTCGAAAAAACGAATCGTTCAACCGGAATGCAATGGAAATCCGGTTGTCAATCCTTTGTAGTCGAGTCCAATAGCGCCTCATCGTAGTCAATTTCGACCCGCTACCGTGGAGAATTCTTTGACAATCCTGTCACGGAATTTTCTAATCACCAAAGACTACATTTCCAAGTGCTTGATTTTCAAACTCTCTTGGAACGAATATTACCCAACCGTCAGGCTCGCCAGACAACGCTAGCAGGCGACTTTTACGAATAACCGTTTTGCGGAGCAAGGTGTTGAATTCTGCCGATTGCAATCATCAGTTTTTTTATTGTAAGGAAATGAGTTGAACCGATAAACACGTAGAGAGTTCGTCCGTCTAGGACGAATCTTTTCCGCCTTTTTTACCATACTGGAGAAAAAGGGCGATTTCCACGGACCTAGAAATGGAACAGGTTTTTCGATGCAACGACGACAGTTTCTCGGATCGGTCGCAGTCGCCACAGTCTCTGGACTCGTCTGCAAAGTTGGCTATTCCTGTTCGCCCAACGAATACGATTGGAAAAATGAAGTCATTCAAACGGTCGGACAACCGCCAAAATTTTTGGCTCCCGTGGTTACGGACGTCGCATTGAACCAGACGGAAAGTCAAATCGCCGTTGTGGGCGACGACCATTTCGTCTCCATTTACGACATCGCGTCGAAAAAGTTTATCCAGGTACTGAAGGGCCATACCGATTGGGTCCGAGTCTCTCAATTTTCGCCAGACGGCACGATCCTGCTCACCGCTGGAAACGATCGCCGCTGCCTGTTGTGGGATACGACGAAATGGACTTCGCCCTATCAACTTTCAAATCATCCTGCAGCAATCATCGATGCTGCCTTTTCTCCCGTTAACAACCATGTTGCCTTGGTCGGTTTCGAAAAACCTTTGAGAATCTACGACTGGAAAACTTTGGAGCAAATTGCCGAACTGTCATGCTCGTCCGACGACATCCATTGCGTTGCCTACTCGCTCGATGGCCGCCAATTGGCAGCTGCCGGCCGTGACGGCATCATTCGAGTGTGGGACGTACCAACACAAACTTTGGTCAACGATTTGAAGGTCCATCGCCAACGCATTCGTTCGCTGGAATTCCTGACCAACGGGTACATTTTGAGTAGCAGCGAAGATCAATTCGTTCGCATTACGAACCCCAATACAAACAAAGTCGAAACCGAGTTGCCTCGCTTTGCAAGCAAATTGTACTGCGTCGTTTCGATTGATGACGCTCGTATTGCCACCGGCGGTAGCGACAATCAAATTACAGTTTGGGACATTGCCTCGAAGGCGAAACTTGGCACTTTGTCAGGTCACACGGGTACCGTCAGTTGCCTGAACCGCGGAAAAAGCCTGCTAATTTCTGGCAGTTACGATACACAGTTCCGCATTTGGACCAACGACTCAAATACAAACGCTTCCGCTCTGGGCACTCAATCGAGTACTGGGTGGAATTCTCGTCTGAAGTAATCTTGCCTGAGTTGATACACACGACTATCGCAGCAGGGATGCAGCGACTGTAGACCCTTGTTCATGGAGGATTTAGAATTGGGTATCGCAAAACGACTTGCCAACTGGGTACTTGGCCAAAATAAGAAACCCGCGGACCAATCCGATTCCTCGGTCATTCGCCGCTGTCATTTTGAAATCATGGAGCCTCGCCGAGTAATGACCGCCGATCCGGTCGTAGTGGGCGTTACGTACCATGAAGGCGACTCTGGAACGGATAATTCACCAGACCATTTCGAAGTGACCTTCCAAGGTGGATCGTCAACGACGAAGCTCACGAGCTTTACGATCAATGGCGATCAGGACCTATCGGGAACGCTGTCCGACGGCGACATGTTCTTCGATCATGACGCGAACAACCCAGGCGCGGGAGGCTCCTTCCCGTTTCAGTTTGACGCGGCTGCCAGCCTTGGCATCACCGCTAGCGATATCGTCTCGGTGCAATTCGGCACGGACGGCTTGTCGATGACCGTGACCTTGAAGAACTTCGAGGCCGGCGACAAGTTTGCCTTCGGTATCGATGTTGACGAAGTCGAACGCAGCAAAATCGACAAGATTGCTTCGGGTATCGAATTTGAAGGCACGTATCTTTCGGCCACCTTTGCTGACGCCCACTATACCTTTGCCAATAAGCCCGTGTCGATTATTGACAACGGTCCAAACAACCAAACACAACAACAATACTCGGGTCGTTTCTTCGACCACTATGACAAATTAATGGCGACTGGTGGTGGTATTGCTAAGACACCGCTCAGCCTGCGCACCGACAACGACGGCAGTCAGGAGGACCGATCGGCGGCTTCCATCGATGTTTATGAATTAACCCCAAAACCCGTCGTCATCTCGGGGCAGGTCTATCACGATGAAAATTTGAATTGCGAACGAGATGCCAGCGAAAAGGGCATTTCAGACGTTACGATCAATCTTTTGAAACGTAACTCCCAAACCGGTTCTTACGAACAGGTTGCAACCACCAAAACCGACGTCAATGGCAAATACATCTTCGACACAAATTTAAAGTTGATGCCGGGCGAGTATCGGTTGGTCGAAGTACAACCAAATGGATTCCTCGACGTTGGCGCGAGCGCTGGCAAGGTTGAAGGTGTCGTCGTCGGCAAAGTACTCGACAATGCCAGTGGTCAAGAAAACATCATTTCGGACATTACGATTCCATTGGGCGGCAACGTTGCTTCCAACTATGACTTCAAGGAAGTCCGCCCCGCATCAATCGCCGGTAAGGTGTGGCATGACCGTAATGACGACGGGAAAATCGATGCCGGCGAAGAAGGTATCGCAAACGTCTTGATCCAAGTAACGCGGGTAGGTGCCAAGGATGCGTCGATCAAAGACCCCTTCGCAGGCACCTCGCCCATTTTCGTTCGCACCGGTGCCGATGGCTCGTACAAGGTCGACGCCTTGCCGCCTGGCTTGTACGAAGTCGTGGAAATCAACAATTATCCCGGCGAAATTAGCCCATTGCTGCCCTTCATTGACGGTAAAGACACAATCGGCAACGTTCGCGGAACCAACGTAGGTGTTGGCGGAAGCGATCGTCACACACAAATCGTGCTGTGCGCCGACGATCACGGCGTCGAGTACAATTTCGGCGAATTGAAGCCGACCTCAATCAGCGGTCATGTCAGCGTTACCACGCCCGATGGTATCTGCCTCGATCCAAACGATCCGAACTTCGAAGGGCTGCAAGGCGTTACACTGCAGCTCTTTGACGCCAATGGGCAATTGGTTGGCACGACGCAAACGAACGCCAACGGCTTTTACGAATTCACCGGCCTGAGAAACGGGACATACACGGTGGTCGAGGTTCAGCCAGCAGGTTACTTGGACGGAACGGAAGCCCCTGGCAAGGTCAACGGCGCGACAGTCGGAAACAATCCCACAAACGATCGCCTGTCAAACATCACGTTAACCAGTGGTCAAGCTGGAACGAATTACGACTTCTGTGAGCATCGCCCCGCGGAAATTTGTGGAACAGTATGGCACGACCTCGACAACGACGGCGTAATGGAGTCCGGCGAGCAACGAATTGGTGGTGTCCTAATCGAGCTCTTCGACAGCGCGGGGAATAAGATCTCGGAAACCCGAACGGACGCCGAAGGCAAATACTGCTTCAAGAATTTATACGCCGGAACTTACTGCGTGAAAGAATCGCAGCCAACGCAGTTCGTCGACGGAAAAGATTCAATCGGCTCAGTAAATGGTACCCAAACCGGCACGAAACAGGACGACAAATTCTGCGACATCACCGTAAAGGGTGGACAAAAAGGCGAAAATTACAACTTCGGCGAAATCAAGCATGGTTCACTTTCGGGCAACGTCTTCGCTGATGCCGATGGCAACTGCGTTTTCGATCCGAGCCAAGGCGACAAGCCATTGGCCAATGTCGATTTGGTGTTGCTCGATGCAAATGGTACGGAGATCGCGCGCACGAAGACGAACGCCAATGGCCACTATGCCTTCAATAATTTAACGCCTGGCGGTTACTCGGTTCGCGAAATTACTCCAAACGGTTACATTGACGGTGGTGAGTTCGCGGGCAAAGTCGGTGGGGTAACGCAAGGCACTGTCACAGACGATTCGATCTCCGGGATTACTTTGACCTCGGGTGCCAACGCAACGAACTACGATTTCTGCGAACATATCCCTGCCGAAATTTGCGGTACGGTCTATCACGACCGCAACAATAATGGCCTTCAGGAATCAGGCGAAGAAGGGATCGCAAATACACGCGTCATGCTCTATGACTCTCAAGGTCGCGTGGTAAACGAAACCGTAACCGACGCCGAAGGCAAATACTGCTTCAAGAACATCATCGCCGGCGAATACTGCGTTAAAGAATCACAGCCAACGAACTTCACCGACGGCAAGGACTCGTCCGGCAAGGTTAATGGCGCAAACGTAGGCGAAACCAAGAACGATGAGTTGTGCAAAATCACCATTCGCGGCGGCGAAAAAGGCACCGACTACAACTTCGGTGAAATTAGACTTGCCAAGCTCTCGGGCTATGTGCATACCGACAATAACGGAAATTGCATTTTTGACGCGAATGCTGGCGAAAAGCCGATCGGAGACGTCACCCTTGAGCTGCTGGATAGCAGCGGTCATGTTTTGGCGACGACCAAATCCGCTGCCGATGGTTCGTATGCTTTCGATAACTTGTTGCCGGGAAGTTACTCGGTCCGCCAAGTCCAACCGGGCAACTATTATGACGTCGGCCAAAAGGTCGGCGTTGTCGATGGCAGCAATCCTGGCACCGGCACAGCGAGTGCAAATCTCATCTCGGGCATTGTCATCTCCTCCGGGCAAACGCTCACACAATATAACTTCTGCGAAACGTTGCCAGCGGAGATTCATGGACGCGTTTGGGAAGACGGACCCGCGTTCCGGACGAAGGACGGCTTGGTCCCCAACGACTACCGCTCGCAACGAGACGGAATCTACCAAGCCGGTGAAGATAAGGTCATCCCAGGCGTAAAGATGTCGTTGTACTACTACAACACCGAGGAATCATTGACGCCACGCCCAGTGACCATTGCCGACGTATTGCCTGGTTTCTATACAAATCTCGGAACCAATCCAAACACTCGAATTACAACCGTGACGGATGCAAATGGCGAATATCATTTCCGCGGCTTGAAGGCTGGCAACTACATCGTGGTTCAGGACCAACCGACGGGCTTCACCGACTCGAACGAGATTGTAGGCTCGACCACGGGTCTTTCGTTCAACTCGTCGATCTCGGCCGAACAGGCTCCACAGACAATCATCGGCCAATTCAGCCAAAACCAGATAATGGACATGTTGGCCAACATTCATGTCAACGCTGGTGGCATTTCGGTGCAAAACAACTTCACGGAAGTTCGTGCCGAAAGCATTCCGGACGATCGCTTCTGGCCAGGCGGAGATGGTACACCTCGCATGTCGAACCCGACGCCTCCAAGCGCTCCGCTCGCGGGCTACGGCGGTCTGGCTGGATCGCAACCAAGTAACTTCACGCGCCTCGTGGGCACCACTCAGAACGTGCAGTTCCAAATCGGCTCGGAGAATCAGTCGACCGCTTACACCTGGCATCTTAGCGTGGTGAACGCCGGGCAGCCACGTGAAAACCGCGAAGCAGAAGAGGCGAAACCGCAATGGCTTCAAGCATCTTCGATCCAATCCGGCGACTGGAATCGTTTCGAAATGGCACATGGAGCTTGGGAGTTCGCAACTACTGAATCTGACTCGCTGAAGAAACTCGATCAAACGATGCGCTTCGGAACTCTGAACGGAATTCCTGTGGCGGGGGACTTCGACGGTGATGGCATCGACGAAGTGGCAATCTACAAGGACGGCTATTGGATGATTGACCTCAATCGAAATGGCAAGTGGGACCAAGAAGACTTGTTGGCCAAGCTAGGCGATTCAGAAGACACGCCCGTGGTTGGTGACTGGGATGGTGACGGCAAAGACGATCTCGGTATCTACGGACCGATTTGGCAAGGCGATCCCGAGGCAATCGCCCGTGATCCCGGATTACCAAACCCAGAAAATCGTCCACACACCCGTGCCAAAAACGTTCCTCCAACAGAACTTGATGGCACCAACGGTCATCGCACCATGAAGCTCACTGCCTATGGTCGTCAACGTGCCGACGCGATCGACCACATTTTTGGAATTGATGAAACACGCCTCTCGCCTGTGACTGGAGACTGGAATGGAAACGGCACTCGTTCCATCGGAACGTTTGAAGGCGGCAGTTGGCGATTAGACATCAACGGTGATGGCGAATATGACCATAATGATGTGTTCTGCCAATTTGGTGCCGAAGGCGATTTTCCGGTGACCGGAGACTTCAATGGGGATGGAATCTCGCAACTTGCAGTCTATCGCGCTGGAACGTGGATCATCGATTCTAACCAAAACCGAATGCTGGACGATGCCGATCAACGAATCCAATTCGGTGACGCCGCAGGAACTCCGGTGGTGGGCGACTGGAATGGCGACGGAAGCGACGACTTAAGCGTCTACCGCTCGTCCGTTAACGTAAACGGTACTCATACTCAGTGAGACGGTACTCGTAATCAGTGAGACGGTACTCGTACTCAGTTATTGGGTTTTTTGGGTCTGCCTCGGGGGCGAAGGTAGGATTCCAAGCCAAGTTTTTTGGCGGTTGATACCTGCCATTTAGTATCGCCGAAGGGAGTGCCACGCGCAAGACTGTGTCGAAGGGAACGGAGTTCCGCCTTGCTCTGCTCTTTGTTTACCATCCGTGTCCATTAGGACGGCTTTTGGATGGGGCTATCGGTAGGCATTCCTTCAGGGCCGCTGCGAACCGTTGGCTTCAGACTGGACCATTCCCAATCCTGACCTCGCTCAACCAGATTAGCCTCGTCCCCTTTGGCTTCGTCTTTCTGAGGCACTTTCTTTGGCTGGTCCCGTCTTTGGCTTTTCGTTTTCCAAAATGCCAGTCGAGTATCGGATAGCGGTTTCGCAATGCGTGAACTGCGATCCACTCTATCCATCTTCGTCAAATATGAACGAACTGGCGAGCTGTGTGACGTCGATGGAAAATAGGTATTGTTTGTCGGCATGGAACATGACTATCAGCTGCTAACCAAGCTAACTGGGTCTACAACAAGTCAGTGATTTCTCCGACGAACAGATCTGTAATCAAGTCATCGATCGCTTTGAAATACCAGTCGGTGCCTCCTCCTCCTGTTAGTAAGTCGTCCTCACCAGCGTCGTTCTGAACATTGACTGTTGCTTTTAGTGATGCTGGGGGAGAACCCACCCCCGCTCGCAGATTTGCAATGCGAGTCGAATACGAATTGGCAGAAGTCCATTCGGCCTGCATCGCCAGAAGCTTGGTCACATTGGCGTCACTCGTTGTTCGACCGGCAATCAGGATATCGTCGCCGGTACCGCCGTTCAGAGTGTCCAGACCAAGGCCTCCGATCAAGATATCGCGGCCTGTGCCGGAAACGAGCGTGTCGGATCCTGAATTGCCAACGAGAATGTTGTTCCCGTTGCCGCCCGTGAGTCGGTTGTTCAGTGCATTGCCCAGCAGAACATCGGCAGCGGACCCGCCAATCACGTTTTCGAAAGTGCTTCCGGAATTCAGCATCAACGTGCGATTTGTGTGAACATTTTGAACTGCTGCCGAACCAAGATTCACCGTCAATGCAGTCGTCAGCGATGCGAACGAAAGCGTATCGCTTCCATGGTTGGCGACTTCAATCACGATGTCCGCTTCCGCGACCGATGCAGAGGCAAATACATACGTATCGTCGTTCTTTCCGCCAACGAGTGTGTCATTTCCTTTGCCACCATTGAGCGTGTCATTCCCCGCGTTGCCTGTGAGCCTGTTACTGAGCGTGTTGCCAGTTAGAGTATCTGCACCTGAACCGCCGACCGAATTTTCAAAGGTGGTTGCAGAGCCAAGAGTCAAACTTAGATTCGCGTTCACGACCTGCGCGGTCGCCCGTCCCAGATGGAGATTTACCGCAAGTGTCGTCGTAAGAGAGCAATCTATCGTGTCCGTACCGCCGCCAGATTCATCCAGTGTAAACAGTCCCAGGGCTACATCAGCGTCGAACTTGTAGATGTCATTTCCTGCCCCGCCGACCAGAGTTCGGTTCTCGATGCTGTTGAGAACAACGCCAGCTTCTTCGATCGTCAGGCCGCTGCTAGTGACCGTAATTGTATCCGCACCGCTGGTTCCGACGATGCGTACGGAATCCGTTCCGCCCAAACCGTTGATTGTCGCCAGCGAGTCCATCGTAAATGTCCCGAGATTTGTTGCGGATCCTCCATTCGTAGATCGAGTCACTGTCACTGTTCGTGACGGACCACTGCTTGAATAGCTCAACACAAAATCATCGTTGCCGTTCGTACCCGTCGCACTGTGTGCCATACTGTTGCTGCCGAAAATCACATAGGCTTGGCCGTAATTCGACCCAATGGCAATATCCGCAAGTGGTGCGGTGATCAGTATTTCATCGAATCCGTCGCCGTTGACATCGCCAGAACCTTTCACAGAAAACCCAGCCCAATCGCCTGTCTGGGCACCATAGATTGTTACGCCGAGTGGTCCCAGATTTCCCAGGCTGATGTTGTTTGGCAAAACGGCGTTGCCAAAGATCAGGTAGGTCTCACCAGAATCTGCTTTAAGATTTCCGACGCCGTCTGCACGATAGGCACTAATCACGATGTCACCAAAGCCATCGTTGTTGACGTCACCTGCGCTGCCCAGAGCGGAACCTGCGTAGTCCTGGACACCGCTCCCGGAGATTGTGATTCCACGGGTTCCCAAACTATCGAGGCTGATAGATTGCGGTAACGCAGCACCGCCAAAGACAAGGTAGGTATCGCCGCCTTGATCAACACTGTTTCCTGGTCCGCTTCCATTGAGTGCATTGATGAGCAGGTCGTCGAATCCATCAGCGTTTACATCACCCGCGTCGCTCACGGCAAACCCGCTATGGTCACTCAATTCTGATCCATACAGAACGACGCCTCGATTTCCCAGGTTGGACAAGTCGATTGTTTGTGGCAACGTCGTGCTGCCGTAGATCAAATAGCTCTGCCCCGCGCCTGGAGGGGTATTCAACTTGCCGGCTGCAAAGTCCGCTCCGATGATCAAATCATCAATTCCGTCGCCATTCACATCCCCTGCGCGGCTCACGGAACGCCCGCTTTGATCACCAGCATTCGCACCGAAAATCGTAACTCCAGCACTTCCCAGCGATGACAGGTGAATCGTCTGCGGCATAGATGCTGCGCCAAATACGACGTAGCTTTCGCCGGAAAACAACTTCAAATTCGATGAACCATCGGTGTACGGTGCCCCGATCAAGAGATCAGCAAAACCATCTCCGTTGATGTCACCAGCGCCACTGACCGAGATGCCACTCTGATCATGTCTGTCAATACCATAGATTGTTACGCCGCCAGAACCCAGAGATGCGAGGCTGATCGATTGAGGCACAGTCGAGCGGCCGAAGATCACGTAGGATTCACCTGCGCTTTCCGACATGTTTCCCACGCCATCGGCAGTGTTCGCCCCGATCAGAATATCGTCGAAACCATCGCCGTTGACATCTCCAACACCACTGACCGAGTGACCGCTACGATCCGGCTGTTCAATGCCTGTGATCGCGATTCCTCCTGAAACGAGAGCGCCAAGGGTGATCGTTGGGGATAGTGAATTTGAGCCGAGAATCAGCCAGGTTCTTCCATGGGCGAGACCAGCGACGCTCGAAACTGCATCATCACCAATGAGCATGTCTTCGAATCCATCTCCATTAAAGTCACCCGCGCTGCTCACTGAAGTCCCGACGCCGCCGTTGAATGCATCAGGGATGAACGCAGTCCCTTGCGCCGGAGTCAGCATTCCAAGGTCGATTGAGGCCAGCAGTTGGCGTGACTCCAACACTTCAAATTTTAGTTGAGCATTTTGGCTCCTTTCGCGACGAATCGTCGGTTGCTTTCTGTCAAACGTTTTCCACAAAGTATTAATTCGAGCAGGTAATGTCATGGTTCTATTCACTCGTAGGGTTGGTTGAACTTCGATTGAAAAATGAAATGCCTTCAAATAACGCTTGCGCAATTCACTCTCCGAAGGATACGAATTGCTTGCTGACTTGATTTCGTGATTGCCGATCACGCTGAAAGTTTATAGCGATCAATTCGTCTGATTCGCTATTGGAGTGTTGACTCACAACTGGCTCTCGTAAACGCTCAATACACACTGATTTTGATCCGTTTTGAAACCGACAGTTTGAGGTAACCTCGTCAGGTCTCAGCACTCTTTGGAAACGTAACAATTGAAATCGGGACGACAACCTGAACTTGCGTCCATTGCTCCAAAACCACAAACACCGACAGTGTATTTGTGCATCGATCGACGGTTTTTCTGATGCAACCGAACCGCAACACAACAGCTTTCCCACCTGGTAAGTTGTCATTACCAAACCAAGCAGCTGTTTCGCAAGGAAAACGGGGAAATGTCGTGTGATGCCTCTGTTGAGTGCCGGATTTGGAACGGATCGGCATTGCTGATTGCTCGAAATTTTCATGGTTTGTGTTAGAGCGGTCGCCAATTTGATACATACGGTTGAGCATCGAACTCATGGCCTTTGACACAAGTAACCACGTAGATCCGATTTCTTGCGAGATTCCAAGTTTTTTTCCAAAAAAAATTGGGCGACGATCTACCCAAACTCCTTTCAGCAGCAGTCGCAGAATTGCAATTGGAAAATTTTTTGATCAGAATGCGCAAGATCGTACGAATCCTGGGATATCTGAATATGAGCGAGCCTATTTCACGAGAACCGATCACCCATCCGAGTTTGTTGCTTCGGGTTCGCAATTCAGAAGACAACCCCGCTTGGAATGAGTTCGTGGCCGTATATGGGCCTGTGATTTTCAAGTATTGTCGGCTGAGACAATTGCAAGATTGCGATGCCAAAGACGTCACTCAGGAAGTTCTGGTTCGGCTGTCCAGCGCGTTGCGTCAGTTTGAATACAAGCCGGAACTGGGGCGGTTTCGGGATTGGCTAGGTATAGTAACTCATCGTGAAATGCTAAAATTTTGGAGGCGCAATCGTCCTCACCAGAACCTACAGAGCGTTCAGACGGACTGCTCATTTGAGGGCGAAGCACAGGAGCCATCTCTCTGGAATGATCACTTTCACGCGGAGATCTTGCGGGTTTCGTTGGAGTCAATCGAGGCCGAGTTCTCCGACGACGTTTGGCGAGCCTTTCATCTGACTTGGATAGATGGCAACGAGGCCAGCCAAGTTTCGGAACGATTGGGAATGAATATCGAGAAGGTATACGTTGCAAAATCAAGGGTGTTGAAGCGGTTGCGTGAGGAAGTGCTGCGTCTAAGCGAAGATCTTCCCGTGCCAGAACGTTAGTTTCAGAATGCGTTCCCAATTTATCCTGTCGAGCGAAATCGATGTTGAAGTGCCCTGATCGAAAGTCTTTCGAAGAATGGCTGTGGAGCCCACATTCTGCCAGCAGCCAACTGTCTGAACACGTTCGAGGTTGTTCAACGTGCCAACAACACCTTGAACAGATCGTGCGGGATCCGGAATTGGAAGCCTGGCGGCAAGCGCTTGCCAACCAACCGCACCGATTGAATTCACCCCTCTGTTTGGAACTGGTCGAGCAATTTCAATTTGGCCATACCCACCCGAGCCACGATTCCCAGACAGCAACGCCCCAAGATTCGAATCGAACGTTCAAATTGGAAACCAAACCTGGAACTGAGGTTGGGCATTACCGACTTGTCAAAGAGCTGGGGCGAGGTGGCATGTCGATCGTTTTTGAAGCGATAGATCTGCGAATTCAACGATTGGTCGCGCTCAAATTGCTGCAAGGCGAACGGCGCCAACAGCATGCAGAAACGCGATTTCTGCGGGAATGTATAGCAGTGACCTCAGTTCGACATCCTAACGTAGTCGCCGTATATGATGCCGATCCCAGTCCAATAACTCCCTACTTGGCCATGGAGTTGGTGCGAGGCGAAACGCTGCGCGAGTGGATCGCCAGCCAAGTCGTACCCAATGTTCGCCAGTCGGCCGAATTAATTTCCAAAGTCGCCGACGGATTGCAAGCGGCTCATAACGCGGGAATATTACATCGCGATATCAAGCCCGGCAACATTCTGTTATCTTCGCCCAACCCAACCGACGCCGTTGAGGTAGGCCAAAGGACGATCGAGCCTAAACTGGCTGACTTTGGACTCGCTCGCCCGCTTCAAACGGATGGCCAGTTGACGGCGTCGGGCTACTTGGCTGGTACACCGGCCTATGCCAGCCCCGAACAGATCTTGACACCCGAACGACTTGATCAAACCAGTGATATCTACTCTTTAGGTGCTACCCTTTATGAATCGCTAACGGGAGTCACTCCCTATCGCGGGTCGGCACAGGCTGTGATTCAGCAGATCATCGAGGGAGAATTGGTTGCTCCACGGCGCCTCAACAACTCGATTCCTCATGACCTCGAAACGATTTGCCTAATGGCAATGAATCATGACGCCAAACTTCGCTATGCTACCGCCGCCGACTTTGGAGGGGACCTCCGCCGGTGGCTGGACGGTAGGACGATCAAAGCTAGACCGGCTTCGAGTTGGGAAAAGACTTGGCGCTGGACGGTGCGCAATCGAGGGATCGCGGCTTTGGCTTCGGCTGTAGTTGGCCTGTCGGTGATGCTTGCGATTGGCTCGACCAGCATGTGGCTAATCCTTCGTTCAAAGAATAGTCAGTTGGTGGAGGAAATTCGCAAAACACAGGTTGCCAATGAGGATTCGAGGAAGTCAACCGAGATTGCCTTCCAACAACGAGCCTTGGCGCTCGACTCACTGAACGAGCTAACTTCTGAGGTGCAAGCTCAGCTGAGTTCCAGTCCGGGGCTATTGAAACTTCGTGAAGACATCTTGCGCACCGCGCTGCGGGGGCTCGAACGAGTAACGGAAAGCACGGATCGAGATCAATTAGAGCACGTGACAATTGCCGCCCACTTGCAAATGGCTAGGGTTTTGCGGTCGATGCGCGAAGTAGCCAAATCGAAAGAGCATATTGACAAAGCTGTCGAACTCAGTCAGCGTGCATTGGCTGCGCAACCAGGCGATATCGAGTACATCCGTGATTTGGCCAATTCATTCGCCTTGAATGCAGAATTCTATGGGGCGGTTGCAGGACAACAACGCGAAACGTTTTTGCTCAAAGAACTTGAGCTAAGAAAAGCTCTTGTCGCGCAAGAACCCAATGTCTTGAAAACCAACTTGACCATGATTGGGACCATTCAACAATTAGCTGATCTAAAAAAGTATCAAATGAATTTTGCGCAGGCGCTCAACGGTTTTGAAGAGGCCCGGGGGCTGTTGGAAACCCTGTCCAAGACGTTTCCGGAAAATCGAGAACTCATGCTGGAACGATGCATCAATCACAATCGCTTGGGTTCGGTTTTAAGTAAGCTGAATCGATTCGCTGAAGCGGACAGTCATTTGCAATCGTCATTAACATTATGTGACGAATTGGTCGCTTTGGACCCAGGTCATATCCGGTATCAAGAGACCATCGCCTACATTTTGCAAACCCTCGCGCGTCGTAGGCTGGCAGCGCGAGACCTGGAGCCTGCATTGTCGTTTGCTCAACGTGCAAATCAGCAGTATCAAAAACTCGCTGCGATCGATCAATCAAATGTCAACGCGCAGTCGTTGGCGGGTACCGGATCCTATCTGCTGTATGAAGTCCTGATTGCAATGGGACGAATCGATGAGGCCCGTGGCGCGGCAGAAGTCTCGGCCATTGTGACTGAAAAACTGGCTCACCAACACCCTGACGCGGTTGCCGATTTTCTGCTTGCCGCCCAAGCGTGGAACGCTGTCTCCGATGCACATTTGAGGCTTGGACAAAATGCGGCGGCGCTCGAGGCACAACATAGGACCGTGAGTCTTTATCGAGAGGCCGAACGGGCAAAAGACTATTCGCCGACGCCTTGGAAATATGTTCTTGACGTAAGTATCGAACTTGAAGACGCCATACGCTTATCCGGTCAAGGCGAAAGCGAAATACGTTCAAAATCGCAAGCAACCCCAGGAGTTTGCAGATTGGCGCTGGTTCTTCTGTTCTACGAAGCGGCTCGACAAATGCAATTGGAAGAAGCGATCAAACTTGGTAACGAACTGACTTCCACGAAGCCCGAAAAACAAGGTCTGTATCCTCTCGTCTATTCCTCGCGAGCTCACGCACTTATATTGGCCAAACTTCGAGAAAACTCAGAAAACGAAGACCAACAAGGTCAAATTAGCCAGACCAAAGCACAATTGATTGCGTCAATCAAAGATCTGCTTAGCCTCGGTGGGACTCGCGAAAGATTGGTTGACGTCGACTTTGTGTCCCTTGAGCACGATGACGAATTCAAGGCAATTACCGAGGCAACCGCAGATCAATTGGGGCGTTGAAGTTTGACGTGTTGTTCACGCATGTCGGGACGAGTCACCAATTTGAATCAAGGAGACCCAACGCTCGGATCGCATCGTTATCGAACGGCCATTAACGTGAAAAGTTCGAGGGAAAAAACGTTCTTGTTCGAAAAACAAGCCGGCCAGTATGACGTGCCCGCTCCGTCAATAAGTGGACGGCACGTGGATGGCACCTTTTGTACGTTTTCGAAAAACAAGCCGGCCAGTATGACGTGCCCGCTCCGTCAATAAGTGGACGGCACGTGGATGGCACCTTTTGTACGTTTCAGCGGTCCACGGCTCCTGCCCTGGTCCCATCGGAAACGATGACGGGATAGCCCCCCCCCGCAATCGCGGCACCGCCCGCTGAACACTTTAGTCCAATTCCAAAGCTGGCAGCACCTAAACCAGTCACTACCTATGCCTGGCACTTTGAAACGCAGTCATCATAAGAAGCGTTGCCATTCAATTTCCAGAACGGAGTCGCTTCCGCACAACAAGTGTCAGTCGCGCGCACCTGCAAAAAGCAACTGCCCCATCGAAGCGAATTCCCAAAGGGATCGACTCTGGAACTTCCAAAATAACTATTGTAAAGACTACTTCCGTCCACATAGGACAATGGATCTCGGTTAATAAACCGTCCCACAACCGGTTCGTACCATCTTGCCCTGAAGTAGTACGTCGCGAGTGTGGGATCCCATTCCTTTCCCGTGTAGGGAAAAAAAGAAGGGGACATTCTACTTATTTGGTTTTTTGGGTCTGCCTCGGGGGCAAGTGGTCGGGGTAAGTTTCCTTGATCTTCTCGCCGCGAATGTTGTACGTGTAGGAAGTCATTTGCCCTTCGGCATCGACAATCGAAGCCAAGCGAAAACAGTTGTAGTTGTTGGTCGTCACGCTGCCGAGACAATCGGTCGTGGTCTTTAAGCGGTTTTGAGCATCGTAGACATCGTTGTCACTTTGCCTTTGTGTTGGTTCGCGTCTTGTCATTCCCGCCTTTCTCATACGTTTAACTCGTCACGTCGCCAAACGTGTCGGTCTGCGAAGTCAGGCGCCCAGGCTGGTCATAGACCGCATCGTAACCGAGTCCGCTGGGTCGCGAACGGACAGGACCGCAGGTCCAGTCTTCACGCGGCGGATCAACTTAGAAACAATGTTGTCATGCCCCAACTCGCCATCCGAAGCGGCAAAGAGGTTTTTCCTTCGCCGTTTGAACGAGAATTAGACTTCGTCATTCTCATCAACCAGAATCCATTCCATGGTGGGTGGGCTAAAGGGGTTCGCAACTTGACGGACACATCCTTTTGGAAATTTTTGGCTCGGTTGGTGCACCTTAGTTCCTTCGATTGCGATTCGAGATATGATGGTGGCCAGTCAACCTTCATTTCTGGGAAGCGAAAATGGGCGAGCAATCCTTCCAATACAGCACGACACCTGCGGAACGCCAAGAGTTTGCGGGGCGATTGTTGAATGACTTGCGGGCGATCGAGTTGATGCAGTCGCAGGGCTTGTTTGAAACTGGCGTTCGTAAGATCGGTGCCGAGCAGGAGTTTTGTCTGGTCGACGGCAATTACCGTCCGTCGATTCGCGGTTTGGAGGTCCTTGCAGCCCTCAATGAACCGCATTTTACGACTGAGGTTGCCCGCTACACTCTCGAGGCAAATCTCGACCCGTTACCGTTGCGCGGTCGCGCGTTTTCGCTGATGCAAACGCAGTTAGATGAATTGTTGGAGATGGCTGAGCGCGTCGCGATGACTTTTGGAGATCGAGTTGTCCTCGCGGGAATCCTGCCTTCGGTCGGGATGTCCGAGTTTGACTCTCGTTACATGACACCTGCGCAGCGGTATCAATTGCTCGAACAGCGCATCCGCGAGCTCAAGGGCGGAGGAGATATTGAGCTGGCCATCCAAGGCGTCGATGACTTGATGATGCGGCATCAGAATATCATGTTTGAAGCTTGCAACACGAGTTTTCAAGTCCATCTTCAGATCGATCCGGAGGACGTCGTTGATCAATACAATTGGGCTCAAGCGATTAGCGGTCCGGTTTTGGCTTTGGCCACCAATGCTCCGCTGCTGTTTGGTCGAGAGTTATGGGCGGAGACAAGAATTGCTTTGTTTCAACAGAGTGTTGACACCCGTTCCCGCGACTTGGGTTTGCGACAAAGACAGGCGCGCGTTTACTTTGGCAACCGGTGGATCCGCCATAGTTTGGTGGAAATTTTCCAGGAGGACATTGCCCGCTACCCGCTGTTCGTGGCGTTACCTACGGAAGACAGTCTGGCAGAACTCGAGCGGGGAGAGGTTCCTAAACTTCGTTCTTTGGCGTTGCACAATGGAACGATTTGGAAATGGAATCGCGCCTGTTTTGGATCTAACGGGAAGATCGCGCATTTGAGGTTGGAGAATCGCTATTTGCCAGCAGGTCCTACCACGCAGGACGAGATGGCAAACGCTGCCTTTTGGGTGGGCTTGATGTGCGGAATGCCGGAAGACTATCGCCAGATCTGGCGGAGAATGAATTTTCTTGAAGCCAAGGACAACTTCCTAAAGGCCGCACAACATGGCCTCGATGTCGAACTCGGTTGGCTTGGGCAAATGAAGAATGCGCGGCGCATGATTCTTGACGACTTGTTGCCAATCGCGCAAACAGGATTGGAGAGATACGGCGTCGATCGAGGCGACATCTCCCGCTACTTGGGAAATATTGAGCATCGCGCCGTCAAACGCATGACGGGATCGCGCTGGCTGAAACATACATTTCGTGCTGCCGATCCGGATCTGGAATTATTGCAAAAGCAAACGGCGCTCACCGCTGCCTTATGGAGGAACCAAAAGTCTGGCTTGCCGGTGGCGGATTGGCGAATTGAGCGGCTCATCGGCTTGCCGCAAGTCACCATGCTCAACGAGCGAGTGGACTTGCTGATGACCACTGACCTGATTACCGTTTCGGCTGATGACTTGTTGGCGCTGGTCCAGCAAATCATGCGCTGGCGGCAGATTCGTCATGTCCCAGTCGAAAACGAGAAGGGTGAAATCTGTGGAATCGTCACAGCCAATGACATGGCCGATTTCTGTATTTCGCGGAATTGTATTGACGTCACGGAAATTCGTCATGCCGAAGGTCGGCATTTCCTGGTGGCTGACCTGATGGTCCGCGATCCGATTTGTGTTTCACCGGAAGCGACGGTTAGTGATGCACGTAAAATAATGATTGACGCCAGCATCGGTTGCCTGCCAGTGACAAGGGACCGCAAGCTCATCGGGTTGCTCACCAAGCAAGATATGTTAAGACTGGAGGAGAAGTCACGTCAGGATTCCAGTTCTCAGTCGCAGACACACTTGGACGTGACCAAGCATGTTCAGTTCTAATTGAGCGCTGCATCGCGCTCGAGCGCCGCAGGACCGGTTTCGTTAAAGCCAATGAGTGTGTTGATCAATAGTTTAGCGTTGCAGCGGCAAGCCGAAATTTCCCGAGTTCTTGGGGTAATCGGTGAAGGGAACGGGCCGACGGTTGTGGTGACTGCCGGGATTCACGGGAACGAACCGGCAGGTGTTTTCGCAGTTCTTGATTTATTGGAGCAGTTGCGACGGAGTGGCAAACCATTTCGCGGTCGCTTCATCGGACTTGCGGGAAACCTTGCCGCACTCGGCAAATGTGTTCGCTACATTGGCCATGACTTGAATCGTCTATGGCGACGGGACATTGTCGAGCCATTGTTGGCCGGGCAAACACCCGTCGGCGAGGACTATGCCGAGTTAGGGGAACTCAAGGAATTGTATACTGAGATAAAACGGATCATGGCCAGCGAATCGGGGCCGATCTTTTTTATTGACTTGCACACGACGTCGAGCAGTTCGCCGCCGTTCATCCCGTTTGACGACACGTTGACGAATCGGGAATTTGTCGAGCATTTCCCTGTGCCCGGAATACTGGGCATTGAAGAATTTTTGCCGGGAACTTTGCTCAGTTATTTGACTCGTTATCAGCATGTAGCGATCGGTTACGAGGGTGGCCAACATGAAGACGTCCTATCGATTGCCTTTCACCGTGCCATGTTGTTGTTGTCACTTCAACATGCGGGTTGCATTTCCGTAGAAGATTTCCCTGAGCTCGCTGCCGAGGAACAACTGTTGCGGCGCGGAGCCGAAGGTTTGAACGGCTTTTTCGAAGTGCGGTTTCGTTACGCGATTCAACCCGACGAAGACTTTCGAATGCTACCGGGCTTTAAGAGCTTTCAACCAGTAAGTAAACGACAGTTGCTTGCGGAAAACAAAGCTGGAGCGATTCCCGCTCCCGAGTCCGGTCGTGTTTTCATGCCGCTGTATCAAGCCCAGGGGGCCGATGGGTTCTTTTTGATTCGGCGAGTTGCGAGGATTTGGCTGGAGCTTTCAAAGTGGTTGCGGCGCTGGCGCTTCGAACGGGTACTGGCGTTACTGCCCGGTGTCCAACTAGCTCCGGGCGAAGCGGGGATGTTGATGGTCGACACGCGTGTTGCCCGATTTCTCGCCACGGAGATCTTTCACTTGCTCGGTTATCGACGACAAGTGCGAAGTGGGACAAAAATTCACTTTTCACGTCGCGAACCGTGAAGAAAACATTTGCCCTCGGTATCACGACGGCTTTTTTTCCGCAACTCGGAGTTTAGCGCTGCGACTCCGCGGATTGTTTGCGATTTCGTCCTCTGAAGGTTGCACCGGTTTCTTAGTAACCACCGTCAATCGCTCGTCAGCAAGAAAAGCGTGTTTGACGATGCGATCCTCTAGGGAATGGAAACTCATTACCGCCAAGCGTCCGCCGGCCCGTAAACAGTTTGGCAAGCGTTTCAAAGCCACGGTTAACCATTTCAGTTCCTCATTCACGGCGATACGGAGGGCTTGGAAAGTTCTCGTAGCTGGGTGGATCGAGTGGTTCTTCGACCGCGGCACGCATCGCCGCAACAGTTCTGCCAAGTCGGCGGCAGTGCGAATCGGTGCAATTTTTCGTTGTTCGCAAATTCGTCGCGCAATCGAACGACTACAACGTTCCTCGCCAAATTCGTAGATCAAATCCGCAATTTTTTTTTCGTTAAGGAGCTCCAACAGCTTCCAAGCTGGAATTCCTATGTCTGGGTTGAACCGCAGATCGAGTGGCCCCGATGACAAATAACTGAAGCCGCGTGAATCGTCCGCCAATTGGTCACTGGAAAGTCCAATATCCAGCAAGATGGCATCCACCGCCGGGATCTGAAGTTCTTCCAGCACTTCTGGCAAGTCCGCATAGTTTGCACAGACAAGGGTTACAGAATCTTGGCAACGGATTCGCCCCTTCTCAACCGCCAATGGATCGCGATCAAGACCGATCACCTTCCCGGTTGGCCCTACACATTCCGCAAACATCAGCGAATGCCCACCACCACCAAATGTTCCGTCGACAATGACGGACCCCGGCCGCAAGCCCAAGAGCTCTAAAATCTCTTTGGGCATAATCGGAATATGGAAAGTCGTTTCGTTCACGTCGTTCAGGCTTGTCCTAGGTCTGTAGATTAATTGTCTGGAAGCGAATGAGATGTCGCAATTACAAAGCAGACGTATACAATGTGGCGTATCACCACTTGGGAGCCCGTTTTTATCACCCGCGCGCCTTCATGTCGACACCCTACTTTTTGAAAAATCGACTTTCCAATTGGCTGTTGGGAATATCTTTGATAGGTGTGATGTTTGGGTTGAATCTGTTTGTCGGCTGGATATTGATGGGAAGAACTGGGCTTTGGGTGGCCTTTGGGTTGCTCGTCTACGGCTTTCTTACATTTCCGGCGATTTCCTCACGCCGCCTGATGCGGGCATTCGGGGCACAAGCCATCACACTTTATGAAGCCCCGGAACTTTGGCGTCTATTTCAATCGCTCACAGAAGCGGCGGGGCTGAAGAATATGGTCGAGTTGTATTATTTGCCATCACAAAATCCCAATGCTTTCGCTGTTGGCGGCAGCGGCAACTCAGCGATTTGTATCTCCGGTGGCCTATTGCGAATGATGGATGGTCGAGAGTTGGCAGGAATTTTGGCTCACGAATTGACTCACATTCGCAATCACGACACGAAAATCATGAATCTGGCACAGTTGATTGGGCGGGTCAATTCGCTGCTGTCGCGACTTGGCCTCTTGTTGGTCTTTTTGGGATTGCCAACTTTATTTTCAGGAATTGGTTCTTTTCGATTTTTGCTTGCGGGGGGATTACTTTTGGCTGCCCCGATTTTTGCTTTGCTCCTTCAACTCGCTCTATCGCGATCCCGCGAGTTCAACGCCGATCTTGGCGCGGCCGAAATTACTCGGGACCCCATGGGCTTGGCGTCTGCCTTGCGAAAACTGGAAGAGATGTTGCATCATGGAAACTGGTGGAGTCGGCGGATACGAGGTAAAAACGTCGGGCTGGATCCGACATGGCTGCGAACTCACCCGCACACGGACGAACGCATCGAACGCTTGGAGGAAATTGAGCGAATGATGGGCAATGCGCGCCCCCTCGTCAATGCGATATTACCGCCTTTCAAATTAGCAGCATCTAAACAATCATATCGCCCATCCAATCTGTTGACGAGAAATTGGAGTTGAACGATCTCGCCGCTGGGAGTTTTAGCGGCAAAGATGGTGCCAATTGTGCGGCACTGGATCGACCGGTAAACTTGAAAGGCGGAACGCCAAAACGATTTCTCGCGATCAGCATTCATCAATTTTTCCAGCACGATCAGGTATTCATATGACCAAAATACTAACAGGAATCCTATTCATGAGCCTATTGAGTTTGTCACCGTTTGTACGCGGCGATGAGGGAATGTGGCTTTTCAACAATTTGCCCATCGAGTATCTCAAGAAGCAACACGGCTTCGAGCCGACTCCTGAATGGACCGAACATTTGATGAAATCGAGCGTCCGTTTCAACGTCGGAGGCTCGGCATCATTCATTTCCAGTAGCGGACTGGTCCTGACAAACCACCATGTTGCTTCCGATACGCTGTTCAAACTCTCGGACAAGGATCACAACTACTTGGAAGACGGCTTCCATGCGAAAACACACGCTGATGAGTTAAAAGCGCCGGACTTGGAACTCAATCAATTGATTGCCATCAAGGACGTGACTGCTGAAGTCAACGCAACCGTCAAGGAATCCATGAAGCCCGAAGAAGCAGTAGCAGCACGTCGTGCGGTCATCGCCAAAATTGCCAAGGAATCGCTTGATAGAACGGGCTTGCGCAGCGATGTGGTCACCCTCTACGGAGGCGGTCAATATCATTTGTACCAGTACAAAAAATATACGGACGTGCGATTGGTCTTTGCTCCTGAGGCTGGGATTGCGTTCTTTGGTGGCGACGCAGATAACTTCGAATATCCGCGGTACTGTCTGGACGCCTGTATCTTTCGCGTCTACGAAGACGGCAAGCCTGCCAAAATCGAGCATTACCTGAAGTGGTCCGAAAATGGTCCCACTGAGAATGAGTTGGTTTTCGTCTCCGGAAATCCCGGAAGGACCAGCCGAATTTTCACGACGGCGGCCTTGAAGTATCAGCGCGACGTTCGAATGCCGTTTGCTTTGAATTTGCTGCGTCGACGTGAAATCGTGTTGCAACAGTTTGGCCTGCAAGGGGTCGAACAGGCACGGCGCGCTCGTGAGGAGTTGTTTGGTGTTCAGAATTCACGCAAGGCGTACTTGGGAATGCTCGGCGGATTGCAAGATCCATCAGTCATGGCTGCCAAGGCTGCTGCGGAAGCTGAAATGCTGAAGATGATTTCCGCCGATCCAAAATTGGCAAAATACAAAGACGCGTTCAGTGCGATTGAAAAAGTTCAAAAGGAGCGAGCGGCGGTTATCAACCAAAACCTTGCCTTCAATTCGCAATTGGTGGGGATCGCAATAAATCTCGTGCAGATGATCGCCGAAGACAAAAAACCTTCTGGCGAACGTTTGCCAGAATACGCCGAGGCTGACCGGGAATCACTCGAGCAACAACTTTTTTCCGAAGCTCCGATTTATGCGGACCTGGAACAATATATTCTGGCCGATGCTCTTTCGCGGACGATTGAACTCCGAGGCGCAGATGACCCGCTCGTGGTCAAAATGCTGAACGGCAAGGGGCCTGGCGAGCGGGCTGCCGAGTTGGTTGCTGGGACGCGGTTGATTGCCGTTGCAGAACGACAACAATTGGCGAAAGGTGGAGAGGAAGCAGTCGCAGCCAGCAAAGACGCCATGATCGAATTTGCCAAATTGGTCGATCCAGAGTTTCGACGTCTTCGAAAGATCACTGATGAACTCGCCGAAATCGAAAAGCAGGCCTACGCGAAGATCACCGAATTGAATTTCATGACCAAAGGAACGTCGACTTATCCTGATGCGACATTCACTTTGCGTCTGGCGTTTGGAACAGTTAAGGGCTACGAGGAAGGTGGCGAGACGATTCCGGCGATGACTAAATTTGGCAGTGCTTTTGACCATGAGGTAAACCACGCGGGTCAAAAGGATTTCGTTTTGCCCGAATCTTGGACGAAAGCTCGCAAGGACCTTAACCCTGAAACCCCATTCAATTTCGTTTCAACTGCCGACATCATTGGTGGCAACTCTGGCAGCCCAGTTGTTAACAAAAAAGGTGAATTGGTCGGATTGATTTTTGATGGCAACATCCAGTCGCTAACGGCCGATTACATGTACACCGATAAGCAGACGCGGTCGGTTTCTGTTCACAGTAGTGCCATTCGCGAAGCGTTAAAATATGTCTACGGGGCTGAAAACGTCGCTGCCGAATTGGGCAAGTAACCCAACAACTTGGCCGCCAAAAACAAAAACAGCCGCTCACCTCGAGCGGCCTTTTTTTTGATCTGTAGCCGAGTTCGTCCTGCAATCGGCAACTGATCTTAGTCCACCTGCCTGACGCGCGTAATTTCATATTTCTTAAGCGTTTGTACGTTTATTTCTTGGAAAAATCGATGTTGTCGGAAGTAAGGGCCGAGTGTTATGTTGATTGGTTAGTCATCAACCCGCTCTATCATGTCGACAAAAAACCCCAACTGGGAGGACAAGGATGTTCTCGTTCGAAAACAAAACAGTGATGATTACCGGGGGCACGGGCTCTTTCGGACAAAAGTGCGGCCAAATGCTATTGGCGCACGGCGTTAAGAAGCTGATTCTCTTCAGCCGCGATGAACAGAAGCATGTGAATCTCGCGCGGGACATGTTCCCTCCGACGAAATACCCACAGATTCGCTATTTCATCGGCGATGTCCGCAATCTCGATCGTCTGAAATTGGCAATGCGGGGGGTCGACATTGTCATTCATGCGGCCGCGATGAAACATGTGGACATGGCCGAATACAACCCACAGGAATGCATTGCAACCAATATTGGCGGAGCCGAAAATGTGATCCGTGCGGCGATCGAATGCGGAGTGGAAAAAGTGGTCGCGCTTTCGACCGACAAGGCCGCTTCACCAATTAATCTCTACGGCGCGACGAAACTGTGTTCGGACAAGCTGTTTGTGGCAGCAAACTCGCTTGCTGGCGACGATGGGCCACGATTCGCGGTGGTCCGCTATGGGAATGTGTTGGGCTCCAACGGTTCGGTCGTTCCGTACTTCTTGTCACAGCGAAAGCATGGAGTGTTACCGATCACTGACCCCGAGATGACCCGTTTCATCATTACGTTGGAGCAAGGCGTGGAACTCGTGTTTACGGCTCTCAAATGGATGCACGGGGGCGAAGTCTTCGTGCCAAAAATTCCCAGTACGACCGTCCGAGACATAGCGCTCGCGGTTGCGCCTGATTGCGAAACAAAAATCGTAGGCATCCGTCCAGGTGAAAAGCTGCACGAATGCATGATACCAGCGGATGAAGCTCGTCAGACGACCGAGTTTCGCGAGCACTTCATCATTCAACCGGTCGTTCGATGGTGGTCGAGCCAAACGCCACTTTATCCAGAAGTGGGCACTCCCTGTGCCGCAGGATTTTCCTATTCCAGCGATATCAACACCGATTGGCTTGACCCAGTTGCCTTAAACGAATTAATCGTCGAATCCTGCGATTTCCCCGGAATCGAACAGCTTCAGCCGCGACCGATCGAACAGTCGACGCCCAGTCGATTGAATCGCGGTCCGTCCAACGATGTAGCGCAAATTTCCAACGTAAAAGTAATGGCCGGTTTATAAGTCTCAAGTAGAGCCCTGGGCGTCAAAAAAATCGCGTATCTGGCGGAGCTAGAAATGTTGCCATACTCACGTCAATCTATCGACCAAAGTGACATCGATGCTGTGGTCGCAGCTTTAAAATCGGACTGGCTGACTACTGGACCAGCGGTAGTCGAATTTGAGCGGACGTTTGCGGAATCAGCGGGCACATCCGAGGCGGTTTCATTTTGTAACGGAACCGCGGCTCTGCATGCGGCGATGTTTTCTCTGGGGATCGGACCAAATGATGAAGTCATCGTGCCAGCGATGACTTTCGTTGCGACAGCGAATAGTGTGTTGTATCAATGTGGCGTGCCAGTTTTTGCCGATGTTGATCCCGAAACGTTGTTGATTGATGTTCAAGACGTTGAGCGAAAAATCACGCCGCGAACAAAGGCCATTATTGCTGTCGACTACGCTGGACAACCGGCAGACTACCGACGACTCGTTGTCGTGGCACAAAAATATGGGCTGGCCGTCGTCGCCGATGCCTGCCATTCCTTAGGCGGAAAAGTAAAAGGTAAGCCAGTTGGTTCCCTCGCGGACATTACCTGTTTTAGCATGCATCCGGTAAAGCCTATTACAACAGCGGAAGGGGGAATGGTCACGACGAATTCAGTGGAACTCGCCCAGTGTTTGCGACGCTTTCGCAATCATGGAATCGAACGCGATTTTAGACAGCGCGAAGTGTCTGGAGAATACACTTACGGCATGACAGAACTGGGGTTCAACTTTCGACTCAGCGATATTCATGCCGCGTTGGGGTTAAGCCAAATGCGAAAGTTGCAGCGGTTTACGGAACGAAGAAACGAAATCAATCAGCGCTATCGCGAGCTGCTGACGCCATTCGCAGGAATCATTGACCCCCTCGAGATTCGGCCTGATACCATCAGCTCTGGCCACCTATTCGTCGTGCGTTGCAGGAGCGCAGCTAGGGCTGATCGGGACCGAATCTTTCGGAGCTTGCGCCAAGTTGGGATCGGAGTGAATGTTCATTATCTACCTGTCTACTTACATCCCTTTTATCGGGAACAGTTCGGTCACAGGGAGGGACTTTGTCCCGTCGCAGAAGCCGCCTATCGAGAAATCCTCTCCCTCCCCATCTACCCCGACATGCTCGATGCCGATGTGGAATACATATGTCGCGAATTGATCGCGGCTGCCATCTCCTTGCAGGTTCGAATGGCGGCTTGAGACGACATCCTGAGTACAAACCATGAAGCCAAAAATTGCGGCCATTATCCAAGCTCGATTGGGCAGCAACCGACTGCCGCATAAGGTGCTTCGCCGCTTGGGACATCAAACGATGTTGGAGTGGGTTGTCGAAAGGGTGGAGCGTTCGCAATTAATCACCGATGTGATGATCGCGACAACCGATCAGCCATTGGACGACGAGCTGGCAGTTTTTTGTAAACGGCGGGCATGGAACGTTTTTCGCGGCAACGAGTTTGACGTTTTGTCGCGCTATCAAGGGGCGGCTCAAGCGATTGGGGCTGATTTCGTTGTTCGAATCACGTCTGACTGCCCCTTCATCGATGCTGGCTTGATTGATCAAGTGGTAATTGCGGCTACTTCTAACTCAGCGATCGACTACGCTTGCAATTTTTATCCCGAACGGCGATTTCCTAGAGGGCTCGATGTCGAGTGTTTTCCCAAGGCGACGTTGAGGCGACTCGACGCTGTTGCAAATCGGTCCGATTTGAGAGAGCACGTTACGTTGGCCGTCTACTGCAATCCGGATCAGTTCTCGATCAGTGGGGTGATGAATGACATCGACCTGTCTCAGCTTCGTTGGACCGTGGACACCGACGAAGATTTCGCGTTTGCGGAATGCGTTGCCAAGTATTTTGGCTGCGCCGAGTTTGGTTGGCAGGAAATGTTGGCTGTCGTAGACCGTCGACCAGACTGGAAAGTTCTCAATGCCTGTATCGAGCAAAAGCGAATTTCCGTTTCCAGCAGATGAACTTGTTAAACGGCGATAAACAATGAACGAACTCCTCTTCATTAGAGTTGATGCAGGAGCACATGGCTGGGGCCACTTGATGCGCTGTCTAGCCGTTGCGGTGGCCTGGAGAAAACGGGGACATCAGGTCGTCTTTTTGTTGCGTAGTGGCGAATACGACGTTGAAATCTCCAGGCGTTTGCGCCATTTGCAATTCGATTTTCGCTTCTTTGTTGCCGATTCCATCGCGAGCGAAATTCGAGTTATCAATACCGAGATCGCACAAGAAAGCCCTTTCATCGTTTTGATTGATGGCTACGCTTTTGGCGATGAATACCAACAAAACCTCCGTCTGGGGCATGCCAGACTGGCCGCGTTCGATGACTTTGGGCATGCAAATCACACGGCAGCCGAGTTCGTGATTAATGGCAATGCATATGCGAATCCAAGGCCGACAAGACAAAATCAAAGGTGGCTGTGTGGTGCCAGATTCTTGCCGCTGCGTGCGGAAATTGTCGCCGCAGTCTCACGCGCGGTCGTTGATCTGAAGGCTTCTTCCAACCTGTTAGTAATGCTCGGGGCTTGCCCCAGCAATGAACTTGTATTTTCCACGACGCATACGATTCTCCGGTTGATAGCGGATCGGCCCGAACAATTTCGGCGGGTGGACATTGTCGTGGGACAGAGGAAGCTGGAGCAAATTCCGCACTTCAACCAATTGAACTTGGAGAACACGTGTTCGTTGAAGTTTCATACGAACCCAGGCACTTTGGTCGAGTTGATGGAAAACGCGGATTTAGCCATTTCGGCAGCCGGCTCCACTTTGTACGAACTTGCCAGTATTGGCGTCCCCACCGTCGCGTTTGCGGTTGCCGAAAACCAATATTCCGTTTTGCGATCCCTGGTTGAACGTGAGGTTGTCTGGGATTGTCGGACGCCGACGACGGACAATGGCGTCTCGTTGAGAATGGCCGTTGAAGCGGCGGTTTCTGCTGGGGATGCTGAGCTCGCCTCGAGGCGGCGACGAGGGATGTCGTTGGTGGACGGAAGAGGGGCGGACCGAATAGCGGCTTCTTTGGATCTTGAGCCGATTCGCCTTCGCCATGCTGCCTACGAAGACTTGATTCCGCTGTTTGAGTTGAGAAATGAAACTGAGGTTCGCAACAACTCCATCAACCAGTCGCTCGTCACTTATGAGGAACATGAGCGTTGGTTGACAGCGAAACTGAGGGACGATCGCTGCTGCCTACTTGTGGTTGTTTCAAGAAGTAACCAAGTCGTCGGTCAAGTCCGTTTTGATTTGACGCCGGATTCGGGTGGAGTATTCATCAGTGTTTCGTTGGCACCAGAAATCCGCGGTCTTGGTTTGGCGGGTGCCATTTTGGACGACGCGATCTTGCAGACCAGCGGGGAACTGGATTTCGATTTTGTGATTGCTCAAGTTCGCGAGAGCAACCTGGCTTCCCGGAAAGCGTTTGAGAATTGCGGTTTTCTAGATTTCGGTTCTGAATGGATACAGGGTACTCAATACCGAAAATTGTGCTTACGAAACCGACTGGCCGCTCTCCAGTGAGCGAATCGTGCGGTGTTTTCTGATTAAACGAAGTCACGCTTGCGTTTCGCATTGACTTTGGTCACACAGACTGCTAATTACCTAAAAACAGGCGAAACAAGTAGGATCGACCGTTGATGCTCGTGAACTTGAATCTATTTCGAAGGGCTTTGATGCTGGCGTTGTTGACGGCCGTTTGCTGGCAGTTGACGATGGTGGAGGCATCTGGACAACGAGCACGATTTGGCGACACGCCTGACTTCTACCAAGTCCAAACGAGTCAGCCTGCGACTTTCCAAGGTGGAGTGCAGGGCCCTTTCGTCCAAAATCCGCCACCCAATATCACGCTTACGCCACCGCCGAGTACGATTTTGCCTCCGGGGTCGATCGTCAATCCAAACACTTCCCCCATCGTATCCGGCCCGCCCTTTGATCCTTACAACTTAAATACGTCTCCGCTGCCGACGTTGCCATCGCGCTCGAACGGGTTTTATGGGCCTGGCAATCCGAATTTTCAAAACACTGCCCCCCCCTCCATGAGTTTTGGAAACAACTTTAGTTCGCCTCCCGTGATGCAGCCGAACGTCGGGGATGGTTATGTATTCGGGCAAAATTCCTCTCCATGGTCTTTCGGGAATAATGGTCCCAATGGAGGAAATCGCGCGTCCAACAGTCCAGCAGCATGGCCGGGGCAACAATGGTCCAACTTTGGGAAGAGTTTTTGGCCGCGTTTGATCGAGCATCCGCGTTGGCGGCATACTTGGATCTCGGGCAACAATGGCAATGAAATGAGCTTGAACGAATCGGAAATTGCGACAACGCTAACGGTCCCTAACTTCGCCTGGTCCAATCAGCCGTTGATGGTTAGTCCAGGATTTTTCTTTTCATTTTGGAATGGCCCGGATACGGCGGTTACTGGATTCGATATGCCAGCGGTGACTTATTCGCCGTATTTGACTGTCGACACGATGTCTGACGATCGCCGCAATGCTGGACTTGAAGGTAGTTTGACGGTGGGAGTCTATTCAGATTTTCGCAATGTTACGTCCGATAGTTTGCGCGTCACTGGAACGGGACTGGGTTGGTTCAAAGTCAATTCGACTACCAGCTTTAAGTTTGGCGTCGAGTATTACGATCGGATCAACGTGAAAATGCTGCCTGCGTTTGGTTTTTTCATGAAGCCAAACAACGATATGAAACTCGATTTGTATTTTCCTCGACCGCGGTTTTCACATCGCCTGCCAAAACTGGGCAACGCTGATATCTGGGGATATGTTGGGGCCGAATACGGTGGCGGATCGTGGACCATTGAGCGGATGGGCGGCGTCAATGACCAAGTCGACGTGAACGACGTTCGAGCCTTTTTGGGTTACGAATGGGTAGGTCCACGTGGAGTCACTGGATTCATCGAAGGCGGTTATGTCTTCCAGAGGGAAATGCTTTATCGGAGCAATCCCCTGAATCAACTGGAACTGCAAGATGCGATTATGGTACGCGGCGGATTCGCGTTTTAACGGCCTGCCAAATTTTTTCAGCGCAGTGCTCTCAATTGGCGCGTTTTACTGGCGATTGCCGCCTGCGGGGCCAATTGGTTTTGCACTGAGGGCGAGTCCATCCTGGACGTCACTTTTTCCAATGCTGGCAACGGCAAACTTGAAGCCATCGCTCGTCCCTGCGGCACCATATCCACCTTGGCGATTCACGGCGACGAAATTGATATCCAACTTTGAAATCGGGATCTCGCAGATTTTGGAAATCCGCTCAATCGTCGCTTTGCAAGCGCTTTGAGGATCAAGTCCTTGCCGCATGAAATCCACCACCATGTACGATCCGCAGAATCGCATGATATTTTCGCCGATTCCAGTTGCACCGGCCGCACCGACGGTATTATCGACATACAATCCCGAACCAATGATCGGTGAATCACCGACGCGTCCCGGCATTTTGAATGCCAATCCGCTTGTCGAACAACCGCCGAAAACATTTCCCTCGCCATCAACGCCAACCATAGCAATGGTGTCGTGGTTGTTTTCATCAATTTTTTTCTCCGCGCGTTCCTTTTTCCAACGATCGTAATTCTGTCGTTGAGTTTCGGTAACAAGTTCGGTAGTCGGAAAACCTTGAGCAACCGCAAACTTGCGGGCCCCCTCGCCGACCAGCAGTACATGTCGCGTCTTTTCCATCACGCGTCGTGCAACCGAGATGGGATGTAGGATCGTACGCAGTCCCGCTACTGAACCAGCCAGATGTCCGGGCCCGGACATGATACAAGCATCGAGTTCGACTTCACCTTCGGCATTGGGAATTCCGCCAAGTCCGACCGAGTCGATCTTTGGGTCCCCTTCCACTAATTTGATGCCATTCTCGATTGCATCAAGTCCCGACTTACCGTCCGCCAATTGTTGAATAGCCGCTTCGCAAGCGACTTTGCCGAACGGCCATGTCGCGATGAAAACGGGAACCTTGGCGGTCTCAGACCTCAGTTTTGATTCGAGCGTGGTTTCTCCCATTCCCAAAGCTACCCCGGCCATTGCTCCGCTGGCGAGGATCTCACGACGGTTAATTGCCACTGGTTCTTCCTTTTACAAGTTCATCAGACTACTCGCCAACTACCTTCATTCAATTTAACGCGAGGCAGCCATCGATTCACGCAAACCATAACGACTCAATGTTTCGCGAAGCGAATCCAACTGGTCTTTTGAAAGCGGCGTCATCGGCAAACGCAATTCTCCAGTGTCGCGACCTAATTCGGCCATCGCTGCCTTGATCGGAATTGGATTTGTCGCCAGGCCCAACAAGTCACGGCACAAGGGGAACAATCGATGATGAAGCTTTTGCGCGGTTGCCAAATCGCCACGATCAAACGCCGCGATCATTGCCAACATGTCTTGGGGGACGATGTTACCAACAACCGACACAACGCCTTCGGCACCGATTGACAACAGTGGCAACGTCATCGTGTCGTCGCCGCTAAGAACCGTGAGGTTGGTTGTCGCTAGAATCTGGGACGCTTGATCCATCGAACCCGTCGCTTCCTTGACCATCGTGATGTTGGCAATTTCGGCCAATCGGCACATCGTTTCAGGCTCAATATTGCGAGCTGTACGACCAGGAATGTTGTAGACACAAATCGGGATGTCGACTTCTGAAGCAACGGCCCTGTAATGTTGGAAAAGGCCCTCTTGGGTTGGTTTGTTGTAATAGGGAGCAACTAACAAGGACGCGTCAGCACCCGCCTTCGCGGCCCACTTCGTCAATCGAATCGCTTCAGCCGTGCTATTGGATCCAGTACCCGCCATTACCTTGACGCGGCCAGCGTTGTGCTCGATAACGGCGCTGATCACCCGTTCATGTTCGATATGTGTTAACGTCGGCGACTCTCCGGTTGTTCCCACAGGTACGAGGCAATTCGTGCCCGCATCGATCTGGAAGTCCACTTGGCGTTTAAGTTGATCAAAATCGATCTCACCGTTTCTAAACGGCGTTACGATAGCCACAGACAAACCTGCAAACGTCGAGCCCTTCCGCACCATTTTCCATCTCCTAAACAACTTGAAAAAATCAAAATCGAACCAAATCCGCCAAGTGATCGTTCAAAACTCCGTACATACTCTGTTTCGCCGAGGTACTCAAATCATAAAGCTCGGAAGCCACATTTGCCAGCCTTTGAACGGACAAAGTTGGGGTTTCCAACAACACCAATCAGCTACGGACAAGTATCGTTGCCAAATCGAAGCTCTTTGCCCAAAATCGAAGCGGCGATGACTCAATTCGCAAGTTGTTTACGCCGTTTTCTGACCCCGCAACCACAAGCTTGGGTTGGCGAAACGGCTCCTAGCGAGTCACAACCGTTTGATTCGAAATAATTACAGACCATCCAGCGTTCAAGCGATGAATAACTCCAAAATTGCCGACCACCTCGAGACATTGGCTGATCTGTTGGAATTTCAAGGTGCCAATTCGTTCCGAACGAACGCCTATCGGAACGGAGCGCGGCGAATTCGCCAACTCTCAGAATCGATCGAAGCGCTTGTTGCCGATGAATTCGATTTGACCACGCTGGATGGGATCGGAAAAAGTGTCTCGGAAAAATGCCTTGAATTGCTTGAACGCGGCCAACTCAAACAGATCGAAGAGATTCTGGAAACAGTGCCGCCCAGCGTGTTGGACCTGCTGAAGGTACCCAAACTTGGTCCAAAGAAAGCAGCGGCGCTGTTTCAACAATTGAAGATCACTAACTTGGAACAACTCAAGGCAGCGTGCGAAGCCCACCACGTCCAAAACGTTCCCGGTTTTGGCGCCAAATCGGAACAAGCGATTTTGGACGGCATTGCTATCGCGGCCGCAGCAAATGAGAGAATCTTGTGGGCCGAAGCAGACCAAATAGTCCAGCGATTACGTGAGCATTTTGCAAGTTGTGACCAGATCCGGCAAATTGAATTTGGTGGCAGCTACCGGCGCGGGAAAGAGACGGTGGGAGACCTCGACATCTTGGTCGACGCGTCAGAAGCCGATTCGGCAATGGATCGGCTCGCGGAACTGCCCTCCATTGCATCCGTCATCGCGCGGGGACCAACGAAGATGTCGGTGCGCTTGGATACAGGTTTCGCCGTTGATCTACGCGTCGTCCCGCACGATTCATTCGGTGCCGCTTTGCAATATTTTACAGGAAACAAAGAGCACAACGTGGCATTGCGGAAAATGGCCAAAGATCAAGGATTGAAACTCAACGAATGGGGTGTCTTTCCGGAATCGGATCCGGACAATTCAATCGCCGGCAAGACTGAAGAGGAAGTCTATCGAGTTTTTGGAATGGAGTGGATTCCGCCGGAGCTGCGGGAAAGCCGTGGAGAAATTGAATGGGCTCTCAGCGGTAAGATCCCAGCTCTAGTGGAACAAAAACAGATTCGCGGGGACCTGCACATGCATACGACGGCCACGGATGGTGCCGCTTCGATTGCGGAAATGACCGCCGCAGCTCGTAAAATCGGTTATGAGTACATTGCCATTACAGACCACTCAAAAAGGGTTTCGATGGCTCGCGGGCTGGACGAGAAACGGCTACTGGCACAGTGGCGTGAAATCGACGAACTGAATGAAAATTCAGATGGAGAATTCTTAATCCTCAAGGGAATCGAATGCGACATTCTCGAGGCAGGCGGCATGGATCTGTCCGACAGCGTGCTGGCTCAGGCCGATTGGGTCATTGCAAGTGTTCATTACGGACAAAATCAGCCAAGTTCCCAAATTACTGCCAGAATTATCGGCGCTATTGAAAACCCTTTCGTCTCCGTGATCGCACATCCAACGGGCAGATTGCTGAATCGACGAGAGCCATACGAGGTCGACATGCATGCCGTGATGGAGGCCGCCGCACAACATCGCAAACTTTTGGAATTGAATGCCAGTCCGCGGCGATTGGATTTATGCGATGTTCATTTGATTGCCGCTCGAGAACGAAAGATTCCCATTGTCATCAATACAGACGCGCATCATCCGGAAGCCTTGGGCGATATGCGTTACGGTGTGATTCAAGCCCGCCGCGCTGCACTGTCACGTCTCCATGTGGCCAACACATTGCCCTGGAGCGAATTGAAAAAGCTCATTGGCAAGGCTTCCTGATTGCGGCTGGACGGGACGAACCGGCAGGTTACACACTGAGAGCCGATCCCCAAAAGGGGAAGACCAGGGTCATCCCCCGAGAAAGGATGTGAGGGTCAAACCCTTATTGAGTCAGGCACTAACGTTTTACCACGATCTTGCGAGATTTTCCAGCAAGCTGACAGAGTTCAATGTGAAGGCCGTTCTTCGTTAGAGATTCAATTGGCAAAAAATATTGCGAGAGGCCGGCGGTTTCTTCTCGGCTAAGTACGACGTCACTATTGGACTTGGGAAACAAAACCACGAGCCAATACGAACGACCGCTTTCCACAGTCAGCTTCACACCTTGTTGGCCTACCCGACTGACTGCTCCGCCAGATTGATGGATTGAATCGATTACAGGATTGTCGATGGCCTGGAACGAAACTGGCAGCAGGCTTTGAGGGTCGAGACGCATTCGCTCGCTCCGTTCAACTGGCAGCAATATCGCGACCGGCGGCGGCGTGGTGCTGGGTGAGACGTCAATCGTTACCGCGCACATCTCGCGATGAGCTTGTTCCGTTGACTTCCCGCCTGTCACTTGCCCGACCATCAGTCCAAACAAAAAGGAAAGCGTTGCAATCAACGGAATCAACCAGGCAAAAAACATGACGGTGGCACGAGGCACAGCGACATTGCCCGTGTCATCTGACTGAAATAGCTGCGTGAGTCTCATGCGGCCCAAAATTTCGCAAAAGCGACAGGAACGATCCTAACGACTGAAATCTGTACGCTGTAATGGTAGCGGCAATGATCGCGAGTTCAACAGGATTTGGCGGCAAAGACTACCTGGGGCACAAAAAAAACCGACCGGCTTGTCACCGGTCGGCAAGGCTAACAGTCAAAACGAACTAATTCTTCTTCTTTCGACCATTGCTATTGTTGTTCCCGTTGTCATTTTGGCGACGTTGAGAATCTCGCTGAGCACGTTCCATTTCGCGTTGTTGCTGCTGGGCGGCAGCGCGTTGTGAACGCTCTTGATCAACCCGTTGTCGTTCAGCATTTCGTTGCATATCAGCTGCTTGACGGGCGGCTTCATCGGACGCACGACGCTGTTGCATTTCCATTTGCCGTTGCTGCTGAACTTGCAAGTCTTGCTGTTTTCGTGCGGCGCGGGCTGCTTCCGCCTGTTGCTGTTGTTGCTGCAACTGTTGCTGACGCATTTGGTCCTTGATTTGATCCTGCTGTTTTCTGGCCGCACGCTCCAAATCTTGCTGTTGATTCTGCAGCAAAACACGGCTTTTTGTTTCTTGTTTGTTCAGGGCTCTTGATTGCTCCTCACGCTGCTTTTCGGCGGCGCGTTGAGCCTCCCGAGCCTGAATCGCCTGTTGTGTTTCCATTCGTTTCTGAGCAGTCTCTTCTTTGCGTAAGACTTGCCGATCAACAGGTTGTCCAATGTTTGGCTGCCCGTTGTTGTTGCCATTTAAATTAGCTGCACCACCTTTTTGAACTTGGCCATTTTGACGTTGGTTCTTTTGGGAATCGCGAGCTTGGTTTTCGAGTTGGCTAGCAACCTTTCTTTGATCCGCATTAGTCCGTCGAGCTTGCGCACGCTGTGCAGCCTCTTGTTGTTTCTGCTGAATCAACACCGCAGTTTCTTGACGTTTGGCCAGTTGCTCCGCATCGCGTTGCGCGCGCTCAGCATCGTTTTGGGCGTTGCGAACTTCTTTCGGCAAGGTTACCTTCCGAGGTTGAATCGCCGCACCATCAAGTCGCTGGTTACTTCCACCATTTTTCGCAATTTGTCGTTCCAGATCATGACGATCCTTTGCGAAATTGCGTTCAAGGTTGATAATTTCCTTTTCCTGTTTGCGATTTCGCTCGTCAAGTTTGACGAAGTTTTTGGCTTTGCGACCATCTGCTCGCACACCAACTTCATGAACCTCTCGCTCCAAGGTGTTTGCCAAAAACACCTGGTTTTGAGGTGCGCGGTCAAAGTCGCGATCGTGAACATGAATGTTGTTTGATTTAATTCGCTGATTCAAAATGTTGATATTAAAAGTGAGCGGCGGTCGAAAACCCACATTCTGAACGCAATGATTGTGTTGGTTCCGCGCCCAACCGATCAACGACAGATTTTGGTATCGAATAAATGGCGAGCTGTAGTATGAGAACAAAGGATCATATTGATTTCGATAGAAACCATAATTTCCAACGGACGACCAAGCGCAGAAATCGTTGCCTACGTAACGGTTTGCATACCAGTCACCGAAGTAATAGAAGTTTCGATTCGTCCGCAAGAATAAATGCGGCAACAACCCAAACCCAGTATTAATCACACAAGTTGGCTGATAATAATAGTTCGGCGCTTGATAGACGGGTTGATTGAAGTAAATCGGTGCGAACACCGTCCCCCGTTGGTCAAACGGACGATCGTAATATCCTGGACGAAACACGTAGCCACTCGGTGTCCAAATGTAGGTTGGCGGAATCCAAACGATGTCCTCAACATAGGGCGCATAATAGCCTGGACGCCAAACGTACCGTGTCTCGTTGTAAACCCAGCAGCCCGGCGCATAATAATAGTCTTCTGACGGAGCCTGCATCGTCGGGCCGATTTCCAGCGGGGCTGGCGGCTGTGGCAAATACGCCAACTCTTGAGTCTCGGCCGCGTTCCAGAACCCTGTCACCCAACGGACTCCGTTTTCTTCTTCATTCCAATATCCGGGAACCCAGCGTTGACCAGGCGGAGTGTCACGCCAAACGCCACTGATCCAGATAAAGTCGTTTCGTTCTTCATCCCAAGCCCAATAGCCTGGGATCCACACAACGTTTTCGCCTTCGGGCTTGTATTCGGGAGGCAACTCCTCGACGTCCTTTGGCGGTTTACGCGCAACGATCGGATTTGGTGTGGGACTGGTTTGGGGGACTTCTGCGAATGCCTCATGCAATGGAGCTCGCATCAAAAGATCAATGTCTTCTTGATCAACGGGAGCAGGTAGCCGAGCCTCGGAACTTGGCGATTCCGGCTGTTGGACCGGCTGTTGTGGCAAAATTATCGGATCTTGGACCAAAATCGATGGATCCTGAACCGCCAGGGAGACTGCGCATGCGAACAAACCAATACCGGAAAATGTCGCAATTTTGAATCGCGGTGTCGTCATTTTGACCTTCATCCTTAATCACTACTTTCTTTACATGGCCAAGTTTAGTGCCGAAATTCTTGGTTTTTCAGCGTTATTTGCCGGTTGAAAGACTTCCCGAACAAAAGGCACTGCTGATTGCCCCAATAATTATGCAATCATCGTGCCATTCGCGGTAGAACGTTTGGCACGCATCAATGTGCCTTGCGAATTTTTGTAAAACGAGCTGAAAAACTAGCTGCCAGGTGGATTTAAGACGACCGGTGACTCGCCGGCTCAATCGCGGATTTTCGCATCCGCAGAGAATAGACCAACGGCAGCTTGCCAGGCCATTTCTGGAAGTGGAACAAACCGTTGGCTAATTTCTCCATTCCGGGGAAACAATCATAGGGAGATTCTCCGTCCTCGCGAAAAATTTCCATTCTCAGTCCGGCATTCAATAAAGAAGTAACAACGTCGCTGAGCGGATGGTTCCAGCCGTACTCGGTCAACGGTTCGTGGAACGGTCGGGTACCCGCATAGGAACCCTTGGTAATCGTCTCGATCACTCGTTCATTGAAATAACTGTGCTCAATCTCTTTAAACTGATCGTCCAGCATCCAGACGAATGGATGGAATTCCACGAAGACAAACTCACCACCTGGTCTCAATGATTCGGCGATGACAGTTGCCCAACGTTTTAAGTCCGGCAACCACCCAATTGTCCCATACGAAGCAAAGACAATGTCAAACGTTTCAGAAATAATTGAACGGGTGTCGTAAACATCGCAGCAGTGGAACTCTGCGGCGAGGCCTAATTCTTCCTTGAAGTGATTGGCTGCTTCGATCGCCGTCGGGGAAAAATCAATCCCCACGACACTCGCGCCCATTCGGGCAAGGGACAGCGTGTCCTGGCCAAAATGACATTGGAGATGCAGCAACCTCTTGCCACGCACATCACCGATGAGATCCAGTTCATAGGAATTCAAGGACGACTTGCCGAGTAGAAAACCTGTCACGTCATAGAAATCAGATTCGATATGGGACTTGGTTCGACGATCCCACAATGTTCGATTTGCATCGAGCATTTTTCGAAGTTTTTCGTCGATTGTCATCGGCTTCTACCCAGCAATTCAGGTTGGCACACTACCTTGTTCGTAAAACAGCTACGAAACGTATTTCCACAGCAAGGGAGTACCACGTTTCAAACCTTCGGTTGCCGTGCGGCCCAAAATCGTCGGAAAATGTAGTGGCTCCAATCCGTGTCCCGGACGAATTGAACGTACATTTTCTGGAGTAAATTCTTCGCCGGCCTCGATATCGCGAACCACAAACAATGATCGGCGAAAGGTTCGATTGTTGCGGTCTGCATCGGTCGTTCCATAATGCACGACACCCATGATTTGCTCTGCCAATCTCACACTGCGAACCATCGCCGCGAACTCATGTGGTTCAAGTGAAAACGAGCTATCAGGTCCGCCGGCGCTGCGATCCAAAGTTAAGTGTTTTTCAATGATGCATGCCCCGAGCGAAGTGGCGACCACTGGCGCTTCGATCCCCATCGAATGATCAGACAATCCCACCGGCACATCAAACGTCTGTTGCATATCGACAATGGTCTTCAGCATCATCGATTCAGGACTTGCCGGGTAGGCACTGGTGCACTTCAGCAAGGCGATTTGGTCGGCACCGTAATTTCGGAGAGTTTCCAAACCACGTTGAATCTCCTGTTTTGACGCCATGCCCGTCGACAAGATCACAGGGCGTCGCGTCGAGGCGACTTTTTGTAACAAGGGTATATCGACGAGTTCGAACGAGGCGATCTTGTAGGCAGGGACGTTGATCGATTCCAGAAAATCTACCGCTTCGGCATCGAATGGCGAGGAAAACAACGCCATGCCCAGCTCTTCGGCAATCTGCTTGAGTTCCGGATGCCAATCCCATGGCGTGTAGGCTTCTTCGTAGAGGCTGAAAAGCGTTTGTCCATCCCACACCGTCCCTTGGGAAATCGAAAAATAGGCGTTGTCACAATCGATGGTCAAGCTATCGGGACGATAGGTTTGCAGCTTGACGGCATCGGCTCCGCACTCATGGGCGACGCGAACGAGCTCGACCGCTTTTTCGAAGCTCTTCCCATGGTTGGCCGACAACTCAGCAATTATATAAACGGGTTCGCCAACACCTATCTTGCGCCGCTGAATTGACATCGCCTTCGCCATGATCGTCTCCTTGATCGTTTGCATCTCCGCAATCGCCAGCAACTCCCGCGCGAATCAGATTGCCGCGAATTCTAAGAGCTTGCAGGGTTCCAAATCTAATGGCAATGGCCCCTTTTTACCAAGACCAATTTCGGTCGCGATCCGTCTCTCCGTCTCCTTTACAAAAAAGGACGCTGGCCGGACTTCTGGGAATGGTTGTCGATGAATCCGACTCTTAGAACCTGGATTCGACTGGAATTATCGAGGTTTTGGGCGCGAAAAAGGAAGCCGTTCTTTGGGCGGGAGTCTCAGGCCGGTTTCGTCGGCCCATTCCCTTCGCTCCTCGTCCGATGCATAAAATCGGAGCCATGACTCTTCATCCGACACAGGATCCAAGCACTGCCAACGCAAAACCGACTCGGCGAGGCCGACGCGTTTCTCTTGTGCGGGCAAAATATCGCGAGCAATCAAGCAATAAAGTTGGCGATCGGACAAATGCTCCGTCATCTCCAAAACGATATTTTTTTCGTGTAACCGCGAGATCAACCAACCGACTCGCTCGCGAACCATTTGATCGTCAAGTAGTTCATGATGCTCGAGAACCAAACGGGGCTCAAACCAATCTTGAATGGGCAGTACCGGGGCCCGCTCCCAAGCCAACAAGGAGGCCAAGTAGGCGTTCTCCTGATCCGTGGGAAGTTTTTCCAAGTCAATGACAAAAACCGATTCGTCCATGAAGGGTTCCAGTTCATCGCGCAATTGGGCATTTTGCAGCAACAAATCGATTTCGTTCATCAAAAAACTTTCTCATTCAAAAGGCAAGAAAAATGACATCTGGCCGCAATATGACTGCTGCAATTTGCCACGATCAACTGTGATTGATTCGCCAGGCAAATCGCCAGAACAACCTTGGCAGTAGCTTGAGAGAAGTTTATCCGTTTCCGAGTCAGTTTGACGAATCGAACTTAATAAAATGACACCAAAACAAAAAACTTTTTCGCCATGCAGCGATGTCTTCTGAGTATTCGGAAAAGTTTGCCACGAAAAATCTTAACTAGTCCGAAAAGTTGCTTGGAATTGCTGTCAATGCCAGTGATTGATTGACTGCTCGTCTACATTTTGGAAATCATTCCAACATGGTGGCTGCATTCTGTCGGTTGACCATCTGTGAATATAGTCCCGATTTCGCAAGCAATTCGTCGTGCGTTCCAATCTCAACAATTTGCCCCTGTTCCAGGACGACGATTTTATCGGCATGTGCGATTGTCGACAGGCGGTGGGCAATCATGAACGTTGTGCGGTGCTTTAACAACTCTTCAATAGAACCCTGGATGAGTTGTTCGCTCTCAGTATCCAAGTTGCTGGTCGCCTCGTCCAAAATCAAGATCTGTGGATCGGCGAGCAACGCTCGTGCGATTGACATTCGCTGTCGCTGCCCCCCTGATAACTTGACTCCGCGTTCACCGATAATCGTTTCATAACCGAGGGGCAGTTTTTCGATAAACTCATGAGCGTTGGCACGCCGGGCTGCATCGATCACGTCTTCCAATGTCGCCGTACGATCAGCATAGGCAATGTTCTCGCGAACTGTTCCATCGAACAAGAATACATCTTGTTGCACGACCCCCAATAGTTTGCGAAAGGAGTCGAGGCGAATTTGCTTAAGGTCAATTCCATTCAGCAAAATTTGACCACGACTAGGATCGTAAAAACGAGCGATTAGGTCCGTGACAGTCGTCTTCCCCGCGCCACTTTTTCCAACCAAAGCAATAACCGATCCGCCCGGGACTGAAAGGTTGAAGTCGCGGACGACGAAGTTCTCGTTTTCATAGGCAAACCAGACGTTTCGAAATTCGATTCGTTCGACAACTGCCGGAGCGGAAATCGATGTAGCTGAATCGGGCTTGTCCTCCGGCGTCTCTAAAACCTCGAACACTCGCTCCATCGCGGCCAGCGATCGTTGCAAATCCGAAAAGGAATTGACGATCTGCCACACCGGACTCAGCAACATAAAGGTGTAAACCTGGAAGGCCGTAATGTCGCCAATGGAGGCGCGACCCTGAATGTACAAATAGCCACCAACCCAGAAGATCACGAGCCCGATCGAAGCCATCAGGAATCCCCAACTGCTCCAAAGAATGAGCTCTTTCTTTCGAGCAAATAATTTCATGCGGGTAATCGTGTTGTGCCCTACCGTGTACTCATGCTCTTCCCGCAATTCTCCCTGGAACGCCCGGACCGCACGAATACCACTGAACGCTTCACCAACTCGCCCGTCGACGAGCGAAACGTCGTCTCGAACCTGCCGATAGATCGGCCGAATCCGTCGCGATGCCAGAAAACTGATTCCCATTACAATAGGGATCACAGAAATCGCAGTAAGAGCTAGTTGCCAATTCAAGAAAAATAGGATTCCAATCGAAATCACCAGTCGCAAACCTGCGACAACCGGTGACACAATTGCCATTTCAAACAGTCCGGTAGTCGTATTCACATCGTCGGTTAATCGCGAGATGATACCGCCAGTCTTCATCGTTGCCAAATTTTCAAGAGGCAATCGAATCATGCGGTCGAACAGATTTCGACGCAGGTTAAGAATCACTTTGACATTTAACAAGTATTGACGGTAGTTCTTTAAGATCCCCAAGCCCTGGCTCAAGATGACGATGGCCAGCGCGACGATTCCCAAAGTATGAAGCTGCCGGAACCGAGTGGCGTCGTCCAGCTCGGATTTGAGCAAAATTCCATCGACAATTTCTCGATAGAAGAGCGGTTGAACCAGATCCAATCCAGCGATTACAAGGGAAAGTACGATCAAGACGGAAACACTTCGCCAATACGGTTTCAATTCGTGGATGTAAAGTTTGAGGTACCGACGTCGTTTCTGTTTTTTGATTTGCTTCGTCTCGCCGTCGGGACGATCAGGGCTGTTATCCCCGGGTTTGTTTTTTTCAGCCAACCGGGCCTTTTCATGGTCATCGAGTCCAACCTCGCGACGTCGAAATTTCCCCAGAAAATACTGGTATCGTTGTCGAGAGGTTGGTAGTTCTGCCATGGATTTTCCGGGTCCTTTTTAGTGCATGCACGAGAAAACTGAGATTATGACCCATCTTATCGCAACGTTGAACGCGAAGGGTGATCGGCAATGTCTATCGAACCTGGCGAAAACGACCCAGCTTTCGATCAAAAAAAGACTGTCTTCATGTTGCCATTTGTGCAGCAAACGCGGCGTACAAGACGAGGGCAAATAGCTCACTCAATTAAACTAGTCAAAATGGGGGGTGTTTCCTTTCCAACTCATTGGTTAGAATACAATTCCTCACCTATGTATTGATGATCACCTCGGCACGAAAACCAATATTTTTGACGATTGTGTTCATCAACCCTTATCATTTCGATCGAGTAACACCAAATCTCACCCATGAAATTTCTGGGTTTTTTCGCAAAACGACTGCCTGTTTCGAGCGAGTCAGGTCTTTTTACCTCACTTGGTTCTGTCGTTTTGGCGTTAGTATTTTTTTTCGGGGGGACACTAATCTCCGATGAAGTCGTAATCAACCAGTCAAAAGAGCAACCCATTCGAGCGGGCGATTTTTCGGTGTCTTTTCCTTCCGCTGGGGGCTTTAGCACGTTTCCTTTTGCCACCGACACAAGTCGAGAAAAATCTTCGAGTATCTACGTCACCGTCACTGCTGGTGAATTGTGGGCGTTTTTCAAATCTCAAGGCATCAACTCAATTGACCGACTAACTCTTCAGATTGATTTGGACGAAACCAATGGCTGCTGCGATATGTCTATGGATTCGGTCAATCTTTCGATCCAAGACGGTGACTTCAGGATCAAAGAAGCATTTTTGGGGATTGAAAACAAAATGGTCATCAAGAATGCAGACGTATTGCAATTTAAGCCGGAAGCACAGATGGAAATGGGGTTAGGCTTTGACTTCATGAAACGATTCTCCGCTGACAGCAAGGAACTGATTGTGCTTCGCACAAACGTCGTGGGTGCCGACCCTCAAAACATGACGATTACGATTCAGGGAAATCGCCATTACTTCACTTTCCCAAATCTGATTGCGGTCACGGGATTTCTTGCATTTTGGGTATTCATGTTTTTGGTCTTGCGCAAACTGGCGCTGCCTGCCCGAGCAATCAAGCCGCCAAAAATGACGCAAAACATTGCGTAATTCGCGTCGCTATCGCGGCGGATTGTTGACGAACCGTTGTCGTGCAACCTCGTACGCGAAGATTGCTGCAGTATTCGAAATATTGAGGCTGTCAGCAACACCATTCATTGGCAAACTAATTCCGACGACATTTTTCCCCGTCCAAGTCGGACCCAAGCCATTTGCTTCGTTGCCCAAAACAATTGCGATCCGCTGCGAAAAGTTAACTTCCCAAAGCAGGTTTTCCGCACCAACAATCGCGGAATAAATCTGGAACTGGTTCGACTCTAGCCAATCGAAAACTTCGGTCGACGAACCTTCCGCGACGGGCATGGTCAGGACCGTGCCGAGGCTTGCGCGAATTGAATTGGGATGAAAAAAGTCGGTTTGAGGGTTGGCCGAAATCAACGCTGCCGCTCCAGCTCCGTCCGCGGAACGGGCTACAGCCCCCAGATTTCCAGGTTTCTCGAGGCCTTCCACAACCATTACAAAACTCGCCGTGTCCGGCAGGACCAGCCGCTCCAAAGATACTTCCGGCCGCACGGCAATTCCCACGACTCCATCTTGTCGGTCGCCGTAAGTGAGACGCCGAAACAAATCGATTGTGAGCCCAAAGCACGGAATATTTTTCCGTTGGCAATTTTCTTCAACGGCTTGCCAGTCGAATTCTTTCAGCAAATCACGACAAACAAAGATCTCAGCGAATTCCAGACGAGCTTCAAAACCGCGCAACAGTTCACGCACGCCATGAATAGGGAATCGCCCCTGTTGTTTTCGACCCCGAGCCGAATCCAAACGCAGTGCCGACTTGAATTTAGGATTGTTGGGGCTGGTAATTGGAGTCATTCGACCTACTTTGGCAGACATTGATTAGCTTTGATCCGCGCGAACTCGAATTGCGTAACGAAAACTCGCAACTCTTTCCAGTAATCCTCAGGCAATCGAGCAAGATGATGACCGCCCGGAAGTTCTAAAAAAGTAGCGGATTTGGCCGCCGCAGATAATTCGCGCCCAAGAGCAAGCGGAACCAAATCGTCATCGGTAAAATGCGACTGAAATACAGGCACGTCCAATTTAGAAATTCGCTGCACGTTGTCAAATCGATTTCGCATCACAAGCGAAACAGGCAACCAGGGATAATTGTGAAACGCAGCATTCACCATTGAATCAAAGGTGCGATCAAGCACGATCGCTTTTGGCGGAGTACGCTCGGCGACTCCAAGTAAGACCCCGCCCCCCAGCGAGGATCCGTAAAAAACGACCTCATTCGCCACCTTGTTTTCGCGTTCTAAAAGCCAATCAAGTGCCGCAACTCCATCCTCGATCACGGAAACCTCCGTCGGTGTTCCCTTTGATTTGCCAAAACCCCTGTAGTCAAAAACGAAAACATTGGCCCCAAGTTCGGTCCGTAATCGATCTCCGTAGGCCGCCGACGTTGTCGCGACATTTTCCGCGTTCCCATGGAAAATCAAAACCGTCGTGGCCGCTTTTTCAAAAGGGAGATACCAGCCGACGAGCGCTGTTCCATCGGCAGAAACAAACGAGACTTCCTCCCGAGAGAATTTTGGATTCCAATTGCCATTCGATGCCGAACTACCTGGATAGACCAACTTCGTTTCAAATGCACTCATCAAGGCGACAATCGACAAATAGATTATTGCAGCGCTCCAAAAAAAAGCGTTTGGCGTATCGAGCTACCTCGCCTCGTTGTCGGACAGTCACTTGCTCGCCAACATTACAATTTTTATTTTCGGCCATAATGCCCCACGACTATCAATAACTGGAGAGATGCGGCAAAATCTGGTCGACATCCGTTTGGCTACACTGGAAACAGCGCGGAAATCGTAACGATGCTCGACCGATTCGACTCTAGTCTAACCTGAACACAAAAAACTCGAAATTGACCACGTGGGGCAAGCTGAATTGAGCAATGAGACCAGGAGCGCTGAAAGCCAAGCTGTCATCATCGTCCCGACGTTGAATGAGATCCAAAACCTGCCGACTTTGCTTGCAAAGATTCGCGAGGTGCTGCCTATGACGTCTGTCTTCGTCGTGGACGATGACTCTCGCGATGGCACCGCGGAATGGCTCGAAAACTATCGCCTGGGAGACGCCAAATTTGATTTTTTGATCCGAAAATCAGCGCGAGGTTTGGGATCAGCGACAGTGGCAGGATTTCTCATGGCGATTCGCCGAGGTACTGAATGGGCAGCGACCATGGATGCTGACGGCAGCCACGATCCCGGTATCCTCCGGGAGATGATGGACCAAATGCAAGCCGATGCTCGCAGCGGCGTCGATGTTTGTATCGGTTCTCGATACATCGCGGGTGGGCAAGTCGAGGGCTGGACGCTTACACGCCTCGTCGCCTCCCGTGTGGTCAATTCTATTTCCCGATGGCTCATCGGACTTCGCCCTCATGACAATACGAGCGCCTTGAGGCTCTATCGTGTTGCCGCACTCCGAGAAATCGATGTCAACTCGATTCGAAATCGCGGTTATGGATATTTGCAAGAAATTCTTTTTCGTTTGCAAGAACAAGGTTGCACTTTTCGCGAGTTCCCGATTACCTTTCGCAACCGCGCATTGGGCAGATCAAAAGTGACATTGAGCGTGGTATTCACGGTAATCTTGGGATTATTGCGGTTGACATTGTTGCGGTGTCGTCGACTTATTTCCGTTTGAAAGCTCCAACAACGCAAGCTCGATTTCCTGTCGCACATCGGTATCCGATTCGCATTCAAGACGTTGAAGCAGGACCTCTGAGACTTCCGCGATTGCGATCCTCCCCAGGGCCCAAGCAGCCGCACCTCGAATGAGTGCCTCCTCGTCTTGAATCGCTCTTGTCAAAGCCGGAAGAAACTTGGAATCAGCACGATTCCCGATGACAATGCAAGCATTCCGCAACATGCCGCGCCGCTTCGCCCTCCACATCGGCGACTTGCGAAATCGCTGTCGAAATTGAGATTCATTCAGGGAAAGGAGTTCCTCCAGATTGACTTGCAAATTTTCGGTGGTTGGGTGGAACTCCGAGTTCGCTGGCGTCTGAGAAAATCGATTCCAAGGACAAACGTCTTGGCACACGTCACAGCCGAAAAGCCAATCGCCCAATCGATCGCGAAACTCCAATGGTATCGGATTGCGCAACTCGATGGTCAAATAGCTAATGCAGCGACGGGCATCCAACTTTCGATCGTTGAGAATCGCTTGAGTCGGGCAGGCTTCAACGCATCGGCGACAGGTGCCACAATGGTCGATTTCAAAGGGATTGTCGTATTCCAGTGATCGATCAAGCAACAGGGCGGCGAGAAAAAAGTAGCTGCCTTCCCGCGGGTGAATCAGCATGGTGTTTTTGCCTTGCCATCCTAATCCCGCTAGCTGCGAAAATTCGCGTTCGAGCAACGGAGCAGTATCGACGACACCGCGCCAAACTCCGCCGTCATTTTGTTGCGAATAGAAGGCCCCCAGTCGATTGAGACGTTCGCGAATCAAGTCGTGGTAATCGATTGACCCCGCCGCATAACTGGCGATCTGGCCGCATCCAGGGTCTTTCCGCCGCTCGCGAACACCACCGTACCGCATTCCTAACATCACCAAACTAACGGCGCCTTCAAGAACACCAGAGGGATGCGCGTATGCCTTTTGACGGTTGCTGAAATAGCTCATTTCTCCGGGAAAACCGGCTTCGATCCACGCGACCAACGAATGAAAACCAGTAGGCTGAACTGCTGGACAAGCACCAAACAACTCGAATCCAAGTCCGAAGGCTTCGGTTCGTAACGATTGGGTGAGTTGTGCGGCGGTAAGCACGTTATCTTTTTTCCTGAATCTGTTCGACTTCTGTAAAGCGACTATTGCAAGTCGAACACATCCATCTAGTCTCGAATCTAGGAACGCGATTTACGAATTGATCGCCGCATCAGATTTGAGAGGTTGAAATGAAACGATTATTGTTACTTGTTGCAGTTGCCGGGTCTTTCGCAGCGGCTGCCGATTCGGCAAACGCTCAGGGATATCATAACGGATACACCTTTGGGTTAGGTGTTAACAATTCATTCCCCGTCATCGGTCAAAGCTATTTTGACCGCAATGACATCCCCTATTTTGCAAAATTTCCGCCGGTCTATTACAGCCACATCGTGCGCCGTCCTTACGGCGTCAGCCCCTACGCTGTCCCTCCGGGAATCGCTCCGATCGAAATGAGCATTGCCCCCAGCGAACCTCAACTCATCGTGAATCCCTTTGTGGCACCAAGCATACCAACATCTCCAGGCGTGCCATTGTCTCCAAGCGTGCCATTGTCTGATGCCGAATCGTCGATCCCGCCTCGCTCGGCAACGAGTCCCTTGATTGATGCAGAAAGCGAAAACTTGTCGAAATCGGATTCAGTCGAAGAAGTCGCTGAACCGAAACCGGCACCCAAATCAACCACGAAGAAGAAAACTCAAAAGAAAAAATAAAAGATCTGCACGTCTCAAACTTATCTCGCCTAAATCGCTAGGTTGCGCTCTGCTACTTGGCGATTTTTTGTTTTTTAGCCGCCAGCCCGAGTGCTCGAAAATCTTCAAACCGGGCAAGCGACTGTCTGAAAGGTTCGTTGTTTGACGGTCACTTTGTCGTTGATGATTGCAGAGCGTCGTCATGCCAATAGCCCGACAAATGGCCGCACTCGAGTGTCCACACAATGCCAGCCAAGCCGAGCCTAAATAGAGTTTGTAAAGTCCTGGTCGATCGTATGCAGAATTTCCTGGGACCGGTCTGGACATCACTGGCTGTTTCCACATAACAGGCTGTGAACAAGTCGTTAGGGTTGTTTTTTTCGAGCTTTTCCCCGGCCGCGCAAGGACTCGATTTGCGATTTGATCTCTCGTTTTTGCACCGGATCGCTCATCAAGTTGTAAACGCGGTTGAGGTACGTGCGAGCCATTCCGTATTCCTGATCGGAGATAGATTCAGCTGCGCGAGACAAGTAATCTTGAATCTCAACAGCAATGGTAGACCGCTCCCGATCCTTGCGTGCTTTGATCTCTGCCACGCTGTCGACAGCAGATTCAGCCGTCGAATTACGCACGGCATAGCTGGCCGCTGGATCGCTCGATCCACTGCGAATGTTTTCGCCAAGGTTGTTCAAATTCAAAAGCCCGCTAGCCTGAGCCAGCGTAACTCCGTTTGTCGGTTGAGTAACGTACGTGCCGCCACCTCCGTTGACTGGAATAACTCCGGTCACAAACGGCTGAGTTTGTCCGTTGAACAGCGAACCGCCAAATCCGTTTTGCACAATCAGACTAGGTGTGGTGGAGGTCATCGTCCGAGAATTCCCTTTACCGAAATTCAACCCCAGCGAATATCCACCGCCGCCTTGTCCGAAAACGCCATAACCGAAAGAACCCTGCGATCCTGGGTCAAATCCCCCAAACGGTGGAATGGCTCCTCCGGCGGAACCTTGTGAAAACGTTATGTTTGGCGCGAATTGACCGTTTGGTAGCAAACCTACGATCCGACTTCCGCCTTCGAATCCATTCCCTCCTCCAGGCAAACGGAACCCGAAATTCACTCCGAAGTTTTCATAGAACGAATCGTTATGGGTCGTGAAAGGCGTGCCAACTTGTATTTGTTGTGAGAATCCAGATGCTGGGCGGAACCAGAAAATTGAAATCGCCACCACCAATAACACGACGAAAGGTCGAAAACCGTTGATCATCTGTGCAATCCTCTTGAGACTCTTGCCCTGCCGAGATTGTATCGAAATTACCGCCAACGGCAAACAAAAAATTCGCGAAAAGGCCTGCGCAACAGGATCGCAATTTCGTCATCAATAATCCCGTCGATGGCAAAAAAACAGCCCGATCATTTGACCGGGCTAAAAAGGGCCAAGAATATGCCCTCGTTTTTCGACTAAGAAAATCGCGTAGTGGAATCAGTTCTTTTTTCGTTTTGCACTGGAACCAGAGTTCGAATCCGAATTGCGGCTTGATGACCCCGAAGAGTCGGACGATTGCGTGGAGCTACTTGCCGAGTCAGAGTCACTGGAAGATTGCGCCGAGCTGCTGGAACTTGACGACGAACGACCGCCGCGCATCATGCGGAGTCCGGGCATTTCTGCTTTGTATTCAAAGTCGTCACCAGTCAGTTCCTTCAACTTCGCCCTTTGATCAGCCGAAAGGCCTTCGAGCAATTCTGTTCTCATTTCAGCGCGAAGTTTCTGCATTTTTTCCTGCAATTTTTCGTTCAGCTCTTTGGCCTTCTCCTTGAGCTTCTCCACATCTTTTTCACTCAAGCCCAACTTCTCGCGAATCTCGTCGTTCGCCAGAGCTGCAGCCGTCCCCTGGTTCTTCAATTTTTGCTGCAAGCTAATTTGTTCCAGTCGTTCTCGTTGGCTCGGCAACAAGAGTTTTTCAATATCTTCTTTCTTTTGTTTTTCAATTTCTTGAATTGTCTTTTGCAAGCTCTTCGCGCCGTCTTCCGAAACTTTTCCAGACTTCATTTTGTCCAACTCGGCGGAAATTCGTTTTCCGTAATTAGCCTGTAGCTCCTTGTATTGCTCCAACTGTTGCCCGACCAGATCGAGTTCGTTTTGTACTCCAACGTTCGAAAGCATTTGGAATGGATCGGCACCGATTCCGGTAGAAAAGTTCATGGTCATTTCACCAGAACTCATAAAGGAATTGCCATCCGACGACAGGCTCATGAATTGCATTTGCGGTGGGCCGTCGCCATTATCTTCGGCCTGAATCATGATCGCATTTTGCTTCAATTCGCCCGCTGGCTCACCTTTTGTTTGTTGTCCAATCAACGTCGACGTCGCAGCCAACAAAACTAACAAAGTAAATCCGAATGTTGCTTTCATTTCTCTCTCCTAACCAATAAGTTGTAATCAATTACGTTATTTTCGCGAAATTGAGGTTTCCAACAACCTCAGTTCGACCTGCATTCTGGTGCTTCAAGGCCGCTTGCCTAACCGAAAACCCGGTTTTCCATAGGGAGTCAGTCGCGAACGGAAACAAATTCCCCAAAAGAAAATCTGGTCGCCGCCCTATTTTTCATTCTTAATTTGCACCAGCAGCTGGGGAAAGCTTTGAACGCGGTGGTTGTAGGTGTCTAGCATATGGACAACCTGCTCATCGTCGATGACGAAAGACCAAGGTTGGTGGAACTGACCGGGAGACTTGCCGGCCGAACCGAAAACGCCCAAAGATTTTCCGTCACGGTCCATTCTTTGCAAACGGTGGTTTCCGAATTCACAAACGTAAAAGGTTTGATCGCTGTTCAACCAAATCGAGTAGGGGTACTTTAGTTCGCCGGGCTCGGGACCGGCTCGTCCGATGGACTGCACCAGTTTGGCTGACGAACCCGTGACATCAAAGATTTGAATTCGATGGTTGCAAGCATCGGCTACCCACAATCGTCCCAATTCATCCAGCGCCAGCGACTGAGGTCGCATGAATTCGTATTCGCCTTCGCCATGCCCCCCCCATTCGAAAAGATACGCGCCCTCGGGCGAAAACTTTTGAATCCGATCGAAATCACCATATTCGGCAACGTAGTAATTTCCTTGGGCGTCTTGCACGACGTCGGTCACAAATCCAAACTCGCCGGGCCCCTTACCGTTTTTCCCACCAATGGTCCGGCGGTCGACGAGCCTACCATCCAATTCGTAAAACAAAATTCGAAAATAGTGCGTGTCCGCAACCATGAGCAATCCATCATTCGAGAAGCTCAACCCACATGGCTTGCCGAATTCGGTTGCCGGCATACGCCACCCGCGCAAGTATTTCCCCGCTTTGTCGAAAACCTGAATCTGACCCAGCTTGTCAACAATGTACAAATTCTTGTCGGGACCAAAGGCAATCGCTCGGGGAGTTTGAAAATGACCGGGGTCGATTCCGCGCGATCCCCACACCTTAATCTTCTCAGAGTTGAGCTGCTCCGACGGCTGGCATCCATTGGTGCCCAAAAGTCCAAACGAAAGGAAGAGGACAACGCCAAGCAAAAAATGCCGACGGCCAAATTTCGAAAACTCTTCATTCGCCAGAAACAGCATAAAATCGTTGCTACTTGACCCTCGACAACCCGTCCCGATATAGTGCAGCATCATTCTAGCGGAATCCGCCGTAGTCTACCGATGAAAATGGCGGCCCAAGCCTCCCATTGTGACCACGATGCGTCCGATTGTATTTGATCTCAAAAAATTTTCCGATCCACGCGATGCCATTCATCGTGCTGTAGAAGGATTGGCAGCGGGCAAGCTGGTGGCAATTCCCACGGAAACAGTCTACGGGATTGGGGCCAGTGGTTTGCTTGCCCCATCTGTGCAGCGTTTATTTTCATTGAAAAATCGTCCTCAATCGTTCCCCTTGATTTATTTGGTGAAAAGTGGGGAAGACGCGCTCGACTACGTTCCGGACATGAGCCCGTTCGCCAGGCGACTTGCCAGAAAAGTATGGCCCGGACCGCTCACGATCCTGTCCAAGGGGCCGCATCCCGACAGCGTGATTACTCGTTTGCCTGATGAAGTCCAACAGATGACCTGTGGCAGTGGCTGGGTAGCCCTTCGGGTTCCTGCTGATCCCGTTGCCACCGAAATCATGCGGTTGAACGCAGGGCCGCTGATCATGGCGAATTCCGGATCGCATGAGTCAGAACCCGCAGCTACGGTCGATGAATTACTAGCGGCCATCGGCAATGAACTGGACATCGTCATCGACGCCGGTATTTGTCGTTTTGCCCAACCGTCTACCGTTGTTAAAATAGTGAAGGATCAAATTGAAATCGTCCGAAGGGGAGTGATCGACGAACAATCGCTGAAACGAATGAGTGAAGTCCACATCTTGATCGTATGCACCGGAAATACGTGCCGCAGTCCGATGGGCGAAGGCCTGATGCGGAAGCGTTTGGCGGATCATTTGGGTTGCTCACCCGAAAATTTAGAAGACTTCGGTTTCAAGGTCGAATCGGCCGGTATCGCCGCGATGCCCGGTGGAGGAGTCAGTTCGGAAGCTGTCGATGCGCTACAAAAAAGAGGAATCGACATCTCAACACATACAAGTCAACCAGTGACCGATCGATTGATTCGCCAAGCGGACTTGATTTTGACAATGACGGGGACCCATCGTCAGGTATTGCTCGCGCAATGGCCTCAAGCCTCGAGTCGTACATTTACCTTGACCCGGGACAATGGTGACATTGCCGATCCGATTGGTTTGCCAAACGAATACTACGAGCACTGTGCGCGGCAGATCGATTCGCATCTGGAACAATGGGTCGCGGCTAACCCGTTGTTCGAGAAGCCCACTTGATTGAGCTTTTGCCAGCTATTGAGCTTGCGCCAACTATTTATCACGTTTTTCTGTTGCAGTTTCCTTTTTGCCCTGTTGAATCTGTAAGTTGGCGCGAACTCCCATTTCTTTCATGTCGGTCCACAGGGTCCCCTCGCCGGCGTAAAGGAAATTCAATTCGATGTCCGTGGGAAGTCCGGTCGCGAACGTCCAATCATTGAAGGCGTTTGGATTTTTGAAGGCTTCGACCGCCAGGCGAAACTTGTCGGCCCGGGCTTCTTCGAGCAGTTGTTTGCCTTTGTTTTCGGCCTCGCTCATCAGTTTTGCTGCGTCTGCTGACAACTGTGCGGTTTCACGTGCAATCTCGGCAACCTGCCGGGCCGTTTGAGCGTCAATCAACTTGGCTTGGCGATCACCCTGGGCTAACATTGACTGGAACTGGCGGTCAGTATCGACGACCACGCGTTGCTTTTCCAAAAGGACATTCTGTTCAGCTTCACGCAACATGCCCTCGCTTCGGGCCGTTAGTTGTTCCTGCTCACGAGTTAATTTTAGTTCGTCAGCAATGAAGGCCATTTGGATAGGCTGTCGAACCTCAATGGGAATCGAAGTATGCCGCACAAGTCCGTACAACAACGTCAGCTTCTTCTCCAACAGAACGTCGCGGAATTCCTCCACGATGACCTCCTGAAATTTTTCGCGATCGGCCCCGACCAATAGTTTTACGGCCGAGTAACGAGAGCCGTTGTTGCGACAAATCGATTCGATTTGAGGCATGATCACCTTATTTTCAATCGCATCCAAGTTGCCGAACGCGATCACCGCATGTGGGGCTTGTTCAGGCAAAACTCCCCAGATCGCCGTGAAGTCCATTTGAATGGGGAATCCATCTGCCGAAGGAAAACTGATGCCCTGGTCACTGGATTCGACAACGGGCTCGCCCGACGCATCCAATTTGATGGTTCCATCGCGATTGCGTAGCTTCTCCGCGCCGATGGTCGTTTCCCAGTAACCGATGCCAACGATGTCAACCTGTTGTTCACGACTGTTGATCGGGTAGATTCCTGGTGGCAGGACATTCATCTGCACACCTTTGACTTCATTCTTTTTGGGATTGTCCGATAGGTTGGTTACGACGCCGACAAAACCCGTCGGGATGTCAACCCAACCGCTATATTTTGTTTGATTTCCAATCTTGTCGTCCACCGTGCCAACAACTTTGACTTCGTAGCCATAGGGGTTGATTCGGTAACGCCCGGGCGCGAGAGTGTTTCGTAAGATCCCTTTTTGAGTCGTGGTGCCCAATTCCCCATCCACCAGGAATTGTCCCTCGGGCATTTCCGCACCGAGGCGGCAAGTAACGATACCGAGCTGGCCGGGTTCGATAATCACGTCGTCGATGATCAAACGTTTCCACCAGATCGGGCAGTAGAAATGGCGACCAGGTCCGCGCAGTTCCTCGAGCACTCCCACTTCGCCTTCTTTGGCCCACGAGCCAGACTCGGCAAATTTGGGTGTCTTGAAGAGGGACGCGAAAATTGGTCCCTTGTATTGCAACTGCAAACTCTTACCTTCGGGAACGTAAATCCGATTGATTGTCCATTCGAATACAAACCAGCCAATAAGTGCGAAGAAGCTCAGCACCAAGAATCGAATGCCCCATTTCATCTTTTACTTTCTCCGATTCGTTACAAAATTTTGTTTCAACTGTGATGGAGTCGTGTGGAGTGACTTGCGTGGTAACCAACCAACGAATTAGTCTTTTTTCGTCGTCCCGTTGAGCCCTTTGAAAACTTCCATCAACGGCGAGTCGGCTGTATTCGTCATGATGGAACGGAACCCCGGAGCGAGTTTTTGGTACAAGACGTAACGGGCAAACGCACTTCCATCGCCGCCAAATGCCTCGACGGAACGTTTCCACCCTGCCGCGTCCGCTTCGTTTTCAAAGCCAATGCCGGCTGCTTCTGCTGTTTTCTGCGACATGACCGCTGCGGCCTTATCTTTTGCGGCAGCCAGTGCTTCCACGGCTACTTCTTTATCGCGATTGGCTTCCGACAGCGCAATTTCCTGGCGTTTCTTTGCATCCGTTTTTAGCACGATGACCTCGCGGTCTGCTTCCACCATTTTTTTCTTTTGGTCAACCAGGGCCGTTTCCGTTGCCAGTTTCGCCTCTTGTTCCTGTTGCAAAGTTTGTTGTTGGAACTGTTTTAGTTTTTGGTTGGCGACTTCCCGATCACGTACGGGTGACGCAATGGCTTGGGGAGGATTGATTTTGGTGATCAGCGCTTGGACAATTTCAATTCCCTGAGTTTCACAAGTCTTGCGGATGACATTTTGAAATTCTTCTTGAAACGCCGATCGAGTTTCCCCGCCGATAAATTCGCGTCCAGAGGAGTTCGAGCCACGCAGTCGACAAAACGAGCGGGCATTCGGCATGATCACTTTTTTGATAATTTCTTCATTGATGTTGTGCAGCTTATCCTGATCGTTTTCCAGTTCGTTGTAGGTCACGTAAACTTGGGCTGCCATTTCGGGCTTGATGCGAAATTCGATGATCCCGTCTAACGAAACCCAAAAACCATCCTTGCTGGGGAAGCCCATATCGAAATTTTCCGCCAGATTAAAACGTTGCGAACGGCAATCCACCATTTCGACACGCACCATGTACGGGTTCAGGTAATAGGTCCCCTCGTCGATTGTCTTTTGCTGAACGCCTCGTTTGCCGTCAGGCACCAGGAGTTGATTGGGTTCGGTCGACATTTCGCCCGATAGATTTGTAATCACACCTTTGAAGCCGGCTGGAATCGTAATGGGCTCGTACAACTCTACGACTTCAAGGTAATCTGCTGTGGGACGCGGCAGCACGATTTGATTGTTCGATTTGTCGACGACTTTGGCGTTAATCGGGTAGCGTCCGGGCATTAGCACTTTAGGGACGATGCCTTTTTGATTTTCTTGCAAGGCCACAAATTCACGATCCTTCAAATCGTCCCCGTGCAAACGGATGCGGACCCCCAATTTACCTTCGGGGATTTCGACCATCGGATAGATTTTCCAATCCCAGTTGTAGATGTCGCGAAAGTGACGCCCTTCAGCCAGCACGTCCCTCTGTAAGCCGCGGTACTCGCCATCGGGCGCTACTTCTTGGTCGTTCGTCAAGTCCTTGCCGGTCTTCTTGGTCATGACGGCAATGTGCTTTGCCGGCACATAGACATAGAAACTCATGTAAACGACGATTAACCCGACGACGGCAAACATGCCCAGTACAACCAATCCGGCCAACCCCAACCCAAGTTTGGAGATTTTGGGTCGGCGATTAGGGGAAAGAACATCGTCATTCCTGTTAGACATCTCGATTTACCTCAATAAAACCTGCGAAACGAGAGAGAATCGAACTCACGAGCGAACTTAGAAATTGCTCAAACCCGTTCTGCGTTGAATTCGCGAAAGGTTACCACACAATTTTGCTTTTGACGCCACAAAGCGGCTTGAAGGACGCGAAACGCAATCATGGACTTCCGATTTGAGAGAATGGATCAGGCTGCCATTAATTCGCTGTCCCCGATCCGATCTTGGAAAGTGTCGGTTTGTGGGGTTTTTGCCGGCAAAAACGGGCCTTAATGGCACAGAAGTAAGATTGCAGCAGTTCGGCTTTCGCGTTACGATCATCCCAATTCAACCACCGCAGAATGGATCATTGCGACGGTTTGGTGTTGAGGAACTGCGCACAGGAAGACAAGCAAAGATTGCTTGAGGAGCCAAAAATTGGGCAGGATTTTTCTGATTGAAAATTCGCTGGAAGGGTCAGGAACACACCACTTTGACCTAGTCGAGTGTCTTGTGGACGCAAGCGCAGATCTTGGACTCGACATTTCACTAGGCGTCAACAAACGCTGTGATGATTCGGCATTGCGTTCACTTCGCTGTAACTCTCAACGCGTCTTCTCCGCAACTGTCTACCAGCCGTTCAGCTCGTTGGCTGGATTGCGTCAATCGAAACGTGCGCGGGCCTTGCCGCGTTTTGGAAATGGCGAGAAATTATCGGCGTTCACGCGATTCTCGAATTGGTTTCGTTTGCGTCGTGAGCAATCTCGGGTTGAACAAAGCGTGTGTCGTTTCGCACAAGAGTGTGCAGCGTTTTTTGCAGACGTTGAGCTCGAGGAAGATGACCAAGTTATTTTGGCGACCGTGTCCGATCTAGAATTGTTGGGCGCCTTGCGATTCATGGCGCAGACGCCACGAACCATTCCGGCTACCTGGAGTTTTATTTTCCACTTCGGCGTCTTTAGTGGTCGACCGGAACAATATGCTGGCGAAATCAAGTATCTTCACCCACTTCAACGTCGCATTGCTGCCGAGCTGGCCAGCTTGCCCTACCACCGCCTGCAATTTTTGGCGACGACCACTGGACTCGTCGATCAATATTCCCGGCTGGGCTTGCCTGGCGTTCGCCTCTTCGATTATCCAGTGGCTTGTGGTTTTTCCAATCTCGGACGCGAAACGGCAACGGCAAAGAAAGTGAAACAACGGCTGCGGTTTGTCGTTGCAGGAGGCGTTCGTCGAGAGAAAGGGCAACAGGCACTCCTGGCCGCCATTGCCGCCGAGGACTCGGAGTTCAATCGGCTGTCAGAACGAGTACAGTTGGTGGTCCAAACCCCTAAGCGTCCCTGGTGGCAAAAGCAAAAATTATCATTGGGGCCAAATATCGATCCGCAGGCCATTGAATTTGCGGAACATCCGTTACCCAAGGAGGGCTACATCGATTTAATTCGCTCGGCAGATTGCGGCGTCTTAATGTACGATCGCAACAATTACTTCTGCCGCCGAGCGGGAATTTTTGGTGAATTCGCGGCAGCCTGTAAACCGATGATTGTTTCCGCCGGAAGTTGGCTGGGTGATCAGCTCGACGAACCTGCCCAACGTTATGCCGAAGCTCTGTTGCATCAGTTTCCCATTTTGAACGAAGTCAGTCCAGCTTCGCTCGAATGGAACCGCAGTAACGTGCCGCAGAATGGCGGCGTCTGGTCTTACGACGGCACCTCCTATCCTTTTGAAGTAAATCTCGAACTGCAGCCGGCAACCGGGGGAATCGTCATGGAGTATCAATGGCATTTCCCCAAACTGCTCGGAACCCATTGCCAATGGGATCTATATGTCAATGGTGAACGAAAGGGATTGTCGCGAGTGACGTCGTTTCATCAGGCGTTCGCGACCCAATACGTATTTTTCCCCACGCCCTTTTCTCAGCGGCAAATACGGTTGGCCTTGCACAATCCCACGGCCAAAGGAACTCAAAGTGTGCACAAAGTTCGCGTTTTTGAATTGGGGCGAAGCGTTGCGAATCTGCCCATCAGTTCCGTTGGACTTGCAGTTGCCTCCTCTGACCAACTGGGGAACGCATTTGCCGAAATCGAAAACCAGTACGCTCACTATCTGTCGTCTGCTCAAGAATTCGGACGTGAATGGGTGCGACGGCATTCCCCTGCAAATTCGCTAAGAACTATGCTCTCCCTCCAACGACGTAAGCAAAAAACCGCATAAGCTGTATCCAAGTTTTGGAAATTATTCTCATGAATGTTTTGGTCGTAGGTGGCGCGGGATACATTGGCTCCCATATGGTTCGGCAGTTGTCGCGAACCGGGCACCGACCGGTAGTGCTCGACAATCTTACGACTGGTTTTGCAGAATCAGTGACCGCCGGCAAACTCTACATCGGCTCCATGGAAGATGACGCGCTCGTGGAAAAGATTTTGCAAGGCCATCAAATCGAGGCCGTCATGCACTTTGCCGCAAGCGCTCTCGTGGGCGAATCAGTGGTGAACCCCGCGAAGTATTACCAAAACAATGTCGTGGCCACGCTCAAACTGCTGGAATCGATGCGCCGATGCGATGTTCGCAAAATGGTATTTTCAAGCACTTGTGCGACTTATGGAATTCCGACTCACGTTCCCATCAGTGAAGACGAAAAACAAGCACCCGTTAATCCGTATGGCTTCACAAAATTGGTGGTCGAACACGCACTTGCGGACTACGCAACGGCCTATGGATTCGGCTATGCCACCTTGCGATATTTCAACGCTTCAGGCGCATCACCCGAGGGCGATATCGGCGAGGACCACGATCCCGAGTCCCACCTCATTCCTTTAGTTTTGCAAGTCGCTCTGGGGCAACGCAGCCACATCACCGTCTTCGGAAACGATTGGCCAACCCCCGACAAGACTTGCGTTCGTGATTACATTCACGTAGACGATTTGGGGTCCGCTCACCTTGCCGCTCTCGAACGCCTGACGCCCGGGAAGGGGATCAAACTGAACCTCGGAACCGGCATTGGAAACAGCGTCCGAGAGGTTATCGAAGCCTGCCGTGAAATCACCGGTTGTGACATTTCAGAACAGGTTGGCGAACGCCGTGCAGGAGATCCACCGGAACTCGTGGCTGATGCCCGGCGGGCCCAACGTGAGCTGAATTGGCAGCCCCAATATACGGAAATCCGCGAAATCGTCCGCACGGCTTGGAACTGGCACAAAATGCATCC